>JAABUX010002299.1_pt1 | contig 27292 bp, 23 predicted proteins | sample 5561851 | NCBI WGS metagenome assembly JAABUX01 (sample SAMN10711883, study PRJNA513361) | rock metagenome | isolation source: Antarctica rocks | place: Antarctica: Victoria Land, Richard Nunatak red sandstone | collected 2016-01-03 | reverse complement strand
TAAAGATTTGCAGGCGAATGTCGGACTTCGATTTGTTATCGCGATGACCATTGGCGTCGTGCTCGGAGCTCGGAACGCGGTTATGACGATGGGCGCCAACGTGAGCCACCAAAGAACCTTCGCGCTGCATCAGCGAATCGCCATCGACGTCCTCTGCGCGTCGCGCGGCGAACGCACGCGCGGCACCGAACCTGTTGTCGTCGCACGCATCTATGCGTCGGACGATACGAGCGGACGCTGGCGCGTCCCGAACGCCGCGATGCTCGCGCGGATCGCGCGCGATCCCGACCTCTATAGGGACGTCGCACGAGTCTTTCGCGCCAACGGAACGGTCGCCGTCGCCCGTATTCGAACGCGGTCGCTCGACTATCACGCGGATGCGGAATACTGTTATCGCCCGTCGGGGACGCTCGCACGCGAGCGCGATACGAGTTCGGGAACGGTGAACCGTGACGACGAGGCGCGCTACCTCGACGAGGCCGGTCGCATCGTCGCGACGTCGTCGCGGCTCTCGCCGCTTGCACCGCAGCCGGGTGCCAGCCTTTCGCCGGACGTGCGGCCCGCGGTACCCGAACTGGATCGGACGGTTCGCGCGCTGCCGTTCTGGTCGTTGATTGGGCCCTGAACTCGGGCGGCGGAGGCGCGTGGCGGCGCGGGGAAGCAGCGATGGTGCAAACGACGCTGATGCCCGAGATCGCGATGTGGTCCGTGTGGCAACCGGACCGCAGCCTGTTCTTCAATTCGTTCTTCGTCGCGCATCCCGAGGGCAATCTCGCGATCGATCCGCTCCCGCTTTCAGATGCGGATGCGGCGGAGATCGAGGCGCGTGGCGGGCTCGCATGGGTCGTTCTGACAAACCGCGATCACGAGCGCGACGCACGCGCGATCGCCGCGCGGTTCGGTGCGAAGATTGCGGCGAGCGCACCCGACGTCGCGATGCTCGCGGGGTCCGTCGATCGCGCGCTCGCGCACGGCGACGAGATCGGCGGCGCGCGCGTCATCGGGTTGCACGGGTTCAAGACGCCGGGCGAATGCGCGCTGCACTTCCCCGACCTGCGAACCGTCGTGCTCGGCGACGCGCTCTGGGGATCGCCCGCCGGTTCCTTCCGGCTGATGCCCGACGACAAACTCGCGGACCCCAAGCGCGCGGCGTTGTCACTCCGCGCGGTTGCGGCGACGTGGGCGAACCATCTGCTCGTCGGTGACGGTGCGTGCGTCTTCGGCAATGCGAGGGCGGAGATCTGGAAGACGCTCGACGCGCTCGGGATCCCGGAGATGCGCGTGACGAACGTCGATGATGCGGAGTGGCGGACGTTCGACGAGCCGGCGGGCTTTGGCGGTAGCGCGTTCGACGTCGGCGCTTTTCTTGGCTCCGAGAAACTCGGCTACCGCATCGCGCGAATCGAACCGGGGTCGGCGTTCGCGCCGATGCACTGGCATACCGCGGAGGAAGAACTGTTCATCGTCCTGCGCGGTGCGGCGACGCTCGTGACGCCGAACGGTCGCATCGGAATCCGCGTCGGTGATTACCTGCAATTTCCGACCGCACCGGTGGGCGCGCACAAGGTCGTGAACGAGACGGCCGAGCCGTGCGACATTTTCATGCTCTCGAACACCGACCACGACGACGTGTGCAGCTACCCCGATTCGCGCAAGGTGCTCGTCGACCGCCGGGACTTGATGCTGCGAGATAACCCCGAACTCGACTATTACGACGGCGAGATCGCGACATGATCGACGTCCGTTTCGCGTTCGGCGGCCGATAGATGCTCGTCGCCACGCCGCCGCAACTCGCGATCGCCTACGAGGAACGCAATCCGCACTCGGGCGACGTCGTCGTCCTCCTGCACGGTTTTCCCGACGACGCGCGCACGTGGGATGCGCTCCTCGCGCGCCCCGCACTCGCGCGCGCGCGCACGATCGTGCCGTATCTGCGCGGCTACGGCCTCACGCGTTTTCGCGATGCCGCGGCGCCGCGGATCGCGCCCGCGCACGCACTCGCCCGCGACGTCGTCGACCTGCTGGATGCGCTCGGCATCGCGCGCTGTACGCTCGTCGGCCACGATTGGGGTGCCCGCGCGGCGTACGGCGCTGCGGTGCTCGCACCCGAACGCATCGAACGGCTCGTCGCGCTCGCCGTCGGCTACGGCACGAACGTGCCGGGTCAGCAGATGTCGCTCGAGCAAGTACGAGCGTACTGGTATCAATGGTTCTTCGCGACGCCGCGCGGCGAGGCCATGCTGCGCGACGACCGCGATGCGTTCTGTCGCGAACTCTGGCGCGTCTGGTCGCCAACCTGGGACGTCCCGGCGGGCGAATACGAACGCACGGCCGCGTCGTTTGTGAACGACGACTTCGTGGACGTCGTGCTGCACTCGTATCGGCACCGTTGGGGCTTCGCCGATGCGGTCGGCAACGCGCCGACCGACGTGACGGAGCGGGAGCGCGCCGATGAGGCTCGCATCGCAGCGGTGCCGCGCATCGACGTGCCGACGCTCGTCGTGCACGGCGACGTGGACGGCGCGACGTTACTCGAAGCGACCGCCGATCGCGAACGCCTCTTCGGCGCCGCGTACGAACGGCTCGTGCTGCCGGGCGTCGGCCACTTCGTGCAGCGCGAGGCGCCGGACGTGCTCGCCGCCGCACTCGTGCGCATGTCGCGCTGAACGTGGCTTCGCGGTCCTCGCGCACCATCGTCCCGCTCGTTACGCTCGCCGACGACGGCGCTGTGCTGACCCTCGGTGCCTCCGATGCGCTCGCGGGCCCGCAGCCGCCCGGTGGCGTCGCGCTTCGCTATGCGACGGGCACGGGCGCGCTGCTGCGCGTCGATGGCGTCGTACGCGGCGCGTTCGATCGCGAACATGACACGATCGCGCTGCCGACGCACGTGCGCGGCGACGTGACGCTGGAAGTGGAACGGCGCGCGTTGCCGACGACGGGTCTGCCGTCGGGCGCGGGGTGGCGCTGGACGTGGATGCTCGCGAACGCGACGCAATCGCCTGCGACGCGGCTCGACGTCGCGAGCGCGCGCCCGCCGGAACCTCCGCGACCCAAACGCGCGCCCGTACCGGAAGCCGCGCTCGCCGTCGTCGGACACTCGCATCTCGACGTCGCATGGCTCTGGACGTATGCCGAGACCGCGCGCAAGGCGATGCGCACGTTCGCGACGGCCGTGCGCCAACTCGAGAGCGACGCTTCCTTCGTCTTCACGCAGAGTCAGCCGCAACTCTTCGCGTGGGTTGCCGAACGCGACGCCGCGTTCTTCGAGCGCGTGCGCGTGCTCGCGCGCGCCGGTCGTTTCGATACCAGCGGCGCGGCGATGTGGGTCGAGCCCGATTGCAACGTGCCCTCCGGCGAGTCGTTGCTGCGGCAATTGAGCGTCGGCATGCGCTACGTCCGAGCGCAATTCGGTACGAAGCCGACCGTCGCGTGGTTGCCCGACACGTTCGGATTTCCGCGCACCTTGCCGACGCTGCTCGCACACGCGGGCATCGCGTATTTCGGAACGACGAAGCTCGGATGGAACGATACGACGGTCTTCCCACACGCGCGCTTCGCGTGGGTCGGCCCGGACGGCAGCCGCGTCGTCGCGGCGCAGATCGCTTCGATTGCGGGCGACGTCGACGCGCAGCGCGTGCGCGTCGCGCGCAGGCGTGGCGACGTGCTGCTCGTCGGTCACGGGGATGGCGGCGGCGGGGCGACCGACGCGGCCGTCGCGCACGCGGGCGCGGCGGGACGCTGGACGTCGCTCGGTGCGTGGTTTGCCGAGGTGGCGCGCGACGCCGATGCGCTCCCGGTGGTGCGCGACGAACTCTATCTCGAGGAGCATCGCGGCACGCTGACGACGCATCACGACGTCAAGGCGCGCAACGCCGCGCTCGAACGCGCGCTCGGCACGGCGGAACTCGCGCTCGCGTGGGCGCACGCGCTCCACGCCACGTCTTTTTTCCTCGACGAAGCGCGCGCGCAGCTCGCGCACGCGTGGGAGATCGTGCTGCGCGCGCAATTTCACGACGTGCTGCCAGGCAGCGCGATCGCCGACGTCTATGGCGACGCACACGCGGAGTACGACGATGCGGACGAGCTCGTCGCGCACGTGACGGCGAGCGCGCGGAGCGTCTTGCCGCGAAGCAACGCGATCGCGACGCCGGAGCCCGCGGAGCCGATGCCGCAGGGACGACGCAATGGCTTGCGTCGCGAGACGTTCGTGCTCGAGAACGCGCGCGTCTTCGCGCGGGTGAGCGCCGCGGGTGAACTCGTCGAACTGCGCGCACCGGGCGGCCCGAATCTCGTGCGCGCGGCCCTGCGGCTGGCGGCGTACGTCGATCGTCCCAAACGGTGGGACGCGTGGAACCTCGATCGCGGGTATCGCAAGCGCGGGATGCCGGTTCGTGTCACGGACGTCGGCATCGCGTCAGGCGCGATCGAAATTCACTACGCGCTCGGCGCGTCGCTTGCGGTCGCGCGCTGTTCGCTCGATCGGAACGACGCGTATTTGCGCGTCGATCTCGCCGTGGACTGGCGCGAGCGCCACGTCGTGCTGCGCGTGGAAAACGAACTCGCCTTCGCCGCGGCGCGCGCGCGTTTCGGCGCGCCGCACGGCGTCGTGGAACGCACGCCGCAACCGCGCACGCGCGCCGAACGAGCGAAATACGAGGCGCCGGGTCAACGGTTCGCGCGTGTCGATGCCGGTTCGTGCGGGCTCGCGGTACTCGCGCTGGACACGTACGGCTGGAGCCTCACGCGCGACCGCGGCGTCACACGGCTGGGACATTCGCTGCTTCGTGGTCCGCTGTGGCCGGACGCGACGGCCGATCGTGGCGCGCATGCGTTCGCGCTCGGCTTCGCCCCCGCGGCACATCTCGGAATGGGAGAACTCGAGTCGGTGTGGGATCGTTTTGCGGGGCGCGATGACGTGCCGATGTTCACGTCGGAAGATCCGGCGTGTCTCGTCGTCGCGACGAAACTTGCGGATGACGGCGATGGCGTCGTCGTGCGCGTGCGCGAGTGCGACGGCACGTCGCGCACGATGACGCTTCGGTGCGGCACGCGCGTGCGCGACGTGGCCGGCGTCGATGCGCTCGAAGAGCCTATGGACGGCGACGCCGTCTATGCGGATGGCGCGATCGTCGCCGCGCTGCCGGCGTTCGGGCTGCGCTCGTTTCGCGTGCGTACGGCGTGAGCGCGCCGTTGCAGGCAGTCATCTTCGACCTCGACGACACGCTGCACGACGATACCGCGACGTATCGCGGTGCCGCGGAACGCGTCGCCTCCGACGTAGCCGCGACGCATGGTGTCGTGTCCCAAGACATCTTCGCCGCGTACGTGCGTCAATCGGAGCGGTTCTGGGGCGGCCTGAACGCCGCGACGCTGGAGACGCCGCTCGTCGATTTGCGCACGTCGCTGTGGCATGCCGCGCTACGCGAATCGGGCATCGACGATACCGCTTTCGCCGCACGCTGCGGGCATGCGTACAATGCCTATCGTCGCGATCTCTTGGAACTTTGGCCGGGGGCACTGGACGTACTTCAGCGCTTACGTGACGGCGGTCTGAAGCTCGCGCTCATCACGAACGGCTTTTCGGAGACGCACCGCGAGAAGATCGCGATCCTCAACCTCGAGCACGCCTTCGACGAGGTCTTTATCGCCGACGAAGTCGGCATGGTCAAGCCTGATCCGCGGCTCTTCCGCTTGGCTGCCGAGAAGCTCGGGGTCGTTCCGGAAGCGTGCGCGATGGTCGGCGACCGCTTCGACCGCGACATACGCGGCGGCGCGTCCGTCGGGATGTTCACCGTCTGGTTGAACGTGCGTAACGAACCGCTGCCGAGCGACCTCGCGGCCGACGCCGTCGTCGCGAGCATCACGGACGTCGAGGGGGTACTCCCTCTGCCCAAGAAGGCGGTGCGCCCATGATCCCCTTCCCGGTTCGCCTCATCATCTCGCTGCTCGGGGCCGGTCTGCTCCTGGGCTCGTTCTTCGTCCGCAGTTCGGTCGACCGCGGACTCGAGATCCGCCGCGACGCGCCGCCGTCGCTCACGATCGACGCCGCCGCTTTCACGCTGCGCGTCATCGGCGCCGTCATCTTGATGGCCGGCTTGTTGACGTGGGTCATCAACTACACAAACGAAAAGCACACCGGGATCTTCTAGGGTGGCTTGGATGTGGCGCGACTCGTCGTTGCGCCGAGGCTCATTGCCTGAAGGCAACTTCGCCTCGTCGCGCCTAGATTCGCACCACATCCAAGCCACCATCGAATTGCGGGAGGCGGCGTTGCTACGGGCCACGGCGCAACGATGACCTTTCTTGGGTGGTTATAGCGTCGTGGCGACTTCGTCTTCGAATGGTGCTCCGGTGCGCGGGCTGGATGCGATCGTCATCAAGGGCGCGCGTGAACATAACCTCAAGAATGTCGATCTCACGCTGCCGCGCAATCGGCTGATCGTTATCACCGGGCTGTCGGGCTCGGGGAAATCGTCGCTCGCGTTCGATACAATTTACGCGGAGGGGCAGCGTCGCTACGTCGAGTCGCTCTCGAGCTACGCACGGCAGTTTCTCGGGCAGATGGAAAAGCCCGACGTCGACTATATCGAAGGGCTTTCGCCCGCGATTTCGATCGATCAGAAATCGACCTCGCGTAACCCGCGCTCGACGGTCGGCACCGTTACCGAAATTTACGATTATCTGCGCCTGCTCTACGCGCGCATCGGCCGGCCGCACTGCTATAACTGCGGACGCGAAGTGTCGGCGCAGTCGAGCCAGCAGATCGTCGATCAGATTCTCGAGTTGCCCGAGGGATCGCGCATCCAAGTGCTCTCGCCCGTCATCCGTGGCCGCAAAGGCGAATACGCGAAACTCTTCGAGGAGATCGGCAAAGAGGGCTTCGCACGTGTCCGCATCGACGGCGAAACGAAAGAGCTTCGTGAAAAGATCGAGCTCGACAAAAAGAAAAAACATACGATCGAGGTCGTCGTCGACCGGCTCGTCGTCAAAGCCGATATCCGCAAGCGTTTGACCGATTCGATCGAGACGACGCTGCGGCTCTCGAGCGGTATCGCGACGATCGTCGTCGAGCCGGCGAAAAAGACGGAATCCGCGGTCGCGGCGCGCGAGATGACGTTTTCCGAATCGCTCGCGTGCGTGTACTGCGGCCTGTCGTTCGAAGAGCTCGCGCCGCGGCTCTTCTCGTTCAACTCTCCGTACGGCGCGTGCCCCGATTGTACGGGCCTCGGTGCGAAGATCGAGATCGATCCGTGGAAGGTCATGCCCGATCGTTCGAAATCCATCGAAGAAGGCGCGATCGTGCCGTGGAGCAAGTCGCTCGGCGGCGGCAAGTACCCGTCGATGAATCCGTACTACATGCAGCAGGTCGAGAAACTGTTGCGATCGCGCCGCGTGAAGATGTCGACGCCCGTCGATAAGATGCCCGCCGATCTCGTCGAGTCGATCCTGCACGGAGTCGAGGGCAAGCAGCGCTTCACGTATGAGAGCAAGAGCGGCACGGCGTGGAGCTACGACGCGCAGTTCGAGGGCGTCGTCAACAACTTGCAGCGCCGCTATACCGAGACGTCGAGCGACTACGTCAAGGAAGAGATCGAAAAGTTCATGTCGGCGACGACGTGTGCGACGTGTAAGGGTGCGCGTCTGAAGCCCGAAGCGCTCGCGGTGACGGTCGCCGAGACGAACATTGCGACGGTCACGCAAATGTCGGTGGAACGCGCCGAAGCCTTCTTCAGCGCGTTCGAACCCAACGATCGTGAGAATATCATCGCCGCGCAGATCCTCAAAGAAGTGCGCGCGCGACTCGGATTCCTCACGAACGTCGGGCTCGGGTATCTCAACCTCTCGCGGTCGGCGACGACGCTCTCGGGCGGCGAATCGCAGCGCATCCGTCTCGCGACGCAGATCGGTTCCTCGCTCGTCGGCGTACTCTACATCTTGGACGAGCCGTCGATCGGTCTGCACCAGCGCGACAACGATCGGCTGCTCGCGACGCTCAAGACGTTGCGCGATCTCGGTAACACGCTGATCGTCATCGAACACGACGAAGATACGATGCGCGAAGCCGACGTGATCGTCGACATCGGTCCCGGTGCGGGCGCCGAGGGCGGTCGCATCCTCACGGTCGGCACGCTCGACGAAATCATGGCAAATCCCGAATCGCCGACGGCCGCGTATCTCTCCGGTCGTCAGTTCATCGCGATCCCGAAGAAGCGCCGCAAACCGCGTTCGTGGCTGAGCGTTCGCAACGCGAAAGCGAACAACATCGCGGGCGTCAACGTCGACTTTCCGATCGGCGTCTTTGCGGCCGTCACGGGCGTCAGCGGTTCGGGCAAATCGACGCTCGTGAACGACGTGCTCGTCAAGGCGCTCAACCAACACCTGCACGGATCGAATGCCGGCGGTACGTACGGCAACGTCACCGGTGCGGATGTGCTCGATAAGATGGTCGTGATCGATCAGTCGCCGATCGGGCGCACGCCGCGGTCCAATCCCGCGACGTACACCGGCGCCTTCGATCTGGTGCGCGAGATTTTTTCACTCGTGCCCGATGCGAAGATGCGCGGCTACACGCCGGGCCGCTTTTCGTTCAACGTCAAAGGCGGCCGCTGCGAAGCGTGTCAGGGCGACGGCATCATCAAGATCGAGATGCATTTCCTCCCCGACGTCTACGTACCGTGCGAAGTTTGCAAGGGTAAGCGCTACAACGCACAGACGCTCGAGATCACGTACAAGGGTAAATCGATTGCGGACGTGCTCGAGATGCGCGTCGACGAAGCCGCGGAGTTTTTCGCCGCATTGCCGCGCATTCACTCACGCCTGAAAACGATCGCGGACGTCGGTCTCGGCTACATCAAGATGGGGCAACCGGCGACGACGCTTTCCGGCGGTGAAGCGCAGCGCATCAAGCTCGCGAACGAACTCGCCAAGCGCGCCACCGGGCGTACGTTCTACGTGCTCGACGAACCGACGACGGGTTTGCACTTCGCCGACATCCACAAACTGCTCGATATCTTGCAGCGGCTCGTCGCCGTCGGCAATACGGTCCTTACGATCGAGCACAACCTCGACGTCATCAAGACCGCCGACTATCTCATCGATCTCGGCCCCGAAGGTGGCGATCGCGGCGGGACGATCGTCGCCGTCGGCACGCCCGAACACGTTGCGACGGTGCCCGGCTCGTTCACGGGGCATTACCTCGACTCCGTGCTGAAGGACGAACGCGCCCACGGCGTGATCTCGCCCGACCGCGCGAACATGGAACGCCTCGAGATCGAGAACCTCGCGCGCCTTCAGGAGCTCGCGACGCGAAAGCGCGTGGCGGTCGAGGCGTAAGAAAAGAACCGCGTCGCGAGCTACGCGGCGTGGCGCGCCACGATAGCTTCCGCGATCGCGCCGATGGTCGGTGCGACGATCTCCGGTTGCGGGTCGAGTGGACTCAGCGCGGTTCCATGGCGCGAGACGAACGCCGCACGCATCCCGGCGCGCATCGCACCCGTCACATCCCAATCGTGCGCGGCGACCATCATCGCATCGCCCGGCGCGATGCCCAGCCGCTCGCACGCATACGCGTAGGTTCGTGCTGCGGGTTTGTAGCTCGCGATGGCGTCGGTGCTTAGGACGAGATCGAAGTAGTCGGTAATCTTGTTATGTTCGAGTTGCGCCGCGATCATCGGGCTCGTCGAATTCGTAAGGATCGCCAAACGACACCCGGCGTCGCGCAGGAGCCGAAGGCCTGGAGTCACGTCGCCGTGCATCGGCAACGACCCAACGCCCGCGAGGATGCGGCGCTTGCGTTCTTCGTCGAGAGCGACGCCGCGTTTGCGCGCCGTCATCTCGAGCGCCGCGCGCGCGAGTTCGTTGAACGGATGGTATCCGTCCATCGCCGTCGCGGCGAATGCGGATTGCAACATCTGCGAGAACCAGATGCGGCGGACGGCTTTGTCGCCGAATGCATCGGCGAAGAGCGGATCGAGCGCGCTGAGATCGAGGAGCGTTTCGTTGACGTCGAAGACGATGGTGGGCACCCGACGTGACTTACCCGATCGACGCCAAGAACCTACGGCTTCGGCGATTTCACCGGTGCGGTCGCGAGGCGATGTGCGTCTTCGACGATGCTCGCCAGGACGATGTGGAACGAGGCGTTGATGCGCGGTCCGAAGCGCGCGTCGAGATCACGCATGATCTCGTGATGGTATGGGTGTGTGATCAATCGCTCGAGCATATAGCCGACGTCGTAGCGTCCGCTCGGCGTCAACCCCGCGGTCCATAGTGCGACGGGCAGGGGTTGTGCGCCCGCCTGGGCGGGAGGCAACGCGACGCCATCGCGTTTGACGACGCGCACTGCATCGGCGATCGCGTAGTCGAGCAACGCTTCGCAATCGCGCACGCGCTGCGCACTGTAGCGCTGCCGCAAGCGCGCCTCTTCCTTCGGCCACTTCACGCCGAAGGCACGCGCGAACAGTGTCCGCGCGTGGAATCCGTCGCTCTCGCTGCCGGTCGTGATGAAGCGTACGGTCAGTGCGAGATCGGGTGCTCCGGCATACACGACGGCGCGCGCGGGCGTCGCGCAAACGACGACGCCGATGACGAGCGCGATCCCCCGAACGCGCGACCACTTATGAAACATCGGCGCACTCCAAGTTGACGTAACGTGATCCCGACGACATACGTTCTTTCCGCATTACCTCGATGCTCAAGCGGTGCGAACCCTCGGGCAAGATCGGGCTCGCGTAGATCAAACGGTGCGTCTCTTTGCGCGTTGCGTAGAAGTCGGCGAGAAAATATGGTTTGCCGTCGATCGAAACGAGAGCCAGCCCCCCGCCGCGACCCACGACGCCGTACAACCGAAATGCCGTGCCGTCGAATGTGAGCTCGGCCCGCGAGCCGGCGTGTGAACTGCGCAAACTCTCGCCGTGGAAGCGGCCGTCGCTGCGTCCCGAGACGATTTCCCAGCCCACCGTATGCTCGAACGCGTGCACGTCGTGGGCGGCGCACGTCGGATCGTTCGCGCCGTCGACGGCACGGGCGTCGAGTCGGACGGTCACGACGAAACCGACCGCAACGCAAAGTGCGGCGATCGACGTGCAGATTCGTGCGAGCACGAAACGGAGCGGAAGCGCCATGGCAACCTTCGGCTGACGGGGCGCATCATCGTACGCGATCGAGACCCGGGGGCCATGAGTCGTTCGGACGTTGCATGCGGCCCTTTGCACCATGCTGTTAAAAACCGAGGGCCGGCAACGGTTGACGGCGTCGCACGACGTTACGATAGCGCGCGAGCGCGTAGAGCGGAAAAAACGCGCGATATCCGTGGTAACGCAAGTAGAACACGCGTGGGAAACCGACGGCGGTGAACCACGGTTCGCTCCACGTGCCGTCGGCCTTTTGTGTTTCGATGAGATACGCGATGCCACGTGCGACGGCGGGATGATCGCCTTCGCCCGCGTTGAGCAACGCGAGCACCGCCCACGCGGTCTGGCTCGCCGTCGACCCTTTGCTCGTGCGGCGATGCTTGGGATCGTACGTCGATCCGTCTTCGCCCCATCCGCCGTCGAACGCCTGACACGCGAGCACGTACTCGACCGCGCGTCGTACGGTCGGTGAGTTGCGCGCCGTTTCTCGGGCGGCGAGGAACGCGTTGAGTACCGACCACGTCCCGTAGACGTAATTCGTGCCCCAGCGCCCGAACCACGAGCCGTCCGCCTGTTGCGTGCGACGCAGGTATGCGAGCCCGCGTGCGACGACGGGATGATCGTTCGCGTAGCCCATCTGCACGAGCATGCCGACGCAACGCGCGCTCACGTCTTCGGTCGGCGGGTCGAGCAACGCGCCGTGATCGGCGAAGGGAATGTGGTTGAGGTACACGTGTTCGTTCTCGGCGTCGAAGGCGCCCCAGCCGCCATTGCGACTCTGCATCCCCACGACCCATTCGGCCGCGCGATCGAGCGCTTCGGTATGTCGCTCGGGCGCTTCGCGATGCAACGCCATCGCGACGACGGCCGTATCGTCGACGTCGGGAAAATGATCGTTCCAATATTGAAACGCCCAACCACCGGGGCGGAGGTTCGGACGGCGATGCGACCAATCGCCGACGACGTCGAGGACTTGCCGACCCACGAGCCACGCGTTCGCACGCGCCGTCGCGGCGCGCGCAGCCGGCGAAGCGCATTCCAGCAGCGCGTGCGCGCACAGCGACGTGTCCCAGATCGGCGAGACGCAGGGCTGGCAGTACGCTTCTTTTTCGCCCACGACGAGCAACTTTTCGATCGCGGACTTCGCCGTGATGCGATCGGGATGGTCGGGCGCATACCCGAGGGCGTCGAACGCCATCAGCGTGTTTGCCATGGCGGGGAAGATGCCACCGAGGCCGTCCTCGCCGTTGAGCCGTTCCGTCACGAACGCGATCGCTTTCGCGATCGCGTTTTGGTGAATAGCAGCCGGGATGAGCGGCTCGAAGAAGCGCAACACGTCGTCGAGTTTCACGAACGACGCACCGAGCGTGCTCGGCGTCGCCGCGCGCATGTAGTTGCGCTCGTTTTCCGGAGCGACGACGAAGAGTTCGCGGACGTCGATCGCACGCGGATTTCGCGCGCGCGGCCGCAGCGCCATGAGGATCAGAAGCGGCACGATCACCGTGCGCGACCAGTACGAGACCTTGTGGAGGTGAAACGGAAACCACGCCGGCAGGTGCATGATCTCGACGGGCATCACCGGGACGGCACGCCACGGTACCTGGCCGAAGAGCGCGAGCGCGAAGCGGGTGAAGACGTTGCAGCGGGCGGCGCCGCCGCGTTCGAGAATGCGGTCTCTCGCGCGCGACATGTGCGGCGCGCTCGGAGCATCGCCCGCCAGTTTAAGCGCGAGGTAGGCCTTCACGGTCGCGCTGATGTTGGTTTCGCCGCGGTAGTAGAGCGGCCAGCCGCCGTCGGGATTCTGCACGCGGCGCAGATACGCGGCGATCTTCACATGGAGCGCGTCGTCGATCTCGTTCAAAAAATGACCGAGCATGATGTACTCGGCGGGAATCGTCGCGTCGGCTTCGAGTTCAAAAACCCAGTGGCCGTCGGCGCGTTGACGAGCGAGCAGGTCACGTTCGGCACTTGCGATCGCGTCGTCGAGGCAAGGTGACGCGATATCGGCGTCGGCGAAGCTGGTGATCAAGGCTAGCGTCTACACTCCGAAGTGCGCGACCGCACGTGCGGCCCGGCGGGAATACCGTCTCGCTGGACGGTATTAGACGCAATATGCACCCTGCCCCTCCGTCAAGCGCGCGCTAGCTCGTGGCCGCTCGAGGCTCGGGTGATTCCACGCGCCGAAACGTCCTGGCGGCTGCAGCCGATATCGTCGCAGTCGAAGGAGCGTCGAAGCTCACGCTCGATGCCGTTGCGGAACGCGTCGGCCTTTCGAAGGGCGGCATCCTGCATCACTTCGCGACGAAAGACTCGTTGATCGCGGCGATGATCGAGGACGTGACCGCGCAGTTCGAACTCGATCTGCATCGCCACATGCAAGGCGAGGCGGGCCCGGGTAGTTTCGCCCGCGCCTTTCTGCGCGCGTGTCTCGATCCCGAAGGCGTGCTCACGCGCCAACTGCGCGTGAGCGCGGGGATTTTGGCGGCCGTCGCCATCAACAATCAGCTCCTCTCGCCGCTGCGGAAGCGCTACGAATTCTGGCGCACCCGGCTCGAGAACGACGGCATCGATCCGGCGATCGCGGAACTCGTGCGGTCGGCCGCCGACGGGCTGTGGCTCGGAAACGCGCTCGAACTCGGGCCCACCAGTGCGGCACTGCGTAAGCGCGTGTTCGCGAAGCTCGTCGAGCTCACACACCTCGGCGTCGCCGTGACGCCCGTGCCTGCGCCCGACGTAGGCCTCTAGGGTCAACCGACGGCGGCGGCTCCCCCCGGCGAGCGGACATTGAAAACCAGCGTCCGGACCAGGATCTCGTGCTTTTGCGGCAGTTCCGCCGCCTCGTATGCCGCGTATTCGGCTTCGAGCATCTTCTGAAGCCACTCGTCGCGCAGCGCCTGCGCGGGGACCGTCATCTCGTTGATCGTGCCCGGTGTCGGGCGCAGGAGCGCATCGATGCGTTGCGTTTCCAGGAGTCGGAGCAGCGTAAATTCGCACGACGGACGTTGGTACACGTTGCGACGCGATTTGAGCTCGACGAGATTCTGGCGACGGCGCAAGATGAACCCGCTCGTTTCGAGTGCGGAAATCGCTTCGAAGACGATCGTGAGGCTCGCGATGCCGAGATCGTGCCGAATCTGCTTCGTCGTCGGATGGCATACGCCGTCATCCGAACAAAGCAGTGAGAGATACAGGTAGAGGCTGACCTGGCGAGGGGTCAGGACGTGGAAGAGAAACCCCGCCCACCAAGCCGGAATTTCCGCAAGCGGTTCGCCCGCGTCGAACGCGTTCTCGGGATCGATGGCCTCGCCGGAAATCGTAACCAGCCCTCGTCAGTGACGTGGTTCGTGTGCGGACGACCGTGCGGATCGCCCGAAGGCCGAGTTCCGACGACGCGGACGCTTCGGACCTGCGAAGACAAGCTATCGAAATTGCGGATGATGCGGAAATTGTGGTATTCTCCGGTTCTTGGGAACGCCTCCGACACATGCCGCCAAATCGCTTCCGGCGCGACGTCGTCGAATTCGTTCTCGGACCGCCCATTCACGACGATCGGTGGCTGTGCGGCTGCCGCGCCGTCGATCCGACGGACGCCCACTACGTTCTCATTCCGTGCGACGAGCACCGGATGGAATTCGATGAGAGCGCCGTCGACGGCATCGCCGAGCCTTAGGCGCTCGGCCGTAAGACGGCACATGCGGTCGTCGCGGTCGCGAGTAGTTTCCCAGATGCGTCGGTGAGCCGCGCTTCGCTGATCGCCGTCGTCCGCCCGACGTGGAGGACCGTGCCCTCGCAGCGTACGCGACCGCTGGCATGTGAGATGCCACGCACGAACCGCGTTTGCACGTCGGTCGTCGCGTAGCCGACGCCGGCCGGCAACTTCGTGTGGATGGAGCACCCGAGTGCCGAGTCGAGGATCGTCATCGCAAAGCCGCCATGGATACTCCCGATCGGGTTGTAGTGCTCTTCGCCCGGTTCGCCCTCGAACACCGCGCGGCCATCGGAGAACTCGACGGGCCAGATGTTCATCAACACCATGATCGGCGGCGGCGTACCGTCGGCGATGAGCGTGCGTAATGCCTCGAGGCCCGAGAGATCGCGCACGCGTGCGGCGGTCGCGAGCGGATCTTTCCAAGCGAGGCGCAATTCGCGAGCGGCCGAGTCGACGATGCGCGTAGTTCCGAACATCCGGACCGCTTTGTAAGGCCGCGAGGGGACGCCTGCCGGGGTGCACGGAAGCGCGCGAGATGGATCTGCTCGACCGCTCGCCGGCCGCGCCCGCGCCGACGCACGACGTCACCAATCAAGTCCCGCCGCTCGAAGCCTACGACGCCTACGCCGGCGATCTGGGGCTGCGCGAGGCGGTGACGGACGCCGGCGCCGCATGGGCCGAGCCGCATTTGCATGCGATCGGTGCGCGCGCGGGTTCTGTCGAAGCGATCGCTCTCGGCTTCGAGGCCAATGCGAATCCGCCCGTGTTGCGCCCGTTCGATCGGTACGGCCGGCGCATCGACGCGGTGACGTTCCATCCGGCCTATCACGCGCTGATGGCGTCGGCGGTCGAATTTGGTCTGCACGCGTCGGCGTGGCGCGCGCCGCGCATCGGCGCGCAGGTCGCGCGTGCGGCGGGCTTTTACCTCTGGAGCCAAGCCGAATCCGGCCACGGCTGCCCGATCTCGATGACGCATGCGGCGATTCCGGCGCTGCGCGTCCAGCCGGAACTCGCGGCCGTGTGGGAACCGCTCGCGTTCGCTTCCAGCTACGACGGCACGCTGCGACCTGCGAGCGAAAAACGCTCGGCGATCTTCGGCATGGCGATGACGGAGAAACAAGGCGGCTCGGACGTGCGTGCCAACACGACGCGTGCGACACCGCACGGTCGCGGCGGTCCCGGGCAATCGTACGCGCTCGTCGGACACAAATGGTTCTGCTCGGCGCCCATGTCCGACGCGTTCCTGGTGCTCGCGCAAGCGCCGGCAGGCCTGTCGTGTCTGCTCGTGCCGCGTTTTCTGCCGGACGGTTCGAAGAATGCGTTCGCGTTGCAACGGCTCAAAGAAAAACTCGGCAACCGCAGTAATGCATCGAGCGAAGTCGAGTTCGCCGGAACGACGGGATATCTCGTCGGCGAAGAAGGCCGCGGCGTGGCGACGATCGTCGAGATGGTTAATTTCACGCGACTCGATTGCATCGTCGGCTCCGCGGCCGGGATGCGTCAGGCGGTCGCGCAGGCGATCCACCACGCATCGCATCGCGCCGCCTTCGGCAAGACGCTCGTCGATCATCCGCTGATGCGCAACGTGCTCGCCGATCTCGCGATCGAGTCGGAAGCCGCGACGCGGCTCTTCGTACGGCTCGCGCTCGCCTCCGATCGCGCGGCGGAGGGTGACGCGCACGAGGCGCGGCTCAAACGCATCGGCACCGCCTTCGGGAAGTATTGGGTCTGCAAACGCGCATCGGCGCACGCGGCCGAAGCGCTCGAGTGTCTGGGCGGGAACGGGTACGTGGAAGAGTCGATCATGCCGCGGCTCTTACGCGAATCGCCGCTCAACTCGATTTGGGAAGGGTCGGGCAACGTCAACGCTCTCGACGTCTTGCGTGCGATGTCGCGCGAAGCGGGTGTGCTCGACTCGTATTTTACCGAGGTCGATGCGGCGCGCGGTGCCGACGCGCGGCTCGACGCCGCGAGCGACGCGCTACGCACCGAACTCGCCGATGCCCGCGAGATCGAGCATCGCGCACGGTATATCGTGGAACGGATGGCGCTCGTGTTTCTCGACTCGCTCGTTGTGCGTTACGCGCCGCATGCGGTCGCGGATGCGTTCAGTGCGACGCGTCTTGCGGGTGCGGGCGGGCTCGTGTACGGCACGCTGCCGCCGGGCATCGATACGCGAGCGATCGTGGATCGCGCCGCACCGGCGCGCTAACGACGAACGGTCTCGCGCATGGTCGCGTGCGTCGACGGCGATCTGATCGGCATCAAACTACCCGCCGCAGACGTCCCCGCCGCGCTTCGGCGCGACGGAGTCGAGAAATTCGAGCCCTACGGCAAGAAGATGCGCGAGTGGATCGCGCGAAGTTTGCCGCTCTATACGGCTTCGAAAGCCGCGGTCACGATGCTCACCTCGCAGTACGCGAAGGCGCTGCCCGGCATCCGCGCCGCTTCGTCGATCGCGTCGGTTTGGTGCCATGGTAGTCGGCATTCACTCGGCGATGCAGGCGCCGTAGATCCACCACATCAGCAAGAATTGTAACGGCAGACGCGCGTACAGCGCCCATGCGGGTGCGAGTTTGCCGAACTTTTCGGTGTCGACGGCCATGTAGATGTTCGCGGGAAACACCGCGACGAGCAACGCGATGAGGCCCCAACCGGCGGCTTTACGCGTTTGTGGAATCATGGCGCCGACGCCGCCGAGAATCTCGAAGAACCCGCTCGCGAGGACGAGTTCGCGGTGCGCCGGGACGTACGGCGGCATGATCGCTTCGTACATGCGCGGATTGCGGAAATGCAACGCTCCGGCAGCCACGAAGATGATTCCGATGAGATATGGTTGCACGGTGCGCAGACGCATGCGCTTCGTTACGGCGTGCGGCTCGCCGCTTCAGCTTCGCGGCGTTCGCGCGTGAGCGTTCGGCTCGAACGCCGCGACGTCGTCGCGTGGATTCGCGTCGATAAAGCGCAGACGCGTAACGCGATGTCGGCGCAGATGTGGCGCGAATTTACCGCGTGCGTCGCGGAGGTCGCGCGCGATGCCGCCCTGCGCGCGCTCGTGGTGTGCGGGCGGCCCGAGGCGTTCGTGAGCGGTGCAGACATCACGGACTTTCAAACGTTCTTGGCGGCACCCTACGGCCTCGCGTACGAGCACGTCGTCGAGACGGCGCTCGCGTCGCTCGAAGGTCTCGACATCGTGACGATCGCCGCGGTCGCGGGGGCGTGCACGGGCGGCGGGGCGATCCTCGCGGCGGCCTGTGACATCCGCATCGGCGCCGTTAACGCCCGCGTCGGAGTGCCGATCGCAAAGAACGTCGGCAACCTCACGACCGCAGCCAATCTCGCGCGCCTGGTCGATATCGTCGGCACGGCGCGCGTCGTGCGCTGGGTGATGACGGCTGAGTTAGCACCTGCCGACGATGCGCTCGCATACGGATTCTTTTCCGAACTCGCCGCGGATGCCGCGGCGGCGGAACTGCGGGCGGGCGAACTCGCCGCGCGGATCGCAACTTTCGCGCCGCTCACGCTCTCGGGAGCGAAAGAACTCGTGCGTCGTTTGCGCGTCGACGGCCGCGCCGCGAGCGACAGCGATCTGCTCGCGCGCGCGTACGGTAGTCGCGACTTCCACGAGGGCGTCGATGCGTTCGTCGGCAAGCGGCTCGCACGCTTCGAGGGGCGTTGAAGGCGAAGCGGCGACACGGTGACGGTTTTGGTCGAGTCCGTCACGGTGACGGATCAAGGCGGATGTCGTCACGGTGACGAAACCATAGTAAAACCGTCACCGTGACAGGCCGCTTCATGCCGAACCCTTTCAATCCCGCTCCCGGCGCCCACCCGACGCGCATCGTCGGGCGCGAAGCCGAACTTGCGGCCGCGCGCGAAGGTGCGCGTCGAGCCGCGCTCCGCCAACCAGCGACCCCGCTCGTCCTCGTCGGGCAACGCGGGATGGGAAAGACGGTCTTGTTGAGCGCGATCCGAGCGATGGGCGGTCACGATGCGTTGACCGTTGCAATCGAGAGTCTTCCCGACCGCAGTCTTGCCGATCGCTTGCGCGATAAAGTCGACGCGCTTCTCGATAGCGCGGAGACGTTACCTGGGCGCGCGGGAAACGCGCTGAAGCGCGTCTTGAACGTCGTACCGAAGGTCAGCTTCGAGCTCCCGCATGACGCCGGCGCGATCGCGCTCGGTGGGGCCGGGGCTGCGGACGATCGCCACCTCGACCACGATTCCCTGGTTGCGATGTTGACCGCTCTCGCGCAAGCGGCGCGCCTCGCAAAACAGTACCTCACGATCACGGTCGATGAAGTGCAGGACGCCGACGTGCGATCGATGCAGACACTTACCGCCTTCATCCACGAAAGCGCGCAAGGCGACGCGCCGATCCTCCTTGCGATCGCAGGTCTCCACGAAACGCGCGATCTCATCGATAAATTACGGACGTACGTGCGCCGCTGGGACGAATACGATCTCGAATTTTTGACGCTTGCGGAAACGGTCGAAGCGATTCGCGAGCCGATCGTCGCCGAAGGTGAAGCGATCGATGAAGACGCGCTCTATCGACTCGCGGAAGAAAGCGGCGGCTATCCCTATTTTATCGCGGCGTTCGCGAGCGCGGCGTGGGCCGCGCATCGTGGGAAGCGCATCAAGATCGGCGACGTCGAACGAACGATCGTCGATGTCCGGCGGCGGAACGAGATGAGTTTTTACGTTCGCCCGCTCGCAAAACTTACGCCGCGCGAGATGGCATTGTCGCTCGTCCTTGCCGATCTCGGACCGGGCTCGCACAAGATCGGCGAGATCGCGCGAGCACTCGGTCGCGACGCCCGAGATATCAGCTCGATACGCGCCGCTCTCGCGCGCAAAGGCATCATTTCGTCGCCCATTCCCGGTTTCGCCGAATTCTCGATCCCGTTCACGGATCGATTCATCCGCGAGCACGCCGTCGATTACCGCGACGAGCGCGTGCTCGCCGCACACGCCGAGCTCGTGCGCGCTCGCTAATTGATCGAGGGCATCTCGTCGCCTGCGTCGCTCGCGACGATGCGTGCGGTCAGCCAGCACGTCGCACGGACGATGCCGCCGACCGTCGGTTCGCCGGGCACCACGTCGGGTGCGGCCAGCACGTCGATTTCGCCGCCGTACGTCTCGATGCGTAAGCGCCAAAAGGCACGTTCGGTCGCGGGATTGATGCGCATCTCGCAGGCGCGGATCGTGCCCGTGACGATGCCTTGCGAACGCGCGCGCCCCGTGTTGCTGCCGAACAAGCCGATCGGCAGGAGCGAGGTCGATGCGAAGCCCGTTGGTTCTTCACGCAGCGATTCTTCGTAGGCGTCGTCGTCGGCCCACCACCGCAGCTCGTGCGCGAAGCCGGCGAGTGCGAGTTCGGCGCGAAATGGAACGCGCCGTTTCGCGAGCGACGCATCGAAATCGGGAACGCTCGCACTGAACGGATAGAGCCCGTGTTCGTCGCCGCCCGGCGAGGCCCACGCGTAGAGCTCGCCTTCGAGTGCGAAGTCGGGATTGGGTTCGATGCCCTCGACGATCGCGTGCATGCGTGCGTCGCCGGCGAAGTGCGGGTTGGCGCCGGCGAGTTCGCGGCGGTCGCCGTCGAGACGGTAGAGATTCACCCACAGCTCGGCGCCCGCACCCGGCGTCCACACGCGGTAATCGCCGTTGGGCGCTTCGATGACGCTCCCGCCTCCGAGCGCGCGGTTGAGCAGCGACTGCAATTCTGACGGTTCGAGCGTGAAGCCGACGGTCCGGAAGTGATCGGACATCAGCGGGCCGCAGCGCAGGAGAACGAACGCATCGAACGATCGATATTTGCCGCGCGGCGTCGAACTCTTGCGGCCCGATCGAACTCGGGGAGGCCTTGCTCGTGCCGTCGTACTCGGCCGCGTGGCGACCGATCTTCCCCCGGCCGAGCGAGTCCGAGACCTGCGTGCGCGTCTCGCGGAGGCGAACGTCGCCTATCACGAACGTGACGCGCCGGAGATTGCGGACGCCGACTACGATGCGCTGCTGCGCGACCTCGTGTTGCTCGAGGCGGACCATCCCGAGCTCGTAACGCCCGACTCCCCGACGCAACGCGTCGGCGGGGCACCGGCGGCGGATTTCTCACCGTATCCGCACGTCGTGCCGATGCTCTCGCTCGGCAACGTATTCGATGCAGCAGAATTACGCGCGTTCGATGCCCGCGTCACGAAGCTCGCGGGCGCGCCCGCGACGTACGTGTGCGAATTGAAGATCGACGGCCTCGCGGTGTCGGTGTGCTACGAACGCGGGCGGCTGTGCTCGGCCGGCACGCGCGGCGACGGCAGCGTGGGCGAAGACGTGACGGCCAACGTGCGCACCATCGCCGATATCCCCGCAACATTGCACGCGCGCGCGCCCACCATCGTCGACGTGCGCGGCGAGGTGTATCTTGCGAAGGCGGCATTCGCGGATCTCAACCGCACGCGCGAGACCGCGGGCTTGCCGCTCTTTGCGACCGCGCGCAATACGGCGGCGGGCGGCTTGCGGCAAAAAGATCCCAAGGCGACTGCGGAGCGGAAGCTCTCGCTTTTCGCGTACGCGATGGGACGTATCGAGGGCACGCCGCCGCCGGCGACGCAGGGCGACTTGCTCGCGATGCTTGCGGCCTACGGCTTTCCGGTGAACGAACGCAACGCCGCGTGCACGACGATCGAGGACGTCGTCGCATTTTGCGAGCGCTTCGAAGCCGAGCGGGACGCATTGCCGTACGAGATCGACGGCGTCGTGGTCAAGGTCGACGACATCGCGCTGCAAGCGAAGCTCGGGTACGCGGGCAAAGATCCTCGCTGGGCGATCGCCTTCAAGTTCCGCGCGCAAGAAGCGCGCACGACGCTGGTCGACATCGGCATCAACGTCAGCCGGTCCGGCAAACTCAACCCGTACGCGATGCTCGCACCGGTCGCGATCGGCGGCGTGACCGTGAAGATGGCGACGTTGCACAACGAAGCGGATATCGTGCGTAAGGATATTCGCATCGGCGATACCGTCGTCGTGCGGCGCGCGGGCGACGTTATTCCTTACGTCGTGGGACCGGTGCTCGACGCGCGGTCGAGGGATGCCGCGGTGTACGCATTGCCTTCGGTGTGTCCGGTCTGCGCGTCGGCCATCGATCATCCGGCCGATGACGTGTTTTCGTACTGTACCAACGTGTCGTGTCCGGCGCAGGTGCGCGAACGCATTCGCCACTGGTGTTCGCGCGGCGCGATGGATATCGAGGGCGTCGGCGACGCGCTCTCGACGCTGCTCGTCGAGCACGGGCTCGCGCATAACGTCGCCGATCTATACGACCTACGCGCGGAGGCTCTCGCCGCACTGCCGCGCATGGGCGATAAAACGGTGGCGAACGTCCTCGAAGCGATCGAAGGCTCGAAATCGCGTGGCCTCGCGCGCGTGCTCACGGCGCTCGGCATCCGCTACGTCGGCGGCCAGAACGCGGCGTTGCTCGCGGGCGACTTCGGGACGATCGACGCTCTGACGATCGCCTCGCACGACGCGTTGCTCGCGGTCGTCGGCATCGGCGAACAGATCGCCGAGAGCGTGTCGTTCTTCTTCGCGCAATCGCAAAATCGCGCGGTCGTCGAACGTTTGCGTGCGAGCGGGCTCGACCTCACCGCGCCGCTGCGCGCGAAGGTCCCGATCGGCGCCTTCGCCGGCAAGACGTTCGTGCTTACCGGCACGCTACCCAATCTCACGCGCGAGGAGGCTGGCGAACGCATCGTCGCAGCGGGCGGCAAGGTCGGCAAATCGGTGAGCAAGAAAACCGACTACGTCATCGCGGGCGACGACGCGGGCTCGAAGCTCGCAAAGGCGCAAGAACTCGAACGCACGATCCTCGACGAAGCGGGATTGCTCGGGCTCTTACAATCGGCAGTCAAGTGGTCATGATGTGCTCATGGTAATGTAAGCCATTTGGAAAACGTGGACCCACGGCTCGAGGGCGCATCGAGCACTACGGGCGAACATTGGATAGCCGGGAGCTCGTCGTTGTGACGAACGTTTCCGCTGCGGTCGTCATTACCGTAATTGCATGAGGACGACATGATGAAAAGCCCGATCGAGATCCGACTCGATGTACCGTCGACGACAGGGTACGTTCGCTATCGGCGCCTAGCCGACGAGGAGAGGGTATCGCTCAGCGAACGCGAGGGTGATGACGTGATCGTCGATTACGATCGCGATCGCGCCGTTATTGGAATCGAACTTCTCGCGTTCGATTCATCGACGTTGGATGTGGCGCGATCCATCGCTCACGGGCGCGGACTCGCTTTTCCGAAAGATTTAGCGGCCGCGATCTCGCTAACCTAAAGGTGGTGCGCTGCGCTGCGCTGTTCTGCTTTTGGTCTGCATTGGAGCGTCGCCATTGACGACCTACACCGCGGCGATCGCGGGCAGCGGAGCGAACGAAGGCGTACCGATCGTCGCTAACGTCGTTTGGCCCACTCGATCGGTATCGGGCCAAGATCGGGAAAGCGATCATCGCCGCGAACATCGGGCCGCTGGTCAATGCTCGTGCCACTTTTTTACGTCCACGACGAAGCGGCGATCGGATTCGGTTCGCTGGAAGCACCTATTTCATGGGTTGTGTCGAGCAATCGTCTCCCTAATCTCCCTAGGGCAACTCTGATCTGAACTCTCAAATTGCAAATGCAAGCGACGTAGTATCTCATGTGCCTGCATATTTGTTGCTTGTTTCGGATTTCGCTTCGATTGGTTCGGAGTTTTAACACTTCTTGACCAATTCATTGCGTTGATTTGGCGCATCATGCTGGTGAATGCCGCAAGGGTCGCTTCTTGCAAATGAGTAGGTTCGTCAATGCTGCGAGAATGTTGAGCTTGTTGAGGTTCTTCGGAATTCGCGGTATCGCACTTTCGTAAAACCGATGTTGCAAGAAATGAATCCGAAGCATCCGCTCCAGGTCGATCGGGACGCGGCCCACTTCACCGGTTGGATAATGCGGACGTACGACGGCGCACAATTCCTTCCACGGCAGAATTCGATCCATTTCATCGAGAAAAACTGCTCTTTTCGTCGTTTTCGTGAAACGCTCGAAAGGGATATTGGCAAATTGCAGGCCCGCAGAGCGCGCCTACGGCCGCGAATGACCATACCCCGTACCCCGGCGGGAACGTTCCGGGGCGCTTACGCGCCTAGAGGCCCGGTAAACGCGCTCTCTGGGGGCTATGGCCGACGTTCTGACTGTTCCAGGCGAGAAGCGGCAAGGGACAACGCGATAATTGCGCCCGATGTCGCCATCGCCATCAGCGCTGACTGACGTGGCACAGATCGTGTAAGAAGCGCTTGAAGAAAAACAATCTGATCAAAAATCTGCACCGGGATAACAGTTTGCCGTGCAGGCGCAGAACCAATCAGCACCGCGGCTCCAATAGTCACGGTTCTCACGCCAAACATTTTCCAACCGAGTGCCGCTGTTCCCGTCATGCCATCGGCCGGCATTCTGTACAATCGGCTGAGAGCGCTTGGCGCTATTACCGAACCAGCCCCGACGAGCAGGGCCAAACCGGCAACACTCCTCCACAATTGTTCGCTTCGCAGCTTCATTTGACTCGTCCTATTTTGCTTGTGTGGGCAGCCGTAAAGCGTGAAACGCTCGAAGGATATTGGCAAACGACAGCTGCTCTTCGCTCATCGAGATAAATATACCAAATTATCGTGCTAAATCAGAGTTGCCCTAAGATAATCGCGGGAAAACATCGTGTCGAACGTCTTTAGCCACCGATCGCCGGCATCGACGACGCGAACATTGCCGCCGACCTCGTCCCGCAGTGTCTCCAACAACTCTGCGAAGTCGTCGACAGCTTTGCCGAAGTAGTGGCGATCTTTTCATCGCATCATGCGCGACGCGCGGTCGACGCGGCAGCAGCCACGTTCGCCCGCTTTATCGCGGCAACGTACGTGGAGCGGGAAACCTCAAAACGGGCGATGACGATCGAAAAACGTCGCAGCGTTCGCAATGCGAAACTGCGCAGGAGTTCGTAGCGAGTAGAACGGCTTGAGAGAGGGTCGACTCGCGTCGGGCGCGTAGCACCCGCGTTACCCAGGTCCGAACCACTGGTGACGACCCCGACAATTGGAATCTGTGGAGTGTAACTCATGCCGAATGATGCTTTCGGCCACCCGCAGCCGACTTCGCGCACCGATGGTGCGCCCGAGGCTGCCGTGGCTTCCCGACGTGGATTCGCGACGCGAGCGATCCGCACGGGGCAAGATCCGGATAGCGCGACCGGAGCGACGATCGTGCCCGTGTACCAGACCGCGACGTTCACGCAAGAGGCGGTCGGCGTGCACAAGGGCTTCGACTACTCACGCTCGGGCAATCCGACGCGATCGGCGCTCGAACGGCAGCTCGCCGATCTGGAAGGCGCGAATTTCGCCGTCGCGTACGGCTCGGGGATGGCGGCCGCGAACGGCGCGTCGTTCAGCTTCCTGCGTGCGGGCGATCACATCGTCGCGACCAAGGATCTCTACGGCGGCACGTTCCGCCTCTTCGCCGACGTCTTCACGCGATACGGCATCGAGACGTCGTTCGTGGAGATGTGCGATCTCGAGGAGACGCGCGCGGCGATCCGTCCGAATACGAAGATGTTGTGGGTCGAGACGCCGACCAATCCGCTGTTGAAGATCATCGACATGCGTGCGATCGCGGCGTTGAAGCGGCCCGGGCAGATCGTCGTCGCCGACAACACGTTCGCGACGCCGTATTGGCAAAATCCGCTCGCGTTCGGAGCCGACGTCGTGATGCACTCGACCACGAAATATCTGGGCGGTCACAGCGATACCGTCGGCGGTATCGTGATGACGAACGATGAGGAGTTGTACCGGCAGTTCGCCTACCAACAGAACGCCGTCGGCGCCGTGCCGGGCCCGTGGGACGCGTACCTCGTGCTGCGCGGCACGAAGACCCTCGCGCTACGCATGCGCGAACACGAACGCAACGCGCACGCGGTCGCGCGCTTTCTCGAATCGCGCGACGACGTTTCGGTCGTATACTATCCGGGGCTCGCATCGCACGAGCACCACGAGCTCGCGAAGAAACAGATGCGCGGCTTCGGGGGCATCGTCTCGTTTCGCCATCGCGGCGGCGCGGATGCGGCGCTCGCGTTCGCGCGCAGCACGCAGATCTTCAACCTCGCAACGTCGCTCGGCGGCGTCGAATCGCTCGTCTGCAGCCCGTGGACGATGACGCACGGGAGCGTGCCGCCCGAGCACAAGACGGCGCTGGGCATCGGTCAGGATCTCGTGCGTCTGTCGATCGGCATCGAAGATGAAGCCGATCTGCTCGCCGATCTCGCGCGCGCGCTCGACCTCGCGCGCACCGAAACGCGCATCTTCGCTACCGCGTAGCGCGCGGTAACGCGCGCCCGAGCGCTTCGTGTACGTCGCTCGCGACGACGCCGACGCGGCGCTCGCGCGCGGCTTCGCGGCCGGCGAGGCCATGCCAGTACGCAGCGGCGCGGGCCGCATCGACGGGCGCGAGCCCCTGTGCGAGCAGCGTCGCGATCGTGCCGGTGAGCACGTCGCCCGTCCCCGCGGTCGCGAGCGCGTTCGTCCCCGTCGTGTTGACGTGCATCGTCGTTCCGTCGTCGACGAGCGTCGCGTTGCCTTTGAGCAGCGTCGTGATGCCGGTACGCGCGACGAACGCGCGCAAGCGCGCGACGCGTTCGCCCGGTGCGATCGTGCCCGCGCCGGAGAGTCGCGCGAATTCGCCCGCGTGCGGCGTGAGCACGCACGCTTTGCCGCGCAAGATGTCGAGATGTTTGGCGAGATGGAACAGCGCACTCGCGTCGGCGACGAACGGGCGCTCGAGTTTGGCGAGGAAGCCGCGCACGATCTCGCCCGTGCGGTCGGAGAGGCCGAGGCCCGGACCGATCGCGACCGCGTTCGAGCGATTGGTGAGATCGAGCAACGCCTCGATCGTGCCCGGGACGTCGTTCGCATCGTACGTCACGACGATCTCTTCCACGAGATGTGCGCGCAGCGCGGGTGCCGTCGCGTCGCTCGCGGCGACGGTCACGTAGCCAGCACCGGCGCGCGCCGCACTGCGCGCGCAGAGGACCGCCGCGCCGGGAAATTGCGGCGAGCCCGCAACGATCAGCGGCGCGCCGGAACGGCGTTTATCCGATTCGTCGTCGCGTGCGGGAAGGAGCGCGAGGAACTCCGCGTCGTCGAGCATCGCGAAGCGTTCGGGCATTCCGACGTCCGCGACGACGCGCTCGATCTCGTCGCGCAAGCCGATGTCGCCGACTCGCAGCGCACCGACGTAGGCGCGCGCGGGCTCGAGCAGCAGGCCCAGTTTCGGCGCGCCGAGGGCGATCGTCGCGTGCGCGCGGACCGTGTGTTCGCAGATCGCGCCGGTCGTCGCGTCGACGCCGGTGGGCAGATCGATCGCGAGCACGCACG
>JAABUX010002295.1_pt1 | contig 27301 bp, 16 predicted proteins | sample 5561851 | NCBI WGS metagenome assembly JAABUX01 (sample SAMN10711883, study PRJNA513361) | rock metagenome | isolation source: Antarctica rocks | place: Antarctica: Victoria Land, Richard Nunatak red sandstone | collected 2016-01-03 | reverse complement strand
AGACGGCGACGGCCGGGCCGATCGGCGCGACGACCTCGTCACCGGGCTGGGCCCCAAGCTGCCGGGATTCAACGGGATCAACGACCACGTCGCCTCGGGCGTCCGGCTCGGGATCGACGGCTTCCTCTACGTCGCGGTCGGCGACAAGGGGATTCCCCGGGGGGTGGGGCGAGACGGCGCGACGATCTCGATGGCGAGCGGCGGCGTGATCCGGGTCCGGCCCGACGGGTCCGGCCTCGAAGTGGTCTCGACCGGCGAGCGGAACCCGCTCTCGGTCGCCCTCAGCGCCGCCGACGACGTCTTCACCTACGGCAACGACGACGACAGCAAGAAGTGGCCCAACAGCCTGACCCACCACATCGTCGGCGGCCACCACGGCTATCCCTACGACTTCCTGCTCGCCCCGCATCGGGCGCTGCCGATCGTCGCCGGCCAGCTCGGCGGCTCGGGCGCCCAGGGGATCTGCTACAACGAGGACGGCCTGCCCGCCCGCTATCGCGGCCAGCTCTTCTTCTGCGATTGGGGCTTGCAGGCCGTCTTCCGCTTCGAGCTGGCCCGGGCGGGGGGGACGTTCCGGCTCACCAAGCGCGAGCCGATCGTCGAGAAGGGGGGCCTGGCCGACTTCCGCCCGTTCTCGCTGGCGACCGGCGAGGACGGCTCGTCGCTGCTCCTGGTCGACTGGGCGTTCAACGGCTGGCTCGCCGACGGCCCGAAGACGGGTCGGCTGTTCCGGCTGACGTACACGGGCGGCGATCGGACGACCCCCGTCCCCCGGCCGTCCGGCTTGGACCCGGCCGCGCGGCTCGCGGCCCTGGATCATCCGGCGCTGGCCGTCCGGCGCGAGTCGCAGCGAATCCTCGCCGCCGGGGGGGCCGGGTCGGTCGGGCCGATCGTCGGTCGTCTGGCCCGCCCGGATCGCCCGACGGGCCGGATTCACGCCCTCTGGGCACTCGACGCGATCGCCACGCCCGAGGCGAGCCGGGCGATCCGCTCGACTTTGGGCGACCCCGACGGCTCGGTCCGGCTCCAGGCCGCCCGGAGCGTCGGGATTCGCCGCGACCGCGAGGCCCGGCCCGCGCTGGTGGCCGCGTTGCGCGACCCCGACGCCGCTGTCCGCCGCGAGGCCGCGATCGCCCTCGGCCGGCTGGGAGACCCTTCCGCCGGCCCGGCCCTCCACGCCGCGCTCGGCGACGGCGACGCCTTCGCCGCCTGGTCGATCCGCCGGGCGATCCGGGTCCTGGACGCCTGGGACGCCGCCGCGCTGACGTCGGCCCTGGCCGACCCGAGGCGGCGCGAGGAGGCCCTGAAGCTCGCCGACGAGTCGTGGGCGGTGCCGGCGGTCGTGGCCCTCGCCGAGTCGCTGGCCGCCGCGACCGACCCGGCCTGGAAGGCGCGGTTGGTGGGCGCGCTGGGGGGCCTCTACCACCGGTATCCGGCCTGGTCGGGCCGGTGGTTCGGCACCAACCCGCTCGCCGGCGCGATGCCGAGGAAGACGGAGGACTGGGCCCGCGAGGGGATGGACGCCGCGCTCCTGGGCCTGGCCAAGGCCCTGCGCGACGCCGACGCCCCCGTCCGCCGCCAGGCGATCGTCGGCCTGATCGGCGTCGGCGCCCGGGCCGTCCCGCTGCTCCGGGCCGCCCTGGCCACCGAGTCCGACCCGGTCAACCTCGCCGCAATGGCGCAGACCCTGGGCACCCAGGGGGACGCCAAGGCCGTCCCGACGCTGGCGAAGCTGCTCGGAGACCCCGGCCGCGCCGTCGAGGTCCGGATCGCGGCCCTCGACGCGCTGGCGAGCCTGAGCGGCCGGCCCGCGCTGAACGCCCGGCTGGGCCTGGCCCTCGACCCATCGGCCCCCGCCGAGCTGGTGGCCCGAGCCCTCCCGCCGCTGGGGCTCGGCCGGATCCTGCCGGCGAACGACCTGGAGGCGTTCCTGTATCACAAGGCCGACTCGGTCCGCGCCGCCGCCCTGGCCTCGTTCGGCGTCGAGAAGCCGCTGCCCGCCGGCGTGCGTGCGGCCTTCGTCGACCGCCTCGACGACCCTTCTCCCGAGGTCCGCAAGGTCGCGATCGCCGCCTCGGCCCGGCACCGGCTCGTCGAGGCCGTCCCTCGTCTGATCGCCCTCGCCGCCGACGACGCCTGGCGGGCGGAGGCGACGCGGGCCCTCGCCGCGATGCCCGACCCCCGCGCCCTGCCCGCCTACGTCGCGGCCCTCCGCGACCGCGACCCCGAGGCCCGTCGCGCCGGCGGGTCGGCCCTGCTCGCCCTCCGCGAAGTCGCCGCGACCGACCTCGAATCGCGGGCGAAGAAGGGCGAATTCGTCGGCCCGTCGGCCCTGGCCGTCGAGCGCATCCTCGCCCGGTTCCGGCCCGTGATCGACTGGCGCGTGATCGGCCCGTTCCCGAGGACCACCGTCCCGGTCTTCGCCGATCCCGCCGCGATCGACTTCGCCGCGAGCCGGGTCGGCGCCGAGGGCCGACCGGTCGCCTGGCAGGCCCGCAAGGCCGACCCGGGCACCGGCCGAGTCGCTGTGGACGACCTCAAGGGGGGCTCGGGCGACCGCGGCGGGTTCGGCTACGACGCCAACGGCTCGCCCGACCTCGCCGCCTTCGCCTATGCCGAGGTGAAGGCGGATCGCGACCGGGCCGCCCTGATGCTCGTCGGCTCCGGCGGATCGATCCTGGTCACGGTCAACGGCGAGCCGATCTTCAACTACGTCAACGCCGCCGGGCGACCGTTCCGGCCCGACGACGACCTCGTCCGGCTCACGCTCCGGGAGGGGACGAACCGAATCCTGGTCCGGACCCGCCAGGGGATCGGGGCCTGGTCGTTCGGCCTCCAGGTCTCCGAGCCCTCGACGACCGGCCTGGCAATCGGGCCCGGGACGGTCGGCCGCGAAGGGCTCCGGGCCTTCGCCCTGGCCCACCCGGGCGATCCCAGGAACGGCGAGGCCCTCTTCGCCGACCCCAAGGGCCTGCACTGCGCCCGCTGCCACGCCGGCGGCGGAGTTCCATCCGCCAATCTCGGCCCCGACCTCACCGGCCTGGCCTCGAAGTACGACAAGGCCGAGATCATCCGATCGGTGCTCGACCCCTCCGACCGGATCGCGATCGGCTACCAGCCCGCGGTGATCGCCAAGGGCGACGGTGCGGTCCTCACCGGCCTCGTCCGCGACGAGACCGAGACCCACGTCGATCTCGTCGGGCCGGACGCGAAGGCCCACCGAATCGCGAAGAGCGAGATCGCCGAGCGCCGGGTCGGCGAGGTCTCGCCGATGCCGACGGGCCTGGTCGACGCCCTCACGCCCGTCGAGTTCGCCGACCTGATCGCCTACTTGACGACCCTCCGGCAGAGGTAGCGGGGGCCTGCCGGCGGCCCGCTATTTGCCCCTCGCCCGCCAGCGCTCGACGAACCGTCGGTAGTCTTCCGGGGTGTCGATGCCGACGCTCCGCTCGGCGACGATCCCGAGGGCGATGGGGTGGCCGGCTTCGAGGACGCGGAGCTGTTCGAGCTTCTCGGCCGATTCGAGCGGGGAAGGGGGCATCGCCGCCAGGCCGAGGAGGAAGCCGCGGCGGTAGGCGTAGAGGCCGAGGTGGAGCAGGGCGAGGGGCGGGTCGGCGAGCAGGTCGGGCGGGCCGTCGCGGTGGTGGGGGATCGGGCTCCGCGAGAAGTAGAGCGCGCGGCCGGCGGCCGACCGGACGACCTTGACGCAGGACGGATCGCGATAGACCGATTCGTCGCGGATCGGGGTGGCCAGGGTTGCCATCGGGGCTTCCGGGTCGCTTTCGAGGAGCGAGACGACGAGGTCGAGCGCCTCGCCGGAGATCTCGGGCTCGTCCCCCTGGAGGTTCACGACGATCCGGGCCTCGGGGATTCGCGCGATCACCTCGGCCACGCGGTCGGTCCCGGTCGGGTGATCGCCGCAGGTCATGGCGACCTCGCCACCGAAGGCCTCGACCGCCTCGGCGATCCGGACGTCGTCGGTGGCGACGATGATCCGGTCGAGTCGATTGGCCCGCCGCGCGGCCTCGACGACGTGGCGGATCAGGGGCTTGCCGGTGTCGGAAAGGAGGGGTTTGCCGGGCAAGCGGGTTGAAGCGAAGCGGGCCGGGATTATGCCGACGATCGCCATGTTTCTGGGATATCTCCGCGGGTTTCTTGCCCGATACAAGGGGCGTTGGACAGGCCGACAGCCCGCCGAGAGCGGTCGTCGGAAGGTTCCACTATAGTCGAGACGGTCGCCGAAGCAACGCGCCCGCCCGGCGCCACGGGCGGGCCCGAGCGAAGCTCGATCGCCCGCCGACGACTCGTCCGCGAGCCGTCCGTCCCGCCTCCCGATTCGACCGATCCGCGCCCCGATTGTTCGTCCGCGCCCCGAAGGCCGGGCCGGACCCGCCCGAGTCACCCCGGGACGGTCCGGGTCGCGTCGTCGCGGGCCCCGGGCCCGAATCTCTCGCTTCGCCGCACCCGGCGGGGGAGGGAATGCCGGCCCGTACCCATCGATATTTGCATGCGTCCTGCCTGCTCCGGGTCGCCCCTGATGGGCCCGGTTGCCGCGGTCGGCCCGGGGTCCATGAAGGTCCCTTGGGCGGTCGCGCCGGGGAAGGAGGGCGTTCACCACCGACACGCGGGTCGGCCACGGCCAATGGTCTGGCGGCCGTCCGAAAGGAAGAATCCATGGGGTGGACCCGAACGACGGACCGCGGCGCCCACGCCCGCCGCCGACCCGATCTCGAGAACCTCGAGACTCGCCGGTTGCTCTCGACCGCCCAGCCGACTCCGGCCGCCTCCGCCCTGACCTACGCCGGCGGCGACGGGTCGGTCGCCTTCGACCGGGTGATCGAGGCCTCGGCGGCCCGGGCGAAGTTCGGCGTCGACGGCACGGGCCAGACCGTCGCCGTGATCGACACGGGCGTCGACTATCGGAACGCGACGCTCGGCGGGGCCGTCGGGCCGGGCCACAAGGTCGTCGCCGGGGTCGACTTCACCGGCGCCGCCGGCGGCGTCCTGCCCACCTGGCAGCACGGGACCGGCGTGGCCGGCCTGATCGCCGCCAACGGACCGGCCTACAAGGGGGTCGCCCCGAGCGCCGATGTCGTTGCCCTCCGGGTCTTCGGCAGCGACAACCAGGGCAGTTTCAACGACATCGCCAAGGCCCTCGAATGGGTCGCCCAGCATCATTCGGAGTTCAAGATCACCGCGGTCAACCTGTCGGTGTCCGACGGCGGCAATTACGCGTCGAACATCTTCGCGCAGGACGGCGGCGTCGGCCAGGAGATCACGGACGACGTCCGGACGCTCGACAACCTCAACATCCCGGTCGTGGTCGCCGCCGGCAACAGCTACAACGGCAAGGACCAGGGGCAGGGGTTCGCGTCGATCATCCCCGACACGATCAGCGTCACGGGCACGGACGAGTCGAGGCTCACCGCAACGAAGCCGAACGACCAACTCGCCTCGAATGCCCAGCGACTCGGCGGCGATAAGGGCAGGACTTCGGCCACCAAGATCGCCGCCCCGGGCGTGGGGATCACGGCCCTGGCCGGCGACGGCGGCACGACGACCGAGGACGGCACCAGCTTCGCCGCGCCCCAGGTCACCGGCACCGTCGTCCTGCTCCAGCAGATGTACCAGGACGCTTATCACAAGCTCCCGACCGTCGCGCAGCTCGACAGCTTCCTCCAGGCGGGCGCCGTGGTCGTCCACGACGGGATGACCGGGATCAATATCGGCCGGCTCGACACCCTCCGCTCGCTCACCCTGCTCGACGACCAGATCCGGGCCGACGCCGCCTCGGCCTCCGCATCGGTTGCGGTGCGGGCGACCAGCAGCCCGATCGTCACCGCCGCGGCGACCGGGCCCGTCGCGATCTCGACCGCCGCGATCTCGGCCCCGTCGGTGATCACGAAGGCGTCCGACTCGACGGGCGCACCCAAGGGGCCGACGACCGAGGCACCGACGACGGAAGTCTTCCTCAACGGGACCTCGCTGGGCAGCTACCCGACCTCGCAACTCGCCAAGCGGTACTCCTCGCTCCTGAGTTTGCAGAAGGGGCCCGCGAAGACGCTCCGGATTTGGGCCCCCATGGATTCGCCGGTCGACCTCGGCGCGACCACGCCTATAGCGGCCTCGTCGATGAGCTATGTGGCCGATTCCCGGGTCCGGCTCGCCGCCGCCCGGGTCGCGAAGTCCCCGGGGGCCAAGGTGCCGATGAAGGTCGACACGTCCCACTCGGTCAAGGTCGCCGCGGGTCATTGCCCGGTCGCCGCGACTCCGGTGCACCTCGGGCACCACGCCGCCAAGCACAAGAAGTTCGGGCTGTTCTCCTCGTCGTTCCCGTTCCTCTTCTGATCGGGACGGATTACGATGGTCCCGGGTCGCCCCGTCGCGGCCCGGGTCCGATCGAATATCGGGCCCCGAGCCCCTCCCCGATCGGGGGGTGGATCGGGGCCTTTCGGCGTCGGGGAGGCTTCCTTTGCCAAGCGAATCATTGACCGCCGTGGTGACCGGCGCCGGGAGCGGGATCGGTCGCGCGACCGCGGTCGCGCTCGCCGGGATCGGCGTCCGCGTGGCGATCGTCGGTCGGGACGCGGAGAAGCTACAGGGCACGAGCCGGCTCGTCGGCCGCGACGACACCCTGATCGAGCCGTGCGACGTGGCCGATCGCGCGGGAGTGCAGGCGCTGGCCGGTCGCGTCCTGGCGGCCTTCGGCAAGGTCGACGTCCTGGTCTGCAACGCGGGCACCAACGTCCGCGAGCGGAGCCTCCCGAAGCTCGACCCGGCCGACTGGGATCGGATGATCGCGACCAACCTGACCGGCGCCTACAACCTGGTCCATGCCTTCCTGCCCGGGATGCGATCCCAGGGGGACGGCCTGATTATCCAGGTCTGTTCGATCGCCGGCCTCCGCGCCAGCCTCCTCGGCGGGGTCGGCTACTCGGCCTCCAAGTTCGGCCAAGCCGCGCTCGGGATCGGGATCGGCCGCGAGGAAGGGCCGCGTGGCATCCGCTCGTCGGTCATCTACCCGGGCGAGGTGAACACGCCGATCCTCGACAACCGCCCCGTCCCCGTCCCCCAGGAGCGGAGGGACGCGATCATCCAGCCCGAGGACGTCGCCTCGGCCGTCGCCTTCCTCGTCCAGCTCCCGCCCCGGGCCAACATCCCCGAGCTGGTCATCAAGCCGACGGTGGACGACTGGGCCTGATCGTCGGGCCGCGCCGGGGGCCGGTCGAGGGCTACCCGCCCATCTGCCCGGCCTCGATCTCCCCGGCGGCGAACTGGTTGAACTCGATGTACTGCAAGTGGCGATAGAGCTTGCTCTCGGCCGTGACCTCGCGGGGTGAACCCACGGCTTCGAGCCGGCCGTTGTGGATCAGGATCACGCGGTCGCTCGACCGGATCGTCGAGAGCCGGTGCGGGAGCATGATCAGGGTCCGGCCGGGGGCGAGCCGGGCCACGGTGTCGTCGACATAAGACTTGGTGTCCTCGTCGAGCGGGGTGTCGGGCTCCTCGATGATGAGGATCGAGGGGTCGTGGAGGTGGGCGCGGGCCAGGGCGATCCGGTACTGCTGGTCGGGCTTGAGGTAAGTGCCGAGCGGGCCGATCGGGGTCTCGTAGCCCTGCGGCAGCTCCGAGATGAAGTGATGGGCATGAGCCACCTTGGCCGCCTCGATGACCCGGGGGAGGTCATAGCTCGGATCACCCAGGGCGATGTTGGCGAGGACGGTGTCGGAGAAGACCAGATCGGCCTGGAGGACGGTGGCGACCTGGGCCCGGACCGACTCCAGGGTCACGTCGCGGAGGTCGACCCCGTCGATCCGGACCCGGCCGACCTTGGGGTCGATCAGCCGGGGGATCAGACAAACCAACGCCGTCTTGGCCTCCTCGTCGAGCGACATGATCGAGGTCTTGGCCTTCGCCGGGATCTCGACCGTCAGGCCGTCGAAGAGGAGCCGGCCCGAGCTGCTCTCCAGGCTCACGTTCTCGAAGCTGATCTTCTCGCGGAGCGGGGGGAGGAACATGGCCCCGCCCGCCTGGTGCAGCTCCGGCTTGCGCTCGAGGTAGCCGAAGACCCCCTCGGCCGATCGGTTCGCGTGGCGGATGGCCCGCCGCATCGCGATCCAGTCGAGGCCGGGGCGGATCGTCGAGGCCATCGCCACCATCAGGAGCAGGGTCGAGGCGATCGACTGGCCGTTGAGGACCACCCGCTCGGCGAGCAGGCCCAGGGCGAGCGTGGCCGCGGCGCAGACCAGGAGGGTGGCCGTCGGGTTCGTCCGCGACTCGCTGAGCATCCGCCGGACCTCGGCGTCGCGGTAGCGTTCGAGGTGGTCGTCGAACCGCTGCTTGTCGACGTTCTCCATCCCGTGGACCCGGACGGTCCGGATCAGGCCGAAGTCCTCCTGGAGCAGGCAGAGCTGGAGCGCCGCCTCGCGGGTGGCGAGGACCGAGGCGAGTTCCGCCGACCGATTCAGGTGGCGATAGAGCATCCAGACCAGGCCGCCGAGCGAGGCGAGGAAGATCGTCGAAGACCACGAGATCGAGAGCGAGAGGGCGAGGAGACCGGCGACGAGGACCGGGACCCGGAAGCCGTGGTCGAGCTCGGCGGCGAGGCCGTCGCGGATGTCGTTGACCTCGCGAGTGAACAGCCCGAGCACCGGCCCGGTCCCCTCCGAGGGGAGCGACGACTGGCCGAGGCGGTACATCTGGCGGTGGATCTGCCGACGGAGCGTGAGCCCGACCTCGTGGGTCGCCGCGGCGACCGCCGCCCGGCGGGCCTTCGAGACGACCGAGAGGAGGAAGAAGGCCGCGAGCCCGCACGCGAGGGTCGACGTCAGGGCCCCTTCGTTGTTCCGGAGGGTCGGCAGCCTCCGGAGCAGGCCGAGTGTGATTCGGGAGGCTGCCCGATAGACGACGTTGGGCGACTTCTCGTTCGCGGCGACGATCGGGTAGAGCCCGGTGTTGCCGTAGAGAGCCTGGCCATCGCCTCGGGTGGCCATCGGCCCGGCCAGGCGGAGGGGCGCCTCGCCCTCGGCGTAAGGCGTATGCCAGGCCTCGCCCCGGGTGGTGGTGAGGACGGCGAGCGCACCTCCGAGTAAGATGGCCGCGAGGACGAGCAGGGAATGGAGGATTCCCAGGAGATTTGCCCAGATCACCGCACCACGGCGGGGGGTCCAGAGCTTACGAGCGCGATCATACGCGGCCGCTTGCATGTCGAAGGGTCCCGCTGGCCTCTGGAACGGCGATCCGCCTGGTGGGGGCCACGGCCACGGCGACGCGAGATCCGCCCGCGACCGGGGCGACGACGGGCCGGCGGACGCCGCGGGGCTCGGAGCCCGCTCCGAGGCCCCCCGCGGTGCTCCCGACCATCAGGCCAGGTCGCGGTCCTCGAAGAGGAGGAACGCGAACAAGAGCGCTGCTCCACTGTACAACACGCAGTAGCCGAGGGCGGGGAAAACATAGCCGGCCCAGGGGATCACGGCCCCGGTGGAGATCGACGGCCCGGCGTTGAAGAACTCCAGCTCGGGCAGGGCGAAGGCGAAGAGCTGGGCCATGAAGTGCACCAGCTCGTTGGTCCTGCCCGCGCCCGTGACCTCGACGAGGATCGGCGTGAGGTGGCCGAGGAAGAAGATCGAGATGCAGACGACGAGGTTGACCAGCATCGGCAGCCGCGTCGAGATCGCGACGCTCACGCTGGTCAGGACCGTGACCTCGAAGAAGCCGAGGACCAGCCCCGGCAAGACCTGGAGGACCTGCTGGAACTGCTTGCCCTGGCCATCGGTCCCGGCCGACTCCCGGAGGTCGTAGGAATACTTGTACGCCACCCCCAGCGCGAAGAGGGCGCCCAGGAAGAGGAAGAGGGCGAGGACCCCCATCTCGATCCCGAGGAACTTGCCCAGGATGAACTGGCGGCGGTTGATCGGCTTGGACAGGAGCGTGATCGCCGTCTTGCCCTCGATCTCCTCGGCCACCGTCGAGCTGGCCGTCAGGAGCGCCAGGAGCAGGCAGGCGAACGAGATCGTCGTCAGTCCCGTGTCCTTGTACATCTTGATGTCTTCGCCGAACGTGAAGTAGGCGATGAAGATGGAGGCGATCAGCCAGAATCCGGCGATCGCCGCCAGGACGAAGAAGGCCGGCTGGCGGATCGCCTCTTTGGCGGTCGCCAGCGCGATGGTGAGGGATTTCATGGCGATGATGGCTCGGTAGCGAGGGGAAGGATGGGCGAACGATGGAGGAGGAATCGGGCCGGCCCGGGACACTTCGGGGTCGCGTCCCGCGGGGCCTAGTGATAATGGATCGAGAAGCCCGCCAGCGGCTCGCCGTCGGTCGGCTCGGACTCCTCGCGGACGTCGCGGATCATGTCGCCGAACTCGCGGCGGACCGCCCGGAGGTAATCGGCCAGGACGGTGGGATCGGCCTCGGCGACCAGCTCGACCCGGCCGTCCGGCAGGTTCCTGACGGACCCGGAGAGCACGAAGCCCGAGGCGAGCCGCCGAGCGGTCATCCGGAACCCAACCCCCTGGACGCGGCCCTCGTAGGTGACCCGTCGACGCTCGATCGTCATGACCAAGGCTCGCGGAAGGCCGTCCCCGATCGACGCGGGGCCGATCGCCGAGGAAAGTTCGAGATGTCAGTCTAACGGGAAGCGACCGGGCAAGACAAGCGGCTACAGGGGGATATGTCCGAGCGGTGGAGGGCCGATCCCGGGAGGTGGAACGGGGAGGGGGTCGCCCCGGACCTGGCCGGTGCGACCCCCTCGGCCTGGTTCCGGATCGCTCAAAGGCCGTTGAGCACGACGCGGTCGATCGACCCGTTCGAGGCCGGGATTGTGACGAGCCCGGCGCGGCCGGGGCCGACGCCGACGGCCGGGAGGCTGACCATCGGGCTCCCGGAGGAGCCGCCCGCCTTGACCGTGACGTGGGCCAGGGTGAAGGGGAGGCGGTTGTCGATCCGCAAGGTCGTGCCATTGGAGGACCGCTTGACCACCTTGGTGGTCACGAGGGCCGAGCCGACGGCGTGGTCGAGGGCCCGGGCCAGCGCGGCCCCGTCGATCGCGGCGACGGCGGAGGCGTCCTTGAAGTTGGCCTGGCCGAGCGTCGACCAGCTCGGCTCGCCAAGTCCGGTTGCGGCCTGGATGGCCACCCGGCCGCGGGTCTCGCCCGAGGCGCCGGAGACGAGGGTCACGCCGAGGTGGAGCGAGGGGGCGGAGGCCGTGGGGGCCTCGCCGGCCGCGATCACCCGGACGGGCAGGCCGAGGACGCGGAGCCCGTCGAGGGCGGCGGCCAGGCGGCGGGCCTCCTTGCCGAGCCCGGCGTCGCCGTCGATCGCCACGAAGATCCGGGCCTCGGAGAGGTAGGCCGGGTCGACGAGGTCGGAACCGTGATCGAGGGCGTCGAGGAAGCGGGAGGCCAGGGCGACCTCGGCGGGGTTGACGACCTTCTCCCCCTTGGACAGCATCAGCTCGAACGGCACGTTGTTGCAGAGCCGCCACATAGCGGCCTGCGCGGTGCCCTGGCTGGTGCCGAGGGTCGCCAGCGAGCGGAGGGCCTTGCGGACCCGGGCGTCCTTGGAATAGTCGTCGACGTCGACGAGGTGGAACTTGTCCTTGGCCGTCGGGGTGGGCAGGCCGAAGTTGAGGCAGACGGCCGGGACGTCGAGGTCGACCTTCTGGCCGGCCGGGACGGTGACGGCGTTGGCCATCGCGTCGGGGTTGGCCGCGGGGACCGACCGGAAGCCGGCCTCGGGCCGGGCGCCGGCGAACTGGCCGAAGCCGCCCGAGCGGTTCGTCGCCGAGCCCAGGCCCATGCTCTGGAACCCGCCGCCGCCGCCGGCACCGCCCGCGGCACCGCCGCCCTGGCCGGTCGCGCTGGAGGCGACCAGGCCGGGCGGGAGGACGACGTTGAGCCGGTTCGCGGAGGTGTTCCGGAGGACGACCCGGACGCGATCCTGCCCCTGGCCTCGGACCTCGACGGCCAGCGTGCCGGCCTTCTCGGCGTCGAGGACCTTGACGGTCTCGGTCTGGGCATCGGCCCCGGGGATCGGCTCGGCGGGCTCGGCCGCGGACGAGGCCCCGATCATCGAGCATGTCAGGAGGCCCGAGGCCGTGACGGCCCGGACCAGGCAAAGGTGTCGCCAAAGCATCGCGTTGACCTTTCTGGACGGGGCCGAGGTCGGCCCGAACATCGCGACCCGACCTCGCGACCGATCGACCATCGCGGGGGCCCGCGATATCTCGACGCCCCGTTCGATCGGGTAATTCATTCCATTCTCATGCGGCCCGGCGCCGACCGCCAGCGGATTGCGGACTTTGGGCCCGGGATCGAGGTCCGCGGCGGGAGCCCCGTTCGATCCCCACCCGGCGGCCGGCCGGGTACTCTCCCTCAATTGTCGGCCGGTCGAGGGCGAATCATCGGCCCGATCGCCGGGGCGACGCCGACAATCTCGCCCCCGGACTGCGCGATCCCCACGACCCCAATCTCCGCTCCGCCGAAGTGCGCCCGGGCGGTGGCCGCCCGCACCTACCGGATTGCCGGCGGCGCCGGCGGCCCGCCGGACACCGGGCCGGGGTCGCCGAGAATCCGGAGCGGGAACCGGCCGATCACGCGGGAGATCGGGCGGCCCGAGGCCCCCGGCGCGTCGATCCCGACCTTCGCGGTGGCCTCGCGGGTGAGGACCCGTCCCGGCTCGGGCCTCGCCGTCGCCACGACCCGGAACTCGGACAGGCCGGGCCGGGCGGTGGGTCCGACTTTCAGGAGGATCGAGTCGGCCAAGGCCGCCGCGTCGGTCGGGGTCGCGACCCTCGGACCCGGCGACGGCGGGCCGCCGACGCGGACCTTCACCGGGTCGGCCGTCACCCCGTCGGGCAGCCCGACGACCCGCAACTCGACCGGGCCGGGCCGGCCCCGGGGGGTGATGAGGAAGTTGACGGCGGCCGTGGCCCCCGGCTTGAGGTTGAAGACGCCGGCCCGGCCGGGCGACGTCCGGTCGGCCCGCGTCCGGTTAAAGCGGGCGATCGCGCGGGCGTCGACGTCGCCTGGCAGGAGCGTCACCGCGAAGTCGGCCCGGGGCGGGCCGACGCCCAGGCGGTAGCCGTATTCGGGGCCGCCGTCGCCGAAGCGGTCCGCGACCTCGATGGTCAGGACGCCGTCGACCTTTGCCTCGTGATCGATCGCGCTGTCGCCCGACCTCTCGCGGCCCCCGGCTGCGGGGGCGTCATCGGCATCGTCGTTCTCGGCCAGGGTCAGCCCCTTCTCATCCCGGATCGTGACCACCGAGTCGAGCCAGGACCCGAGCGCCACCGCCTCGACCCGGACTCGGGCCAGGTCGCCCGCCTTGACCGCGAGCCGATAAGCATCCACCTCGCCGGCCCGCCCGATCCGGCCGTTGACGGTGACCCCCGGCGCGATCGGCATCGCCAGCTCGCCCGGCCGGACGGCGGGCTCGGACACCTCGGGGCCGTCGCCGATCGCCAGGCGGCCGGCGGGGTGGATCGGTCCGTCGGGGCCATCGAAGGCGCCGACCTCGACGGTCGTCCCCGGGGCGTCGGGCAGGCGGATCGTCTTGCGTCGAGCCTCGGCGAGGTTGCCGCCCGAGGCCTCGACCTCGACCGCCTGCCCGGCCGGGCCTCCGAGCGGGAAGAGGGCCGTCGCGAACGGCGCCGGGTCGAGCCGGAGTCGATAGCGGGCCTGGTCGCCCCCGGCATAGGTGTTGTCGCGGACCTGGACGAGCAACCAGCCTTCGGCCGGGAGGGTGATCCCCATCCGACAGTCGCGATCCCCCCCGCGCGACTCCCGGCCCTGCGCGATCGAGGCCCCCGAGGGGGACCAGACCGTGACCACGGGGGCGATCGAAGTCCCGATCCGCCGGGCTTCGAGGTCGAGCGTGAGCCGCCGGCCGGGCGTCCCCGCGACCCGGAAATGATCGAGGTCGAGCGGCCCGAGCACGCCGGCCACGGCCGTACCCGCCGCGACGGCCTGGGCCCGCATCCGGTCGTCGTTCGGCTCGATCTCGACGACCTGATCGAGCGCGTCAACCCGGACGATCGCCGGGTTCGAGAGCCCGTCGGGCCCGTCGAGCCGGACCTCGCGGTAGCCGGGCGTGGCGTCGGGCCGGACCCGGACCCGGGCCGTCGCCGCGTCCTCGCCCCGGGCCTGGAGGGCGACCACCTCGACGCCTCCGCCACCGATCAGGAGCGACCGGGCCGTGCCCAGGCCCCGCCCCGAGATCGCCCAATCGACCTCCCGGCCGACCGTCGCCCCCGGCGGGAAGACCCCCGAGAGGACCGGGGCGTCGCCCCCCTGGGCGAAAGCCGGGGTGGCCGCCAGGAGGACCAGGATCGCCGCGAGCCCGTCGGCCGGCTGGAGTCGCCGCGTCATGGTGATCCCTCGACGGCCCGGGCCGGCCCTGGCGATCGGTCGCCGGCCTCGGAGCCCGACGACGCAATCCCAAGATACCCGGGCGCGGCCGGGAAGCAAGGCGAAAGCCGGATCGGTCGGGCGGCTCAGGCGCTCTCGCGGTGGTACTGGATCTCGTGGAGCCGGCGGAACAGGGCGGAGGTCCGCCGCAGCTCGGCCTCGGTGCCGACGGCCTCGATCTGGCCGGCGTTCATGAGGACGATCCGGTCGGCGAAGGACAGGCCGGCCAGGCTGTGGGTGATGAGGAAGGTCGTCCGGTTGCGGGCGAACTCCTCGATCGCCTTGCGGATCAGGGCCTCGTCCTGGATGTCGACGGCGCTGGTGGCCTCGTCGAGGATCAGGATGGCGGGGTCGCGGAGCATGGCCCGGGCCAGGGCCAGGCGTTGCCGCTGGCCGCCGGAGAGGCCGGTGCCGAGCTCGCCGAGGACCGTGTCGTAGCCGTCGGGCAGGCCCATGATGAACGAGTGGGCATAGGACCGCTTGGCGGCGGCAATGATCGAGTCGCGGCCGGCGTGGCGGCTGCCGTAGGCGATGTTGTTGGCCACGGTGTCGTTGAACAGCGTGGTCTCCTGGATCACCATGCCGATCTGCGAGCGGAGGCTCCGCATCTGGACGTCGCGGACGTCGTGGCCGTCGACCCGGATCGAGCCGCCCTTGACGTCCCAGAACCGGGGGATCAGGTTCATCAGGGTGGACTTGCCGCACCCGTTGGGGCCGACGAGGGCGATGGTCTCGCCGTGGCGGACGTCGAGGTTCAGGCCCTTCAGGATCGGCTCGCGGCCGTTGTAGGCGAAGCTGACGTTGTCGAACTCGATGCCCGCCCGGTGGCGATGGAGCCGGACCGCCCGGGGCTTGTCGGCGACCTCGGGCCGGCGGTCCATCAGGGCGCAGATCCGGTCGGCGGCGGCGGAGGCCCGCTGGACCTTCGAGTGGACGTTGGCCAGCTTGCGGACCGGGTCGGAGATCCCCGCGAGCATGGCGTAGAGGGTCAGCAGGTCCTCGATCTCCAAGGGTCGCGAGGCGAGCTGGAGCCGGAACAGGCCGAAGTTGATCGCCGTGGTCTGGTAGAGGACGAGGTAAGACCCCGAGAGCAAGGCGATCGAGACCGTGGTCAGCGCGAGCATCTCCAGGACGGGGTCGGACATGGCGTCGATCATGGCGACCCGGACGCTCTTCTTGTACAGGCTCTTGGTCTCCAGGAAGAACCGCCGCCGCTCGTAGCGTTCCATCGTGAACGCCTTGACGACCTTGATCCCTTGCAAGCTCTCCTGGAGGATCTTGTAGATATTCGACATGCTCTCCAGCGACCGCCGGACCGCCCGCTTCATGATCTTGCCCGCCCGGTGGGTGCACGCCGCCGAGACCGGCACGAGCACCAACGCCAGGCAGGTCAGCCGCCAGTTGAGCCAGAGGGCGCAGCCCAGGCAACTGAAGATCCGCAGCGGCTCGCGGATGACCCGGCCCATGATCGTCATGAGCCCCTGGTGCAGCGAGTCCATGTCGTTGGTGAACCGGGCGAGCAGCTCGGCCGACCCCTGGTCGTTGAAGCTGGCCAGGTCCAGCGCCATCGTCCGCCGGTAGAACAGGTTCCTGATGTCGAAGAGGGTGAGCTGGGTGAGGTCGGAGACCAGGACTTCCTGGAGGAAGAGGAAGAAGCCTTTGAGGGCGATCCCGACCATCACCAGGCCCATCAGCATCAGGAGCGTCCGGAAGCCGTTGTCGGGCAGGTATCGCTGCGCGAACGGCTCGGCGCGTCGGTACTTGTCGTCCCACCAGTCGGAGGTGGCCAGCTCGCGGCCGAGGTGGGTCTTGCGGTAGTCCAGCTCGGCATATCGGCCGGCCTGGATCATCGGGACGGCGAAGTTCAGCTCGTCGTGGCGGGCCTCGGCGATCCGGAGCGTCCGCTCCTCCGGGCCGGATCGGGGCGCATTGCGGCCCATGTCGGCGGGGAGCTTATTCTGGTCCTTGGCGACCTGCTTGAGCCGGAGGGCGCGGACGGCCTCGGAGGCGGCGTCGAATCCCCGCGTCGCCCGGTCCCGACGACCCTGCTTCACGTCGATCGCCACGTTGGGGCGGCCGACGACGTCAAGCTCCTCGATCCGGGCGCGGAGGGCTTCGGATTCGGTCGACGTGGCGTCGATCTTCTCCGCGACCCAGTGCTGGCAGTTCTCGCTCCGGATCAGGATCTGGAGCAGGGGGTACACGGCGCCGATGTTGCCGCCCCAGAAGATGGCGACCATCCCGGCGCAGGCCAGGGACAGCGCGAACCGGACCCGGTAGGGCCAGGCGAATCGGACGAGGCGGGCGAAATTCTTCATGGTTGGCGAGCGCCGAGGACGGGGATTCCCGAGGCCTCCATGCCTCCCCCGGTCGCGACGAGACCACCGGCCGGGGTTCGGGATAGGGCACCTTTTATCAAGGAGCCCCGGAGTCGACAATCCGAGTATTCCAACAGGTCCGGTTTTCGCGACGACCCGCGAGATCTCGCCCGGACCGGGGCCTCGCCGGCCACGGGCCGGGTCCACCCCCCGCTTAGATCGGCCCGGAGTCGGGGCGACTTGACCCGATCGGCCGCGCGTCCCCGGCCCGATTCGCGGGCCGGCGATCCTCAACGAACCGGGCGGTGCCGATACGATCATGGGTCCGGGGGGGCGAGGGCGGCAAAACCGGCCTGGCAGGGCGGCGGGATTCTGGTAAGATCCGCCGCGCAGGGCCCCTCCGGCCCGGAGATTCGGATCGCCGTCAGGGAGGACGGGATGAAGGCACTCGCGCTGGTCGAGGCGCGGAACCACGTCTGCTGCCGCTATCGGGTCCGCGCGTTCGAAGGGGCGCTGGCGGACTCGGGGTGGTCGCTGACGATCGAGGCGATGGCGGCCGGGCTGCTGCACCGGCTCGTCCAGTTCCGCCGCGCGGCCCGATTCGACTCGGTCCTCCTCCAGCGCAAGCTCCTGCCGGGCTGGCAGCTCGCGGAACTCCGCCGCCGCGTCGACCACCTGATCTTCGACTTCGACGACGCGGTCCTCTACCGCGACTCGTACGACCCGCGCGGGCCGCACAATCGGCGGCGGGCCGAGCGATTCAAGCGGACCGTCCGGGCGGCCGACGACGTGATCGCCGGCAACGACTTCCTGGCCGACTGCGCCCTGAAGGCGGGGGCCCGGCCCGATCGGGTCCGCGTGATCCCGACCTGCATCGCCGCCGACCGCGCCCGGCCGGCCGCCGCCCGGCCCGCCCCGGCCGGCCTGGAGCTGGTCTGGATCGGCTCGGCCAGCACGATGGCGGGGCTGGCCCGCCGCCGCCCGCTCTGGGAGCGGGTCGGCCGCGAGGTCCCGGGCGTCCGGCTCCGGATGGTCTGCGACCAGTTCCTCCGCTTCGACTCGCTCCCGGTCGTCGACGTCCCCTGGTCCGAGCCGGCCGAGGCGGCCGACGTGGCGGCGGCCGACGTCGGGATTAGCTGGGTGCCCGACGACCTCTGGAGCCGGGGCAAGTGCGGCCTGAAGGTCCTCCAGTACCAGGCCGCCGGGCTCCCCGTGGTGGCCAACCCGGTGGGCGTCCACCCCGAGATGATCCGCCACGGCGTCGACGGCTTCCTCGCCTCATCGGCCGACGAGTGGGTCGACGCGGTCCGTCGGCTGGCGGCCGACCCCGACCTGAGGCGGCGGATGGGCCGGGCGGCCCGGGCGTCCTTGGAGGCGAATTATTCGGTCGAGGCCTGGGCCCCGGCGTTCGTCGCGGCCGTCGCGGGCGCCAGGCCCCTGGCCAGCCTGGTGGACCACCGATCGGGCCCCTCGGCCCGGTCCAGGGGGCAGGCGGCCCGCGAATCCCGGAGGGGGGGCGACGTCTTCCCGCCCCCCACCCAACACCTGGCCCCGTCTTGAACCGGTCGGAATCAGAACGAGTCGCGACGCCCGAGCTTGACCGAGGGACGGGGCGTATCCCCGGCCCCGCAACCGGCACGAGGATGGTCCCCATGCCCGACCTCGAACAATCCCGCTCCCCTTCCGGGACGGGGGAAGGACTGCCCCCGGGCGTGTTCCAGCCCCCGGCGTGGAACTGGTCGAAGGCCGACGACACGGGCTGGTGGGTCCGCGCCGACTGGGCGTCCGCCCTGCTCCGCGACGGCCGGCTCCGGCTCGACGAGTGGAAGCGGTCCGGCCGGCTGACCACCGTGAAGCGCGGGCCGCACCGGGTGGTCTACCGCGCGGACCTCGCCGAAGGGCCGGTCTACGTCAAGCATTTCCTCGTGCCCAACTTCCGGGCCAAGGCCCGCCAGTGGTTCCGGAGCGGCAAGGGACGGAACGAGGGGCGGAGGGCCGCCAAGCTCGAGGCGATCGGCGTGCCCACGATCACCCCCGTCGCGCTCGGCGAGCGCCGGGTCCGCAACTTCCTGCTCGAGAACTTCCTGGTCACTAAGGAGATCCCCGACACCCTGCCGCTCGACGAGTTCGTGGAGCGTCGGCTGCCGCTGATGCCGCCGGGCCGCCAGGGCAAGCTCCGCCGCGACCTCGCCCGCGTGCTCGCCGACCTCACCGCCCGGCTCCACGACGCCGGCTTCGTCCACCAGGACTTCCACCCCGGCAATCTCCTGATCCGCCTCGGCCCGGACGACTCGCTCCGGCTCGCGGTGATCGACCTCGACGCCCTCCGGGTGGCCAACAAGCTGAGCTGGGGCGACGTCCGCGAGAACCTGGCGCTCCTGAACCATTATTTCTGGAGCCGCTGCAACCGATCCGACCGCTACCGCTTCCTCCACGCCTACCTCAAGGCCCGCCGCGAGCCGGCCGCGCCGGAGCCCCGCGACCTCTCGCGGGCGATCGAGAAGGCCACCCGGGCCTGGGCCGAGCGGCTCTGGCGACGGTGGGGCCGGCGGTGCTGGTCCCGCAACAAATACTTCCAGACCTCCCGATCAGCGAACGCCCGGGCGATCGCCTCCCGCGACCTCGACCCGGCCTGCGTCCGCCAGATCCTCGCCGACCCCGAGGGGCCGATCGTCGCCGCCGGCTCGGTCGTCCTCAAGGACTCGCGGACGGCCCTGGTCGCCGAGGCTACCCTCACCGTCAAGGGGCGGCCGGTCCGCGTCATCTACAAGCGGTTCAACCCGAAGAAGCCGCTGGAAGCCCTGCTCGACCTGGCCCGGCCGTCGCGGGCCGCGCGGGCCTGGCAGGCCGCCCAGCACCTCAGGAGCCGGGGCATCCCCACCCCGCAGAACCTGGCCTACCTGGTCGAGACCGGCGGGGGGCCGATCGGCCGGCTCCTCGCCCGCCGCTCCTACCTGGTCCAGGTCAAGGCCGAGCCCTCGATCACCCTGGGCGATTACGCCAAGGGCGTCCTGCCGACGGCCCGGCCCGGGCATCGCCGCGACCGGATCGAGGCGCTGACGCTGGCCCTGGCCCGGCTGCTCCGGACCCTCCACGACCGCTCGATGTCCGACCGCGACCTCAAGGCGGCCAACATCCTGATCGTGGGAGACCCCGACGCCGAGGATGTCGAGCTGAGCCTGATCGACCTCGTCGGGGTCCAGCTCCTCCACCCGCTCCCCCGGGGCCGGCGGCTCCAGAACCTGGCGAGGCTCCAGATCAGCCTGGCCGACGTCCCCGGCCGGACCCGGACCGACGCCCTCCGATTCCTCCGCGCCTACCTGCCCTGGGGCCTGGCCCCCCGCAACGACTGGAAAGGTTTGTGGCGGCGAGTCGCCCGGCTCATCGACTGCAAAGAGGAGAAGAACCGTCGCCGGGGCCGCCCGCTCTCCTGAGCGTGAACGAGGGCCGCCCCGAACCCGGGCCGAGGCCACCGCCGATGGAATGGACCGACCGCTCGCCGCGGGCCCGCCCCGGCCCGATCGCCCTGCTGCTCGCCCTCGCCCTCGCCCCCGGGTGCGCCGCCATGGGCGAGCGGGGCGGTCGCCCGCTGGTCCCGACGGGGTTCAAGGCCCGGACCGGGTCGTACCTGATCTGCACCAACGCCCGGCTCGAGCCCGACGCCCCGGTGGTCCGCCAGCTCCAGGCGGTCGAGACCCAGATCCACGAGACCCTCGGCCTCCGGGTCGAGGTCGGCGACAACCCGGTCGAGGTCTACATCCTCGACGACCGCCGCTCCTTCGAGCACTTCCTGACCTTCTACTATCCCGACCTCCCGCACCGCCGGGCCTTCTTCCTGGCCAACGGCCAGCAGCGGGTGGTCTACACCTTCTTCGGCGACCGGCTCGAAGAGGACATCCGCCACGAGGCGACCCACGCCCTCCTCCACGTCGCGGTCGGCGACATCCCGCTCTGGCTCGACGAGGGGCTCGCCGAATACTTCGAGGGGCCCGGCGACCGCGACGGCCTCAACCCCGAGCATGTCGCCCGCCTGCCCGCCGACCTCGCCGCCGGCTGGTCGCCCGACCTCGCCCGCCTGGAGGCCCTCAAGGCGGTCCGCCAGATGTCGCCCCGCGACTACCGCGAGTCGTGGGCCTGGGTCCACTACCTCCTGAACGACTCGCGGGCCCACAAGGCCGCGCTCCTGGCCTACCTGGCCGACCTCCGGGCGTCGCCCGAGGCCGCGCCCCTCTCGCGACGGCTCGGCGAGCCCGGACCCGGGCCGATGCTCGCCCACCTGGCCGGGGTCCGCGCCGAGCCGGTCGCCGTGACCGCCCCGCGCGACCCCACCGTCCGGCTCCAGAGCGGCCCGGCCGAGCCCGCCCCGCCGCCTCGACGGCGCGGGCTGATGTCGCGGTTCCTCGGCCTCTTCGAGCGTATCTAATACCACTCCGTTAGCTGATACGAACGATCGCCCGGGCCGGTTAGGATCGAGGGTATGAACCCCATCTACACCCCCGGACTCGCCCCCGAAGTCCTCGAACGGCTCAAGGCTTATGCCGACCGGTTCCGGGACGACTTCAACCGCCCCCGCCAGGCCCAGTACTCCGGCGTCTACCTCCGGAGCCTGATCCTCGACGGCGACCCCAAGAGCATCGAGCCCATGTCCCGCCGGGTCACGCTCCCGTCCGGCCTCGCCGTCGCCGACCTCGACCAGGCCTTGCAGCAGTTCATCGGCCAGAGCACCTGGGATGAGCAGGCCGTCTGGCGGCGCCACCGGTCCGTCATGGCCGGGACCTTCGCCTCGCCCGAGGGCCTCTTCGTGATCGACGACACCAGCTTCCCCAAGCCGGACAAGCTCTCCGTCGGGGTCCAGCGGCAATGCTGCGGGGCCTCGGGCAAGTGGGCCAACTGCCAGGTCGCCCCCTCGCCCCACTACGTCTCGCCGAGGGGCCATTGCCCGCTGGCGATGCGGCTCTACCTGCCCGAGTCCTGGGCCGGCGACGCCGGCCGACTCGACCGGGCCGGCGTGCTCGAGGAGGAACGGCGGGCACTGACCAAGGGCCAGATCGCCCTGGAACTGCTCGACCGGGTCCGGGCCGAGGGCCTGCCCGGCCGTCTGGTCGTGGCCGACGCCGGCTACGGCGTCTCCGGGCCGTTCCGGGAGGGCCTGGCCGAGCGTGGGCTGCACTACATCGTCGGCGTGACCGGCGAGATGGTCGTCTTCGCCGAGGAGCCGACCTGGGAGGCCCCGCCGCCCCGGAGGCCCGGGGCGGGCGGTCGCCCGTCCGTGCGATCGAGGCCGGCCGAGTCGTCGCCCCGCCCGGTCAGCCTGAAGGGCCTGGCGGCGAAGGTTCCGCCGGGCAAGGTGACCTGGCGGGAGGGGACCCGGGGGAAGTTGTCCGGGCGGTTCGCCCGGGTGCGGGTCTGGCCGGGGTCGGGGTGGGCGACCGGCGAGTGTGCCGGGGCCGACCCGGTGTGGCTGCTGATCGAGGAGCAGGCCGACGGCGAGATCAAGTATGCCCTCTCGAACCTGCCGGGCCGGACCAGCCGGATCAGGGCGGTTCGCTCGTGGAAGGGCCGCCGGCCGGTGGAGCAAGGCTACCAGCAGATGAAGGAGGGACTCGGGCTGGACCACCACGGGGGGCGCTCGTGGCGTGGGTTCCACCACCACGCCTGCCTGGTGATGCTGGCCTTCGGCTTCCTGGCGTTGGAGCGGGAGCGGGAGGAGCGAGACCCGGCCCGGCCGGGAAAAAGGGGGATCGTCGCCCGCCGATCACGGTCCCGGCGATCCGGCGGGCCTTGCAGAGGTTGCCGCTCAACACGGGGAAGTTGGTCGCATTCCGCGGGGCGGGTGTTGAGGAACGACGTCCTTCGCCACTCCCGAGCATCTCCTGGTCGTTCGTCGCGGATCTCGTGCAGGCGGACGAGGTCCGCCGGCTCAAGTCCTGAAGGGCAAATCTCCTGGAGATCGCGCGGTAGCCGGGGCTCGGCCGGACGTCGGTCCGAAGCATCCTCACAGCCGGTTTAAGGCCGGCGCAGGTCCGACCGACATCAAGGCCACGCGGGCGTCGAGCACGTCCTTCACCGGAAGATTACGGGAGCTTGCGGTGGCGCCGCAACAGCCGATGCAGATCGTCCAGGCGGGTGATGAACAGGGCGGCGTTGCGCCCCTTCTTGAGTGTGGCCTCGGAGACGAATACCTGGCCGGTCCGCCGGTGGATCGAGCCGGCGAGGTACCGCTTCCGGTTGGTGCCCGACGTCTCAACCTCCGCCTGGCGTCCCTTGAGCATCCACATCCGGCCGATGTAGGGGTTGGTGTGCACCTCCACCTTATGCTGCCAGACGACGGTCTCGTCCTCCGGCAGTCCCGCCAGCAGCTCCCTCATCGCGTCGAGCTTGGCCCGTCGCTCCGGGTGGGTCAGCCTGAGGACCGGGTCCCCTCACCTCACGCCAGGATTGGCTCCAAGATGTGCCCCTCGACATCGGTGAGGCGGAAGTCGCGTCCTTGCGAGCGGTAGGTCAGCCGGGTGTGGTCGAGGCCGAGGAGGTGCAGGATCGTGGCCTGGACGTCGTGGATGTGGGCCCGGCCCTCAACAGGGGCGAAGCCGAAGTCGTCGGTGGTGCCGAGCGAGGCCCCGGGCCGGACTCCCCCGCCGGCCATCCACATCGTGTAGGCGTCGACATGGTGATTCCGGCCGACCTGCTCGCGGATCTCGCCCATCGGGGTCCGGCCGAACTCGCCGCCCCAGACGACCAGGGTGGAGTCGAGCAGCCCGCGAGACTTCAAGTCGCGGACCAGGGCTGCGCAGCCCCGGTCCACCTCGCGGCAGACCTTGTCGAGGTCGCGGCCGAGGTCCTCGCCCGGGCCCCCGTGATGGTCCCAGTTGGTGTGGTAGAGCTGCACGAATCGGACCCCGCGCTCGACCAGCCGGCGGGCGAGCAGGCAGTTGTTGGCGAACGAGGGCTTGCCCGGCTCGGCGCCGTAGAGGTCGAGGGTCGCCCGCGACTCGCCCGCCAGGTCGATCAGCCGCGGGGCACTCTCCTGCATCCGGTAGGCCATCTCGTAGGAGGCGATCCGGGCGGCGATCTCGGGATCGCCCGTGGCGGCGAGGCGCTCGGCGTTGAGGTCGCGGATCGCGTCCAGGGCCCGGCGTTGGCGGGTCTCGTCGATCCCGGGGGGGCTGGCGAGGTCGAGGATGGGCTCGGCGCCGTTGCGGAGCGGGACCCCCTGGTAGGTGCTGGGCAGCAGCCCGTTCCCCCAGTTCACGGCCCCCCCGCGCGGCCCGCGCGGGCCGGATTGCAGGACCACGAACCCGGGCAGGTCTTCCGCCTCGCTGCCGATCCCGTAGGTGACCCATGACCCCATGCTCGGCCGGCCGAATTGCTGCGAGCCGGTGTTCGCGAACAGCTTCGCCGGCGCGTGGTTGATCGGCTCGGTCGCCACCGCGCGGAGGAAAGCGAGGTCGTCCACCACCCCCGCCGTGTGCGGCAGGCACTCCGAGACCCATGCCCCGGACTCGCCGTGCCGGGCGAATTCCCGCCTCGTCGCCAGGAGCTTGGGCCGCTCTTTCGAGAAAGTGTTCATGAAGGCGAACCGCTTGCCGGCGACGAATGAGTCCGGGATCGGCTGTCCGTGGAATTCGCGGAGCTTCGGCTTGTGATCGAAGAGTTCGAATTGGCTGGGCCCGCCGGCCATGAACAGGTAGATGACGCTCTTCGCCTTCGGCGGGAAGTGGCCGGGCCGGGCGGACAGCGGGTTCCCCCCGGTCGTCGCGCCGTGGGCCGGCCGGCCCTCACCCCCGAGGGAGGCCAGGGCCATCGAGCCGATCCCCAGGCCGCAACGACCGAAGAAGTGGCGGCGGGTCAGGTCGAGCAGCGGGTCGGTGGCGGGCATGGTCCGGGGACTCCTCGATCGGGGCGGGGGTCGCCGACGTCCGGCTCATTCGCGGGTGATGAACTCGTCGAGGTTCAGCAGGACCCGCGCCACGGTCGTCCAGGCGTCCGGCCCGGGGTCCGACCGGCGGGCGTCGGCCAGGAGCGCGGCCAGCCGCCGCGATTCCCCGTCGCCCGGGGCTCGCGCCAGGGCGAGGCGGAACGCCAGGGCCAGCCGGCCCCCGTCGTCGTCCGGCCCTTCGCGGAGGATGCGGGCGGCGAGGGCCTTCGCGAACTCGTAATAGGCGGGGTCGTTCAGCAGCGTGAGCGCCTGGAGCGGCGTGTTCGAGCGCATCCGGCGGGTGCAGGCGCGGGTGGCGTCGGGGGCGTCGAAGACGACGAGGGCGGGGTGGGGCGTGGCCCGCCAGAAGTACGTGTAGAGGCCCCGGCGGAAGCGGTCGGGCCCGTCGCTGGCCGCCCAGTCGCGGCGGACCTGGCCCAGGGCCATCACGCCGTCGGGCTGGGGGGGGAAGACGCTCGGGCCGCCGACGGTCGGGGTGAGCAGGCCGCTGGCCGAGAGCGCGACGTCGCGGATCAGCTCGGCATCCAGGCGGAGGCGCGACTGCCGGGCCAGCCTCCGGTTCTCCGGGTCGACTCGGGCCAGGTCCGGGCGGAGGAGCGAGGCCTGGCGGTAGGCCGCCGAGGTCACGATCAGCCGGTGGATCGCCTTGACGCCCCAGCCCCGACCGGCGAACTCGGACGCGAGCCAGTCGAGCAATTCGGGGTGCGAAGGCGGCGTCCCCTGCGCCCCGAAGTCGTTCTCCGTCTCGACCAGGCCCCGGCCGAAATACGCCTGCCAGATCCGGTTGACCGCGACCCGCGCCGTCAGGGGATGCCCCGGGTCGGTCATCCACCGGGCCAGGTCGAGGCGATTCGGGGGCAAATGGCCCGCGACGAGCGGCGGGAGCGGCTTCGGGACGCCTGGGCCGACGGGTTCGCCCGGGCGGGTGAAGTCGCCCTGGATGAAGATGCGGGACTGGCGGGGCTCGGCCCGCTCGCGGATGACCATCGTCGTGACGGCCTTGGGGGTCTTCTTGCGGATCGCCGCGACGGCCTGACGGGTCGCCTTCGCCGCCGGGGCCTGGTCGACGAACGCCTCGAAGACGACGCGGCGACGGGCCTCGTCGCGGTCGTCGAAGGGGACATCGAAGGCCCTCCGGACCGCCTCGGGCTGCTTCTGCCGCCCGGCCATGTCGAGGCCCTTCTCCCAACTCCTCTGCGCCTCCATCAGTCCGTCATCCCGCCCGCGGACCTCGTCGAGGTAGGCCCCGATCTCGGCCTCGGCCCGCGACTGCCGCTCGATCTCCTCGGGCGAGGCGAGCGTCAGGTCGGGCTCGTCGGCGTTGTTGAAGAAGGCGAAGAGCTGGAAGTATTCGCGCTGCGAGATCGGGTCGTACTTGTGGTCGTGGCATTGGCAGCAGCCGACGGTCAGGCCGAGGAACGCGGTCCCGGTGGTGTTGACGCGGTCGATGACCGACTCGATCCGGAACTGCTCCGGGTCGATCCCGCCTTCCTGGTTGATCGGCGTGTTGCGGTGGAATCCGGTGGCGACCTTCTGGTCGAGCGTCGAGCCGGGCAGGAGGTCGCCGGCCAGTTGCTCGACGGCGAAGGCGTCGAAGGGCATGTCGCGGTTCAGGGCGTCGATGACCCAGTCGCGATACTTCCAGATCGAGCGCGGGGCGTCGATGCTGTAGCCGTTGGAGTCGGCATAGCGGGCGAGATCGAGCCAGGGCCGGGCCCACCGCTCGCCGAAATGCGGCGAGGCGAGGAGCCGGTCGACCGCCCGTTCGTAGGCGTCGGGCCCGTCGTCGGTCAGGAAGGCTCGCACCTCGGCAGGGGACGGCGGCAGGCCGATCAGGTCGAGGTGCGCGCGACGGATCAGCGTGACCTTGTCGGCCTCCTCCGAAGGGGCGATCCCGTCGCGCTCCAGCGGGGCGAGGACGAAGCGGTCGATCGGGTTGCGGGCCCACCCGGCGTCCCGGACCTCGGGCGGTGCCGGCCGCCGGGGCGGCACGAAGGACCAGTGCGTCGGGGGGACGGAGGGGATCTCCTCGGCGGGGGCGTCGGCCCCGGCTTCGATCCAGGCGCGGAGAGCTTCGACCTGGGCCGGAGGCAGGGGAGGCCGCTTCAGGGGCATCCGCTCGCCGACCCCGTCGCCGGTGACCGCCAGGTACAGAGGACTCTCGTCCGACTTGCCGGGGACGACCGCCGGCCCGCCCTGTCCGCCCCGGATCGCCGCGGCGGCGGTGTCGAGCCGGAGGCCCGACTTCGGTCGTTCCACCCCGTGGCATGAGACGCAATGCCGCGTCAGGATCGGCTTGATATCCCGGGCGTAATCGACCGGCTCGCCGGCCCGGGACCGACCTTGAAGCACGGCGAGGCCGATCAGGCAGAGGGTGGTGACTCGCATGGGCATACCCGACCCGTCCATTGCGGGCAAGGGCTCCCGCCGGGCCCGGCCCTCGTCCGACCGGACCTCCGATGGCGAGTTGTCCATCGTACCCGGTTCGCCGGGGACCGTGCCAGGAGATTTCCCCGGTGCGTCTGCGCCCCGGTGAGCGTCACGAAAGTTGGTGGAATCTTTGTACACAATGGGACGATCGGCGATAGTGGCGGGAAACCCGAACTCCCGGACGGAGCCTTCCCATGTCGATCCCCTCC
>JAABUX010002294.1_pt1 | contig 27308 bp, 35 predicted proteins | sample 5561851 | NCBI WGS metagenome assembly JAABUX01 (sample SAMN10711883, study PRJNA513361) | rock metagenome | isolation source: Antarctica rocks | place: Antarctica: Victoria Land, Richard Nunatak red sandstone | collected 2016-01-03 | reverse complement strand
CCGGCAAGCTCGCCATCGAGGCGGTCGACCGCGCCATGCGCGGCGAGGGCGCGCCGAGCCCGGTGTACGAGGGCGAGGACAGCGTGATCGCCTGGATGCTGGACGGGAAGGGCGCGCACTACCAGGTATCGCTGCCGGGCCCGCACGAGACCAAGCGCGCCATCATGGACAGCTACACCAAGGAGCACTCCGCGGAGTACCAGAGCCAGGCGCTGATCGACCTGGCGTTCCGCATGCGCGAGCGGATCGGCGACCTGTCCCGGATCGAGCGCATTGTGATCCACACCAGCCACCACACCCACAACGTCATCGGCACCGGCGCCAACGATCCACAGAAGATGGACCCGAACGCCAGCCGCGAGACGCTCGACCACTCCATCATGTACATCTTCGCGGTGGCGCTGCAGGACGGGCGCTGGCACCACGTCGACAGCTACGCCCCCGCGCGCGCCGTCCGCCCCGACACGGTGGCGCTGTGGCACAAGATCGAGACCACCGAGGACCCCGAATGGACCCGGCGCTACCACTCGCGCGACCCGAACGAGCTGGCGTTCGGCGCCCGGGTCGAAATCGTGCTGCAGGGCGGCCAGACGATCGTGGACGAGTTGGCGATCGCCAACGCTCACCCGCTCGGCGCCAAGCCGTTCGGCCGCGCCGACTACATCCGCAAGTTCGAGGTGATGACCGACGGCGTCGTCACCCCCCAGGGATCGGCCCGTTTCATCGCCGACGCGCAGGAGCTGGCACACCTGCCGGCCGGCGACCTGCACCGGCTGAACGTGTCTCTCCCGCCCGGCGCGCTGGCCGACAGCAAGCCCGGCATTTTCTGAGGATGTCGATCATGTCCGACACGGAAACCAAGCCGCGCGCCAAGAAGTCCGTCGCACTGTCCGGCGTGACCGCCGGCAACACCGCGCTGTGCACCGTCGGCCGCACCGGCAACGACCTGCACTACCGCGGCTACGACATCCTCGACATGGCCGAGCAGTGCGAGTTCGAGGAGATCGCCCACCTGCTGGTCCACGGGACGCTGCCGACCGAAACGCAACTGCGGACCTACAAGGCCAAGCTCCGCAGCCTGCGCGGGCTGCCGGGAACGGTCCGCACCGTGCTGGAGACGCTGCCCGCCGCCACGCACCCGATGGACGTGATGCGCACCGGCGTGTCCGCGCTGGGCTGCGTGCTGCCGGAGAAGGAGGACCATGGCCAGGCGGGCGCGCGCGACATCGCCGACCGGCTGATGGCGTGCCTGGGGTCGATGCTGCTGGCATGGTTCCACTGGTCGCAGAACGGCAAGCGCATCGACGTCGAGACCGACGACGACACGATCGGCGGCCACTTTCTGCATCTGCTGCATGGCCGTCCGCCGCCACCATCCTGGACGCGCGCGATGGAGACTTCGATGAACCTGTACGCCGAACATGAGTTCAACGCGTCTACTTTTGCGGCACGGGTGATCGCCGGTACGGGGGCCGACATGTACTCGGCCATTACTGGGGCGATCGGCGCACTGCGCGGACCCAAGCACGGCGGCGCGAACGAGGTGGCGCTGGAGGTCCAGCAACGCTACGCGGACGCCGACGAGGCTGAGGCCGACATCCGCCGCCGGGTCGCTGCGCGCGAGGTGGTGATCGGGTTCGGTCACCCGGTGTACACCATCAGCGATCCGCGGAATGTGGTGATCAAGGAGGTCGCGCGGCGGCTGGTGGAGGAGGCCGGAAATCTGGGCATCTTTCACATCGCCGAGCGGTTGGAACGCGTGATGTGGGACGAGAAGCGGATGTTTCCGAATCTCGATTGGTTCAGCGCCGTCAGCTATCACACGATGCGCATTCCGACGGCGATGTTCACGCCGCTGTTCGTCATTGCCCGCACATCCGGCTGGGCGGCGCACGTCATCGAGCAACGCATCGACAACAAGATCATCCGCCCGGCTGCGAACTACACCGGCCCGGAAGACCGTCCCTTCATCTCCTTGGCCGATCGTCGCGACGTGAAGTGATCATTAAGTAACAATTTATTTTTTACTTCGCTCCCGCTCCCGATCAGAAAGGGTTGGGAAGGGGTGGCCGACCCGCAAAAAACGTCTTTTGTCATAGCGCCCGACCCACCCCTTGCAACGGTCCGGTCGTCAGGGACGGTTTCCGGACGGGAAGTAACGATGTGTTTTTATTGACAAGCGGGTTTGATACGCGCGAAAGCGGGCGTGCACGCATTTCTTCGATTCGCTGCGTGCAACAGGGAAGGACGGTCGATGGACCGCGCGCATGCCTGGATCCGGCTCGATGGCGGCAAACTGCGGAGGCGCATAGGCTTGGCCTCAGCGCCGCCGTTGCTTGCGGACACAGAAGCTGGCATGTGCCGGCAGACAGGAACTGGCCGTCCAAGCCATCGTTTTGTTTCCAGTAAATCCGACACCGAATCGATGAACAGCATAGGACAACACCGATGAGCGACCAAGACATGAGCGACCAGGATATCGGCGGCAAGGCTCCACGCGCGCAGGCGATGGCGGTTCGCAGCACGACGAGGCGCGGTCCCGCAGCGCGTCCAGCGGCACGGGTGGCCGCCAAGCCGGCGGCGAAGCAGCCCGCGGCGAAGAAGGCGGTCAAACCGGAGGCGGCGAAACCTGCCGCCAAAGCCGCGGCCAAGGCGCCGGCCAGCAAAACCGCTGCCGCCAAGACGATGAGCACGGCGAAATCGCCGGCCGCGCGCTCAGCCGCCGCGAAGGACCTCGGCGCCAGCAAGTCGGCCCCGAAGGCGGCTGCGAAGCCGGCCACGAAAGCGACCATTGCCAAGACGAAGGCGGAACCGAAAACGGCCCCGAAGGCAGCACCGAAGGCTGCGGTCAAGGCGCCGGCCAAGGCCGCCGCCGCGAAGGCATCCGCGCCAGCGAAGGCGAAAAGCGATGCTGCTAAAACCATGAAGACGGCGAAATCGCCTGCCGAACGCTCCGCGGCTGCCAAGAAGCTCAGTTCGACCAGCCCTACCCGTGGCCGAGGCAAGGCCGCGGACGCCACGATCCCCGAGCCCACCGTTTCGTCGACGCCTGAGACGATCAACTGACGCGGGGCAATTGACGCGGGGCAACTGACTGGGGGCAACCGGCTTCATTGAAGCGGGGCGTCCTTTGGAAGCCCCGCTTCAATCGTGGAAAGCGGCCAGCAACATGTCGACCTGGGCCTCGGTTAGTCGCCGGGGCGCCGCGGCGCGGAGCAGCAGGAACAGCTTCGCGGCCTCCTCCACCTCCTCCGCGGCGTGCACGGCGTCGATGAGGGTGCGGCCGCTGACGACGGGACCGTGGTTGGCCAGCAGCACGGCCCGCGCCGACTGGGCTGCCGCCGCGATGGCAGGCTCCATCGCCGGGTCGCCGGGACGGTAGTACGGGATGACGGGCAGCGTGCGTCCGACCCGCATGACGAAGTAGGGCGTCAGCGGCGGGATCGGATGCGCCGGATCGACGTCAGGCAGGCAAGCGACCGCCGTCGCCATGGTCGAGTGCAGGTGCACCACGGCGCCGGCCTGCGGGCGTGCCTGCAGGAAAGCCCGGTGCATGAACACCTCCTTCGACGGCGGGTCGCCGGACAGGTGCTCGAAATTCCGGTCCAGCTTGGACAGGCGCAGCGGATCGAGGCGGCCCAGGCTGGAGTTGGTCGGCGTCATCAGGAAACCGTCCGTCAGGCGCACGCTGATGTTTCCGGCGCTGCCGACGGAGAAGCCTCTCGCGAATAGGCTTGCGCCGAGGTCGACGAGCGCGCGCCGAAGTTCGCCCTCGGTCATCCCAGCACCTCGAATGCGCCGGTGAAGAAGTTCCGGCCGCCGAAATTACCCGATTTCAGCGCCAGCAGCATCGGCGGCCCGCTGCCCTCCGCGTAGGTCCAGGGCACCCCGGGGTCGATCTCCGCCCCGATCCGCAGCCGCTCCACGCCGAGGCGCTGCACCACGGCGCCGGACGTCTCGCCGCCCGCGACCACCAGGCGGCGCACACCCGCCGCGACCAACCCGGCGGCGATGTCGGCCAGCGCCGTCTCGATCAGCGCGCCGGCCGCGTCCCGCCCCAGCTTCGCCTGCAGCGCCGCCACGCGGTCGGGCGGCGCCGATGCCGCGATCAGGAGGGGGGCGACTCCGATCCGCCCGGCCGCCCACTCCAGCGCCTGCGCGGCCAAGGCGGCGGCGTCCGGGGTGGCGAGCGGGTCCAGCTCGAGCGTCGGCAGGCGGTCCCGCGCCGCCGCGATTTGGAACAGCGTCGCGCGCGAGCACGAGCCGGCGATGATGGCGCTGGGTCCCCGCACCTCCGGCAGCGCGCCGGGATCGGCGATTTCGGGTAGCAGGCCCGCCGCGCGGAAGTTGGCTGGCAGGCCGATGGCGACCCCGGAGCCGCCGGTGATCAAGGCGTGGCTAGCCGCCGCCGCCCCGATCGCGACGAGGTCCGCATTGTCGATGGCGTCGACGATGGCGTAGCGCCGCCCCTGCTCCTTCAACGCATTCATGGCCCGGCCGATCGCGTCGCTGCCCTGAGCGACCGTCGCGTACGGCACGAGCCCGACCGTTCCATCGGTTTGGCGGGACAGCACGCGCACCAGGTTGGCATCGCGCATCGGGGTCAGGGGGTGGTTCTGCATCCCGCTCTCGTTCAGCAGTGCCGTGCCGACGAATAGGTGACTTTGGAACACGCTGCGGCCGTTGGCGGGGAAAGCGGGGCAGGCGAGGGCGAAGCCGCATCCCAGCGCGTCGACCAGGGCGTCGGCCACGGGGCCGATATTGCCCTCGTCCGTGCTGTCGAAGGTCGAGCAATATTTGAAGAAGAACTGCCGGCACCCCGCGTCGCATAGCCACGCGAAGGCGGCGAGGCTCTGGCGCACGGCGTCGCCGGCTGGAATCGTGCGGGATTTGAGCGCCACCACGATTGCGTCGACGTCGGGCGCCGGGCCATCCGGCACGCCGATCAGCTGCGTGGTTCGCATGCCCTGGTTGACGAGCATCGAGGCGAGGTCGGTGGCGCCGGTGAAATCGTCTGCGATGCAGCCCAGCAATGGCATCAGCCTGCTCCTGCGATGTCGGCGAACCGGGCGGCCTGGTCGGCCCAGCCCGGCAGCGCCTGCCCGGCACGGTAGGCCGCTTCGGCGATGCTGTCGCGCAGGGCGATGTCGAAGATCAGCCGGCGCAGACCCTTCGAGAACCCCTCCGCGTCGCCGGGCGGACTGACGATCCCTGTCGCGGCCGACATCAGCGCAGCCGCTCCGCCGCCGGAGGTGACGGCGACGGGCAGGCCCCGCCGCAGCGCTTCGGCCACCGCGGTGCCGAAGCCTTCCCAGTGCGTGGCGAGGGCGAACAGGTCCGCATGCGCCCATAAATCGGCCAGCGCCGCGTCCGGTAGCGTGCCGGCGAACCGCACCCGGTCGGCGATGCCGGATCGGGTGGCCTGCTCGGCGAGGGCGGCGGCGTGGGCCGGGTCGCGATCGGCGGGGCCGGCGATCGTCAAGGTCCATTCTAAATCCAGAAGGCGTGCCAGCGCGTGCAGCAGCACGTCGTGGCCCTTGCGGGGAGTCAGCGCGCCGACCGAGAGAATCCTGCAGGTCCCGCCCGATCCGGACGCGCGCGGCACGTCCGGAGCGCCGGGCGCGATGACGGCGATGCTATCCGCCGCCACGCCGAAATCGGCCGTCAGCCGCTCCGCCACGATGTCGCTGCTGGTCACGACCCGGCGGAGCTGCGGCAAGACGGCGCGCTCGATCGCCCGTACCCGCGCCTTGTCGTCCGTCGCGGCCAGCGCCGTCGTGTGCTGCACGAGCCCGATTGCCTGGTCCAGGCCGGCGGCGTGCGGGTCCAGATCGGGCATCGCCAACCCGTCGATGACGATCGTCGATCCGTGCGGCGTCGCATTCCAAGACCCGAAGGCGATTTGGTGTCCGTGGGAAGCCAAGCCGTCCGCGAGGCCGCCGATGAACGACCCGCCGCCGACGGAGGTCACGCCGGACGCCTGCGTCACGAAGAAGAAGTGCGTCATGCGGCGGCGTAGCACGAGCCGGCCCGGCTATTCCAGGCGGACTGTTTCCAAGCGGGGCGTTCTAGGCGCGGGCGTTGACGGCAAAAGCATGGCGCGTTCGGTCCGTCGCCATGCCGCCCCCGGCGCCGTAGCGGGCGGGGAGGGCCGACACGCGCGCGGCCTGCGCCACGGCGGCGATCACTCGGCCTTGCACGGCGATGGCGCGCTCCAGCAAGGTCCGGTTGGCCTCGGCCGTATCGAGAAGGGTTCGCGCGACCTGCCGCGACCCGGGGCCGATCGCGACGCCTTGCCGCTGCAGCGCCGCGGCCGCCGCGTTCTTGCGGCCGAGCAGGCGCGCGGCGGCGGGGAAATCCAATGCCATGAGCGACTGGTTTTCCAAGGTCAGCACGTCGATCATCTCCTGGGCGACCCGGTGGAGGTCGGCGGTGTGGAGGGCAGCGGTCATGGCGGGTCCTTGGCTTCCTGCATGCGGATCATCTGTGCGAACACCGGGGCCGCGATACCGAGGCCGCCGGCTTTCTCCACCTGTTTAGCCAGCGCATCCGTCATCATCGGCTTCCACGCCTGCTCACCGGCGCCGCCGCCGAACGGCGACTTCGACAGGTCGACCGTGTCGAACATGGGCGCCAGCATCTGCCCGAGCGCCATCGTCTCGAAATCCTGCGCTGTCTTCCACACCTGCGCGACCTTGGCGGCCGGCAGCGACGTCGTGATCGGGGGAGGCGTCATCACCGCACCTGCAAATCGGCCTGCAGCGCGCCTGCGGCCTTGATGGATTGAAGGATGCTGATCAGGTCGCGCGGCCCCACCCCCAGCGCGTTGAGGCTGGCCACCAGGTCGCGCAACGTCACGCTGCCCGGCACGATCCCCAGCTTGCGGTCGTTCTGCGTGTCCACCGCGATGGTCGTCCGCGGCACCACGGCCGTCGTGCCGCCGGAAAACGCGCCGGGCTGGCTGACTTCCGGCGTTTCGGTGACGTGGATCGTGAGGTTGCCCTGGGCGATCGCCACCGTGCTGATCCGCACGTTGGAGCCCATGACGATGGTCCCGGACGCCTCGTCGATAATGACCACGGCGGGGCTGTCGGGCTCGACCTGCAAATCCTCGATCTGGGCCAGCGTATCGATCATGTCGCGCCCGGACAGCTCGATCGCGACCGTCCGGGGATCGCGCGCGCTGGCCGATGCGGCGCCGAGGACGCGGTTGATCGCGGTCGCGATCCGCCGGGCGGTGGTGAGGTCGGGGTTCCGCAAGCCCAGCCGCAGCACCGTCCGGCTGGCCAACTGGAACGGGACCTCGCGCTCAACCGTGGCGCCGTTGGCGATCCGCGCAGAGGTCGGCACGTTGCGCGTGACCGAGGCGGCGGCGCCCCGGGCCGAGATGGCGCCGGTGGCCAGCGCGCCCTGGGCCACCGCGTATACTTCGCCGTCGGCGCCCAGCAGCGGCGTGACCAGCAGGGTGCCGCCGGTGAGGTCCTTGGCGTCGCCCAGGGCCGAGACGGCGACGTCGATGCGGCTGCCGCTGTGGGAAAACGCGGGCAGGTTGGCAGTGACCATGACGGCGGCGACGTTCTTGGTCTGCAGCTTGGCTTCCTGGTCGCGGGTATTCACGCCGAGCCGCTCCAGCATCCCGATCAGCGATTGGCGGGTGAAGACGGCGCTGTCCAGCTTGTCGCCGGTTCCGTTCAGCCCCACGACCAGGCCGTAGCCGATCAGTTGGTTGTCCCGAATTCCCTCGACATCGGCCACGTCCTTGATGCGGACCTGCGCGAACGCGGGCACGCACAGCGTCATGATGGCCAGGATGAGAAGCGGCAGCCGCATCAATCTTTCCATCTCGTTCAGCATTTCCCGCCAATGTCGCAGTGGTGGCGCAAGCGGCGTGCCAGGGCGTCAGCCGCAGTTGCCCGCGGGGACGATGCCGGGGCGCCCGGCAAGGACTGCCGGGGTGGGCAAAAGGAGCCGGGTCGAATGATCAGCGTTTCGCAAGTCGGCGGCATTTCGATCGAACGCAGCGCGGGCCGCCAGACCCAAGCTGGGTTCCGCCTGCCGGCTGCCAGCGAGGCTTTGCCGGGGTCGCGCACATCCGCCCCCGCAGGCCTCGAGGGCATGCTCGCACTCCAGGAAAGGGAGGCCGATGCGGCGCGCGACCGCGGGGCGCGGCGTCACGGCCAGTCGCTCCTGCGGGAGCTGGCAGCCTTGCAGCGGGCGTTGCTGGACGGTGGCGGCGATGCGGCGTGCCTGCAGCGGTTGGCTGCACTCGGTCGCGCGACGCCGGACGCTGCCGACCCCGGCCTTGCGGCCATCGTCCGGAGCCTGGCTGTACGCGCGGCGGTCGAACTCGCCCGGCGGGGGTTGTGACATCTCAAAATCAAACCGGCGTAATTGTTTAAATGCGCATAATGCGTCTTGGCGACCCCGGAATGCGCCGCTATAAGCCCGCGCAAGCCTCGATCGAGGGCGAATGCACCGCGAAGGATCCGCCCCCATGATGCTTACCTTACCACCTGATTACCGCCCGGCTAGCGATGAAGATTTCATGAATCCCCGCCAGCTGGAATATTTCAGGCAGAAGCTTCTGCGGTGGCGTAACGACCTGCTCCGGGAGGCGGATGGAACCCTGGCCAGCCTGTCGCAGGGCGGCATCCATGAAGCCGACATTACGGACCGCGCGAGCGTTGAGACCGATCGGGCACTGGAGCTTCGGACGCGGGACCGGGCGCGGAAGCTGATTTCCAAAATCGACCAGGCACTGCAGCGTGTCGAAAGCGGTACTTACGGCTTCTGCGAGGAGTCGGGCGAACCAATCGGACTTCGGCGGCTGGAAGCGCGCCCGATCGCCACCCTGTCGATCGAGGCACAGGAGCGGCACGAGCGGATGGAACGCGTTCATCGCGACGACTGAAAAGGTCTCTTACCCGCAACATTAGCGCGATTTTCGTTACGTAAACGTTAATAATACCACCGCCCGTTTCGAGCAAGCCGCTTCCGCTCGCCTCGGGAATTCAGCTGTGCCTATTTCGACTCATGGCCGACGACCTGACGTTCGCGAGCACCGGGCCGCATGGCCACTGCGGTCGTATGCGCACACGGCTGCTTGCCGGCGGACCCGGCGGGCTCGCAGACTATGAGCTGCTGGAGATGCTGCTGTTCCTCAGTATCCCACGCCGCGATACCAAACCACTCGCCAAAGCCATCATCAACCGCTTCGGCGATCTCTACCGGGCGCTGAACGCCACGGCGGGGGATCTGCGCAAGGCTGGGTTGGACCAGATCGGAATCGGCCTCGTCGACCTGGTGCGGGAGGCGGCACGACGTCTCGCCGATGTGGAAGTGGTCTCAAGGCCGCTTCTGAAGGACGCCGACTCGCTGGCCGCCTACCTCGAACTGCCCGCCCGATCGCAGCGGCCACCCCACCTCGCCGTGCTGTTCCTGAACAATCGCAACCAGCTTCTGGCCGACCTGCCGTTCACCGACGCCCAGACATCGGCGGACATCACGGAGGCAGTCGGGCGGCGGGCCGTGGAAGTCCATGCGAGCGCGCTCATCATGGTGAGCTTTCGCCTGCGTAAGCCGCCAGCCGTGACCGAGCGTGACCGCGAGCTGACCCGGTGCATCCAACGGGCCAGCAAGCTGCTGTCTATCACGCTGCACGATCACTTCATCTTCGGCGCCGGCGGGAATGAAAGCCTGAAGCGCCGAGGGCTGCTCTGACGTGACCGGTCTGGGACGCTTTCTCGCATGGTTGAACAAGGTTGAGCCCACGCGAGATGCGCCACCGCCCTCAGCGCGATTCGACGCCATCATCAGCGTTGGCCCGTATAATCTGCCCCGAGGCGTCTCTCCGGATTTGGCTGTCGCAGCGATCAAACGGGCCGTCGAGGCACTGCCCGGCGCGGCTTGGGTCGCCGTGGGACACCATCCAATCGGCAGCGCGGAGGGAGCCGTCTAGGTTCCGCTGGTCGACAGCCGCGCCTCCGCACCCGCGGACCTGCAGGAGCAGGTCGAGCGAGCCATGGCAGCCGCGATCAGGGACCTCCCATGTCCGCCCCCCGCCCCGCCATTCCTTTGCAAGCCCAGCTCCCCGACCTACGACGAAGCCATGTTTCCCGAGATCGAGGGCGGCATGGAGCCGGCCGGCTGGTCCGATAGCCAGACGTTCACTCCCATCAGCCTGCACGACCTCGCGACCGCGAGCACCACCGGCACCGTTCCAGACGCCGGGGTTGCGGGTGCTCCAGGATTGCAGGCCGTCACCGATGCAGAGTTGCTCGCGCAGGTGCTCACCTGCGTCGGCATCACGGGGGCGGCGGAGTTCGCCCATCGCATCGTCGCGCGGTTCGGCAGCTTCGCCGCCGTATTAACCGCGTCCGAGATCGAGTTGCGAAAGATTCCTGGCTTGGGCACTCACAGCATCGCCGCCATCAAGCTTGTCCACGCGATGGCCCTGCGGCTGTCGCAGGCGGCGATCAAGAACACGCCGCTCCTGGACCGTTCCGATCTGCTGATGCGCTATCTCGCCGCCGTCCTGGCCCGCGAACGCATCGAGCATTTCCGCATCCTGTTCCTCGATGCGGAGGGACGCCTGCGCGCGGACGAGGCGCAGGCCCGCGGCACGGTGAACCACACGCCGGTCTATCCGCGCGAGGTCATTGGACGGGCGCTGCAACTGAAGGCCGCCGCCATCATCCTGGTGCACAACCATCCCAGCGGCGATCCGTCGCCGTCCCAGGACGACCTTCAAATGACGGCCACGATCGTGGAGCTTGGAGCGGTTTTGAAGGTCCGCGTCCAAGACCACCTTATCGTCGGCAACGGAAGCTGGTTCAGCTTCCGGGACGCGGGCCTGCTCCGTCCGCCCGCCCCCCTTAGAACGCCCCGCTTAGAACGCCCCGCTTAGAAGGGTAGCAGGATGTCCATCAGCTGCTGCCCGTAGCGCGGCTGCTGAACGTCCGTCAGCGTCCCGCGTCCGCCATAGGCGATGTGCGCCTCGGCCATGCGGTCGTGGAGGACCGTGTTGTCGCTGGCGATGTCTTGCGGGCGGATCACGCCGCTGACCTGAAGCTCGCGCAGTTCAGCGTTCACCCGCATCTCCTGCCGGGCGGCAACGACCAGGTTGCCGTTGGGCAGCACCTGGGTGATCACCCCCGCCAGCCGCAGCGTCACGGTTTCGGCGCGGGTGACGGCGCCGACGCCGACGTTGCTGTTGACGCTGCTGGTCGACACCAGGCTTTTCACGTTCAGCGCCTTGGTGACGACCGTGGGCAGCAGCGACTCCACCCCGAACAGGTTCGGCATGCCGAGCGACTCGGTGCCGGTGCGGGTCGCCGTCGTCTGGTTCGCCAGCACGGCGTTGTCGACGATGTTGACCAGCACCGTCACGATGTCGCCGACCTGGGCGGCCCGCTGGTCCTTGAAGAACGCCCGGCTGCCCGAACGCCACAGGCTGCTCGCCTCCGCGGGCGCGGATTGCAGACGCGGCATCGGCATCGACACCGGGCGCCAGTTCGGATCCGCTGTCGGGTCGGACGTCTTCGACATCTGTGGCTCCCGTCCCACCTCTGACAGGCGGGACAGCGTGTTGCAGCCCGGCAAGGCCAAGGCGATCAGCAGCGCAACGGCGGCGCGGCGCATCATCGCACCGTGATTTGGGCGATGGGCGAGACCTGGATGATCCCCCCTGGCGTCACGCGTACCCGGTTCGGTCCGATGACCTCCGCCTCAACCACCGCGTGCGACACCGGGTTGAGCACGCGCACGTGGTCGCCCATGGCGCCGGATTCGGCGGCGATGCCCTGCGCGGTCAGCGTCAAGCCGGGGCTGTCGAGCAGCATGGCGACGGCGGCGCCTTTCTGCAGCAGCGCCGGGCGGCCGAGATCGGCGATGGGCAGCGGCTGGCCGGGAAAGGCGGGGCGGCGCAGCGCCATCCCAATCGCCTGGGCGGGCAGGCGCACCACGTCCGCGCGCAGGCTCTCGGCGTGCACCCGGGCCATCGTCATTTCGCCGCTGCCGATGATTGCCCCGGCCGCGAGCTTGTGGGCGGCGACAGGCACCTCGGCCATCGCCTGCACCCGGCCGGACAGGCGGGCGAGCAGCGGCTCCATTCCATCCGCCGTCACCGACAGCAGCGCGGTGAAGCGTCCCGTCAGGGGATCGTAGTCGAGCTGTCCAATTTTTGCCGACGCGGTTCCGTCCGAGGGCACCATCGGCGGCGCGAAAGCCGGCAAGTCGACCTCGCTTTCGGCCGACACCCCGGACGCTGCCAGCGCCTCGCGCAACGCCGCCAGCGCGTCCTCGCGCGGCAGGGCGCGCCCGGGACGTTCGATGACGATCCGGTCGGCGCCGCTGCTGGGCCGCCAATCCACGCCGAACTGCCGGGCGATCGCGGCAAGCTGCGCCGCCTCGACCAGGATGCGCCCCCCCGGCTGCGGCGCCGGGCCCAGCACGCGGTCCGACCCGGCGTCGTCGAACAGGTCCGACAGGTGTACCAGCGGCTGCGACAAGGTCGTGAACGGCCGCAGCGATGCGGCGGCGGCGGGCTGCGCCAGGGCGGCGGCGAGCAGAACGGCATACCGCATCGCGCTCACCGCAGGTTCGTCAGGGTGGACAGCATCTGGTCTGAGGTCGTGATGACCTTGCTGTTCATCTCGTACGCGCGCTGGGCGGTGATCAGGTTGGTGATCTCGCTGACGACGTTCACGTTGGATCCCTCCACGAAGCCCTGCATGACGCTGCCGAACCCGGGGGCCGCGGGCGGTCCAATGACGGGGTTGCCCGACGCGGCGCTCTGCAGCAGCAGGTTGCCGCCCTGGGCGTCGAGGCCGGCCTCGTTCGGGAACACCGCCAATTGCATCGTGCCCACCAATTGGGTGGCGGTTTGCCCGCTGATCTTGACCTGCACCAGGCCCGTCGCGTCGATGGTGACGTCCTGCGCATTGGGGGGCACGGTGATGCCGGGCGCTACGGGGTAGCCGTCGGCGGTGACGATCACGCCGTCCGGAGACAGCCCAAAGGTGCCGTCGCGGGTGTAGGCGATCTCGCCGGTCGGGAGCGTCACCTGGAAAAAGCCGTTGCCGCGGATGGCGACGTCCAGGCTGTTGGAGGTCTGCTGCAGCGTGCCCTGCTCCGAAATACGGTAGATCGCCGCCGTCCTGACGCCCAGGCCGACCTGCGCGCCGGCCGGCACCACGGTGCCGTTGTCCGAACTGTTGGAGCCGACGCGTCGCAGGTTCTGGTAGATCAGATCCTGGAACTCCGCCCGGCGGCGCTTGAACCCCGTCGTGGTCATGTTGGCGATGTTGTTGGAGATGACTTCGACGTTGGTCTGCTGAGCCTGCATCCCGGTGCCGGCGATATCGAGCGAGCGCATGTCGGATTCCTTAGCCGCGGGCTTGGGTCAATTTGTCGATGGCCGATTGCTGGCGCTGTCCCTCGCCCTCCACGAACTGGCTGACAAACTGGAACTCCCGCAGGTCATTCATCATGCGGGTCATCTCGTCGATCGGTTGGACGTTGCTTTCCTCGACGGCGCCCTGGACGATACGGGGTGCCGCGACCGGACTGGTCGGCACGTCGGCGCGGAACAGGCGGCCGCCCTCCGCCGTCATGCGGTTCGGATCGGCCGGCTTGACGATGCCGATTTTGCCGATGTGCCCGCTTTCGCTGCTGATCGTGCCGTCGCCGGCGACCTGCAGCGCAGTGTCGGTGGGTGCGACGTGAAGCTTCTGTCCGGCGGCGTCGAGCAGCGCGTGCCCGTCCGCATCGCCGATGGTGCCGTCCGGTTGCAGCTCGAAGCGCCCGGCGCGAGTGAGGCGGGGGCCTTGTGGCGTCGCCACGGTGAAAAAACCGTCCGCGCCAAGCGCGAGGTCGAGCGGGTTGGCGGTGTGGGTCAGCGCGCCCTCGGTCTGGGTGCGATAGGTCGCGCGGTCCTGGGTGTAGGCGAAGGTCCGCCCGCCCGGCGGCGTGTCGGTGCGGGTTTGGCGGGACAGCCAGTCGGAGAACAGCACGCGCTCCGCCTTGAAGCCTGGGGTACCGGCGTTGGCGATGTTGACCGCGGTCACGTCCATGGCCCGTTGCTGGGCGACGAGTCGGGAGAGGGCGATGGTGGTGGCGTTTTCCATGACCCAGCAAGCGCAAGGGATGTGCCACAGCGGCGATGGCAGACATCGGCCGTTTTTGGCGCGTCCAGCGCGGCGCGTTGTGCCGACCCGGCGTTTTCTGCCGGGTCGTAAGCCGCCCGCAACGCTTCCTTAACCTCGCCGCCGCAGCATAGGCCCGAAGAACGGGATCATCTCATGGGTGCTGCGGCAGCGAGCGTGACAGAGGCGGCGCCAGCCAAAAAGGGCGGCCGCAAGAAGCTACTGGTTCTGGCCCTGCCAGTCCTGTTGCTCGCCGGGGGCGCCGGCCTGTGGTTCAGCGGAGTCATCCCGAACCTGCTCGGGGCAAAGCACGCTCCGGACGCGGCGGACGCAGCGGCGCACGCTGCTCCCGTATTCGTGGAGCTGCCCGAAATGGTCGCCAACCTTAACGTGGGCGGCCATCGCACGTCGTTCATCAAGCTGAAGGCACGGCTGGAACTGGCCAAGGCGTCCGACATCGTGTCGTTCACCGAAGCCCAGCCCCGCATCATCGACCTGTTCCAAACCTACCTGCGGGAGGTCCGGCCCGAGGAGCTGCGTGGATCGGCCGGAACCTATCGGCTGCGCGAGGAGCTGATTGCACGCGCCAGCATCGCCGCCGCGCCGGCCAAGGTCGTCGATGTGTTGTTCACCGAAATGCTGGTCCAATGAGCGGCAGCGAGCAAGCATTGGCAGAGGCAGCGAACCCTGAAACCGAGCCCACGGAGGCGTCGGGGCGGGTGCTGAACCAAGCCGAAATCGACAGCCTTCTCGAGTTCGACGACCAGCCCGGCAACAGCGATGGCGCCACGGGGATGCAACGGATCATCAGCTCCGGCCTCGTGTCCTACGAACGTCTGCCGATGCTGGAGATCGTGTTTGACCACCTGGTCCGAATTATGTCGACCAGCCTGCGGAATTTCACCGGCGACAACGTCGATGTCTCGATCGACAACATCCTCAGCCTGCGGTTCGGCGATTACCTGAACTCCATCCCCTTGCCGGCGATGCTGGCCGTGTTCAAGGTCGAGGAGTGGGACAATTACGGCCTGATGGTCGTCGATTCCGCGATGATCTACTCCATCGTCGATGTCCTGCTGGGTGGCCGCCGGGGCACCGCGGCGATGCGCATCGAGGGACGGCCCTACACCACGATTGAACGCACCTTGATCGAGCGTCTGATCCAAATCGTCCTGCAGGATCTTTCGGCCAGCTTCGACCCGCTCTGCCCGGTCACCTTTCGCTTTGAACGGCTGGAGGTGAACCCGCGCTTCGCGACGATTTCACGCTTGTCGAACGCCGCGGTCCTGGCGCGGCTCAGAGTCGATATGGAGGATCGTGGCGGCCGGATGGAGCTGCTGCTCCCCTATGCCACGCTGGAGCCGGTTCGGGAATTGCTGCTGCAGCAGTTCATGGGTGAGAAGTTCGGACGCGACAGCATTTGGGAAACCCACCTGGTCGAGGAACTCTGGGCCACGGACGTCACACTGGACGTGGTACTGGACGAGCAGACCATGAGCCTGGCCGACGTGATGGCGCTGCAACTCGGCAGTCAAATCACCTTGGGAACCGCGCCGGGCAGCCCCGTCCAGCTCCGTTGCGGCGCCATTCCGCTGTTCGAGGGCAAGGTGGGGCGGCGCAAAAGCCGGATCGCCGTCCGGATCGAGCGCGAGATCGCGCGTCCGCCCGGCGAAGGCCAGGGCTGACCGGATATGGGCGGGTTGGAATGGCTTATGGAATTGGCCCTGCTGGGCCTGCTCGCCGCGACGCTGTTCCACGCCATGCGGTTGGAGCGTGCGCTCGGCGTGCTGAAGCGGGATCGCGCGCAACTGGAAATGCTGGTGTCCGGATTCAACGACAGCACACGCCAGGCCGAGGCCGGGATCGAGCGCCTCCGCGGCGCGGCCGACAGCACCGGGCGTCATATCGTCCGGCAGATCGAGGCGGCAGCGCAACTGAGAGATGACCTGAGCCTGCTCAACGAACGAGGCGAGCGCCTGGCCGACCGTGTCGATGGATTGGTGCGGTCGGGCCGGCAATTCGACCCGATGAGCCCTCGCGCCATCGAGCCTGCGTTCAAGATCGAGCCTGCGTTCAAGGATGCGCCCGCCGCCGGCCCGCGGGTCCGCAGCCAGGCCGAGCGGGACCTGCTCCGAGCGCTGCAGGTTGTGCCGCAGGGGCAGGGTTAGATGCTGCCGGCCCGCCCCTCATTGCGGCTGCTGCCCTTCACCATCGCGCTACTGATGGCACTGTTGGCTGCTAAAACTTTTGACCTTGTCCGGTCGGTCGCGCTGCCACACTCGGCCCCGTCGACGTTCGCCGTCCAGGCAGCCGAAGCAGCGCCTTCTGTCGTTCCTGCGCCGCCGGTGAACGCCGCACAGAAGGCGCCTTCGGTGAGCGCCGAACAGAAGCTGCCGGCGGAACCGTCGCCGCAGAAGTCGCCGGCAGAACCGTTGCCTGTGAGCGATGCCGAGCGAGCGCTGCTGCAGGATTTACGGGGACGACGCGTGGAACTCGAGCGGCGCGACGCGGCATTGGTGACTCGCGAGCAAGCATTGGGAGCAGCCGAGCAGCGGCTGACGACGCGGCTCGACGAACTGACCGCGCTGCAGACCCGGCTCGAGCAGCTCGACACCGGCCGCCAGCAGCACGACGAGGCGAATTGGCACGGGTTGGTGAAGCTGTACGAGGCCATGAAGCCCCGCGACGCCGCCGCCATTATGAATGACCTGGACATGCCTGTGCTGCTGCCCGTGCTGGATCGCATGAAGGACGCGAAGGCAGCAGCCATTCTTGCAGCCATGCTGCCGGACCGCGCCCGCCTGGCAACAACCCAGCTTGCCGCCCTCCGCACCCAGGCCATCACCGTGGCGCCCACGGTGCCACCACGTTCGCCCTCCGGATCCTAGGAGCCACCATGCCGATCGACAGATCGATGAGCGTGCTGATCGTCGACGATTATCGAACCATGCTGCGGATCATTCGCAACCTGCTGAGCCAAATCGATTTTCATAACGTCGACTCTGCTTCGGACGGGACGGCGGCACTCGCCAAGCTGCGCGCCGGGGAGTTCGGGCTGGTCATCAGCGACTGGAACATGGAGCCGATGAGCGGCCTGCAACTGTTGTCCGAGGTGCGGGCCGACGAGATGCTCAAGGCGATCCCCTTCATCATGGTCACCGCCGAGAGCAAGGCAGAGAACGTGGTGGCGGCGAAGCTGGCGGGAGTGTCGAACTACATCGTCAAACCGTTCAACGCGGAAACGCTCCGGGACAAAATCGCAAAGGTGCTCGGTCATGCGTGAGACTGTCGGATTCCGGGTGCGGGCCACGCTCGGCGTCGCACTCCTCTGCATTGCGGGCACTCCAGCGCTGGCCCAATCGCCGACGGTGCGGGTCGGCGCACTGAACGGCTTCGGCCGGGTGACGTTCGCGTTCCCGGCGGCGACCGGGTTCCACCTGGCTCAGGACGGCGATGTCGTGACCCTCCGGTTCGACCAATCAGCGAACGTCCCGAGTGCCGGGCGCACCCGTAACGTGCTGGCGGTGCGCGGCAGCCCTGGCGGAGCCGAGATCGAGGTGGTCCCAGGGGCACGCATCCGCGCCATCTCGCTCGACTCGCAGGTGATCATCGATGTGCGTGATCCAAGCCCCAAGCCAAAAGGAAAGCCCGAACAGCCGCATCCTTTGTCATCCCGCCCAGCCCCTGTCGCGGCACCGGTCGTCGCGGCGCCGGAGGTGGCAACTGTCGAGGCAGTCGCCCAGCAATCTATCCAGGCTCCACTGCCTGCCGCTCCGGTTGAGGTCGCTCCGGCCGCCGACGTGCTGGCGGTCAGCGCGGCTCCTGCTCCATTGCCGCCGGGCACGCCCGGACATGGCGCTCTGGTCCTGTTCGGGCGCGATGTCGGCGCAGCCGCGTTCCAGCGCGCCGATGGTAATTACGTGGTTTTCGACGAGCGGCGGCCGATCGACCTGCAGGCTCTGCACGACGATCCTGCTTTCGCGTCTGCCACGATCCAGTTGCTACCGGCCGCCACCCTGCTAAAGGTCGACCCAGCGCCCGGTGCGCAGGTTCAACTGACGCGGCAAGTTGACGGTTGGATGGTCGCCGTCGGTCCGGCCAAGTTCAGCACGACGCCAATCGAACCCGTTGCCAAAGACGGCCGGATGCTGCTGCCGGCATCCAGCCCGGGCCGGGTTGTCGTGGTTCCGGATGGGTCTACCGGAGAAAAGTTGCTGGTAGGGACCACGCGGGATTCCGGAAGCGGGATGGCCGTTTCCCGCCGCACTCCCGAATTTACGCTGGCTGCAACTTGGCAAGGCGTGCTGGTGGAGCCTCACACCGACCGTGTCGATTTGCGGGTCGCGAACCAGGGCTTCATCATTGACGCCTTGGGCCAGCCTCTCGCAATGTCGTCCCAACCCTCGGCCGCTCGGCTCCTCTCGGACGCGGCGGTGCTGACCCGGCGCTTCGATTTTCCAAACTTGCCGACGGCTGCCCTGCTGCGGCGCATGCAAAATGAGGTGGTCGCAGCCGGAACTGCCCCGGCGCTCGCCCGCTTCCAACCCCGTTTGGCCGCTGCACAGACCATGATCGCGCTTGGGATGGGGGCTGAAGCTGAGGCTTTGCTTCGCCTCGCGATGAAGGAGGAGCCAGGGTCGGCCGCCGATCCTGCGGCTGTCGGACTGATTGCGATCGCGTCGTTGCTTGCTGGGCGGACGGACCAGGCGAAGGGTCTCTCCGATCCTGCCCTGTCGGCGACGGACGAGATCGCGCTTTGGCGCGCTGTTGCAGAGGCTATGCGCGAGGGGAACCCGGCCGTTGCAGCCCCGATCTTTGCAGCCACGCTACCGCTCGTTCTCGCTTATCCGGCGGCTCTACGCGATCGCCTACTGCCGCCAGTGGTGACGACCATGACGCAGGGCGGGGAGGCCGAGATCGCCGATGCGGTGCTGGCACAGTTTCCAATAGAACCGTCGCTCGCCACAGCTCGGGCGCTGCGCTTGGCTGCGAAAGGAGCGACAGATCAAGCCTTGGCAGTGCTCGATTCGGTGGCGATCGGTCACGACCGGCTCGCGGCAGCGGGCGCCGCAGCGCAAGCGATCGAGCTGCGCCTCGCCGATGGTGCACTGTCGCCCTCGGCTGCCGCGGATGCGCTGGAACGCCAGTTCCTTGCGTGGCGAGGCGATGGCCGCGAGCTGGTTCTGCGTCTCCGTGCCGCGACGTTGCGAGCGCAGTCCAACGCGCCGCGTGCAGGCTTGGCCCTGCTGCGCGAAACCGACGCAATCTACCCCGAAGCACACACCGAAATCCGGGCGCGCATGAGTGAGCTGCTGACCGAGGCGCTGGCCGGCCCCGCCGCCGCGCGCATCACCCCGCTCGACTTCGCGGCTTTGGCCGACGAGAACGCCGACGTCGTGGCGGAGGCGATGCCTGTCAAAATTGCGGGTCTGCTCGCCGACCGGCTGGTCGCGCTTGACCTGCCGCAGCGAGCCGGGCCGTTGCTCGATAAAATTATGCAGCGCGCGGCTCCGGGTGAAGCGCGGGCAGCACTTGGCTTGCGGTTGGCCTCCCTTCGCCTTGGTGAGGCCGACGACGTCGGAGCGCTTGCCGCGTTGTCACAGTCTGATGCGCCGGGGCTGACGCCGCAGGTCACCGAGTCCCGGACCCTGCTGGCGGCTAGGGTCCGGGCGCACCAGGGCGACCCACGCGCAGCAATCGAGATTTTAGCCACGCTGGAGGGTTCTGAGGCCAGGCAGATGCAGGCCGAACTTTTGGCCCAGCTCGGCGATTGGGCGGCTGCCGCCGTGTCGATGGCGTCGTACGTCTCGATGACGGTTCCAGAGGACGGGCCCCTCACGCCGCCGCAGCAGCAAGAGCTATTGCGTCTAGCGAGCCTGCAGTCGAAAGCCGGTGACGCTGCTGGGCTGCAAACGCTGGGTGTCCGGGAGGGCGCGCGAATGTCGTCCAGTCCACAAGCCGCCGTCTTTGCCGTGCTCACTGCGAAGCCCATCCGCGAAACAACCGATTTGAAGCGCTCGTCTGCCGAGGTTATGCTGGCGCGGGCAATTCCATCGAATTTAGCGGCGATTGGCGCACGGTGATGGCGAAGCGCATATTTCACATTGCCGACACGCGTGCGGACGCGCGTGAAACCTATGTATTCGCTTGCGTAAAACCCTCCATAGCTTTATGTCCTCGTTCCTTGGCCGAAGGGGACGATCCCGTCCAACAGGCCATCTGCTGGTTTGGGGGTACGTCATGAACGCACTTGCTCAACTGGGGATGGTCTCGGAGCTTCCGAGCGAGAACCAGACGACATTCGCCTCTTTCCCTTCTTTTGAAGGTGAGGAAAGGAAAGATCACTTCGTAGAGCGGGATGGCATGACCTTTGCCGGGACCCACCTTCTCGCGGATTTGTGGGGAGCCAATAACCTGGCCGATCCCGAACATATCGACCTAGCACTTCGGGCGGCCGCGATCAAAGCCGGGGCGACGATCCTGCACAGCCATTTTCATCACTTCACTCCGAACGGTGGCGTGTCTGGCGTGGTTGTTCTGGCAGAGAGCCATATCTCCATTCACACGTGGCCAGAGCGGGACTTTGCCGCAATAGACATCTTCATGTGTGGCGACTGCAACCCGCACGACGCAATTCCTGTCCTGCAAGCAGCGTTCACACCGAAGCGCGTGGATCTGGACGAGCAACGCCGCGGTCGCGTGTTCTAACGCGGGCGGGTGCCTGCGTTGACCGAAAAGTGGATTGTAGAAACGCTGTACCCCGGTTGGGGACAGCGGTTCCGCATTGTCCGCGAACTCGCTTGGGTGCAGAGCGCTTTCCAGAACATTGTGATTTTTGAAAGCGCGTCGCATGGACGTGTGCTGTTACTCGACGGGGCAGTCCAGATCACGGAGGCGGATGAGTTCGCCTACCAGGAAATGATTGCTCATGTTCCTGTAATACAGCACGGTACAGCGACCCGAGTATTAATCGTTGGCGCTGGCGACGGCGGAGTATTGCGGCAAGTGCTGCAACATAACAGCATGAAGAGAGTGGTTATGGTCGAAATCGATGGCGACGTCATGCGACTAGTTCGCGAGTATATGCCATCGATCGCAGCGGGTGCCTGGGACGATCCTCGCGCCGAGGTGATCACTGGTGATGGCATAGAGTATATCGCCCACGCACCGGACGGCGCATTCGATGTGATCATCGTCGACAGCACCGACCCGGCCGGCCCGAGCGCGCCACTATTTTCCGAGGCATTCTATCATGATTGCGCTCGAGTGCTCTCCGCCGATGGGATCGTCGTCAACCAGTGCGGTGTGCCGTTCATGCAAGGCCACGAGCTACGGGAGACGACGGCGTTGCGCGCCAAAGCGTTCCGATGGACCGGTGCGTATGTCGTGGCGGTTCCGACCTATGTCGGAGGTTTCATGGCCCTTGGTATCGCTTCGAAGACGCCGTTGGATTTGATTGAACCGCTGGAAGCGCACCGCCGAGCGGTTCAATCTAACATTTTTGGCAAAACGCGGTATTGGTCTCCAGAAGTTCAAAGTGCTTCTTTTGCCTTGCCTCCATACATCAAGAACCTTCTCTCCTCATCATTATGAAGGCATGAACAAATTACTTTTATTTAGGCGTGTAACTATGTCGGTTTCATAGAGACCTGTTCTTTTCAATCCTTCGTGTCTTTATTGTTCTCAATGTTTTCGACGTTCTCAGCGCCAACTCGGGTTCCACCGAGTTTGTCGGCGCCTTTCGCGTCGGGCGCGCCGGGCACTTTGTGGTTGCCGGTGTTCTGCTGATCTTCGGTATGCTTGATCGTCTGCTCGGTATGCGGCTGTTTCATGCGATTACGCTCCCTTGGTTTAGGTAGAACGCGCAGCGCCGCAGGAGTTTTCATCCTCCCATCGGCGCAAAGCTCTGCACGAGGCTGCCGCTTACCAACCGCCAGCCGTCTACCAGAACAAAAAAGATCAGCTTGAATGGAAGCGAGATGGCGCTTGGCGGCAGCATCATCATGCCGAGGCTCATGAGCACGCTGCCGACCACGATGTCGATGACCAGGAAGGGGAGATATAGCAGGAACCCCATTTCGAATGCCCGGCGCAGCTCACCGACCATAAAAGCCGGAACCAGCGCTCGCCAGGGGGTAGCGTCGGGCGCCGACTGGGCCGGCAGATGCGCTAGGTCCAAGAAAAGTTGCAAATCCTTGCCGCGCAAGTTCGCTTCCATAAAGTGTCGAAATGGCTCCGCAGCCAAGCGGAGCCCATCCATTTCCCCCACCGTGCCTTGCGACATCGGCAGCAGTCCCATCGTGTAAGACTGCTCCATCACCGGCTGCATGACGAAGAACGTCAGGAACAGCGCCAACCCGATCAGGACAGTGTTCGGCGGGGTGCCCTGGGCTCCAATCGCGCTGCGCAGGATCGACAAGACGATGACGATCCGAGTGAATGCGGTCACCATCACGAGCAGGCTTGGCGCCAATGCGAGCACTGTTATCAGCGCCGTCAATTGCACTAGCCGTCCCGTTGCGCCGGCCGCGCCGCTCGCGCCAAGGTCGATGCTGACGGATTGCGCGTGCGCGATCCCTGGCAGCAACATCACCAAAGCAAACGGTACTCCACAGGCGAGCAGCAACGGCACGCGTCGCGCCATCATGGGAGGCGCTCCGGCAACCAGCCGATAAGCAAATCCTGCGGTCCCGTCAGCAGCAGCACGCAACGTCCGCCGCATGCGACGATATGCAGCCGGCGTCTAGAGTCGAGGGCCAAAGTGCCTTGAAGCTGGAGGCGAGGATTGCCCGCTGGACGGAGCGGGCGAATTCGTCGGGCAATCCACGCGAGCCCCAGAATGAGCAGCAGGACCGCGATGAGCGCCACAGCGGAATTCAGGAATGCATTCTGCATTGGACGGCCTTTTTGCCGATGTTCGAACTATTATCGAGGCCCCGTGTCGCGGAGTGCCTGGGTTAGCGCCTCAGCATCAAGCTGCAGTGCTGCCAGATGCGGCCGTAGGTCGCGCCCCCGCTCTGGCGCTAGGTCCAGCGCCTTGGCACAGAGCAAGCCGACCCCGCGATCCAACCCCGTGAGGTCGACGACGCGGCCGGCGGCGATGAGCGCGCGAGCGACGCTAATCGTGCGATGCACGCCGTCCTTTAAAGCGAGGACTGCCGCGAACGCGTCGTCGTCGAATCGGCTGAAATCACCGAAGGGGAAGGAGCGTTCCGTCATGCCTTGCATGGTGCGCCCCTGATATTACTAAAGCGTTTCGAAGTCGCTTTAACAGCTTCGTAAGATGGCTGGATTAAGTTGCTTCCAGGAGGCCGCGATGGACGCTGATGGCATCGGATTGTTCAACTTGGCAGAACGGCGACTGTCCTGGCTCGACCAGCGACAGGCGTTGCTGGCGCAGAATATCGCTAACGCCAACACGCCGGGTTTCCAAGCGCGCGATCTGTCGCCCTTCGCCCAACTGGTTGCGGGCGCGGGAGAAAAACTGAGCGTGACCGACCCGATGCACCTGGCGGGCGCCGTCACGACCGGGCGCGCCTCGCAGGAGCGTCCGCGTGAGCGCGCGCCGGACGGCAACGCTGTCTCGGTTGAGGAGCAACTCACTAAAGTGGCAGACACTGAGGGCGCACAGTCGCTCACCACCAATCTGATGCACAAGTATCTCGGCCTGTTCCGCACCGTGCTGGGCAAGTAGCGTCATGGACCTCGATAAGGCGCTCAGAATTTCGGCTCATGGCATGGACGCGCAAACGACGCGATTGCGCATCATTGCGGAGAACCTGGCGAACCAGGACACGACGGGGAGCACGCCGGGCGCCGACCCCTACCGGCGCAAAACCGTGACCTTTGAAGACCACCTCGACCCTGCGATCGGCGTCGAGACCGTGCGGGTGAAGTCGGTCGGGCACGACCAAGCGGCGTTCCCACAACGGTACGAGCCCTCGCATCCCGCCTCCGATGCGCAAGGCTACGTGCACACGCCCAACGTCAACAGCTTCGTGGAAGTCATGGACATGCGAGAAGCGCAGCGGAGCTACAGCGCGAACCTGAACGTCATGGAGGTGACGCGCTCCATGCTGACCCGTGCGATCGACCTGCTGAAATGACCGTCCCCACCATCACCATCACGCCCTCGGCGGCGGCTCGGGCCTACAGCAAAGTCGAGAGCGGCGATGCAAGCGGGGGCGGCTTCGGCGACGCTCTGTCCCGCGCGCTGGGGAGCGTCGTGCAGGCCGGGCATGACGCGGACGCGAAATCGATGCAGGCGATCTCGGGGACCGGCAACCTCACCGAGGTCGTCACGGCGGTCGCTCGCGCAGAACTGGCCTTGCAGACAACGACAGCCATCCGCGACCGGGTCGTGCAGGCCTATCAGGACATCATGCGGATGCCAATCTGATGGGCGAAGCCGAGGTCGGGGCGACCTTGCGTGAGACTATGCTCGTGATTTTGAAGCTAGGCGGCCCTGCATTGCTGGTGGCGCTGGCGGTCGGCTTCGTGGTCTCGCTCGTTCAAGCGGTGACGCAGATCAACGAAGCAACGCTTACGTTCATTCCCAAAGTGCTGGTGATCGGCGGCGTTTTGGCGATGACGGGACCGTTCATGCTGGCGACGCTGAACGACTATGCACTTACGCTATTCGACCGTGTGATCGAGGTTGGTGGCAGGTGACCGGTGACGCCGAGTTGCTGATCGGCGCCTTGGGTTGGGGGTTCGCCTTCGTTCTGGTGCTGTCCCGAACGGGTGCGGCCGTCATGCTGCTGCCAGGCTTGGGTGAGGCTGAGCCGCCGGCAATGCTGCGCGCCGGCCTAGCGCTTGGTCTGACGGCGCTGGTGCTGCCCGGCGTCGGGATTGTCGCCGCGCCGCCGGACATATGGCGCGCTGGCGGTATGGTCGTGGCAGAACTCGTGTGCGGCGCCATGCTGGGCTGGCTGGCCCGGCTGATCGCGCTCGCGCTGCCGATGGCCGGACACACCATCTCCAGCATGATCGGCCTGTCCAGCATCGTGCAACTCGACCCGGCGCTGGGGCAAACCAGCGCGCTGATGCGGCTATTCGCGCTCGCCGTTCCGGTGCTGGTGCTCAGCAGCGGGCTCTATGCCATGCCCGTTGCCGCCATCGCTGGAAGCTATCGGCTGATCGGACCCGGCAGCCTGCTGCCCGCCGGGGACGCTGCGGAGACGGTGCTCGGCGCCGTCGCTGAAAGCTTCGGCCTCGCTCTGCGACTGGCCTCGCCTTTCGTGCTCGCCGGCCTTCTCTGGCAATTCGCCCTTGGCCTGATGGCGCGCGCCGTACCACAGTTGCAGGTCTATTTTGCCGCTATCCCGGGTCAAATCCTGGGCGGCCTCCTCCTGCTTAGCTTGCTCGCCACGAGCGTCGTCGCGGCCTGGATGGAGGCGGCACGAGCCGGGTTCGGCCTGCTTCCCGGCCTCTAACGAATGGCCAGCGACAAGGCGGATCGAACCCAGGAGGCGACGCCGCGTCGCCTGCAAAAAGCTCGCGAAGAGGGCAGCGTTCCGGTTTCACGGGAACTCACGTCCCTGGCTGGGCTGGGCGCGGCGACGCTGCTTCTCGTGATGGACGGACCCTCGCTGGGCCGGGCGTTCGCTGGCAGGTTGCGGGATCTGCTGCTGCTTCCCGCTTCAGTCGATCCGGCGGCGGCGATGGCCCAGGCGGTTCGTGCTGCCGTGCTGCTGGTCGGCCCTCTCGCCGGAGTTGTCCTGCTGACTGCCGCGGCTGCGGTGCTGCTGCAGACCGGGTTTCTGCTGCGGGTATCCGCAGTGGCGCCCGATCTTGGCCGGCTTGACCCGCGACGGGGGTTGAAGCGGCTATTCGGCACGGGTGGGCTGGTAGAGGCGGCCAAATCACTCGCGAAGATGGTCGTTTTTTCGGGAGCGGCTTGGCTGGGGCTTTCGCACGCTTGGCCATCCCTGGCTTTGGCGACCTTCTGGCAGCCAGAGCTGCTGATGGATCGCCTGATGGAAGAGATCGCGCATCTGCTGCTGCTGCTGCTCGGCGCCCAGGCCGTGATCACAGGGATCGACGTAGCCTGGAGCCGCTACCACCACGCCAGCGATCTTCGCATGAGCCGGGAAGACGTGCGCCAGGAAAGCCGCGAGGCCGACGGCGATCCGCAGGTGAAAGCGCGGATAAAGCAGATGCGGCTGGCGCGCGCCAAAAAGCGGATGCTGGCGGCGGTACCATCCGCCACGGTCATCATTACGAATCCAACCCATTACGCTATCGCTTTAGCTTATGATCGGGGACGGCAGGCGGCACCGCGCGTGGTGGCGAAGGGAGTGGACGAGGTGGCAGCACGAATCCGCGAAATGGCTCAATCACACCGGGTGCCGCTGTTTGCCAGCCCACCTCTGGCGCGCGCGTTGTTCAGCGTCGAACTGGATGCGGAAATTCCGCTCGAACACTTCAAGGCTGTCGCTGAAATCATCGCCTATGTATGGCGCCTCCGGGGAAGCGCCCGGTGAGCACTACCTCCCGCACCGTAGCCCTCTCGCGCTGGCAAGGGCGGCATAGTTGGCCATGGCGGCAGCCGCGCCCGCGGCTGATCGATCAATTGGCGGACCAGCGGGACGAGGCAGTGCAGGTGCTATTCCAAAAGGCCGAGTCGGGCATCGCGATCGTGACGTGCACCGGACGCCTCATGCGGATCAACGACGCCCTCCAACAGATGGTGAGCGGCGACCTCTCGCCGGGTCGGCACGCGGCGGAAATGTTCGGCGCCGATCGGCGGGAGGAGGTTTGGGATGAACTTGGGCCGACGCTGGACGGTCGCCGAGCCTCGCGCAGTTTCGTCGCCGCACTTCGGGGCGAGGGCGCCAGCGGCGGGCTAACGGTTCGGGTCATGGTGGTGGCGATCCGCGAGGCGGACGGTACCGTCAGCGGCGGCGTCGTGCACCTCGTCAACATCTCGGCCCAAACGCTTCTCGAAGCCCAGATGATGCACGGCCAGCGGCTCCAGGCGATCGGCAGCCTGGCCGGTGGAATCGCACATGATTTCAATAATTTGCTTTCAGTCACGGTAACCGGGGCAAAACCCGGGGCAGAAGCATTGTCAGACGGGTTGGCTTCGCACGCGGATGATGTCGGATAGCTGCGGAATGGCGTCGGCGCCGGGGACACGGAGCCTTGCACCGAGATAGTCCC
>JAABUX010002292.1_pt1 | contig 27324 bp, 23 predicted proteins | sample 5561851 | NCBI WGS metagenome assembly JAABUX01 (sample SAMN10711883, study PRJNA513361) | rock metagenome | isolation source: Antarctica rocks | place: Antarctica: Victoria Land, Richard Nunatak red sandstone | collected 2016-01-03 | reverse complement strand
TCCTTTATAATTAATCTATTACTTACTTATATTTATATCTATTCTATCCCTCTTATAACCTTCCTCTACTATTATTAATAGTTATTTTATACCTCCTAAGCGTACTTTAAAGTCTTCTAAGGATATCCTAGGTATTAGTACCTTTACTATTACTATTATAAATACGCCGGATCCTCCTTCTATATTCTTATAACTAAAGATCTTAATATAGTATAATAAATATATAATTACTACGTATCTATATAATTAGTAGGAAGATATTATTACTAGCCTTTATATAGATATACCTCTTATACCCTAGGAACCTCCTAATAATAATAATATCCTTTCCTTATATTCCTCCTAATCTACCTCGCGGAAGTCCCCTTATAAAGAGAAAGGCTATAGGAAAGCTAGGCTATATAATATAAAGCTATTATAGTATTTAGGGAGGTATAAGAGAAGGGGGATTAAGAGCTTAGATATCTTATAATTAAATAGTTATAATAAGAAGTATAGGAGAAGTAGGTAGAAGGGATAAAGTATATATAAAGGAATACTTCTTAATATTAAGGAGATAATAATACTTATTAATTATATACTTATTAAAGTAGATATATATAGACTTTCTAGTATAAATTTATAGTAGAAGGATATATAATAGGACTTTAAGATATATACCTACTATTCCTACTCTTAGAATAGTTATTAATAAAAGGTAGTAGTACTACTTAAATAGTATAAGTATAAGAAGGAATATAATAGGAGATCTAGGTATATAATAATTAATAATAACCTTATATAAGTATTAGATTAATAGTAATTAATAGCTAATAAAGTTTAGGCTAGAAAATATAAAAAGAAGTAAGATATAAAAGATAAAAAAGATAAAATATAGGATTATAATATTAAATAAGATATACTCTCTACTTATTAAGGTAAAAAGGTTATAAGGGAAATAGAGAATACTAATTCTAATAAAATTCCTTCCTATAAAGAAAATAATAAATAAGACTCCTCCTTAGAAGGCTTACCTATCTTACTCTTATTTATAGTAATATTATTATTACCCTCTAGTATAAGTATTATATTAAAAGGTTCCCCCCGCTAGTAGTAAAGCCTAAGTCCTTAATACTAGAGTAATATTAGCTACTAGAGTAGTATTAGTATTAGGAGTAATCTTAAGGATAAAGCTAACTCCGCTAATAGTATTACCTATTAATTATAATAACTACGATAATAGAATAAGAAAAAGAATAGGGGGATAAGGTTATAAAAGGATAGGTAAAGACCTAAATAAGTATAAAGGTCTTATCTAACTTAGGATATAACTACTATTTTAATTAATTTTATAAAGTAAAGTTTAAAATTCTTTAAATCCTATAGTATAATAACTCTAGTAATAATACTTATAAGTATTAGTAGGCCTATATTAATAAGTAGTACTTAGGCCCCTCTACTTACTAATATTAATATATTTATAATAATTAGTACTTAGGACCTAGCCTTAATTAAGAAGCTAGAACTTACTTATAGATAGTAACTTAATATTAACGCGGAACTTAAATATTTAATTAAAGGAATATAATAGACTTATAATATATTAAATATACTTTATAAGGAGTTATAGGCCTTTATAACTCTATTATAAAAGTAAATAGGGGCTTAAGAGGACTTTATTTAAATACTCTATGTAAATTAAGTCTTATATTAATAGTACCTAAGTAAAGAGATAGAATAAATATAAAAAATACTAGAAAATATTATTAATAAGATTAGTCTTACTATCTCTATAAATAATAACATACTAAGCCGTCCCTAGATATCTAATAGAAAGGTTATAGGTATAGTATAATTATATATTAATAGGCTTAATAGTATTAAGGATATAGATTAAGTAAGTAATAGTAGAGACTCTAAAAGTAATAATAATAATAATAAGTAAGGGAGAAATACTATAAAGGATTTTTATATAAAAGTTAATAAGGAGCTTAGTAAAGATAGGGTTAATAATATATAGTAGAAATACTATAAGACTAGTAGATATAATACTTAGGTATATTTTATAACTTTAATATATAGAATAATATAGAATAATAGAATAACTATTAGTATAGACCCCTAATATTTAAGCGACTTAGGATTAGGATATTTTAGAATAAGAAGTAGAAAAACTAAATAGAATATAGAAGTAGAAACTTCGGGCGAGAATAAAGAAATAAGGCCTTATAAGATACTTACTATTTTACGGTAATTATATAAATAGGTTATATTACTTAATAAGGGCGAGTTTCCTATATTTCTTATATATATTATAGATTTAAGCTAATTTATAACTTATCTCTATAAGCTTCTCTATAACTTAAATTTAATAACGAGCTCTTAATTAGTAATATAGTCTATAAACTAACGGCGTTATAGCGTTAGAGTTAGGTAATTATATATAGATTATAGGCCTATAATCCCTTTAGTTATATTATAAGGCTTAATATAAAGAAATATACCTAAGTAATTATTAGGCGGAGTTAATTACTAATAAATATTAATAGATTATTAAAGGCCTTATCCTAAATTAACTAGATACTATATTTTAGCCTTATAAATAGGTAAAATAGTTTATTAATAGTACTACTACCTAATAGATATTATTAACGGGTATTAGCCCTAATTTTATTCTATACTTAAAGGTATTTATTACTTAAAGTATCTATATTATCTTAAAACTATACTTAATAGTAATTTATATACTAGCTATTCTTCTATTAAACTTTCTCTTTTATACGTTTAAGTAGCTTATATATAGTAATATAATAAATTCTATATACTTATAAGCTTTATTACTAAATAGATCTAGAACTTACTACCCCTAGAATACTTAATATAGCTAGTCTTATATACTAGAAGTTTATAATATTATTAGGTTATTTACCTTTCCCTTAAATAGGCCGTATAATATACTAATTAGACTATCTAGGTATATTACCCCTAACTATATTATACTATATACCTTTTTATATATAAAGTAGAAGAACCTCTAATCTTCCTTTAATTAATAGAAGCGCTAAAATATTCTATTAATAAACCCTTAAATTACAGACCTCTTATATATTTTACCTACGTATTTAATTACCCTTATATACCTCTAGATCCTATTATATTTAAGAATAGGATACTAGTATAAGATAGGATTATAATAATTATATAAGTACTTAAAGATATTATTAATTATAATAGAAATAAAGGAGGGAGACTAGCTAAATATTACTAATAACTTGTATAAAGGATATAGGTATAAGAATTTTACTAGAATAAGATATAAAGCGAGCTCTAAGCTAGGCTAATAACTATATTACTAATTAATACTTTTAAGGTTAAAATAAGTAAGTAATTAATATATCTTATCCTTAATAAATCTAAATATCCGCCTTATTTACTTAGGTAGGAAATTATTAAGACTCTACTCTTTACTCTAATACTTAACTTATAGGATATAGGCGTAGCGCGGGACTTAGCTAATATAGTATAAACTAAAGATAAGGAGGGCTAGAGTAGCTACGTATATAAGTTCTTTATTAAAATTAATATTTATAATACGTCGTTATTAATAATATAGATAAATAGATATTTACTAAAAGGGGTTTTATAAGTAAATCCTAGATATATAGGGCTAAGTAGCGACGGCTTATATTTAGGTAAATTTAGATTAGGGTTAGTCTATAACTAGACCCGTATAAATTATTAAATAAATGTTAAATACTCTTACTATAAAACCTATCTATTTATATATAAATATAAATATTATAGTAGTATATTTATATTCGAATATCTAACCGAATATATTCGAATACCTATTCGAATATCTTACCTAAAATAGTACTCTATATAAATTAGTAGGATTAGTAATAAATTATATGCTTAGTAAGCTAGTCTAGATTACTTAGTATTATTAATAGTACTTTATTATATAATCTAACTAAATATACTAAAAATATATACTATTTTTACTATATAACTATAATTAGATATATTCGAATATTATTTAAATATCCTAAAATATCGTACTTATATTCGAATATCCTACTAGCATATTCATATTCGAATATGAATAAAATCGTTGTTACACTGCCGATGTTGGCCGCAATTTTGGAGAGGACACCCACCGGACACGACTTTTTTTAACCGACCCTCGATCTATTGAAAGAAGACGATCTGGGTATCCATACACCATCGTTCGATGATGAAGACACTCTCTTCGAAGGTCCAAGCGCCGAAATCAGAAGGTGACGCGTAGGCAGCTTTTGATTCTATCACGAGAGTGTTCTGCATCTGTCGATGGTTCAGGTTGCGAGATTCGTAAATGGGCCGATGGTCGCTCTTGAAAGTCAAAGACCGAGGGACGCCTCATCGTGTTAGCGGACACACTGGCATATATGAAGACAGGAATCGCTGCTGACTTCTGGTACTGTTGCTAAACTACTTGTCCTAGAGCTTTCATTATATCCAAGATGCAATACTGCAACGTACTACGATCGTTGGCTTGCTTTGCCGTCTTTATCACTTCGCTGCTCGATGTGCATGCCTTTCAGGCATCAATCATCCTTCCGAGCCTCGGTGATACTTCTCCGGTAGGTGTCAAGATCATGGCCCTGGAAGACCAAGAACGACTGGATCCCTTCACGAACAATACACGGCACAGAGAAGTCATGCTCTCCCTCTTCTACCCCGCGAAGCTTGAGACATTCGGTCTTCAAAATCAGCGACCCATAGCGAAGATCTTGGACGCTGCATTGATGCCGTACATGCCGCCAGCCACAGCAGCCATCTATGAGGCAGCATTTGCAGAATATGGACTTCCCAGTGGTACACTTTCACGAATATTCAATCGCTGCTATCTTGCTGCTCCCATGTCCACCCAAACCGCGCTTCCCTTTCTCATTTTCTCACCTGGTGGCGGCGAGTCACGCTTCCTGTACACCACCATCATGGAGGAGCTTGCCAGGCGTGGCTACATTGTAGCGGCTATCGACCACCCCTATGATGCATTGGTTGTTGAATTTCCTGATGGCCGACTGGTCCATGCGCAAGGCAGAAAGATCGATAGAGACCTGGTAGAGCTTTTGGTCGACACGAGGGCCAAGGATGTGTCATTCGTTCTTGATTACCTTCACTCCGACCCTGAAGACTTTCCATTAGCCATAAACACCTCAAAAGTCATAGCATTTGGCCACTCACTTGGAGGCGCTACTGCTGCAGAAGCGATACTGAATGATACTCGTATCAATGGCGGCATCAATCTTGACGGAAGATTGTTCGGATCTATGGAGAAACCGAATGTCACGCTCTCCAAACCCTTCCTACAGTTTCGATCTGAGTTCTCGGCATCTAAGCCGTATTGGCATTGGGACCAAGCATGGCAGCATCTCTCAGGCTGGAAGATGGAGCTTTCGCTCAACGAATCACGGCATTCAACTTTTTCGGATTTGCCTTTACTGGCTGAGGTGACAGGGCTGAAAAAGAAGTTGGGGAAAGAGTACGGGCCATTATTAGGCACGATCGACGGTCTGAGGGTTTTAGAAATTGTTGTGACTTACGTGGATGCCTTTGCGAAGTACGTGTCCACAGGGAAGAAGGGGACGTTACTGGACGGAGACGCCAACAAGAGATTTCCCGAGGTCAAGATCATGAGGCACGGATGATATTTAACTGTCAAACCGAGGTCCCAGGCAATGGTACGTCACCCCGATCGTACAGCGCCACGAAGGATTTGCGGCGCAGTGGTGAATTGGGAAGCTCGAGCCAACACCCCCGCAAACTCGATGGACCAAAGGAGCGACGCTGCAGCCTTGCCGGCGAAGGCATATGCATCCTTCCAACACAGGTATGGAGACTGGTCCATCTCTCTATCGACGACCGCACACCATCTCGATAAGGTATTGCGAGAATCGGGGCTTTACCACCGGGGATTGGTCTCTCCAACAAACACCTCCGTGAACATGGAAGGAGCAAAGGCTCAGCCTTGTGTGCTTTGCTGTAGCCCGAAATGGCAAAGCCTACAAGACGAAACCGGACACTGGTAGGCATCTCAGTTGAAGGCTCCATACCATCACTAGACTATATGTCGCAAGGTGGTAAATTGACCCCGTGCAAACAAACACCTCCGCAAATACCCAATAAAGGAGGAAGCCGCAGCTCTATGGATCAGGTTGGGAGGAAGCCATGGTTCACTCCTTCAATGTGATACAGTGTCTACATGTTTGACCATGACCAATCGTACCTCTGTACAATGGGAACATAGCTGCACTGCATCACAGGATCGGGGGATGATGGTGGTGCTGTTGCATCAATTACTCGGTGAAACGGGGCGTCGGTATCCTTTACGAATGATAAAGGCCAGGGTGGCCATATCTGCAATGGTTTGGTCAGACTGGGTCACCGGGTCGTCTACCATGAGGCTACGTGATGTCAGCCAGAGTTGTTTTGTTGTTGTCGCAATGATTGAGCCGGAGGGCGAGGTGTCCAAATCAATGCAAATCATACGATCCGGTCAGGACTCCTAGGCTTTCTCTTGATGCACGGCAACGAGGGTTCTCAGCATGTGAGAGGAAAGGTCTACGTAAGCTCCAGCGGATGTTTCCGTTATCTTGCAGAGAAGGGTTAGGATTCGCTAAGAGTCTTACAAATTCAAGCCAAGCTGAGTCTCCCGTCCCAGTGAGCTGCAAGCATATACCTTACGTACCCGATCGAGAGGGAACGCATACTATGTACGTACATGATGCAGTAATCTGCCTTATGGCCGTCTTTCAGCTGTACAGGGTACTTTCCAAACTGGATGCGGTATCGTTATCTCGCATAGCAGCGCAGTCGCAGTCATGAATGCCTACGCTACTGGCTGAGCCACGCCGTAAGAGGGCAAGCTCGTTCGCTAGGAAGACGCGAAGGATCAGTAGCGCCAAGCAATACCCCACCCTTTTCCCTTTTCCCTTTGAACTCTTGTCCCTTTTTTCTGGAGGAGTCACCGATTGCCTGAGGTGGTAAAGGCCAGATTGCAGAAAAGATCAGGCATTGAAGTGAATGAGCACTGGATGAATCACAAAGACTCATTCCCTTGGCTCGACTGTCGCAGCGGTGAAACTCATCGTGCACCATGTTCCTCCCGCAGGGGATGATGTCGAACATGAACAATGGGAATGAACATGAGGCTGTGCCCCACCAGATTACTAAAGTGGGTACTTTCAATTGACAATTGGCCGCAGCCACTCCAAGTGCAAAGTGCAAAGTGCAAAGCCACCACCAGCCCGACGGTTCAGACAGATTCCCCCAGCAGACCAGGGTCGGTAGACGGGACGGCCAGAAGCAGGCTGAGAATTGACCACTCAGAATGGTCAGCTAGCTATACTTTGTACCATAGTATGCGCGACCGGTAAGCGGATCTGTCTAGTACTGCAGGTTGCAGCTCAGATGGTGTGCATGGATGCCTATGACTCCATGCTAGGCAAGCTAGGCAAGTTAAGCATGTTTGGCACGAACAGGCATCAATCCATACTTCATGCCTCAATCCCGTCGCTTCTTCTTCTTCTTCTTGTCCTTTCACAATCCATCATCTGCCATTGTCTCTGCAGTCGAAACAGAGATCAAACGGGCCTGTGCCCAACAACTTCGCCCTCCAATTCCTCCCCTTTGTCTCCAACAACTATAACATTTTGTTGAAACACTCCACTGTCGAGCCAATCCTTTGCATCGCCGTCCAGGATTCTGTGGAAGGATACTCCAAGACACTTCCGATCAACATACCTTTCAAACATCTCACTCCCAATACATAAACCATCACCTGCGACCACTTCTAAAGTGTCGTCTCAGTACACTAAGATAACCTACTACTACATCACTCTTAAACTAATACTTAAGTCGATCTTGAAATCCTCTCAGAGCTTACCCACCACAATGCCTTCAGCAACTAGCCCACGGCAGGTAGGCTTCGCACCTGCCACCTACTCACGCCTTCCCCACGACGACGAACTCTACGTGATGAAAGCCTTCACCCGGCACGCCTCCCACTGCTCCGCCTGTGCACGCCCATACGAAGTCCACCGCAAGGGAGGCAGCCTCTGCTCCAAAGGCCACCAACGCGCCCTCGACGTCGCCCAATACGTCTTCAACAAATCTGGCCAAGCATTCTCCGTCGTCGACATGGACGACGGCCGAGCTGTACAAATGGAGATCCCCGCCGACTGCGGTGTCGTGCGCGAACTACTCAAAGCCATGGAGCGCGGACTGCGACTGCGAAGGAAATTGCAACCGATCAGCTACGACGCTACCTACCACGTTGCCCCCCGCATCATCCAGCCCAACCCTCCTCGACAACAGCCGTCCACTTCTTCAAGGGAACCGCGGTACATTCGTACACCGACCCTCGAGACCTCGCTCCCGCCTCCAACGCTCGTGCGCACATACTCGCGACGAGAGCGCGATAGACCGACCCATATCGGCCGAGGCAGCTTGTACGAATCCGACATGAAAGAGCAGCGACGGCAGAAGGAGCAGCGGCGGCAGTCGACATACTACAACGTCGGATCACGGGGTGTGCTGCCTGTGCCTGCGAAGGACGATTACTACTACGATTGAATAGATGCCGGAATGAGAGATGATGAACACAATCACAATCACAATCACAATCACACAATCTATCTAATGGATGAGTGCAAGGCCATCGGGTCCCCTTGGTGGGAGACTCCCATACGATGCGGTCCCAGGCAACAACCTTGCCTCGACGAAGAAGCATCCCCTGCGTCAAGGTATCTTCGGAGACGAAGTAATGGTCAACATCATCCAGCTGGTGTGGCAGCCGGGATCACGTACCCGAGCGTTGGCCCCAGTTTGGAAACGATGATCATGAGATGGATGAGGAATGGAAGTATCTATGACGACGATGAGGGTTATGAAGAGGATCAGAGAACGAGCAGAAGTTAGTGTAGCATTATCATCAACAATGAAAACACTTTTAACCTTCGCAAAGTTTTCCGCATCGCATCCTCTGACACTGTGATCCCCCCCCTCTTAAAGTATCCACCTGCACACTCCAAACCCATCCAACACCCGCATCCCTGCACGAATCCCTCACGCCCACAGCCCACCCCAACCCTCCCTCCCACACTCGAAACCAACGGAAACAACCACGACCGATCACCCACCGCCAAGAAAGATCATCACGACCATGGAATACAAAAAAAATAAAATCAGATAGTCTTGTCGTTGTTCTAATTTTATCGCGTAGTTGTATGTTAAATGAAAAGACACGTTTTGAATTCGGAATCTTCGCGCGGCGGACCATTACACACTGCTAGTCTCTATTACCTATAGTACTATCAAATGAATGTCCGAGTACTTTTTACTTTTAAGGTATCTATACCTGCCATAGACGCAGACGGCTCGTAGAATAGTTACCGCGTAAAGTGGAAAACGGGGACGAGCTTCACGACGATCCGCATGAGGTAGAAAGTGCAGACGACCTTCACGGCGATCCGAACTCGAAAATGTGCCCGTCAAGGCTTGTCGTTGATCCGCCCGCGTGTTGAGCTTGTTGTTGGATGCTGCAATTGCCTGTGCAAGCGCTCTATTAGGCGGTATGCGCAATCAATGCACTATGAGTAGGAAAAACCTGCTTGTTTATTAGTTTGTTAATACCTACGATCCTCCCCGGATATTTCCTCGCTGGCAAAGGAACATCATCATGAATTCCCGTAGTAATCGCCTAATAAAGGTGCTGTTGATATCGCTTCACGTACTCTCGGCGTCCTCGGTCCCCCTCATTATGTCAGATGCACTCATCATTCAACCTTCTTTACTCAACACTACCACAAACGTGACAATACCACCTCCTTCGCCCGCCGATCCACGAATGACGATCAGAGCTTCCTACCGACTAGACGTCCTCCTCGATCCAAAATCAGTGCTCGCAATCGTGACGAACGAGATGGCAAAGCTTGCCATAATGGACTACAACGGAAGGCTTGGAAGCTTCCAAAGTACGCCGTGGGCCGGATATTCCGATACGAAGATTCAATTCAAGGTGTCCGCTGCTGCGCAACGAGTAGAAACTCGGATCGCTGTGTGGTCCTTATATTATCTGGCCGCGAACATGGGAATACTGAATCGGTACTGCCACGTACAGTTCCGAATCCTCTGGGACAACGTGCAGGTCGCCACGCTGCGGATCTCCCCTGCGAGGTCGTCACAGGCGACCATCGAGCGACGGGGTGGTCAACAACGGAACAACATCGAGGATTTACCATTCTTACAAGATCCTGGCGCTTCGTTCGGAGGTTCCAACGGCGTGAATGGTACGAGCCTGACGTATGGTGAACTGATTGTCGGATGCCTCTACAACGAAGACGCCGTGGATCTATCCGTCACAGAAGTTCTAGGCGCGGTAATGGCCGGGTTGAGAAACGTCGCGCCAATGTCGAAGACTGATCGAATGGACGGGATCTTCAAAACCAATACTGAAGGGATCGATTCCGAGGTGTGCTTTGCAGGTAACGGTGTTACGCCGGACGAGCCTAGATATCAGTATCAGTTCGTTGTCAGCACCCTGCGTACAATGCCACAATGGCTCTTGGGTGAAGGACGATTGGCCGAGATTCACTGCGGGTTAATCATTTACGGACGATATGTAGGGATTTCGCTCTTGAACAAACTTAGACCCGACTAAGTCACAGCTATCCTTAATAATCATCTATATTAATAGGGTGTACGCGGACGTGTAGCCTTTATTATATAACTACCGTTCCTAACTTGCTACCGCCTATAGACCGTCCGAAGGATCGTCGCTAAGGTATCTCCCGTGCATGCCAAGCACTCTTTACACGCCCGAGGGTGTTTTATGCATGCACAATTCTAGCTTATGTATCCGCGTATTCTCGCGTCTTGTAAACTGAAAGAACTTCTACTCATCGAACCTAATTCTGTCCAGTTTAGAGAGCACACAAATGGCGTCTTCAGCAAGATCGCGGCCATCTGCCACAAGTAATCGGCAGAATCGAGGACCCACACCGCTTCCAGTGTACCAACCTCCGCAACACCCATTGAATGAGTCCGCCCAACGCGCTCTTCAGAACCTTCAACGGGACCACAAGCTCGACTCCCTGAAGCAAAAGCTCAAAATCGCTAACAATCACCTGACCACCGCAGCAGCCGATATCAATGACCGCTTCCAGATACAAAGTATGAATTACGAGAAGCAGAGAAAAAGGCTAGAGAAGCAAGGCTCGCAGGATAGCAGTAGTGAACTGGACACAAGGATAGCCGAGGCTAGGGCGCAGACCGATGAGATGACTGGAAAGTTGGATGGTGGAGTCCGCAACATCATCGACGCTAGTGCTCAGGTCGAGAGCATGGAAAAGGCTTTGAAAGAACTGCAGGAGAACGTGAGGGATGGAGGAGACCGTGTCGTGCCTACGCAGAGCACACTCGGGGCCAGCTACAACAGACCAGCTCGTGGTGGCCGCAGACAGAGAACAGCTTCCGAGGACGAAGGGAGCGACTCCCAAGCCGACACCACACAACCGATCCCCGAGGATGAAAGCGTCGTGGGAGTATTGAAGCGAAAGGTCGCAGGTCAGCAATCTGCATATCAAGCCATGTCGATGGCAAGACGGTACGTCCATCCCCAATAATTGCGCTAGTAGCTATATACTGAAACAATCCCCCTACCAGCTACGCCCAACACAACGACTACGTCGGCTTCAAAAAGATCGTCCACGACGCCCAATACCCAGACGACCAAGCCCCCCCCATGCCCAACGCCTCAACCTGGTTCCCCCCCTCATCCCCCGATCCCACGCTGCCGCACAATACCCGCTCGACAGCAGCAGGCACCAACGACCCCATCGACGACAAGAATGACGACGACGACGACGAAGATGATCTCGCCGTCGCCTCCGAGCGCATCAGCATCAAATGTCCCCTCACGCTCCTACCCATGAAAGATCCCGTCACGAGCCAGAAGTGTCCGCACAGTTTCGAGAAGGAAGCTATCCTCAGCATGCTCGGCGCCAGCGACGTGTGGGTAGGCGGAAGCGGCAGACGAGGAGACGGGCAGCGGGGGATGAAATGTCCTGTGTGCGAAGTGGTACGTTCCGCTCACCTCACCTCAACACCCATATCTATACCCCTATCCATATCTCCACACATCTCCAAACCAAACCAATCTAACACCAAACCACCAGCTCCTCACAGCCGCCGACCTAGCCCCCAACCCCGTCCTCGTCCGCAAAATCAAACGTCTCCTCGCCGCCCAACAGAACACCCAGATCGAAGATTTCTCCGACGCCGACGACGATGACGACAACGACGACAATGGCCCGAAAAACCCGTCGTCTTTTTTCGGAGGAGGAAGCAGCCGGAAGCCCGAAGAAATCGGTAGTTCGCCCATGGCGACCCGGACGCCGAGGTTGAAGAACGAGAGGAGGAGTGTGATGCCTGGGTTTAGAGGTGGGGGTAGAGGGGGGAGCAGACAGGTTTCGATGGTGCCGAATTCGCAGGTCGGGGGGGTGGGGTCGCAGGTTGTTGATCTTGAGGATGAGGATTGAGATGGGAGATTGGGATGGGGCGGTAGATGGTTTGAGGAGTATTTATACGAGGTTGGAGGGGTGGGGTCGCAGATTGTTGATCTTGAGGGTGAGGATTGAGATGGGTGATGGGGATGGGCTAGGGGATGGTTTGAGGAGTATGTATACAATGCAGTTGTGAAGTTGGAGGTGGTGATATCCTTTAATACTCGGTCGATAATAGTATGTTCAAGGTAAACACTATCGTCTTCGCTGCTGAACAACTCAGTTCAAACCAGTTGCTACACATTCATACCATACCATACCAACTTCCCAAAAATCGATGGATACACACTTACTCCATCCACAACCCAACCAGCCAGCCAGCACCAAAACGATAACGCCCACGTGTAGCGCCTATTCATACCTAGCAAGTAAATGAGTATGTAAAAGTCGCTATCCAACCCCAACCCCGTCCGATCCAATCCAAATCAACAACCAGAAAAACACTCCATCGCTAGTCTACCCGGGGCAGACCCCATGCCATGCCACACCACGCATCCCCTTCACCTAGTCAAAACACCAAGCCAATCCGCAACGATGAGCGTGATCATCCTGTAGGTAGTCCAGTCACGTCAGCAATCTATTGCATCACTCGAAAGAAGGAAGACGCCAGACATACGCATGCGGAGCAATCCGAACATAATAAGTCCCAAACCCGCGATAGAACCTCAGCACCCCTTCATCCCGGGCTACTTTCCGAAAGCAATCCGCCATACCTGCATACGGCACCTTTCCCTTCCCCGTCCCCTCCCCCCCGCCACCCCTCTGCTGCTTCTGCAATCTCGTCTTGACAAAATCAAACGGCAGACTGAAGAAGCTGGCAAAGAAGCCGGCGATCGCACTCGCCGTCAGCGTCTGCTGCATCCCTGACAACTGCGTCTTCGTCTTCAATTGGGTTTTCGCCTCCGAGAAGAACGCCAACTGTCCGAAGTTCAGCGCCATCGCTCGAACGATCGTGGGCGATGCGCCGTTCCACAACGCAAAAACACCTTCGGCTTTGGCGATCCGCATCAGGGCGTCGACGACGCTTTTGTAGTTCGCCCGCATCTCTGGCGGTTTCAGCCCATCGCTTTGCATCCGTATGAGCGCCAGATCTGCTGGGTTCCCCACACAAGCCGCCAATCCGCCCGCCGTCAAGCCCGCTCCCGCTCGTTCCTTGAACCCAATCCTCCCTCCCGTGGTCTCCTTCCTCGCCTTCAGAGCCGTCATGAAGGTATCGAAGAACCCCAACCGTGCCGTCGTGTAGACAGCCTGCCGCAGCAACCCTGCGCTCAAGCCGGTATACAAGTCTCCAATCTTCCCCTGTGCGATGATATCTCTTGTAACACTGAGAGGACTCGCTCTCGGTCCTGTCTTGATGCCTTCGCCTGCTAATTGCAACCGGACTTTCACCATGTCGATGGGCTGGATGGTGGCTGTGGCGGCCATGCCGGCAAGGCCTCCATTGAGGAAGGGGAGGGCGGGGCGGAGGTAGGGGTTGTGGAGGAGGGAGGCTGCAGTTGGGGAGGTCTCGGAAGCGGGCTTCGTGAGGGCGGACTTTGTTGCTTCGGAGGCGGATTTGGCGGTCTCGACGGCTCTCGACATGCTGAGGAGGGTGGGGGCGGAGGGTAAGGGAAGGCAGTAAAGCTGATACGGAACGAGCTCGCGTGGTAGGACGTTGGCTGAGGGGAGTAAAAGTCCACGATTCGCTGGCACCTACCCATGTAGAACGATAGTCAGCACCCTAAAATCGGTTGAGCGGTGAGACGATGATGCCTCCTCCCCTCGTTCACCGGGACCGGAAGTGCCTTCGGTGAAAGGGAAAGGGAGCAGATGCAGGTACATACAACTTCCCGACAATGGACCTAGCAAAAAGTGCCCCGCAGAGCCGCCTGCAAGTCTTATGCGTCTATGGCTGTATCGAGATGACAACAGACAGATACGAACCGATACTTTTCACCGAGAAGAGACAGTTTCAGAAGGTAGGGCTCAAAGATGGTAAAAGATTGAGTTTGTGCGGACTAGATGACTCCATCTCTGGTACGGTAAGGCCGCCCTCAACGGGCGGCCATTCGCGGTGGTTGTTGGGTGCGGGGAAGCCGTTTGGAAGAGGACGGATGTTTTGCGGTTTTTGGTGGGGCTGAGGTTGAGATTGGCGGGTTGCATAATTCTTATCTTAGGGGTTTTTAGGGTTAACCCTAAGGACATTCTTCGTTAGAATATGCAAGACGCTTGCGAAAGCTTGGCATATAAAAGTCTCCGAGGTTCAGGTCAATGATATCAGCATACCAAATCCTACAGTACATTGCAGACCATTACCCATGTACGAAAGCAAAACACAAGGCTACTGAGATCTATTCCCATGAAGGGACCTTTCAATCACTTGATTGAATGTGGCCAGCGGAAGTCAGAGGAAGGCATCACTCGTGAAATTCAATTGGATTCTGGATATATCCAAATACCGCACTGCGATACTGGGTCTTGCAAAGACGTCGGACTGGCGTATGAGGCTTCTCACGGAGGCAGCCATTCCTGCTCCTGTACAGTGAACGCCCAGCGACCAGTCACTTCTCCACGACGTTAAAAGACAAGGCCTCCTGATTTTCCTTCCTACGCTCCTCGAGTGCGCGGAAGCGTCGCTCCCATTTCGATCTCATTGATAGTAATAGATTTGGACTGAGAGCCATGGTCTGCACATCCGCCTTCTCGTGGTCTTCTTTGCCGGGATCCATCGCCGCCCGCAACATGGTCGAGCTTATGGTCTCCTTCCTGTATTCGGGATGGGCCAGCCGGTTGGTGCGGAGAAAACGCCACTGAATATTGGGGTTGCGTATCTTGTGACACGTCCAGATGTCCTCGCTATCGTTCATGGTTGCAGTCACAGGTTGCTTGATGGTATGGTCTTCTAGCATTAGCCACCACATATCAAAAGAGACGTTGCAGATGTGGACTCACCACCTCTCTCCACAGCCCTGTCATATTCTTCTGGCGCCTTCACCTTCAAGATGGCCAACATGTTCTCGGCTTCCGCGCCAGCCTCGCCCTCCAATGCCTGCTCGTCCAGCTTCAACTTCTTCCAAGGTTCGAATCCGCTCAGCGTCTTTAGCTCCGCACTTTGCAAGCCGGCTTCTCTCGACACATCGCAGATCAAAACTTGATTGGAGTCCCTGCTGCGAAACCTGTCGTCCATACTCACCGTACTGTCACCCTCGAACAGATGGAGCCCATCAGGCCCATACAAACGCAGGTACTCAAGCTCGTACCCTGCCGTATATGCCCTTTCCTTCAAGCGGCGTGTGAGCTTTTTCAACTCATCGCTTGAATCCTCATATACCCATACCCAATTGGGTAATCTTACGTCGTTCTTCCAAAGCTTCTGTCTGTCTTTCTTGCTCAATCTCATGGTCTCGTCAGCGTTAGTGAATTTCGTTGCCAGAGACTCATCGCTCGATGTCATGATGATCGCAGCTCTTATGTCCTGGCCCCCGTGGTAGAAAGCGTATGTCAAGAGGTTGAGATGTCCAACATGGGGTGGATTGAAACTGCCGCGGAAGAGGATGATACGGTTCGTTTGCCCTCTAATAAGTGTAGGTTGGTGAACGGACCACCCGACCGGCTTGTTCCTAGGATTTCTACCCGGATACGACTTTTGAATGTTGAGGATATAGGTTGCGAGCGATGCTGTTCTGGAGGTATCGCCGCCATCGCAGGCATGACACTGGACCATCTTCGACGACTTGCAATGCCAGGCTGAGGGTTATGCCACAGACGTATATGAACATTTACGATAAGAGAGTCTCGCGACTTTAGCGGTTGGGATCGATCAACACATACGAGGAACGTCAAAACAGGAGCCCATGAGAAAAGAAACTTCTGAGAAAAAGTGCAAATAAATCGGACGCGTAAAGGATGAGATGTTTTGAGAATATTAGAATATTTTCTGATTAGCATAATTAACCCTCAAATCAACAATTTTAGCCTCTCGCAATATTCACTTCAAGAGCATGTTTCCAACACTCGCACATCCAAACCCAACACTCCCTTCGCGATCAACAACAACAACAGTCTCCCTCGTTCCTTTCTCGACAAGAGAATTCTCTCTGATCCCTCAACATTTGCCCTGCTATTCCCTCATAGCAAACCCGAAAGATTAAGCTTCTGCTACATACCTACCTCCCGGACCCGCTCCCTCATTCAATCCTTCGTCTACGAAAGAGCATCACATCTCTCCCATAATCTATTTACGACTTAACTTCAGAAAATCCCCCTAGACGGTCCCCTTAACCACGTTCCCAGGGCGGGTGAATTCAATTAATACACTCGTACGTAGTTCCTTGATATCTTCTACGCATCCAGATAGATCGACACATGTTAATATCATGCATACATGCATACATACATACATACATTCATCCATCCATCCATCCATCCACCCAATTGCGCAAAAAACGCTCCTCCAATCCACATCACCATATATCAGAACCCTACCCAACTCCTCATAAGCCCCGCCCTACTTCTATCAATTCATCAACTATCAATCATGAACTCTCCACACGCAATAGTAAAATAGATACCTACCTCTATCTCTAACCTCTACCTCAAACCTCTACCTCAAATCCACACCCAACCAACCAATGTCCTACAAATGAAGAGAAAAATCACGGAAAATGGAAATCATCAAGGCCCAAGATTGGAAGGAAGGACGATTCAACCTTTCTGTTCAAGCAAATGATCATTCTACTCCTTTCCATCGATGGGAGTAAGGTGTATAAGATGGATAGCGTACGCCCTTAGTCGAGAGAGTCGAAGCGAATGGATACAAGACAAAACATATTCCGTAGATCGTAAAAGACACAATGATCTAGTCATGTGCCATATAACACTACCACATATCGTAAGGTATCCATCCAGATACGGGAATTCCCGAATTCTAGATCAGTATGACCTCAGTCCTAGAATACTTGGTGATAAAACTAGATACTATCCATATCCCATGCTAAGATCTTCCCACTGCCAAAAAAACCCCTGCAATTCAATTCCCTAGCAGTACCTCAGCTATCTATCTAATCTTCCTATCTATCCATCCCTCCCCAAAATATCGACCCGATATTATCCGTCCATCCATCATCCATCATCCATTATGCTATAACCTACTATCCCATCCCCATCCCATCCCATCCCATCCCATTCCCATCCTCAACCTCCCACCCCCTCTCCCTCAGCTTGTCGGATCGTCCCAACTCACATACAAACATTCCCCTACCCACAGTACAGTACAGTCACCTTCTCCAGCGCGCTATTCCTACTCCCATTCAACCTAGCTGAGACTGTAGGATTTTATGCTGTGGTTTGTTTTCACTATGTTATGTTGCACGTGGTGGTGATGATGATGATGGTGATGAATGTGGAGTGGGGAGTGTGGATTGTAGATTGTAGATTGTGGAGTGTGGACCGAAGGTGGAAGAAGATGGAGGTTAGAAGATGGGGTGGTGTGTATGTATGCAAGGTATAGGATCAGGGTTGTGATGGGGAATATTGGTTCATGGTACGCGAGGGTGCGGAGAGGCATGTGGGTAGAGAGATGATTGCTGTGCTCTATGTAATTTGGTTGCTTGTATGTAATGTGATGTGATATGTGGCTAGTTAGTGGGTGAGGGGGGATTCATGTATGGGAAAACGGAGAGGAATGGCAGGGCAGACTATCCGGGTCCAAGTTGGTTCACTATGAAGGGCAAGACTTGATGCTCACAAGGACGGCGTGCAGGAGAAGTCGAAGTCGAAGATCTATCTTTAGAAGCGGTACTAGTCGAGTGATTATTGGAAGGATGAGACATGGTTTGTTGTTGTTGTTGTTGTTGTTGTTGTTGTTAATACCGAAAGTTGAAGGAAGCGATATTGTTGGTCGCTATGTGAAGGCTCCTGCCAAAAGAGAGACCACATTGACGATTGATCATATCGAGACATCAGTGTGTTGAGTATGTTACTGGCCGAGAACAGATTCAGCTTTCAAGCGAGCTTTGAACGCTCCAACACGAAAGAGTCGAACGTGGTCACGCTCATTGTACATGGTTCGATGTCGGAGCAGTCCAGCCTGAGCTTTCTGAAACAGATCACCGAATATGAAATCTTTCGTGGGCCCTACTAGGCCCCATCTCAATTCCCCTTCATTGGTTTTAAGCAAGCTGTCAAGATAGATTTTGAGTTAGCTGCACCTGCATATACGTAGACAGCGTCGTAGAGAGATGAGCTCACACCCACCAGTAGCTCATTTGGACGCTTGTTGTCGGAATTGGATAGTCTCGCTACTGGAAACTCGGCATGCGAGGTCAGACTGAGTGAGTGAATTGTTCCGCACAAATCCGAGGTCTGAGGGTTTGATTAAGCAACGAAGTCTGTATGTCATAACATGTCGTAATGGATGTGCACTACCAGTGTCATTTCCATGGGTGGTGCACGGGCTCTGATCAAATGAAGATCTGGTACAGACTGTCCCAATAGGAGAAGAAGTGAACGTGACGGGTGGAGTGGATATCAATTGCGGTATGACAGCACTACATTGTTCAGGTAGCAGGATTTGTGCTTCGCATGCTTGTTGCTCATAGCAGCTGATGCAGCAAATGTACCCCGCATGCAATGCATACCTCGCAAGGCTAGAACCGGTGTCAAACAGTCGTAGAGAATGTTTCGTTTTGCCTATTCCAGTTCATGCGCTTGTTCGGGATCCCTTTCGTTCGTTGGCGACAAGCGCTTCCAGAATTGGGAGGCCCGGGCCCCACAACAGACGTCCAGCAGTGGCAAGAACATGATACATAGCTGAAACCAGGTTGAAAAAGCTCTCTCAGGTGACCAATGTGACAGACGTCTGATCGGTATGGCGCTTGTAGAGTTTGGAGAAGCTTGCTGGCATGGTGGCGCTTCGAAGAGTGTGACACTAAGCAAGCGAGGCAGACATGTGAGATGTTCCAAACTTGCAGTGAAACAAGCATTGAGACGAAGCTTTTAAGCTCTTGGACCATACATATGTCAAAGGCCGAGGCGAAGCAACCGAAAACACGGCAAGGGGATTTGGTGTCAGTGGGCTGAGGCTTTGGCTCTGTTTCGCGGTCCATCGCTTCTGTCCACTTCCTACTCAAGAAAGTTAGCAGCGATGTATGCCACCTCAATTGAATATGAGGATATTCCCATTCTTTTTGAGACGTCCTCACGCCACTTTGTGTCCGACCGATGTAGACCATGCGCGTTGACCATATCTCTCTCTCACACTTGCTTTGGATCTGCCAGCTATTTCCCACGATCCAAGCACGGACATTCCGTCTCAACGCTCTGACGATTTCCAATGACGGCACACGGACGGGTCCCGTCAGCCAGCCCTCGGACAATGAGATCATCACACGCAGTTTCAATATGGCCCCTATACACGGTCTTCCTCATCCATTGCAAGGCGTCTTCGAATACGCGTCGAGCTTCCAACCCCGTTTGCCCATAGCAAGCTTCATAAAATTCTTCACGGACACCGCAACACTTGTCCACAACGATCCTGTTGCAGGGCGATTCCATCAACGCTTCACGTATGGCTCACTAGCTCTGGAATTCACGGCCATGACTAAGGTCAGGGTCGACGGAAAGCTCAAGTACATCGAGGCCATTGTTTTGAAAGAGTTCGTTGAAGCGACTGCGTTGTGGCTGCTCGACTCGGCGCAGAAAGGGTGGACTGAATTCTTCCTGGCACGAGTTATCGACAACGCTGTTGGTGACACTGTATATTATATACATATGTCCAACACCTGGGATTCTTGGATGCAAAGGTCAACGGCTCTTGATTTCTTGGAAACAGGAGCAGTGACACTGTCTCCAAAGTGAATGACGATGAAGAAGAAATTGTGCATGTATGGGCTCTGTTTGATCCTGCGAATCGTCAATAAGATACCTACCCAGTCTTCTCTCGCGATGTGACTATTGCCATCCGTTGTTAGCATGGTTCTGAATTGAATTTCGAGACAACGTTGTTAGATTGCGTCATAATTTGCAATGGGATGACCCCCAGGGCGCGAGAAAATTGAGTGTCGTCAAGGACGCGACATGGACCTGCTTGCATTGTGCATCTGCTCGTTTGACCAGGCAGAGGATGGTATTGACAGATCAAATTTATAGCTTCTAGTTCCTAGCTGGCTTCATAATGATAGCAAGCACATGCTGAGGCCTGGCATATAGATGGTTGTCGGCTTGTTGATCATCTCATGAGGCCGGAGGGACATTGAAGCAGAACAGCATGGATGCCCTACCCATAGCGAAGGCATTAGGGTGTAGGATGAAGCTGTGGAGAAAGAAGATGAGGCTCATGCCAACAGTAAGGTAAGGTAACGTAGCACGTCGGTGACAGAATAATTCGGACACTAGGCCAGATAGAGAACCCCGCTAGAGTTCAAGCCTAATATCACGTACGAAAGTCTTACAGCCACGACAACGTAGGGTTCGGGCGTATGCCACTTAGGACTCGTTGCATAATGTGAAGGAAAGACGTTATAATAGGCAGTAGGGAACTTTTAGTCGTAGGAGGAATGAATGTATATTGATTTCAGCGCGGTTCTCTATCTGGCCTAGTGTCCGAATTATTCTGTCACCGACGTGCGTAGGTACCTATCTTTGGGAAAGATCCCAGTCAGCTCGACGCAAGTCTCTCCCGACTTTTCACGACTAGTGTCTTGGCAGGATTATCTCCTAAGGTAAAGTACTTTACCTTAACGTAACTCTACTACGGTACTCTGTGTACACAGTACCACGAGGAGCAAGGGTACTCGGCTGGGCGTCGGGGAGCCATGCCATGAAGAAAGGTTATTGTGTGGTCCCAGCTGTTAACCTTTCGACATGTGTCCGGAAACGATGAGATCTCGCATCTTGATTGGAGGGTCAAGGTGGACGCTGACGCAGACGAGTCAGATGCGCTTTCTGATAAACATTTTCGAGGTTGGAGGTGCGGGGTAGCTCATGGCTGGTTGCGGAGATTTACTGACCACTCGGCTCGATGGACCCTGACATTGGCTCTGGAACCTTTGGTATTTTTGAATTTGCCCCCAGTGTACCCCGTACTACCTTACTGTAGTTCCAGCCTCCTTTATTCTTACACCATGATAATCACATGATGACTTGACTTTGATGGATTGATATCCTTGGGGGAAGTCTGTATCCCCCGAGTATACTATGTAATTGCCGTTGACAGATCCCCGCAAGGCCCGTGACACAATGCTGCAGCCAATCAGCATGGTAAGGATTCAGCTAGTCATTCAGCTTTCAGCAAGGCCCGGGAGGGTTGGTGTGAACGAGTCGTGGCAAAACGGCGCTGAACGATTGTCAGTGCTTCAGGCCGACTACAGGTCGGTTTAACTCGCAAGAATATGTGCGACGGGAGAAGTGTGGATGCGTGCAGTCTTCGTGCGCTACACCATATGAAATTATGGTCGCATCTATGTCCTTTTGCGGCGGAGCACCAACGCAGGTCGCATCTTGGGGCTGCTTGGCATGTGGGTCGCTTGCATGCTTTCTTCAACGAGGCTTGCCCGTGACTTGATACCTGATAGAATGGAGAATTCACGACTCAAGATGTGTTCATCTACCTAACTTTACCGTCCATCTGCTAACCGTTAATTAAAAACATGGTCTCCGCAATAGCGTTTGAGAACGACCCAACGCCTCCCACACCATGCTAATCGCTAAGTAGGAATCCTCCACGGCGCTGCCGGCCTCTAGCTCGCGGTTTTCCCCAGGAAATGGCTGGCCTCGGCGCATGTGCCGGCCCAATCTCCAACATGCTGCTAACCATATGCCGGAAGGCTTCCACCGCCCTCCAGTCACGCCAAGCATGAGAAAACGGCCAATGCCTGTAGAAGTCGCACAGCCCTTGACTGAATCGGTGATGGATTCTTTGGTTCAAGTGGTAGCACAGTAAGCTGCACGGTGGGACGCCGTATTTGGGGTGGATCATCACTCCTGCTCCTCTGTCGAATGGAAGGAAGCACATTCCACAGCCTTGGCCTGACTTGCTCGGATACATAATCTCCTCACGCCCCCTCCCTACCACTCTTTTTGCTTCTACCTCCCCACTCCCATCAAAGATCCCCCCACCACTGAGATATATCTTCCCCTCCTTATCCCTCATCTTCAGTCTTCTCATCATCCTTTCCTGCTCCATCGAAGCAGGGTCACACAACGATGGCCGACTACAATGAGAAAGCCGATCTGTCGCACATCGACAAGACTCAGTGTGTACTCCCATTGCCACATCACAGAATCAATCAGACTGATTCGCTACTAGCAATGACACTTTCGATCCCGATAGTGAGAAGATGGGGGGGTCTCGCCAACAGTCTGTCAGCTTGAATCGCAATGTTACTGCGAGGTGGGTCGCCTTCCTTCCCGCATCGTCTTCACGGAAGCCGCCGAGCCTGTCCTGACCCGCCGTTCGTGTCTACAGAATCCAAAACCCCCTGGCTGGCATCCCACGCGAGACCCTTTTCTACAATGTCGAACAGTTCGCTCAAGAGGCGAACATGCAAGACATGGTGCCGCTGTTGAAGAAGGGGGCTTTAGTGGCCCAGGATCCTCCTGGGTTCGAGCAGATAGCCGAGCTCGACGAGGTCGAACGAGACGCCCTCCGCAACGAGGTTCTCCACAAATGGCGTCAGCCAGGCGCTCTCTACTTCACCGTCATCCTCTGTTCGATCGGTGCTGCCGTGCAAGGTTGGGATCAGACAGGTTCGAACGGTGCCAACCTATCATGGCCAGTTGCCTTCGGCGTGCCCGACACGGCTCCTTCTGCTGCCAAGGGCGGACCGGTTCCTGGGGTCAACTATGATACCAATTCCTGGATTGTCGGTGTGGTAAACGCAGGCCCTTATCTGGGCTCTGCATTCATGTAAGTCAGACTTCACAGGATCTGGCTGCAAGTGAATCATTACTGAATACTTGTTATAGTGGCTGTTGGTGCTCGGACCCTCTGAACAACTTCTTCGGTCGTCGTGGCACAATTTTCTTCTCGGCCGTCTTCTGCTTCCTGTCCGTCATCGGTTCCGCTGTCTCACAGAATTGGCCTCAACTCTTTGTCACTCGACTTCTCCTTGGGATCGGTATGGGCTCGAAAGCCTCGACTGTCCCGATTTACGCCGCGGAAAACTGCCCAGCTGCCATTCGAGGTGGTCTAGTGATGAGCTGGCAAATGTGGACAGCGTTCGGAATCTTTCTCGGCTTCTGTGCCAACTTGGCCGTCTACAATGTTGGGGCTATTGCATGGCGTCTGCAGTTGGGCTCTGCTATGCTTCCCGCGATTCCCCTGCTCGTCGGTGTCTACTTCTGCCCGGAATCACCGCGTTGGTACATCAAGAAGGGTCGTTATGCCAATGCCTTCCGGTCACTTTGCCGTTTGCGCAACACCCCCCTACAGGCAGCCCGCGACCTATACTATATCCACGCTCAGATCCAAGAGGAGGCTGACATCATTGGCCGCAGCAACTACATCACTCGCTTCATCGAACTTTTCACCATCCCTCGTGTTCGACGTGCAACGGGTGCCTCTTTCACTGTCATGCTGGCTCAACAGATGTGCGGGATCAACATCATCGCATTCTACTCCTCGACAGTGTTCGTCAATGCTGGCGCTAGCAACTTGACTGCTCTGCTTGCCTCTTTCGGATTTGGTCTCGTAAACTTTGTCTTCGCCTGGCCCGCAGTATGGACAATCGACACCTGGGGTCGTCGTGCTCTTCTCCTGTTTACTTTCCCCAATATGGCCTGGACTTTACTCGCAGCCGGTCTCTGCTTCATCATTCCACAGGAGCAAACTGCTCATCTCGGGCTGATCGCCTTTTTCATTTTCTTATTCGCGGCATTCTATTCGCCCGGTGAAGGACCTGTGCCCTTCACCTACTCCGCCGAAGTCTTCCCACTTTCACACCGTGAAGTGGGCATGTCCTGGGCAGTGGCCACCTGTCTCTTCTGGGCCGCCGTGCTCTCCATCTCCTTTCCCCGTATCCTTCGGGCGTTCCATCCGGTCGGCGCATTCATCTTCTACGCCGCCCTTAATCTTACCGCGTTGGTCCTCATCTTCCTCTTTGTGCCAGAGACCAAACAGAGGACGCTTGAGGAGTTGGACTACGTTTTCGCCGTGCCTACCCGCACCCACGTCAAATATCAAGTCACCAAAGCCCTACCGTGGTGGATCAAGCGTTACATCTTGTGCAACAAGCGGGCCAAGTTGGAGCCTCTCTACCACTTCGAGGGCGCAGTGGCTGACGACCAGAAGATTGCCGTGTTGTCCAACATGGCACATTAGGTGCTTGTCTACGGTAGCTGCGTTTGCTTTGCGGAATTGTCATTCATGAGTATAGTTGTTCGAGGCTGGCTGGCTGAAGCAATGTGTGATATGTTGAGGAGTATTTAAGAGGGGAATATGATAGATACCTCGGATATAGCATAGATTTACTTCAGTGCAGTTACGTGCAATCAATCAACGAATAAGATACCCTTTGGCTCTCACGGGATATTTGACACTGCAATAATAGCACTCCTTGCTTGTATTAAATGACTTGATGTTAGGTATACGTTGTGAAACTCACCCAAGGGCCATCGAGCGGCTTTATGTGGGAGCTAGTTCTAAATCGTGGGCCCCATCCACATTGGAGATAAGGCACGTCTCGATTTATCATCCTCACTTCAGGAACTACATATCAAACATGAGCTGATTCTCATTGCCAATCATGCCAGTGGAGCTGCCGGCCACTTACGCCCTTCGTGAGTAACGAGCAACAATAATGACACTTCGATAACAGAAAAGCAATTCGCTCTAGATCTCATTGTAGATCTAGCGGCGAGAGATCTCCCGCTATCGGAGTTGAAGATGCCTTTGATAATTGCCTCTTCTACCACCGCCGTTACTATAAGACCTCTCTTGCTGTCTCTGAGACTGCAAAGTACTTGCTTAGTACGATCCAAGAGTCTAAGGAGTATCCAACAGAGCTGCTTACTAGGTACGTTGAGCTCTACCGTCTTCTGCATCTATTGAATTGTGTATACCAATTTCCTCAACATCCTTTAACTACAACATGCTTTCTAACGCCCTGCAATAGATCCCAATCGACCCTTCTCACTCGCCTCATCTCCTGGTACTGCCCGCACCATGTCGACTACAAATTCTGTCCGCAGTCTCAATATCAACAACATAAACCAGAATGTTCGCGAGGCCCAATACGCAGTTCGCGGCGAACTCGCCACACGAGCAGAGACCTACCGTGCCAATCTAAAGAAAGGCCACCCTCCTACTCCACCAGGAGACAAGGACTCCCTCCCCTTCGACCAAGTCATCTCCGCAAACATCGGGAACCCCCAACAGCTCGACCAGAAGCCCATCACCTTTTTCCGCCAGGTGCTCAGCATACTCGAATATCCACCCCTTCTCGACAACGAAGAAGCTCTCAAGACCTCGTTCGGGTACAAGCAAGATGTCCTCGACCGCGCGAAGTGGCTGCTCAGCGAAGTGAAAAGCGTAGGCGCATACAGCCAAAGCCAAGGCGTGCCAGGCATACGAGAGAGCGTGGCCAAATACATCGAGCGACGAGATGGCTATCCCTCCGACCCGGGCTCCATCTTCCTCAGCGCCGGCGCCTCGTCAGGCGTCAACACGCTCATGAACGTCATCTGCGCGAAGCCCGAGACGGGGATCCTGGTGCCGATACCGCAATATCCCCTCTACACCGCCACTCTCTCCGTGCTCAACGCACGCTGCGTGCCCTACTACCTCGACGAAAGCAAGACCTGGGGCACGGATATGTCTGCCATCCGCGACGCACACAAGAAAGCGAAAGCAGAAGGCACAGACGTGCGCGCGATCGTGGTCATAAACCCCGGCAACCCCACCGGCGCCAACCTCTCCGCCGCAGACGTGCGCAGCGTGCTCGAATTCGCCACCGAGGAAAAACTGGTCGTGCTCGGCGACGAAGTCTACCAAACCAACATCTTCACCGGTCACTTCACCTCCTTCAAAAAGGGCCTCCGAGACCTGCAAAAAGAAACCCCGGGTAAATACGACAGTCTGGAACTGACCTCGCTCAACAGCATCTCCAAAGGCATGGTGGGCGAATGCGGGCATCGGGGCGGATATTTCGAGCTCGTCGGCTTCGACCCGGAGGTCGCGGCGCAGGTGTACAAGTTCGTCAGCATCATGCTCTGCGCGCCCGTCATCGGGCAGTGTCTCGTGGAGATGCAGGTGAATCCGCCCAAGGAGGGGGAGCCGAGCTATGCGCTTTACAAGGAGGAGTATGAGAGTATTGCGACGGGGTTGAAGAAGAGGGCTGGGGCGTTGTTCGAGGCGTTTCAGAAGATGGAGGGGGTGGAGTGTCAGGAGCCTCAGGTATGCATCTTCCTCCTTCCCTCTCCCTTTCCCTTTCCAATCCCCCACCCCCAAAATCTCCCTGTTCTAAAACCACCTCCTAACCCCTTCCCTCTCTTCCCATCTCCAGGGCTCAATGTACCTCTACCCAACCCTCACCCTCCCCCCCCGCGCCATCGCCCAAGCCAAACGTGAGCACCGCACCCCCGACGAATTCTACTGCTTCCGCCTCCTGGACGCTACGGGGATATGTGTTGTTCCCGGAAGCGGGTTCGGACAGAAGGAGGGGACGCTGCATTTCCGGACGACTTTCTTGGCGCCGGGGGAGGAGTGGGTGGGGCGGATTGTGGGGTTTCATGAGGGGTTTATGGGGGAGTTTAGATA
>JAABUX010002291.1_pt1 | contig 27324 bp, 18 predicted proteins | sample 5561851 | NCBI WGS metagenome assembly JAABUX01 (sample SAMN10711883, study PRJNA513361) | rock metagenome | isolation source: Antarctica rocks | place: Antarctica: Victoria Land, Richard Nunatak red sandstone | collected 2016-01-03 | reverse complement strand
AGGAGAAGTTGGTCACGTTCGACGGCACGCCCCTATTCCCCGAGCGCATCGCCTCGACCGTCACCTACACGCTCTCGGACGCCGAGGCCGCGCTCTACAAGCAGGTGACCGAGTACGTGCGCGAGGAGATGAACCGCGCGGACCGGCTGGCCCAGGAGGGTGAAGGCCGCCGCGGCAACACCGTCGGCTTCGCCCTGACCATCCTGCAGCGGCGCCTTGCGTCGTCGCCCGAGGCCATCTACCAGTCGCTGCGCCGGCGGCGTGAACGGTTGGAGAAGCGCCTGCGCGAGGAGCAGCTGCAGAAGCGCGGTGGCGAGGTTGTCATCGCCGTCGCCACCGGGCCGGCGCGTGGCGCGCGCGACGGGGACATGCCCACTCTCTCGGACGAGGACCTCGAGGACCTCGACGACGCGCCCGACGCCGAGGTGGAGCGCATTGAGGAGCAGATCGCCGACCAGGCCACGGCCGCGCGCACCATTGCCGAGCTGGGCGCCGAAATCTCCTCGCTCCAACGGCTGGAGGAGTTATCGCTGCGCGTGCGCCAGACCGGGACGGACCGCAAGTGGGAGGAACTCTCACGGCTGCTGCAGGACGACGGCGAGATGTTCGACGCCGAGGGCGGCCGCCACAAGCTGATCATCTTCACCGAGCACCGCGATACCCTCAGCTACCTCCGCGACGCTGCTTGGCCGCCCCGAGGCCGTGGTGGTCATCCACGGCGGCATGGGCCGTGAGGAGCGGCGCAAGGTGCAGGAGGCCTTCAGCCAGGACAAGGACGTACACATCCTGTTGGCCACCGACGCCGCCGGCGAGGGCCTCAACCTCCAGCGCGCGCACCTGATGGTCAACTACGACCTACCCTGGAACCCCAACCGCCTGGAGCAGCGCTTCGGCCGCATCCACCGCATCGGGCAGACGGAAGTGTGCCATCTCTGGAACCTGGTGGCGCTGGAGACGCGCGAGGGCGACGTGTTCCACCAGCTGTTCACCAAGCTCGACGAGGAGCGCAAGGCGCTGGGCGGCCAGGTCTTCGACGTGCTAGGCAAGATCTTCGGCGAGACGCCGCTGCGTGACCTGCTGATCGAGGCCATCCGTTACGGCGACCAGCCCGAGGTGCGCGCCCAGCTCACGCGCAAGGTCGACGAGGCCCTGGACCACGCGCTGCTCACGGCGCTGATCGAGGAGCGCGCCCTGGCGCGGGACAGCATGGACACGGCGCGCGTGCTGCACATCCGCGAGGATATGGAGCGCGCGGCGGCACGCCGCCTCCAGCCGCACTTCATCGCCAGCTTCTTCATGGAAGCCTTCCGGCTGTTGGGCGGCAGCCTGAGCAAGCGCGAGCCCGACCGCTACGAGGTCACGCACGTGCCGGCGTCGATCCGCGGCCGCGACCGCCAGATCGGGTCCGGCGAGGCGGTCCTGATGCGCTACGAGCGCATCACCTTCGAGAAGGAGCTGATTAACGTACCGGGCAAACCCCAGGCCGCGTTCGTCTGCCCTGGCCATCCGCTGCTCGACGCCACCATCGACCTTATTCTGGAGCGCTACCGCGACCTGCTCAAGCGCGGCGCCGTGCTGGTGGACCGCAACGATCCCGGCGAGGAGGTGCGCGCCCTCTTCTACCTGGAGCACGCCTTGCAGGACGCGCGGACGGATCGCGACGGCAACCGGCGCGTGGTCTCCAAGCGCCTGCAATTCGTCGAGATCGACGGCCGGGGCGAGGCGCGCGACGCCGGTCCCGCCCCCTACCTCGACTACCAGCCCATCACCGAAGAGGAGCGCGCGGCCGTCGCCGATACCTTGGGGGCACCCTGGCTGCATGGCAACCTGGAGGGCGACATCCTGGGCTACGCGGCGCGGCATCTCGTGCCCAGGCACCTGGACGAGGTGCGCCGGCGCAAGGAGGAGTTGGTCGGCAAGACGCTGGCGGCCGTCAACGATCGGCTGACCAAGGAGATCAACTACTGGGACCACCGCGCCGAGCAGCTCAAGGAGCAGGAACTGGCCGGCAAGACGCCGCGCCTCAACTCAGGGCTGGCGCGCAGGCGAGCCGACGATCTGGAGGCGCGGCTGCAAAAGCGCCGGCAAGAACTGGAGCAGGAGCGGCAGGTCTCGCCCCTGCCGCCCGTCGTGGTTGGTGGCGCCCTCGTGGTCCCGATGGGCCTCCTGGCGCGACTTGGGGTTGCCGACGGTCCGGGACTCCATGCGTTGGAAACGGCACGCGTCGAGCGGCTGGCCGTGGATGCGGTGATGGACACGGAGTGGGCGCTGGGTTTCGAGCCGCGCGATGTGGGGAAGGACAAGTTGGGGTATGACGTCGAGTCGGCTGTGCCTGGTGGCGGGTCGCTCCGTTTCATCGAGGTGAAGGGGCGCGTCGTCGGGGCCGATACCGTGACCGTGACCAAGAACGAGATCCTGACAGGGCTCAACAAGCCCGACGACTTCATCCTGGCCCTCGTCGAGGTCGATGGCGCGGCGGCCGCGCCGCGCTACGTGCGCCGGCCGTTCGGGCGCGAGCCCGACTTTGGGGCAACGGCCGTCGTCTACAAGCTCGGTGATCTCCTGGCTCGAGCGGGAGATCCCGGATAATGAGGGTAGACCATTTTTATGCATGCCGCCAAGAGTACAATATAACTACCGCGCACCTGACCTCCATGGCTCCAACAGAGCGGATAGGGCTGAGCAGCGCCACGTCTACCAGTGAGACTTGCCCGGCGAGTACAGTACTCGGGCCAGGATTAGGAGCGCGTCATCATGTGGGTTGAGAGTTTAACCCTCGACAATATCAAATGCTTCCGCCAACAGCAGATATCGTTCCGGCGTCATGGCTCGGCGCGTAGCGGGGCGGAGCCGTATCGCTGGATCACGCTCCTCGGCGAGAATGGCACGGGTAAGAGCACGGCCTTGCAAGCATTGGCCCTGCTGTTGGCTGGCCCCGAGGCGGCCAAGGAATTGGCTCCGCGACCAGTAGGCTGGGTTCGCGACCCGTCCAGGCTCGGGAAGATTGGCACGATTCTGCACGCCGAGGAGGGCGACGGGAAACACCCTGGCAACGACGACAAAGGCTCTCCAAACGGTAAGACTGGCGCGCGCACAAGCTTCGCATTTTCCTATTCGGTCACCGGCGATGCGCCGGTAAAAGTCGGAAAGGAAACGTATACGGAGCCGGCGCTTGTCGAGGACTCGTCGCGCGCCCTGAGTTGGTTACGTGCGAACGCCTTCCCCTCGGGGACGTACGGGTGGGTCGCGGCTGGATACGGTCCCTACCGGCGGATCTCCCGCGCGCGTGACATTGTCCTGCCAGGCCCTACCATCGAAACGCCGACGCGCGCGAGCAACTTCGCGACGGTGTTTGACGAGGATCGCGCGCTGAACACCTTCGAGCGATGGATGGTCTATCTCGACTACCGCATCGTGAAGGACCCGCGGGACGACCGGGCGCGCCGGATGCGCGATATCGGCGAGGGGGCGCTTGGCAAGGTGCTGCCAGACAACACGCACATCCACGACGTTTCTCCCGATGGGGGGATTCGATTCCGCGCTGACGGGCGCATCGTACCGAGCGCGGGGCTGTCCGACGCCTATCGGAGCGTCGTGGCATTGGCCGGGGACTTGATCTGGCGCTTAATCCAGGCGTACCCCGACCTCGACGATCCTACTCACGCGCCTGGCGTCGTGTTGATCGACGAACTCGACATCCACCTGCATCCCTCTTGGCAACGCCTCATCGCGGGATGGCTGCGGGAGGCCTTCCCGCGCCTGCAGTTCGTCGTCGCCACACACAGTCCCCTCATCGCCATCGGGGCCGGCGAAGACGCTTGCACGCTGCGCCTGGAGACCGTCGAGGGCGAGAGCAGAATAACACCGGTCAAGGACCTCTCGGCCTATGACGCCGATCGTGCCCTTCTAAGTCCCGCTTTCGGCCTGACATCGACCCACTCGCCCGACACCGACGACAAGATCAGACGTTACCACGAGTTGCGTCGTCGAATCGTTGTAGCAAGGCCGCAGGCCACTGTCTCGACTTTATCGCCTGATGAGCAGGAACAGAGGGACTATCAATCGCTTAGCGCGCAAGAGCAGAGGGAATACAAAGGTTTAGAACGGTTCATGGCGGAGGCGCAACCAATTGGAGGTCCTCCAGAACCAGGGAGTTTGGAGGCGCGCATCGATGCCTATTTGAGATCGGTTCTCCCATGATCCCTGTCCGCCGAACGGGTGAACCACGAAGTCTTACGCGTCATGGAGCGCGCTGGCTGAACCAATTACGGACAGTTATGAGCGATTCTTCCGCCACGGCGAAACAAATCGATCGTGCGCGGAGCCAGTACAACAAGCGGGATGTCAAAACCGCACTCAAAGAGATGTTTAAAGGTAAGTGCGCATACTGCGAGAGTAAGGTCACTCACGTGGCGCCCGGAGACATAGAGCACTTCCGTCCCAAAAGCGATCCGAGGTACGTAGATCTCACGTTCGAGTGGACCAATCTGCTCTTATCTTGTCCCATATGCAACGGTCCTCGGCACAAAGGAACGCATTTCCCGCTCGACGCACACGGAAACCCCTTACTCATTGATCCAACGGATGGGGTAACTGATCCGTATCGGCATCTCCGATTTGATTGGAATGCAGGGACACAAGAAGCATTTGTCTACGGTGTCGACGCGCGAGGGCGTATGGTCGAAGACACGTTCGACCTGAACGGGATGCGTGGGCGCTTAGACCTTGTCCGTCATCGGCGTGAGCGGGTAAAATACCTGGCCTTCTTGTGTGAGCGAGCAAGGAGACATGATTTGATGTCGCACTCGCTCCTACTAGAAGCTTGTTCCGGCGAAGGTGAATATGCTGCATTCGCCCGGACGCTCGCCGCCACATTGTGACTATCGCGGACACTTTAGTGAAGGTAGGCGATACATGACGTACCGCAAGAAGCTGATCGAGGTGGCGATCCCGCTGGACGACATCAACCGCGAGTCGGCGCGCGAGAAGAGTATCCGCCACGGCCATCCCTCCACGCTGCACCTGTGGTGGGCGCGTCGTCCCCTCGCCGCCTGCCGCGCCGTCATCTTCGCCTCGCTGGTCGACGACCCCTCCGCCCTGCCCGAGCAGTTTCCCACTCCCGAAGCCCAGGACGCCGAGCGCGAGCGCCTGTTCGACATCATGCGCGAGCTCGTCAAGTGGGACAACAGCAACAACAAGACGGTGCTCGACGCGGCCAGAGCCGAGATCATGCGCTCCACCGACAACAATCCTCCGCCTCTGCTCGATCCCTTCTGCGGCGGCGGCTCCATTCCGCTGGAGGCGCAGCGGCTGGGCCTGGAGGCGCACGGCAGCGACCTTAACCCCGTCGCCGTGCTCATTACCAAGGCGCTGATCGAAATCCCGCCCAAGTTCGCCGGCAAGCCGCCGGTCAACCCGGCATCGCGCGGACGTATCGGCGCGGGCCAGGACTGGAGCGGCGCGCGCGGGCTGGCCGAGGATGTGCGCTACTCGGCGCGTGGATGCGCGACGAGGCCCAGAAGCGCATCGGCCACCTGTACCCCAAGGTCGCGCTGCCCAGGGAGTACGGCGGTGGCGAGGCCACGGTGATCGCCTGGCTATGGGCTCGAACAGTAACTTGCCCTAATCCAGCTTGTCGAGCTCAGATGCCCTTAGTAAGCTCTTTCTGGTTAGCAACCAAGAAAGATCGCAAAGTATGGCTTGAGCCGGTAGTAGATCGTGTAGCCAAAAAAGTAACGTTCGACGTTAAGTCTGGCAATGGTGAGCCGTCGTCTCCTCCGAAAATTGGGCGTGGCGCCACCTTCAGATGTTTGGCATGTGATCAATTGGCTAATGAAAAGAGTGTCCGGCAAGAATTCCAAGCTAGGAATGATAGCCAACAACTCATGGCAATTGTGGCAGAAGGACCACGTGGGCGATTGTACCTGCCAGCAAACCCAGAACATACCGAGCTGGCAAATAGTGCTTCGCCACCTTGGAAACCTCAAGAGGAAATGAACCAATACAATAGCAATCTCGTTAGCGGACGTGGTTACGGAATAAAGTATTGGTTTGAGCTTTTTACTCCTCGTCAACTCAGTGCGCTGACAACGCTAAGCGATTTGGTACCTAAAGCGCGAGACCTAGTACTAGATGATGCCATAGCTGTAGGTCTACCAAATAACGATGTAAGGCTTAATGCGGGAGGAAGTGGTGCGTGTGCTTATGCAGACGCGGTTGCAACGTATTTAGCTCTTGCAGTAGATCGTAATGCAGACTACGGTTCAGTAGCTTGTAGTTGGCATAGTGGTCCTAAAATGGAGGCATTACGAAATACGTTTGCGCGTCAAGTAATAGCAATGACATGGGACTACGCCGAGGGTAATCCATTCAGTCGTTCCTCAGGTAATTGGACAAATAGCTTTGAGTGGCCTGCTACAGTTCTAGAACGCCTTTATCCGTCGACGACAACAAAAGCAGAGGCTAAACAGCTCGATGCTACCGCGATTAAGCATAACAATGAACAAGTGCTCATTTCTACCGACCCACCGTACTACGACAATATCGATTATGCTGACCTCTCGGATTTCTTCTACGTCTGGTTACGCGGATCACTCAGCAATATCTACCCCAAGTTATTCGGTACCATGCTTGTTCCTAAAACACAGGAGCTTATAGCTGCCCCGTATCGGTTTGATGGAAGTCGGGACAAAGCTCGTCATTTCTTTGAAGAGGGACTTGGAAGCGCATTTTCTCAAATGCGAGTGGTACAGCATCCCGATTACCCACTAACGGTGTACTACGCTTTCAAGCAAGCAGAATCCGAGGAGGATGACAGCAACGACAGGGGCAATGGTACTTCAATCGTAGCCTCTACCGGTTGGGAAACAATGCTTGAGGGCTTGTTAAAAGCCGGCTTCATCATCACCGGTACATGGCCGATGCGGACGGAATTGAGCAATAGGCCGATTGCTAGTGGCAGGAATGCTCTCGCCTCCTCTATCGTCCTGGTCTGCCGGCCACGACCGGTCGATGCGCCGAGGACGACGCGCGCCGCCTTCCTTGCCGCGCTGCGTCGCGAGTTGCCGGACGCGCTCAAGAAGCTCCAGCAGGGCAACATTGCGCCGGTGGATCTGGCGCAGGCCACGATCGGGCCCGGCATGGCCGTCTTCTCTCGCTATGCCGCCGTCCTGGAGTCGGACGGCTCGCCGATGCGCGTGCGCACCGCTCTCCAGCTTATCAATAAGGCGCTCGACGACGTGCTCTCGCAGCAGGAAGGCGACTTCGACGCGGCGACGCGCTGGGCCGTGGCGTGGTTCGAGCAGTTCGGCGTCAACGAGGGCCTGTACGGGGACGCCGAGACGCTATCCAAGGCCAAGAACACGAGCGTGGCCGGGATGCAGGAGGCCGGCATCGTGGCCGCGTCGGGCGGCAAGGTGCGGCTGCGGCGACGCGAGGAGATGGCCGGGACCGGCGACGTGTCGGCGGCAAGCGCGGTCGGAGCAGGGGGCATGGCGGGCTCGGCTGCTGCCGGCGGTAGGGGCGGGCAGGCCACGGCCGGCGGGAGGCGCGGCAGGGCGCTGCATGAAGGCGGTGTTGTGTACCAGGGCGACGGGGTCAGCGTGTGGGCGGTGACGCAGCGGCTGATCTACGGCCTGGAGTCGGCTGGCGAGGACGGCGCGGCGGCGGTGCTCAACCAGGTGGGCGAGGCGGGCGAGGTGGCCCGCGAGCTGGCCTATCGCCTCTACCTGGTCTGTGAGCGCAAGGGCTGGGCGTCGGAGGCGCTGTCCTACAACGGCCTCGTCATCGCCTGGCCGGCCATCACGCAGCGCGCGGCCTACCTGGCAACGGCGGTCCAGGAGCCGACGCAACTGGGTTTCGGCGAGGCGTAGCAGTGGCCTGCGACTGAAGTCGCATGGCAAACCACGGACACTGAAGTGTCTCGACGGCGCAGATGTACCACCAGGGCAGGTCGGCCAGCATGTACGAGCAGTTGGCGCGGCAATGGCACGGCGCGCGGTCGTCGGGGGACTCAGCAACATAATGCGGAATCAGGGGACAAAGTTTGATGCATCGCGCTGTTTCATCCGACCGCAGTCGGCGTGGTTTGCCATGCGACCGCAGTCGCAGGCCGGCGAGTAGGATAGCGTTGGAGAGAGGGCAGGGTGGCCATCCGTGGCGACGACAAATTATGAGCGCGTGGGCAAGGCGTTGGAGCTGCTACGGGACGGGTTGGTCCCGTTCGTGGAGCGCGAGCTGGCCGCCGTCTACAGGGACAACTGGAGGGCCAAAGCGGCGCTGGTGCTGCGCGGCGATCACCCTGCCGCGGTCGAGTCCGAGGGACCACACCTCGACGCCCACGCGCTGCTCACGTTGATGTGGTTCCAGTGGAACGAGGTGTTCGCGCGCTCGCTCGGACACGCCGAGCGCTCGCTGGTCAGCGAACTGCGCGAGGCGCGCAACCGCTGGGCGCACCAGAAGGCCTTCTCGTCCGACGACGCCTACCGCGCGCTCGATAGCGTCGAGCGCCTGCTCTCGGCCGTCTCGGCCCCGCAGGCCGCGGAGGTGGGCCGCGCCAAGATGGAGCTGCTGCGGGTGCGCTTCGACGAGCAGGCGCGCCAGGTGACGCGCCGCGCCCCCGTCGAGGGCCAGCCGACCGGGGGGCTGCGTCCCTGGCGCGAGGTCATCACGCCACACCCGGACGTGGCGGCCGGCCGCTACCAGCAAGCAGAGTTCGCCGCTGACCTGGGACAGGTGCAGCGTGGCGAAGGCGCCGACGAGTACCGCGACCCGCGCGAGTTTTTCCGCCGCACCTACCTCACCGAGGGCCTGCGCCACCTGCTGACCGAGGCGGTGCGCCGCCTGAGCGGCGCGGGCGGCGACCCCGTGGTGGAGCTGCAGACCAACTTCGGTGGCGGAAAGACGCACTCCATGCTGGCGCTCTACCACCTGTTCGCGGGCACACCCGTCCGGGACCTGCCCGGCGTGGAGTCACTCGTACGAGAGGCCGATCTGCCACAGCCGCCGCCAGCGCGCCGCGCCGTGCTGGTGGGCACGGCCCTCTCGCCCGGCCAGCCGAGGCGCAAGGAGGACGGCACGGTCACGCGTACGCTGTGGGGCGAGTTGGCCTGGCAACTCAGTGGCGCGCGGGGTTACGCCTTCGTGCGCGAGGCCGACGAGGCCGGCGTCTCGCCGGGCTCGGACGCGCTGCGGGCGCTCTTCGAGAGCCAGGACGGGCCGTGTCTGGTGCTGATCGACGAGTGGGTCACGTTCGTGCGCCAGCTCTACAAGGTCGACGGGCTGCCGGCCGGCTCGTTCGACGCCAACCTGACCTTTGCGCAGTCGCTGACCGAGGCGGCGCGCCAGTGCGATAACGTGCTGGTGGTGGCCTCCATCCCGGCGTCGGACATCGAGAAAGGGGGCGAGGGCGGCGAGGCGGCGGTGGAGCGGCTGCGCAACATCTTCGGGCGCATGGAGTCGGCCTGGCGGCCAGCCTCGGCCGAGGAGGGCTTCGAGATCGTGCGGCGACGGCTCTTCGCGCCCATCGTCGAGCCAGCGCACTTCGCCGCGCGCGACGCGGTGGTGCGCGCCTTCGCGGACCTCTACCGCGGCCAGCCGCAGGAGTTCCCGCCGGAGTGCCGCGAGGGCGACTATGCGCGCCGCCTGGAGGCGGCGTACCCCATCCACCCCGAACTGTTCGACCGACTCTACAACGACTGGTCGACGCTCGACCGCTTCCAGCGCACGCGCGGCGTGCTGCGCCTGATGGCCGCCGTGATCCACGACCTATGGGAGCGCCAGGACGGCGGGCTGATGATCATGCCGGCCTCCGTGCCCATCGACGCGCAGCCGGTGCAGTTTGAGCTAACGCGCTACATGGACGACCCCTGGGTACCCGTGATCGAGAAGGACGTGGACGGCCCGCGCTCGCTGCCGCTCGACCTCGACCGCAACAACCCCAACCTGGGCAAGTATTCGGCCTGCCGCCGCGTGGCGCGCACGCTCTACATGGGCTCCGCGCCGACGGTGAACACGAGTCGGCGCGGGCTCGAAGACCGCTCAGTGCGCCTGGGCTGCGTGCAGCCCGGCGAGAGCGTGGCCGTGTTCGGCGACGCCTTGCGCCGGCTGACCGACAACGCCACGCACCTCTACGTCGACGGCCACCGCTACTGGTTCTCCACGCAGCCCAGCGTGGCGCGCGTGGCCCAGGACCGCGCCGCGCGGTACGACGCCGAGGCGGTGCGCGCGGAGATCGTGAGGCGTTTGCGCCTGGAGCGCGACCGCGGCGACTTCGTGGGCGTCCACGTGGCCCCGGGCGCCAGCGGCGATGTGCCCGACGAGATGACGGCGCGGCTGGTGGTGCTGGGTCCCGAGCACGCCCACACCGGCCGCGTGGCAGACAGCCCAGCGCGGCGCGAGGCGGAGCGCATGCTGGCGTCGCGCGGCTCAGCCCCGCGTCAGTACCGCAACATGCTGGTGTTCCTCGCGCCCGACGCGAAGCGCATGGAGGAGCTGGAGGCCAGCACGCGCACCTACCTGGCCTGGAAGGCTATCGCGCGCGAACGCAACGAGCTGAACCTCGACGCCTTCCAGGAGAAGCAGGCCATCACCAAAGGAGAGCAGGCGGACGCGACCGTCACGGGGCAGATCCCCGAGGCGTATTCGTGGCTGCTGGCACCCGCGCAACCCGACCCGCACGGCCCCGTCGAGTGGGTGGAGCAACGCGTGTCCGGCCAGGGCACGCTGGCGGCGCGCGCCAGCCGCAAGTTGGTCAAGGAAATGTCGCTGCTGCACACGATCTACGGCGCGGCGCTGCTGCGCATGGACCTCGACGCCACGCTGTGGGGCGCGGGGGACCACGTGAGCGTGAAGACGCTGTGGGGCTACTACGCGACGTACACCTACCTCGCGCGCCTGGTGGACGCGGAAGTGCTGGTGGGCGCGGTGCGGTCGGGCATCGCGAGCCTGTTGTGGGAGCGCGAGACCTTCGCCTACGCCGAGCGCTACGACGCCGCGACCGGGCGCTACGTGGGTCTGGCGGCCGGCCACCTCGCCTCCGTGTCCCTGAACGACCACGCCGTGCTGGTGAAGCCGGCGGCCGCGCGCCGCCAACTGGACGAGGATGCGCGCCGGCAGTTGGACGAGGACGAGCGCCGCCGGCGCGACGAGGACGAGCGCCGCCGGCGGATGATGGACGGGGGCAGCAGTGAGTCGCCTGACAATTCCACAAATACAGATGGAAGAGGGGGGCACGTCATCAACGACCCGCCTGCCCCACCCTTGCCAGCAATACTACGCCGCTTCCACGGTGTGGCCGAACTGGACGCCATGCGCATCGGCCGCGACGCTGGCCGGATCGCCGAGGAGATCGTGCAGCACCTGAGCACGCTGCCAGGTGCGCGAGTACAGGTGCGGCTAGAGATCGAGGCGGAGATTCCGGAGGGCGCGCCGGAGGGCGTGGTGCGTACCGTCTCCGAGAACGGCCGCACCCTCAAGCTCATCTCCCAGGGCTTCGAGGAGGAGTAGACCGTTATGGAGTTCCCAGCCAAAAGTCGTCGGGCAGCGGTTCATCGAAATCGTGGATTTCAACGTTCATCGCGCGTCCCGCGGGTTTTGGTCGCACTCAAACGACTATCCCCATCCGGCCGAAGCGCGGATGGGGATAGTCGCCAACATAGGCGTCCTGCCTATACCACTACGGGAGCTTTCTTTTTACGGTTTTGCGCCGTTGCCGTGGTGGCTGTCGTCGTCCTTCTTCGTCGTCGTGTTAGTGTATGTCACGGTCGACGCTCCACCACCTAGCGTGAGGACGATCGTCCCACTCTGCGTATCCGTGCTGACTCCCGTATCATTCGAGTTTGAATCGGTGATCTTGCTCACCTGGTAGCCGGACTGGGGCTCCTCCTGGATAGTCACCTGTGTGCCAGTCGTGTAATTCCCAGTGACTTGGACACAGTGATCCGCTGTCGTCACCACCTTGGTGGTCGTGCCGTTGCCGTCGCTGATGCTCACGTCAAACGTAAACGACTGCCCAGCGGTAGGGGTCGGCGCGCCGGACCCGGTGGTCACGACCTTGCAGATCTCGAGCTGCGCGGTCGCCGTGCTGGTCCCCGTCGCCGTCGCCGTCGCGACAGCAGTTCCCGTCTGGGTGGCGACCGCCGTCCCCGTCCGCGTAGCGACCGCTGTCCCTGTTTGCGTAGCAGTAGTTGTGGCCGTCCCTGTTTGCGTAGCAGTGGTTGTGGCCGTCTCTGTTTGCGTGGTGGTAGCGGTGCGGGTCTGCGTGGCGACCGCCGTCCCCGTCTGCTCTGTCTGGGTGGCGACTGCCGTCCCTGTTCGCGTAGCAACGGCCGTTCCCGTCCGCGTGGCGACGGCGGTCCCCGTCTCCTCAGTCTCCGTGGCGGCCGCCGTTCCCGTCTGGGTGGCAACAGCCGTCCCCGTCTGGGTGGTAACAGCCGTCCCCGTCTGGGTGGCAACAGCCGTCCCCGTCTGGGTGGTAACAGCCGTCCCCGTCTGGGTGGTAACAGCCGTCCCCGTCTGGGTGGTAACAGCCGTCCCCGTCTGGGTGGTAACAGCCGTCCCCGTCTGGGTGGTAACAGCCGTTTCTGTCTCCTCCGGCTGCGTCTGAGTAGCAGTAGCAGTCCCCGTCCCTGTAGCAGTCCCCGTCCCTGTAGCAGTCCCCGTCCCTGTAGCAGTCCCCGTCTGCGTAGCTGTCTCTGTCGCCTTCGGCGTCTGGGTGGCTGTGGCCATCGCCGTCTGCGTGGCCGTGCTCGTCCCTGTCGCCGTCTGCGTGGCCGTGCTCGTCCCTGTCGCCGTCTGCGTGGGGCTCGTAGCGTTGGTGAACGTGACGCGAAGCTCGGTTGAGCTATCCCCCGACACGATCGTGACGACCGCCTTGCGGGCGCCGAGGTCAGAGGTGACCGGGGCCGGTTGCCCATTGCGCTCGGCGCTCACGCCGACGAGCGTGGTGTCGCTCGAGGCTTGCTCAACGATGGTGGCGGTCCCGGCCGGCAACGTGAACGGTATCGTGCATTGACCGAGCGACGTGCTCCGCGTGACGCTGTTCCCGCCCTGATCGGTTATCGTGAACGTGTACTGGCGCGTTCCGGGGTCGGGCAGTGCTCCGCTGCCGGCCTTGCAAATCTTGAGGTAGCCCGTGGTTGTGGCCGTGCCCGTCCCCAGCTGCGTGGCGATGGCAGTGCTCGTTGCCGTAGCGGTCGGCGCGGCCGCCATCGTGGCCGTACCCGTCGCGTTCGCCGTGCCCGTCATCGTGGCCCTGGGCGTCTGCGTCGGCGTGGGGGTAGGATTCGTCGACGGGCAGTTCACGTGGATGACCTTGATCTTGAAGTGCCCGTTGCCGCTCGACACGAGCACCTTGTACTCGCCGTTGTTACGCAGCTTGTACGGGCCGCTGATGAACCGGTAGCGGTCGTCATGCTTGGGGTCGGGGTGTCCGTTGTACGTTCCGTGGGCCGCAACGACCACGAACCCGCCGTGAGCGCCCTTGGCAAGGATGTAGATCAAGCCCTTGCTCGTGACGAAGTTCACGCCGACCACGAAGAAGTCGGTGTTGCACGACAACTGGGGATAGTTGCGTGCCGTGTACGAGTGCGTGTAGGTCGTCTTGATGCTGCCGGGGTTGCCCTTCCCGTTGCTCGGCTTGTGCCCGTTGCTCGGCTTGTGCCCGTTGCTCGGCTTGTGCCCGTTGCTCGGCTTGGACGCGTGGGACGGCTTGGCCCCATGGGACGACGTGCTGTGCTTCGTCGGCTTGCTCGCGGCGTGGACGAATCCTACCGATGCCGTGGCGGGAGCGAGTTGCGCCAGAGCCAGGAAACCTAGCACCGACAGCACCAAAGCCCACCGTACAGTCGCATTCCTAAACATGACTTCAGGTCCTTCCCGATGTCTTACGGGGACGCATCATCTATGCTTATGGGCTGCACGCGAACTACGCGTCGTTGTGGGCTGCATCATTGTGGGCTGCCTGGACTTGGGCTTCCTGGCAGTGCTCACCGTGGGGCTGTCACGGGCGGTGTCTTAGCGAGCCATGTCAACCATGCTATCGGGAGCGCCGGTTATATCCGGCTGTTAGGGCCAGAGGAGGCTTTTGCCCCTGCGTGTAGTCGGGGGCGCCTTGCGGAGGCGTCGGGCTTTGCTAGGGGACATGGATGCAGCAGACCGTATTCGATTGCCAACCTATCCATCCACGCCAGGCCGCACTTGTGACATAGGCCTCTGGAATGGTCTTGCCGCGGCTGACCTGCAATCCTGGAGCGCGGGAACACGGCAACGTATTGGGCTGTTACCGTCCTCCTCTATTGGGGAGGCACTCGCTGCTATCCAGCTGATTTCTAGTTTCTGACGTATCACCTCCTCATCGAGGCTGCGTTTTGTGACGCGCGACATGTAACGATGTCTATAGGCCGAGTCACTAGGAGTACTGTAACACGGATCGGCGTCTTTGGCAAGCGACTGTGAAACACATTAATATATATGTGTAATAGTATATATTCACTTGCCCGCGGAGTGAGGCTGCTGTCACACGTCCGCCGCGCAAACCTGGAGGATATCGAGGATCTCAAGAAAGAGGTCGTTCAATTCAAGACACGCACCGGATACTCTTGAAACACTCTATCGACAGTCATCAAGTACATGTCCTCAACGATCGCTTGCGCGACCAGTAGGCGATCGAACGGGTCCTTATGCGGCACAGGTAAGCCCTGCAATGCAAGAACATGATCCGAGTTGATGGGCAAGATGACTAGAGCATTCATCTTCTGCTGAGTAACAACTACTTCAGCCAGTGGCAAGGGAAGCGACAACTTGCCAAGTTGAATCTTGATCTGCATCTCCCAAAGACTGGCAACACTCAGACCAAGTGTATTCCTTGGATCAGAGGAAACAGCACGTCCTTGTTGCGAAAGTTTGTCGGATTCGAACGCCCACCAAATAAAGATGTGCGTATCCAGCAACACCTTCATGGCGTTCCCGTCCAAAACTCATCGGGTAGCGGTTCGTCAAAATCGTCACTCATCCAGACAGGTCCATGTCCACTATTCAACCCTGGGATACGTTGCTTCTCGGAAGGCGCCGTGGGTGTGGGGACAATTCGTGCTAACGGTTTTTCTCCTTCCACGATGCTTACCTCATCGCCTCCTGACACGAGCGCAAGCAAATCAGACAACTGTGGCTGTCCCTTGAGAATGTCAATGATCCTCGTTCCCATTTCTGACTCTTCCTCTTCCCACAACTGCTATGAGCAACCATTGCACCCAAGGCTAGCTCACGCTCCTATGATTGATAGTCCCGTTGCCGCCATTGCGGCTCGACTGCATCTGCCCGCATATCCACGTCTCTACTCCCTACCCCCGAGTTATACCACCGCGACGTGCTGGCCACGGCGGCCATGGGTGCACCCCGAGATTGATACTGTTGGTAAATCCGTTCATGGGCCTCGTCCGAGCGCGAAACCGATGTCGAGTCAAGCGTGAGCCCAGCTTCTGAATCAGGCCAAAGTCCATTTACCAACAGTATCGAGATTGTGATGGTGGGTGCGATCAAGCCTGCGACTGCAGTCGCAGGGCAAACCACCGCGCTGGACCGGGACCGGCCGCAGCCGGTCGGGGGCCAGTCAGCCAGGGGCCGACCGCGGTCGGGTGTGGTCCGCCGTCACGCTGCTCCTGGCCCCAGTTCGACACCGCAGTGTCCATCGTGTGCCATGCGACACATGCGGACTAGCCCCCGACCGGCTGCGGCCGGTCCCGGTCTAGCCGGGCAGTCGCAGGACCTGTCTCACAATCGTGCTGGCCACGGCGGCCATCAAGGCGTATCGGTTGCCCCGTCGACGCCGCTATACTGATACAACTAGTAGGTATGCGTATGTTGACCACGCGCGCTGGCGCGGGCGTTGCCGGGGATAGACGCGAACGGCGCCGCATCGCTAGTGCTCGTCGGGAAGGAGATTCGGATATGGACGTTTCTACAGGACTCACCGCCTTTGCATTGATCGCACTCGGGTACGCTGTGAGCTCACGTTTGGGCTTGCGGCTGCCCCGTCCCTTCGACTACGCCTCGGATGACGGCGACGAGGGCACGGACGAGGACACGGCGACGCGCTTCGTCCCCGTGCCCGACGTGGCGGCGCTGGACCCGCTGTTCGCGCGCTCCGAGGACGGCTCGGTGCTGCTGTTCCTGCACGACGGAGGCTGCCCTATCAGCGCGGCGGCCTACCGGCAGATGACCCGACTGGGAGGAGAGGTCCCACTGGTCGACGTGCGCCGGAGCAAGGACATCTCGCGCGCCATCGAGCAGCGCACCGCTGTGCGGCACGAATCGCCGCAGGTCATCGTGCTGCGGCATGGCCGGGCCATCTGGTCGGCGTCACACTACGCGATTACGACGGACAGCGTCGCGGCTGCCGCACGCGACGCCCAGCCATAGGCTGTACAGCCGGCATGTAGAAGTGGCAAAGCACGGCCCCAATGGGCTGCTCGACCCGCCGGCTCTGTGCCTGGAGGCGGGCAGCCTCGACACCTGGCCACACGATTGCGATGGGTCGAAGGGCGACGAGCAACCGAGTGGGGGACAATGACGCGAAGACGGTGGGCAGTGGCCCGTCGCGGTGGTCTGGCGTTGGCGCTGGTCGTCGCGCTTGGCATAGTGGTCGTCCATGGGTTGCCGCGCGGGCCGGCAGTACAAACCGTCGCTCTCGACGGGCAGCCCGGCGCCATGGTCGTCGATCAGGTCTCCGGACATGCCTTTATCCCGACCAACCGGGTTGATTCCGTCACGCACATCCAGGACCCCGACACACGCCTGGCCATGCTGGACCTTCGCACCGGCGCGCTGCCGCGGACCCTGGATATCGGGGCGATGATCGCGTCCGCGACCGTCGACGTACGGACAGGCAGGCTCCTGGTAGAGGCGAACGATAGGGTCATCGTCGTCGACACGCACAGCGGCCGCGTGCTGGCCACGGACACGCTCAATCCGCCCCTTGGCGCCATCGCCGTGGACGAGCGACGCGGGCGCGCCTACGTCCCCGAGACCAACGGCGACACTGTGGTGCGGCTCGCCGTGCTCGACACTCACAACGGCGCCGTGCTCCGCCAGGTCACGGCGACCACCCTCGCCAACGCGGCCGACTCCCTGACCATCGGCGACGCCGTCGTTGACGAGGCAACGGTCCGCGTCTTTGTCCCCTTCAGCATCTTCCACCACGGCGGCATGGAGTCAACCGACAGCGTCGCCACGCTCGACTCCGCCGGCAACCTCGTCCACATCGCCGTCATCGGCCGCTGGGCCGCGCAGCCCGGTCAGCCCGTGACCACCCCGACCCTCGCCGTCGACGCCACGCATGGGCGCATGCTGACCATCGATGCGAACACGGGCGACATCGCCGTGCTGGACGCGCGTAGCGGCCGCATCGCGCATACCGTCCGCATGGGGTCGCCAAGCATCGAGCGGCCGGGGACGTACGGGACTCCCATCTTCGGCGCCTGGGCCCTGGACGCCGTGAGCGGGCGGCTCTTTATCGGGACAGAGTCGCACTCCGTCTGCACCCTCAGTTCCTGCGCCACCGCCGGCCAACCGGGCGGCCTGTACGTGCTGGATACGCGCACCGGACGCGTCGTGCGGCGCCTCCTGGCCGGCGTCGCTCTCGGCAGTATCACCGTCGACGCCCATGAGCGGAGCGTTATTGCCATGAGCTACCCGTCCCCTGGCGCCGCCTCCTTCAATATCCTCGACGCCGGGACCGGCGCGCTGCTGCGCCGGATCGACGCGACCGGCGCCGGTCTGCCCGTGGCCGATAGGGCAAATGGACGGGTCTACCTGGTGGACGATCAGGGCGTGGCAACGCTGGATGCGCGCTCCGGGCGCATCTCCCAGCGCGTCACCCCGGACGCATCCGTTGGCGCTGGCGCCGCGGCATCGCCGCGTCGCGGACCGGATGACCAGAGCACGGCCATCATCGGCGGCCGCGTTCTGGTCCTACGCGACGGCACGACCAGTGTCCCGCCGCCCGATCCCTGGAGTTGGATGCCAGGCTGGCTGCGCCGGCGTCTGCCCTGGCAGCCCCCGCGCGGCCACGTCGCGCCGGCAACAGCAACCATGTTCGATGCGCCAAAGTGACGCATGAAAGCGGACGGATAAGATCATACCGGGAAGATATCGGACAGCGCGATGCTAAACCCCGGCACGACGGGATCGCCGGTGAGCGTGTCCGATCTGGTGAGCGCCGTGACCCTCCCGTCCGATCGATAGACTTCGACTGTGCGCAGCCACGGGTTCACGACCCACACGGCCCCGACGCCGGCGGCGAGATAGGCGCTCACCTTGCGCGAGATGCTGGCGAGGGCATCGGTGCGCGAGGCGATCTCCACCGCCAAATCGGGGGCGAAGTCCGCGTCCACGTCCAGATCGGGCGGGAGGTTGACCAGGCGCTCTTTGGCAACGTAGGCCAGATCGGCATCTCGCGTGTCCGTCCCAATACGAAAGGACGTCTGCGCGGAGAAGACGTAACCCAGGTCGTGTTTTTCCACGAAAGGCCCCAGGGCTTGCTGCAAGCGTGAAGCGATCAAGCCGTGTCCGAGCGTGGCCCTCGCGTCCTCTGCCTCGTCCCCCGTCGTCTCGACAAGGAGGGCTGCTATCGTTTCCTGGAGCATCCTGGATCATTCCTCGCCTTGTCGTCGTCTCACGTGACGCGCATATGCCACCAGTATAACCAAGGACGCGCGGGACAGGGGCCGTCCCAGCGTCGGACCAGGGACGAGCGAGCAGTGCAGCGAGCGCCCGCGCCCCCAGATCCGTCTCCGCGCTGGTCGCGCAAGCGAGAATTAACGTTAGTGCGCGGAAGGTCTGGGACGACTGGGAGCGCGGGCATCTTGCCCGCTGGGTCCGGGCGGGCAAGATTGTCGGATGTCATAGGGGTGGACCCTGGGAGTAGGCGATGAGTGTCATATGGCTAGGCCCTCCGTGCTATCGGCGGCACGTTGGTGATGGCAGAGGCGCCGAGAATGACGTCTTGGTCGAGTTACAACGCGCGACGACAGTTCGCGGTCGCCTATCGTCGCACCGAGGTCGCTCACCTGCTGCTATCTGGAGTAGAGACACAGCGCAGCGGTCTCTTCGAGCAGCAAACCGAGACCGCGCGGCAGTTGGGTGTGTCCCCGTCGACAATCAGTCGCGACCTGGACGCCATCCAGCGGTGCTAGTTCGCCGGGGGCTGTGCCCCGTGTGTGGACACGGGGCAGACGGGCTCACGATCCACGGAGCGCGCTATCCGCGCGAGTAAGGCAAAAGGCAGGGGGAACAGGCGATACGGGAAACTCACATGAGCGCCGTGTGACAGCGCCGGTAACATCCTGGCCGTACCCCCTATTGTCCTGCCGGTGGCGTGGTGAGATGGCTCAGGGCATCTCGGAAGCGTTGCAAGGTCAGCCAAAGATCGAACACCATCAACGTGTCGATAACCACCAGCACGAGGAGGATAGCCACGAGCCACAGTAAGAGCGTTTGCGTGCGAAACTGGATAACGCCCGGTGGTCGGCTGTCATACGTAGTGTTGTCCTCATACTCCTCGCCGTCCGTGTCGGCCTCATACTCCTCGCCGTCGTCCGACAGGTTCCTATCGACCTCCTGCTGCTTCACGCCTTTGCCCTCCCTCGTTGCTCATCTACCGCTTTCGCTGCCAAACCCGTGAACGTCTTCTCACACGCATCTAATACTAGTTTGCCATGCAATGTCAATCGCAGGCCCCACCGAAATATGCGACCATGAAGGAGCGAGGCCGTAGGTCCTGTAACGCAATGCGAGTACAAGGGTAGGGAGGGCGGATGGCGGCCGCAGCGGTAGGACGGGTTGCGGAGTTCGGGCGGCGGGTGCGCGAGAACGTGGCCCAGGTGATCGTGGGCAAGGACGATGTGACGCGGCTGCTGCTGGTAGCTTTGCTGTGCGACGGACACGTGTTGCTGGAGGACGTGCCGGGGACGGGCAAGACGATGCTGGCCCGCGCCCTCAGCGCCTCGCTCGACCTCTCCTTCAAGCGGCTGCAATTCACGCCCGACCTGCTGCCCAACGACGTGACCGGCGTCAGCGTCTTCAACCAGCGCACCGCCGAGTTCTCGTTCCGCGAGGGACCCATCTTCGCCAACATCCTGCTGGCCGACGAAATCAACCGCGCCACGCCGCGCACGCAGTCCGCCCTGCTTGAGGCCATGGGTGAGCGCCAGGTCAGCGCCGACGGCGAGACGCTCCCGCTGCCGCGCCCCTTCTTTGTGCTGGCCACGCAGAATCCCATCGAGTACGAGGGCACCTTTCCGCTGCCCGAGGCGCAGCTGGACCGCTTCCTGATGCGCCTGCGCCTGGGCTACCCCTCATTGGACGAGGAGAAGCGCATCCTGCGCAACCTGCAGCGCGAGCACCCCATTGAGGACCTCACCGCCGTGGCCGACGGCACGGAGTTGGTGGAGCTGCAGACGGCGGTGTGGGACGTCTACGTCGACGACTCGCTGCTCGACTACATCGCGCGCATCGTCGAGGGTACCCGCACCCACCCCGACCTGTCCGTCGGCGCCAGCACGCGCGGCAGCCTGGCCCTGTTCAAGACGGCGCAGGCGTTGGCCGCCCTAGAGGGCCGCGACTTTGTGACCCCGGACGACGTCAAGAGGCTGGCCCTGGTGACGCTACCGCACCGCGTCACCGTCCGGCCGGAGGCGGAGATGCGTGGTCGTGACGCCGCCACGCTGATCCGGCAGATACTGGAGGGTTGCGCCGTGCCGATCGACGCGCCCGACGCGGCGATGGACGCGTCATGAAGTGGCCCATCGGCGCCCTGCTGGCGCTGGCCGTCGCGCTGAATAACGCCCTGCTGTTTTTCTTCGCGGCGGCGGTGCTGACGCTGTACGTCGGCGCTGACGTGTGGATGCGGCGCCTCAGCGCCGGCCTGCGCATGCAACGTCAGGTGGAGAGCCGCGTCTTCTATGGTGAGGAGGTAACGGTCACGCTCAGCGTCACCAACGGCGGCGCGCTGCCCGCGCCCTGGGTCCGCCTGAGCGATCAGCAGCCCTTCGAGCTTGCCGGGCCGAGCGCCTACCGCGAGGTCTTCGCGCTGGCCCCGGGCCAGACCCACCAGGCCACTTACATGCTGACCGGGCGGCGGCGCGGCGTCCACACCATCGGGCCGCTGACCCTCATGGTGGGCGACGTGTTCGGGCAAGCGCGGCGCATAGTGCGCTACGCCGACGCGCGGTCGCTGATTGTCTATCCCCGCGTGGTCCCGCTGGAGCGGCTGAGCCTGCCCACGCTGGCCTTGCTGGGCGACGCCCGCAGCCGGCGCAAGATCCTCGGCGACCCCGCGCGCGTGGCCGGCGTGCGCGACTATGCGCCCGGCGACCCGCTGCACCACGTCAACTGGCGCGCCACCGCCAGCACCGGCCGCCTGCAGGTCAAGCAATTCGAGCCTACCACCACGTTGCGCACGACCGTCTTCCTGGACATGGAGCGCGCCGGCTATACGCTGCGCGACCCGCTCTCGGCCAGTGAACTGGCCATCACCGTGGCGGCCTCTCTGGCCAGCCACCTGATCGGGCGTCGCCAGGAGGTCGGGCTGGTCACCAACGGCCAGGTCGCGCTGTTGCCGAAACAGGATCTGCAAGAGCCCGCCGCGTCCGTCCTCGCGGGCATCCCCGTCGCCGTACTGGACGAACCCGATCGGTCGCGGGCCACGTGGGACACGGGCAACCGCGAGCCGCGCGTCGACGCGGCGCCCATCCGCGCGGGCAGCGGGTACGGCCACCTGATGGGTATCCTGGAGATGCTGGCCCGCCTCAAGCCGCGCGAGGAGAGCGCCGGCCTGGCGGCCCTCCTGGAACGAGAGGGCCTGCGCCTGCCCTGGGGCTCCACCGTAGTGACGATCGGCGGCGCGCTCCCGGCGGAGTTGTTTGGAGCCCTGCACCGCCTGCGCGAAGCCGGCCTGAGCATCGTCGCGCTGGACATCGAGCAGCGACCCGACGGGCTGGAGATGGCGGCGCGAGCGCGGTCGTTGGGCGTACATCTGCACGTGGTCCGTCCCGACGAGACGCTGACCACGCTGCAGCAGTTGGACGACAGCGCATCCGGGTGAGCTAGCCGGGAAAGGACGATGTGATGGCAACAGCACACGCGGTACAGGCGGAACCTCGCGATGAGGACGCGCTAGTTCCGTACGCCATCGCCCTGCTGGCCTTCTGCCTGGCCGTGGGACTGCTCCTGGCCGTCACGGCCGCCTTGTCGCTGGCATGGCTGCCCGCGCAGCTCCCCGTCCTGCTGGCGCTGTGCTACGCCTTCCCCCTGGCCGCCGTCTTCGCCCGCCGCCATCAGCGGTCACTTGGGCGGACCGCCGCCGCGCGCTTCGCCCTGCGAACGCTCGTGGCGCGCCTGGCCCTCTTTGCCCTGGTCCTGGTCGGCGTCCCGCTGCTGGAGCGGATCATCCTATCCGGGAGCGCGAACCTGTCCGACCGCGGGTTCATCGTGCCGGTCATCGCTGCCCTGGCAGCAGCCCAGTTGACCTGGAGTCACGCCACCGCGCTGTTCGACCTCTGGCACACTATGCGCGTGCAGGATTGGGAAGACGGCGCCGTGCGGCAACCGGGAGACGCTACACTCTCACGGTCCGGGCGCATCGACCGGACGGGGACCATGGAGCGACTATGGCGCGCGATCATTGTAGGCGGCGTCCTGCTGGCCCTGGCGCTGGCCGGCGCCACCATCGTCAACCCGTCCGCCACCCCCCCGCCAGCGATGGCGGTACTGCTGGTAGTCATATACATCCTGACCGGGCTGCTGTTTGGAGGCAGCGCGGCGCGGCGCCACCTGGCCGCCGAGAGCAGGCTCGACGGTCTGACCCTCTCCGCCGAGGTGACCCGCTCCTGGCTGCCGACGGCGGCGACGACGGCCATCACGGGCATCGCGCTGATCGCCCTGGCCCTGCTGGCGCAGGCCCTCACCGTGGCGCACGCCGCGCTCGGGTGGCTGTGGGAGACCGTCCTGGCGCCCATCGTGGCGGGCCTGCTGGGTTTCTTCGGCCACGGGCTGACCGGTATGAGCAGCCAACAGATCGATCATTTGCTGGGCCGTCCGCCCCGTCAAACGGCAATGCCGCCCCCGCCTCCGCCACACCATGAGGGGCCCAGCGCGCTCTGGTGGTGGCTGACCCACGCCGGCCCCTGGATATTGGCGGCCGTGGTGGCCATCGTGCTGTTGCGCTCGTACCGCGCGTATCGCCAGAACTATGTGCCGGGCCAGCCCTGGTGGCCGCGCTTCCTGGCCGCGGTGGCGGCCGAGCTACGGCGGCTGCGGCGCGCCGTACTGGCGCCTGCCAGCGCGGCGGTCGGCGCCCTGCTGCAACGCGCCGCGACGACCGCCGCCAAACGCCGCCGCCAGGCTCGACGGCGGGGGCTCCTCGACGAGAGGCGGCTGGCGCCACGCACGCTGGTCATCCTTCTCTACGGCCGGGCGCTCACGGCCCTGGCGCGTCGCACGTCCCCACGTCGCTCAGGCCAGGCGCCGGGCGAGTATGCCAGGGCGGTGGGTGAGCGCCTGGGCAACGCGGACCGCGCCGCCTTCGACGATCTCACCGCCGATTTCCTGGAGGCGCGCTACGGCCCCCGCCCCGTCGAGCCCGCCCGTGCCGCGCGCGCCCGCGCCAACTGGAAGGTCCTCACGGACGCGCTCCGGCGGACGCGACGGCTCTAATACGCGGCAACGACCTTGGCGCCCATGAGGACGAGCGGGGCATCCGGATTGTCGGGCTCGGGGATGGCCCCAAGGCTGACGTCGGCGATGACGCCCGGTCGGAAGACGAGGCAATAGGTCGAGCCGCCGTACTGGAAATGGCCCAACTCGTCGCCTTTCCTGACCCGATGCCCCGGCGCGATCTCGGGATGGATAATGCACGAGGACACTTCCACCATGCCCACGAACAGCACGCCCACCAGTCCGATGGCCGGATCGTCGCAGTCGATGAGGATAATGACCCGCGTCGCCACGTGCGTGAGATAGGCCTGCGACTCTTGCGGACCGGAGGGATCCTCGCCTACGGAGTCGGCTTCGGAATAGTACGTGCCCTCTTGCACAAACGCCTTTCTGATCGTCCCCGCGACGGGGCTGTGCCAGCGGTGATAGTTGAGGGCGCTCAGGTAGGCCTGGTAGACCGTCCCGCCCACGAACCCGTCCATCGCTTCATCGTTGGCCAGCATGTCCCGTAGCGAGTAGGGCTGGGACTTCAGCCAGAACGTGTCCTGTTTCTTCACGCGGGCGCTGATGCGATAGGGAGTGGCTTCGCAGGCGCTCACGATCACCTTGTCGTTGTCCGGTTCGGCGATGGGGCGCGCGCCGTCCTTGAACCGCCTGGTGAAGAAGTCGTTCCACGACGCGAACCCCCAATGCTCGTCTCGCGGATCGTAGTGGTACTCCTGGATACCGACCGCCTTCTGAGCGGCGGCGCACGTCCAGCCCGTCGGCGTGTCGTTCAAGACATAGAGCGACGCGCGGCTGCTCAGGAACTGGCTCCATGCCGTCAGGATACGCTTGACCATGGCGTTGATCGCGTCGTGGCGAAACGCGGCGCGCCCGGCCGGCGTCCCCATGGCCCGGTCGATGATGGCATTGAGGGGAGCGCCCACCAGGTCCGTCTCGTTGAAGTCGGGCGCCCGCATCAACACGTCGTTGAGCAGCAAGAGAAAATGGTCGACGCTCTCCAGGTGATTGGCGCGATACTGCTTGCCCTTGGGAACTTGCGCGATCATGTCGGTGATGTACATGCGCACCACGGGGTCCCGCTCTATGAGGTCGTGGAACTCCGCGATGACCGGATGGAGCGTGACCGGCTCCGTCGCGTCCTTCACCCGCCGGGCGTGCCTGTCTAACTCGGCCTCCAGGGCATCCTGGTCGGAGGGCAGCCACTTGCCCAGGCGATACGTTGCGGTCGTGGTCGCGCTCTCGTCGCTGTCCATCGTGGTTGCCCCCGTTTCCCTCGTGGTTGCTCCTGTTGCGTCGCGCTCTGCCTACCCTTGAGTGTAGCGGGTCGGCGACCGGCGCGTCCGCCCTTGGACGTGTTGCCTGTCCTGCCCGGCATCAGCGCCATCAATAATCACCTTGGGAGCCGCGGGATGGAGACCTGAAACGTCACGGGGTCGGCGTAGCGTCCGTGACGCAAGCGCGTGTAGACGGCCAGCGTCGCCCCGCGGCCCCGGCCATTGCCATTGACGGGGAAGGGGAAATCGACCGTGTACGAATACGCCGCGGCGCGCGGCGCGATAGGGGAGACGGGCGCCAGGAACTCCCGACAGGCCGCGTGCCCTCCATAGACGACCACGTCGCCGGCCGGGCAGAGTCCCGCTCCGGAGGCGGTCAGCGATAGGTCGACCGGACTCAACATGCCACGCGGCGGAGCGATGGGAAGCTCCTGGCCGCTCACCCGCAGGTAGAAGCGCGTGTTGCTGGGAGTAAGTTGCAGACCGGTCAGCGTGATGGCCGTCGCTCCGACCCGCGCGACCTGATGCAGGGCAACCTCGCGCGACGGCGCGACGAGGGCCGTGATGGCGTAGGTAAACGGACCCTTGACCCAGACGCCACGATAGATTGTTGTGGCTGGATACCCCGTCGTCGGGCTGTGCCGCTCGCACGCCGGCGTCGCCGGCCAGGCGCCGCGTCCCGTCTCATTCAGGTTGATAGCGGGGATGGTAAAGCGCAAGGCGAGGGGTCCCGGCCCCATATGGTACGGGCGGATGGCGCCGGGAACGACGACGCGGCGCGCATCGTACGAGACAATCTGGCCCGTGGCATGGCTCATGATGACCTCGACGGTATCGCCCAGCACGGTGACCCCGCCCATAAGGAACTGCTCTCCCAGCGCCGGACTGAGGATAGGATAGGCGTCGGGCAGTCCGTCCGATGTTCCCAGCATCAGAGAGCGGCCCGTCGGCCCCGTCACGGTGTAGGCAAGCACGATGCGTTGCGCGTCGGCGTAGACCCGGTTGAGCGTCACGGTGAAACCACACGCGCTCCGCGACAGGTTCAGCGGTTGCGCGAGGCCGCGGGCGGCGATCTGCCGCGTACCGGGGTTCTGCTGGAGAGCCTGATCGCCCAGCGACGCGATGGCCGCGTAGGCGCCTGCCACCACGACCGCGGCCACGAGGGCGGCGGCCAACCCGAGCGAACGGCGCGGCCTTGCGGCGCGGCGCCGGGATACCGGTGGAGATGTGGGCGTCAGGGTCATGCGGGCGCGTAGGACCCGATCCATCGACGCGCCGACGCGCGGGGGGAGCGCCGCGCGATAGGTCCGGTCGAGCGCGGCAACCGCGCGCTCGAGGGCGGCATCCTCCTCACCGGCGAGGAGGTCGGGGTAGCGGTCGGCGAGGTTACTCACGATAATGCTCCTTCAACGAGTGTAGCGTGCGGGTCAGGTGCTTCTTGACAGCGGCCTCGCTCTTCCCGACGACGGCGCCGATCTCCGCGCTGGTCAAGCCGGCGGCGAAACGCAGCGCCAGCATCTCGCGCGTCGCCGGCGCATAGCCCAGGAGAATCATCCGCAAGCGGTCGCTCGTTTCCTGCTGGAGGGCGGCCATCTCCGGATCGTCCGGGGCGAGAGGCTGCAACGCCTCGGAGACGGCATCCCAGGCGACTGTATTCCGGCGCCGGCGCGCCTGACTGCTTGCCGCGTTGTGGGCGATGCGGAACAGCCAGGCGGCGAACGACCCGCGGTCGGCGCGGTAGCGGGGCAGCGCGTCGAGCACCTGCAGGAACACCTGCTGCGTGAGATCGGCGGCATCGTCGGCGTCGCGGGTGCGCGTGCGCAAGTAGGCGTAGATGCGGTCGCGGTAGCGGGCGTAGAGCGGCTCGAAGGCCCTCGGGTCCAGGCGCGCGGCGGCGACCAGCGCGGCGTCGATCAGCGCGGCATCGACCGACGCGGCGTCGATCAGCGCGGCATCGACCGATGCGGCGTCCGCCTCGGCGCCAGGGGACGCGCGCTGTCCCATCCGAGGCGGCGCCGCTACGTCATACATTGGTCTTGCGCCTTGGTATCCCTATCATGAACGAGCCCCATGCCTTACCTCCTCACATCCTTCGGCGTCACAAGCGCGTGACACCTGTTCATACGCCGCAAGGCACGGGCGGGGGACATCAAAGTCCGTGGATGATATTGGGGGGCTACGTCCACGCTTCAATGACGCGACGATCCAGGCAGGGTCTGTGAAAAGTCGTTAGCGCGCAGAAGTCTCGGGACGGGGGGAGAGGCACACCACGAGCGCGTGCGGGGGTATGCTGAACGCACGGAGATGAGGGGTGGAGCGCGAGGAGGAGATGATG
>JAABUX010002284.1_pt1 | contig 27350 bp, 31 predicted proteins | sample 5561851 | NCBI WGS metagenome assembly JAABUX01 (sample SAMN10711883, study PRJNA513361) | rock metagenome | isolation source: Antarctica rocks | place: Antarctica: Victoria Land, Richard Nunatak red sandstone | collected 2016-01-03 | reverse complement strand
ACAACTTCGGCCGACGATTGAAGACCCTCAAGGGCCTAACCCCCTACCAAGCCATCTGCAAAACCTGCACAGTCAAGCCAAAACGATGTACGCTCAACCCGATCCAGCAAATGCCGGGACTAAACATCTAAGCCTGCGTGTTGCTTAAATAGCAAAGCGCTCGCAGCCCGGGCCGGAGTCCTGGTCAAGGCAGGTGATTGCCTCCAGTGACGCCGTTAACTTCCCTGGTGACGAAGCTCGCTCCTGCGAGGCGAGCAGGACGTAGATTGGCGCTAGTTCCGCCGACTGGCCGGGGCGCTTCAGCGGCACCATGGAGCCGAAGTCCGGGATTTTCTCCTCCGGTTGGCCGCCGCCCGGTTGCAGCGGCGTCCACACCGGGCCTGGCGTCACGGCGTTCACCCGGCGGCATGTGCGGCAGCGCAGCCTTGCACAGCCAGAACATGGCGTAAACGTTGGTGCGGAAGGTCGCGTCGAACTGCTCGGTGGCGAGGTCGGCGACCTCCTTCACCGCCGTTTGCTTGCCTGCGACGTTTACCAGGAAGTCGATCCCGCCAAGAGCCGCCCTCGCCTGCTCGATCAGCGTCCCGCAGAAGCCTTCCTCATTGATATCGCCGGGCAGCGCCACTGCCTTCCGGCCGGCCTCCTCGATGAGACCGACAACCTGCTGCGCGGCCTCCTCGGACAGAAGATAGTTCAGCGCCACGTCGGCGCCTTCGCGGGCGCATGCGATGGCGACCGCGCGGCCGATGCCGCTATCGGCCCTGGTAATGACGGCGCGCCGCCCGGCGAGGCGGCCGAACCCCTTGTAGCTTGTTTCGCCGTGATCGGGCTTCGGGTCCATGTCTTGCGCAAGGCCGGACGCCGATTACGATTGTTTTTCGAACTTTGCCTGCGGGTACTGCTTGGTCAGGTCCTGCGTGGGGTACCGGTTTGGCGTCTGGCTCATAAGCGGCGGCCCTTTCGATCATGCCGACAACTTGGCCGGCTGGAGCAGGTTCGATCGGTCTTGGGGACGTATGCGCTCCGTCCGGCAACGTAAAATTAACCGAAGCTGGGCACATTCGCCTTTCGACTCACAGGCGAGAGGTGCTTGCCTATGCCGACACACCACGTTTTCCGCGGGCTTCGACGGGACCGCCGCGCGGCTGCAGCGCTGGAATTTGCCATCGTCAGCATGCCGTTTCTCGGGCTTGTCCTGGGACTGGCCACGGTTGCTGTCGATATGTACCTGCAGGAAGCGCTCGATATCGCCGTGCAAGCTGCGGCACGACAGGTGCAGCTCGGTCAGGTGCCGGCAACCTACTCCGCCGGGGATTTTGCAGGCAAGGTGTTCTGCCCGGCGTTCGTCATCTTCGCGCCCTGCACCAACGTGCTCGTCACTCTGCAGCCCGTCACCGATTACCTCAGCGCGGATGTAGTCGCCACTCAGACCGCGGCGCAACTCGGGAGCAGCGGCTCGTTTTGTGTCGGCCAGCCCGGACAGCTGATGTTTGCGCGAGTGGTTTACCTGGCCCCGATCATCAGCCAGTTTTGGCCCTACGCCGGTCAAGTCTCCATCAACGGATCTATCGGCACTGGCCTGGTGTCCACCGCGGCTTTCGCGAATGAGAACCCGTCCGGCGCGGCAATTTCCACGAGCGCCGGATGTTGAGGTCGCTGCTCCGCCTTTTGGCCGCTCGAAGCGCGCTGGCAGGGATTGAGTTCGCACTCATCCTGCCCGTGATGTTGACGATGCTGGCCGGGCTCGTGGATATCTCGCTCGCCGTCATCACCGCCCGTCGGCTCACGGTCGCTGCGGCGGACGTAGCGCTGGTCGCTTCCACCATGGCCGTGCAATCCAGCAGCCTTAACGCGCTGAACGGCCAACAGGCGTGGCAGGCGACGACGGCGCCGTTCGCGATTTTCCCAGCATGGCGCGATCTGAACGGCCCTCACGGCTTCTCGATCACGCTCAGCGCGGTCGATTTTACCGGGACCCCAGCAGGATGCACAACGAACTGCGCCGGCTACATCGCAGCCACACGCTGGAGCGTGGCGAACAGATTGGGTCAGATCAAGCTGCGGCCGTGCGGCGCGTTGGCCGCCGTGCCCGACGGGCAATCGGCTAGCATGGCGACGCTGCCGGCAGGAGTGTTCGGCCCAACCTCCGTTCTGGTCGGTGACGTTGCAACGGTGTTCGTTCCGCTGATGACCGGCATTTTCCTCGGCCCCGTGCCGATGCTGCGCTCCGCCTACGTCCCACCGCGGGTGAACAACGGCGTGCAGCTTAGCAGTCCGGGTCCCGGCTCAACCGTGAGTTGCCCCCAACAAGGTGTTAATGGAAATGACTGACAAGCGGCATCTTCGGCACGACCGGCGCGGCAATGTTGCGATATTGGCCGGCCTGCTTGCGGTGCCCCTGCTTGGGCTTACCGGACTCGCAATGGATTTCGGCACCGCCACAGCTACAAAAGCGCAACTTGACCTAGCAGCGGATGCAGCCGCCCTACTTGCCACCACCAGCGCTTCGAATGCCTACCTGGCCGGAGCATCGGATCCGATCACGTCAGCGCAAACTGCCGCCGCCCGAAGCTTCAAAGCTCAATCGAGCGGCCAGGTTGGCGTCAGCATCAGCGCCGTGACCGTCTCAGTGCTCCACCCATCGGGCACGCTGTTCTCCGCTGACGTCAGCTATCAAGGCGTCGTGCAGACCACGCTGGGGCGTCTATTCGGGGTGCTGAACCTCGCCGTCAACGGTCGATCTTCGTCTAGCCTGTCGATCAATCCCTACGTCGATATTCAGGTGCTCATGGACGTTTCGTCCTCCATGACAATCGCGGCGACTCAGGCCGACATCGCCCGGATGGAGTCGTTGACTAGCGCCTATTCGCCTGTCGGAAAATTGCCTGGGAACGTCGCAAAAGGTGAGAAATGCGCTTTCGCGTGCCACTGGACTACTACTGGCGACGACTACTATGGGCTGGCGCAACGCAGCAATGTTCCATTGCGCATCGATGTCCTTCGCGACGCTGTGAAAAATCTGATCAGCAATGTCGACGCGTTGAACACGCACTCCGCGTTTCGCCTCGGCCTTTACACGTTCGCGCAGGCCTTCACGCAGATTTATCCGCTCAGCCTGCAGATTAGTGCCGCGACTGCTGCGTTGTCACAAATCTCGCCGGACGTAAACGAGTGCAAAGATGACAACAGTTGCCCAGAGACCTACTTCAGCAACGCCATGAGCAGCTTGACCTTGATTGCGGGCACTTCGGGCGATGGCGGATCACCAGCAACGTCGCAAAAATTTCTGTTCATCGTAACTGACGGGTTGGTAGATCAGAAAGGCAAGAAGGGTCGAGAGTTAGGTCCGGTCGATACAGCTGATTGTGACACCGTAAAAGCAAAGGGTATCACTATTTTGACCCTGTACACGCCCTACCTTCCTTTGTTAAGCAACGATTATTACGTAAAAAATGTGGCTCCGATACAGATGAAAATCGGCCCGTCGCTGCCGGTTTGCGCTACCTCGCCTACGCTGTACTTCCAAGCAGCAAACGCCAGTGATGTCGATGCCCAGCTTCGCCTGATGCTGGCGAGCGTGCTGCAAACTTCAGGCCATCTCACCCGGTAGCCTCCCCTAACGGCACGTTGAGGAACTGTGTTTTCAGCTGATTTGGTCAGCTCTGATGCTTACCGCCAAGGCGGCAAACTGATTGCTGGCGCCGCCGCACAAGCAGACGATCAGCTGGCCACCGGGCTGCAAAAGCGCAAAAAAACCAGGCAGCAGCCTGCGCTTGGAACTCTCGCAGCGTTCCTGCCCCGGTCAGAAGCCGCATAATCAGGCCCACCTTGTATCCGGCGACGTGGGTTAGATAGCGCGTCTGCAGGTTCTCCCGACCGCGTAGCCAGACCTTTCGCATGCCGCCGCGATCGAGCATCAACGCAAAGCTGCGTTGGCCCAGGCCGGCTCGAAGTTTGGACGCTTGGCGAGCGGCCCCGGAAAGGAGTCGTGCGCGATTGTTATAAATCGCCCGCCATGCCTGATCGCCGCCGCGCCAGCGCGAGAACCCGTCGCGGCGCAGTTCAGACATGCGCGGTGATCCTCTACGGCTTTCGTGGACGGTTTACGCTAGGCGGAGCGCTGTTTGTTCGGCCTGGACCGGAGTACGGTAGCCAAGGAAACAGTGCAACCTGCGTCGATTGTAGAATTCCTCCATGTAGGCGCACAGGTCACGCCTGGCCTCGTCGCCGGTGGCATAGGTTTTGTGGTGCACCAGCTCGGTCTGGAGCGTGTGGAAGAAGCGTTCCATCGGCGCGTTGTGCAACGGGTTGGCCCGGCGGCCCATGGATGGGGTGATGCCGGCTTTGTTCAGCGCTGCCTGGTGGTCCCTGCAGGCGTGTTGAACGCCGCAATCCGAATATGGCCCCGACATACGGCCAGCCCTCGCCGGTTGCGATGGTGGTCAGGTCCGCCAGCCAAACCTGGTTCGGCTTGGTGGCGGCGGCAAGCTGCCGGTCCGACAGGTTAAGGGCAACCGGGAAAGGATGGCAGCTGTCGGTGGTCTGCACTTGCCGCCGCCGGGCTACAAGGCCACGCACGCCATGCTGGCGCATCAGGCGCTCGACACAGCCACGTCCCACCTGCCTCCCGTGTGCCCGCCGTATGTCGCCCAGCAACGCGCAGTCCTCGGCCGCACGCCTGCTTTCGGGCTGGGACCGCCAAGCGTAGTCGCCTGCCCTGGAACGGCCGAGGATGCGGCAAAGCTCGTGGACCGGCCAGGCGCCGCGGCAGTCCTCGACCACGCGGAACCTCATCTCAACGGGCCCGCGAAAATCGAAATGGACTTGTTTGAAATGTCCCGCTCCATGCGCAGCCGGTCGCACTCCCGCCGCAGCCGCGCGATCCCGGACAGATGCTCCGCATCTGGCTCGGCCGCCTGATCAGCCGTGGGAACAGGCAACAGCTTGGCAGACGGGGCCGGCGGCCATGCCGCCTCGGCCTTGCCCCCGCTTGCCCCATGCTGCCGCACCCACCGGCACAGCAACGTCGGGTGCAGGCCCACCTCAGCCGCAACAACCGTCGCCGTCCGGCCGCTGCTGGCCACCAGGTCCACAACCCAGCGCTTGTAGTCTTCCGGGTAGGAGCGTGGCTTCGAGCCCATCGCCTGCTGATCCAGCAAACACCCCAGCTTAAGTCTTGCCTCTGGGTGTCCACGAAACCAAAGGGAAGATCACTACAATGCCGCTCACCTCATGTCATGATCACGGATAAACTGGCGAGTTACGGGGCGGTCGAGCGCGAGGCAATGCCCTTAATCGAGCATAGGAGCGCGGTCATACCGGTGGTGGAAATAGGTTGGTGGGGTAGTCTCTGGTTTGTTCCACGCGCCATTTCCGGCGTTCGAGCGCTGGTGGAGATCACGCCATGGAGCCGGTTGAGCTCGCCGCCTAGGCAACCCCACTCTCATGCCGCTGGAAACACGCTGCTCAAGCGATTGCCACACAACTCGCAACGGCACCCGAGAACACGTTATAACATCCAGTTAAAGTCGGACGGCGTGCCTGCTTGGCATCCTCTCAAGATGCGAAGGAGTTTCGCTCGGAACATATTCGGAATGGATCAAGCTGATAGCCGGGCGCATCTGGATTCGTCGGTGGTTTGCGAGACGACGGCAGCCACTTGGTTGAGCCTCATGCGCCCTGCCTCACCGTAACGCGGAACTACGTGTAGACGGCCAACCTAAACCTGCGCTTAGCTACCTTCCGGCTCAACCGCGCCCAAAAACGCGAGGCCAGGGAGGACCACACGGTGCCACTGGATAGCGGCGAAACCCCGCGGCTGGAGATGCGCGGCGTTTCCAAAACCTTCCCCGGCGTGAAGGCGCTCAACAACGTCCAGCTCAAGGCCTGGGGCGGCGAGGTGCTCGCGCTCATGGGCGAGAACGGCGCCGGCAAATCCACGCTCATGAAGATCCTCTCAGGCGCGCACCAGGCCGACCCCGGCGGAGAAATCCTGATTGATGGCGCTCCTGTCGCCATCACCGACCCGATTGCAGCCAAGCGCCATGGGATCGCGATCATCTACCAGGAGTTGGCGCTCGCTCCCAACCTCACCGTCGCCGAAAACATCTATCTCGGCGCCGAGCCCACCCGGCAGGGCGGCATCGACCGGCGCGCCATGCGCGAGGGTTGCCGGTCCGTCCTGGAGCGGCTCGGCGCGCCGTTCACCCCCGACACGCTCGTGGGCGCCCTTTCCATCGCCGAGCAGCAGCTCGTGGAAATCGCGCGTGCCCTGCACGCGCGGTCGAAGATCCTGGTGCTGGACGAACCAACGACCGCGCTGTCCTCGCGGGAGACCGACCGGTTGTTCGCGCTGCTCCGGCAGTTGCGCGCGGATGACATCGCGCTGATCTACATCAGCCACCGCATGGCCGAAGTATACGAACTAGCTGACCGCGTCGCCGTGCTCCGGGATGGCGGCTACGTCGGCACCCTCACCCGCGATGAACTCAGCGCCGACGCGCTCGTCAGGATGATGGTCGGGCGCGATCTGTCCAGCTTCTACACCAAGACCCACGATCCCCATGGCAGCCACGGCCCTGTCGTGCTGGAGGTCAGTGGCATCACCGACGGCGGCCGGCGCGTGCGGCCCTGCAGCTTCCGATTGCACGAGGGCGAGGTGCTCGGCATTGCCGGCCTGGTCGGCTCCGGGCGCACGGAACTCGCCCGGCTGATCTACGGCGCCGATGCCAAAGCCGGCGGCGAGGTGACCCTGGCGGGCAAGAAGCTGTCGGTCGGAGCGCCGGAGGACGCCCTTGCAGTCGGGATCGCCTATCTCACGGAGGACCGCAAGGCGCTCGGCCTGTTCCTCGACCTGTCCTGCAGCACCAACATCAACCTCGGCGTGATCGCCCGCGACGCCGGGCGCGGTGGCATCCTCGACCTCGCGGCGGCGCGGCGGCGAGCGGCCCAGGCGTTCGAGGCGCTGCGGGTGCGCGCGGCCAATCCGCAGGTGACGGTCGGCAGCCTGTCCGGCGGCAACCAGCAGAAGGTGCTGCTGTCCCGCTGGCTCGAGATCGGACCGAAGGTGCTGATCCTGGACGAGCCGACCCGCGGCATCGACATCGGCGCCAAATCCGAAATCTACCGCATCATCGACGAGCTCGCACGGCGTCGCATCGGCGTCATCGTCATCTCCAGCGAGCTGCCCGAGATCGTCGGCATCTGCGACCGCGTGCTGGTGATGCGCGAGGGCCGCATCGCCGGTGAGGTTGGGGGACCCGGCGGCGAACCGATCACCCAGGAAACCATCATGGCTTATGGCGCCGGCATGGCCGCATAGCCGAACCCAAGGGAGCAAACCGCATGGACGACGTCAGCAAGGAGATCGCGGCGACGCCACGGACGGCGTCGGCCGGACGCCAGATGCAAATCCGCAGCGCCATCCAAGCGCTCGGGATGCTGCCGGTGCTGTTCATCCTCGCCATCGCGTTCCACTACCTCGGAGAGGAGCGCTTCCTTTCGTCGCAGAACCTGTCGATCGTGGCGCAGCAAGCGGCGATCAACGTCGTGCTCGGCTCCGGCATGACCTTCGTCATCCTCACCGGCGGCATCGACTTGTCGGTCGGCAGCATCCTGGCGGCGTCGGCAATGGCGGCGCTGATCGCCTCGTTGATCCCTGGCTGGGGTTTGCTCGGGGTGCCGGCGGCGCTGCTCACCGGGTTGTTCTTCGGCCTGCTGAACGGCAGCCTGATCGCGTTCGGCAAGCTGCCGCCCTTCATCGTGACGCTCGGCTCGCTGACGGCGGTGCGCGGCATCGCCCGGCTGATGGGCAGCGACACCACCGTGTTCAATCCCGACCTGCCGTTCGCGTTCATCGGCAACGCGACCATCCCGATCGCGCCCGGCATCGGCATTCCCGTGCTGGCGATCATCGCGCTGATCGTGATTTTGGCGTCCTGGTATGTGCTGCGCCGGACCGTGCTGGGCGTCTGGATCTACGCCGTGGGCGGCAACCCGGCGGCGGCGCGGCTGTCCGGCATCAAGGTTTGGCGCATCCTGCTGTTCGTGTACGCCGTTTCTGGGCTGCTTGCCGGGCTGGGCGGCGTGATGTCGGCCGCGCGCCTGTTCGCTGCCAACGGGCTGCAACTCGGCCAAAGCTACGAGCTGGACGCAATCGCCGCCGTTATCCTGGGCGGCACCAGCTTCGTTGGCGGCATCGGCTCGATCTGGGGCACCCTGGTGGGCGCGCTGATCATCGCGGTGCTGTCCAATGGGTTGACCCTGGTGGGTGTTTCCGACATTTGGCAGTTCATCGTCAAAGGCTTGGTGATCATTGGCGCCGTGGCGCTGGACCGGGCCCGCCTGCAAGGCAACGCACGCACGTAATGCGACGAAACAGGATTTGGAAGGATACGCTATGTTTAGGACTCTATTGCTGGCCAGTGTCGCGCTTGCACTCGCAACCGGCGCAGCGGCGGCGCGGGATTTGAAGGCGGTCGGCGTCACCGTCGGCTCGCTCGGCAACCCGTATTTCGTGACCGTCGGCAAGGGCGTGACCGACGCCGTGCACGAGGTCAACCCGCAGGCGAAGGTCACGGTGTCCTCGGCCGATTACGACCTGAATAAGCAGTTCACCCAAATCGACAACTTCATCGCGGCGGGCGTCGACCTGATTTTGGTGAACGCCGCCGATCCGCGGGCGATCGCGCCGGCCATCAAGCGGGCAGAAGCGGCCGGCATCACGGTGGTCGGCGTGGACGTGGCGGCGGCCGGCGCCGACGCGACGGTGCAGACCGACAACGTGCAAGCCGGCAAGATCTCCTGTCAGTTCCTGGCCGATGCGATCGGTCACAAGGGCAACGTGGTGATCGAGAACGGTCCGCAGGTGTCCGCCGTCATCGACCGGGTGACCGGCTGCAAGCAGGTCCTGGGCGCCTATTCCGACATCAAGCTGCTGTCGTTCGATCAGGACGGCAAAGGCTCGCGGGATGGCGGGCTGAACGTGATGCAGGGCTTCCTGACGCGTTTCCCGAGCATCCAGGGCGTGTTCGCCATCAACGACCCGCAGGCAATCGGCAGCGATCTCGCAGCTAAGCAGCTCAACCGGTCCGGCATCGTGATCACCTCGGTAGATGGGGCGCCCGACATCGTGGGCGCACTGAAAGGCCCGACGCAGGTGCAGGCCTCGGCAAGTCAGGACCCGTACGCAATGGGCAAGTTGGCGGTGAAGACCGGGTTGGAAATCATGAATGGCAAGAAGCCAGCCGACCCGATGATCATGATCACGCCCCAGCTCGTCACCCGCGACAACGTGGGCAGCTACGGCGGCTGGACGCATTGACCTGATCGGCTGCATCGTCACTGCCGGGGCTTCCTGCACCGTCAATGGCGAACAGGACGTTGTGCGTTGGCGAGGGTGTCGTCCAACTCCGGTCCTCCGGCCCTGAGAGACAAACGGCGGCGCTGGCGGACGGCCCCGTGCTGGTCGGATTTGACGGCGGCCACGTGCGCAGCCGGCGTCGGCAGCAAGGGCGTCACGTCGAGGTGGTTGCTGGCTGGCAGGCAGCCGGGCCTGAACCGGTCAGTCGGCGGCGCGCCGAGCCGCCGCTTCCTCCGCACTGCCGATCCCGCCATGTGCGGCGGACCACGCGACCGGGTTCTCCAGGAAGCGCCGGACCTCGGCCATGGCCGGCTCGGTGAAATACGGACGGTCACGGCAGGCGTCCAATACGTCCCACCAGGTGCAGAGGTGATGCAGCGAGATGTCCATCTGCGCCAAGGTCTCGAGGCTGCCCGGGAACACCCCGTAGAAGAACACCACGAATGCGTGGTTGACGATCGCCCCGGCGTCGCGAAGCGCCTGGGTGAACTGGATCTTCGAGCGCCCGTCGGTCGTCAGGTCCTCTACCAGCAGCGTGCGCTTGCCTTCGGGAACGTCGCCCTCGATGAGGGAATTGCGGCCAAAGCCCTTCGGCTTCTTGCGCACATAGGCCATGGGGGCCAGCATACGATCGGCCATCCAGGCTGCGAACGGGATGCCGGCCGTTTCGCCGCCCGCGACGGCCTCGATGCTTTCGTAACCGACGTGACGCCCTATCTTCTCGACACCCAGTTCGCATATTTTGGAGCGGGCGCGCGGGAAGTAGATGATGCGCCGGCAGTCGATGTAGACGGGCGATTTCCAGCCCGACGTGAATGTGTAAGGCTCCTCGGGACGAAAGTTGACGGCTTTGATTTCCAACAAGATACGCGCCGTCGTCAGGGCCGCGTCCCTGTCCCAGTCCGTCTGGTGTTGCTTGGTCATCCCTGGCGCTCCTGTGGGCTGCCGGGTTGGTAACGCGCGCGCCGGGCGGCGTCCATGCTGAACACCACCGACGATATCGCTCCCGTGTGGGTATTGGACGACGCGCGGGCTGGCACGTCGGGCCAGGCCATCGGCATCGCCGAACGTCTCGGCGTGCCGCATCTGCGCGTGCCGCTGACCTGGAACTGGCGGGCGCACCTCGCCGCATTGCCCCCCCGTGGATCGCTGCGCGGCCTGAGCGGGGCGCCGGGCTGGCCGTTCACTGCCCCCCGTGGCCCGGCGATGACGCTGTCGGCCGGCAGCCGGTCGGAGGCGGTGGCGCTGTGGATGCGCGCGCGGTTCGGCGCGCGAATCGTGCACTGCATGATGCCGCAGTTCGGCCGCGCCGGGCGGTTCGACTTGCTGGTCGTGCCGGAACACGACCGGCCGCCGCGCCGTCCGAACGTGTTGCCGGTGCTGGGCACGCCGCACCGCCTGTCGCCGCTGGCGCTATCGCAGGCCCGCGTTGCCTGGGCAGGGCGGCTGGCGCACCTGCCGCGGCCACTGGTCACGCTGCTGGTCGGCGGCGGGGTGCGCGAGGGCGAGATGCGTCCGGCCCTGGCCCACAACCTCGGCCTCCATGCCGCCCAGCTCGCGCAGTCGGCGGGTGGCGCCGTGCTCGCCACCACCAGCCGCCGCACCGGGTCGGAGGCGACGGACGCGCTGGCCGCCGGCTTGGCGTCGTCCATGCACCTTCTGTATCGGTGGGGAGAGCCGGACGAGAACCCTTACGAGGGATTTATCGGCCTCGCCGACGCCATCATCGTGACCGGCGATTCCGTGTCCATGATCAGCGAGGCGTGCGGGGCCGAAGCGCCGGTGTTCATCGCCGGATCGGACCCGCGCCGGCGGCTGCGGGCGCTGCACGCCAGCCTGTATGCCGCGGGACAGGCGCGCCCGCTTGGCGACACGCTGGTGTCGTGGACGCGCACCCCGCTCGACGAGGCGGGCCGGGTCGCGACGGAAATCCGCGCGCGCATGGCCCTGGGTCCGCAGGCGGTGGATTGACCAAGGGCCGCGACCCACGGCAGGCTTTGCCGATGGAACGCAGCTACAAGATCGCCGTGATCCCGGGCGACGGGATCGGCAAGGAAACCGTGCCGGAGGCGCTGTGCGTGCTGGACGCAGCCGCCGCGCGCTTCGGCTTCACCCTTCGTCCCACCCACTACGACTGGTCGTGCGAGACTTACGCCCGCACCGGCGCCATGATGCCTGGCGACGGCATGGCGCAGCTCGCCGAAAGCGACGGCATCCTGCTCGGCGCCGTCGGCTGGCCCGGCGTGCCCGACCACGTCTCGCTGTGGGGCCTGCTGATCCCGATCCGCCGCGGCTTCGACCAATACGCCAGCGTCCGCCCCTGCCGCCTGATGCCCGGCGCGCGCACCCCGCTCGTGAACCGCACGCCTGCCGACATCGATTTCGTCGTCGTGCGCGAGAACACCGAGGGCGAGTATTCCGCCGTCGGCGGCCGGGTGTTCGAGGGCACCGAGCATGAGTTCGTCACCCAGCAGGCCGTGTTCAGCCGCCGCGGCGTGGACCGCATCCTGCGCTATGCGTTCGAGTTGGCGATGACCCGGCCGCGCCGCCTCGTGACGTCCGCAACCAAGTCGAACGGCATCACCGTCACGATGCCGTATTGGGACGAGCGGTTCGCGGCGATGGCGGCGAACTACCCGGAGGTCACGACCAACCAGTTCCACATCGACATCCTGTGCGCCCAGTTCGTCCAGCACCCAGACTGGTTCGACGTGGTGGTCGGCTCCAACCTGTTCGGCGACATCCTGTCCGATCTCGGCCCGGCGGTCGCGGGCTCCATCGGCATCGCGCCCTCGGCCAACATCAACCCGGAGCGGCTGTTTCCCTCGATGTTCGAGCCGGTGCACGGCTCGGCGCCCGACATCGCCGGGCAGGGCGTCTGCAACCCGATCGGCCAGATTTGGTCGGCCGCGATGATGCTGGACCATCTCGGCGAAAAACCCGCAGCGGACACGATCGTGGCTGCGATCGAAACCCTCCTGCGCGACGGTGGGCCGCGCACGCGGGACATGGGCGGCCAGGCCGGCACGCAGGAGGCCGGGCGCGCGCTGGCGGAGATCGTTCGCGCCGGCTGACCGGTTTCCCAGTCGGCGACCCTTGCTTTCTCACGCGATTACCCGCACGCATCGACACGTAACGGAATCGTCTCATGCGGGACGGCCGCCGTGGGGGAGATGCCGTTGACCTGGAACCAGATGTACGACCCGGTTGGGTCCGTGCTGCTTTCGGCGCTGATCGCCGCCCTGCCCGTCGCAACCATGCTGATCGCGCTCGCCTTCCTGAAGGTGCCGGCGCATTTCGCAGCGATCGCGGCCTTGACCGTCGCCGTGCTGGCCGCCGTGTTCGCCTTTGGGATGCCCGGCGGGCTCGCGATCCGCGCGGCCGGGCTCGGGATCGCCTCGGGGCTATTCCCGATCGGCTGGATCGTGCTGAACATCATTTTCCTCTATCGGTTGACCGTCAGAAACGGCTCGTTCGCGGTGCTGCAGGGCGCGATCTCGGGCGTGACGCCGGACCGCCGGCTGCAACTGCTGCTGATCGCCTTCGCGTTCGGCGCATTCTTCGAGGGCGCGGCAGGGTTCGGCACTCCGGTGGCCGTCACTGGCGCTATCCTGATCGGACTTGGGTTCTCGCCGCTCGCCGCATCCGGGCTGTCGCTGATCGCCAACACCGCCCCGGTGGCGTTCGGCGCCCTGGCCGCGCCGGTGATCGCGCTGGCCTCCGTCACCGGACTCGACCTCAACACGCTGTCGGCGATGATCGGCCGGCAGCTGCCGTTCTTCAGCTTCATCGTGCCGTTCTGGGTGGTGTGGGCGTTCGCCGGCTTCCGTGGCCTGGCGGGCGTATGGCCGGCGGCGTTGGTCACCGGACTCAGCTTCGCGATCAGCCAATTCGTGGTCAGCAACTATATCGGCCCCATGCTGGTCGACGTGATTTCGGCGCTGGTGTGCATGGCCTGCCTGGTCGGCTTCCTGGGCGTGTGGCAACCGCGCGAGGTCTGGACCAGCCCGGCGCTGCGCTCGCGCGACGACAGCGCCGCCAGCATGCCCGCCCGCGCGCCCGTGGTCCGCAGCCACGACCGCGCGGCCCTGATCGGCGCCTGGCTGCCCTGGGTGATCCTGACGGTGTTCGTGTTCGCCTGGGGCCTGCCCGCGGTCCGCGCCGTGCTGAACGGCATCTACACGCAAAGCTTCCCGATCGACGGCTTGCACAACGCCGTCATCAAGGTGCCGCCCGTCGTGGCCGCGCCGACCAAGGAGCCCGCGGTCTGGCTGTTCAACATCATGTCGATGACGGGCACGGGCATCCTGTTCTCCGCCATCGTGTCCGGGTTGATCATGCGGTTCTCGCCGTGGACGCTGATCACGGAGTATGGCCGGGCGATCTGGACGGTGCGGCTGAGCCTCGTCACCATTGCGGCCATGCTGGGTTTGGGAACGCTCACGCGCTACGCCGGGCTGGACGCGACGATGGGCTTGGCGTTTGCCTCGACAGGCGTGTTGTATCCGTTGTTCGGCACCATGCTGGGATGGCTGGGCGTGGCGCTGACCGGGTCGGACACGGCGAGCAACGTGCTGTTCGGCGGCTTGCAGAAGATCACTGCCCAACAACTCGGGCTGTCCCCGGTGTTGATGGCGGCGGCCAACTCCTCCGGCGGCGTGATGGGCAAGATGATCGATGCGCAGTCGATCGTGGTGGCGTCGACGGCGACCAACTGGTTCGGGCATGAGGGCACCATCCTGCGGTTCGTGTTCTGGCACTCGATCACGCTGGCGCTGCTGGTCGGCGGGTTTGTGATGCTGCAGGCCTACGTGGCGCCGTTCACGTCGATGGTGCTGCAGTGATGCAGGGCGCGTCGTCCGCGCTGCCGGTCGACCTGACCGGGTTGCGGGTTGCGATCACCGCGGCGGCTGGCGGCATCGGGCGGGTGATGGCGGACAGTTTCGCCGCGTGCGGCGCGCGCGTGTTCGTATCCGACATCGACGACGCGGCGCTGGCGGCGTGCCCGCACCCGAACCTGCGGGCGGACGCCGGGAGCGCGGCCGAACTGGACCGGTTCATGGACGCGGCCCTGGCGCAGCTGGGCGGCCTGGACGTGCTGGTGAACAACGCCGGCATCGCCGGGCCGACGGCGCCGGTGGAGGACGTCGACCCCGCTGCCCTGGACGCGACCTTGCAGGTATGCCTGGCGAGCCAGTTCCATTGCGCGCGGCGAGCGGTTCCGGCGCTGCGGGCGGCGGGAGGCGGCACGATCATCAATCTCAGCTCGGCTGCGGGAAAGTTCGGCTTCGCCCTGCGCAGCCCGTACGCCGCGGCGAAATGGGGCGTGATCGGCTTCACCCGCACGCTCGCCATCGAGCTCGGCCCCGACCGGATCCGCGTCAACGCGCTGCTGCCGGGCTTGGTGGAGGGTCCGCGCATCCGCAGCGTCATCCGCAACAAGGCCGCTGCCGCCGGGATCGGCGACAACGAGCAGACCGAGCGCGCGCTGTCGACCGTCAGCCTGCGCTGCTTCGTAAGCCAGCAGGACATCGCGAACATGGCGCTCTACCTCGCCAGCCCGTTCGGCGCGACCATCAGTGGCCAAGCGTTGAGTATCGATGGCGGGATGGAAGTCCTGGTCTGACAGCGCGGTTGCCGCCCTGTTTCGCCGCCAGCCTACACGGCAGCCTTGGACAAACCTTGCGGCAATCCCTAGGTTCGAAGCGTGGGGTCGAACAAGCGTTCAAACTCCGCATCGAGACGTGAATAGTGGCAGGAGGTGCCAGTGAAGCGGTCATTTGGACGCAAAAGTATCGTGCTCTCCGTCGGGTGCATGTTGCTGGCGACAGGCTCTGCTTGGGCGGATGACAGTCCCTTCGTAGGACGGTGGCATTGGAACCGGGCGCAATCGACCCTGCCAATCGGCGAGCCCGTGCCGGCCGACCTCATGGCCGACTTCTCGCGCATCGACAGCGCTCACGTCAGGTGGACGATCACCGTGGTGAACGCACAGGGCCAGCCCACGACGAAATCCTTCGACGCACCGGCAAATGGTGAATACTATCCCATCAGCAACGACACGACCGCCTCGTTCCGGCTAAATGGGCCGACGCTGCAAGCGACCTTCAAAGGGCCTTCCAACCAATCCGACACGCTGACCTGCACGTTGTCGGAGCACCAGAAGAAGATGACCTGCAACGGCGTGGTGAAGGGGGAAGACGGCAAGGCCGAAAGCTACGTCGACGTTTACGATCGGAGGTAGTCAGTCCGGGTTGCCAAACGACAAACGTTTCAACGGATCTCGGCCTCGATAACGCCGCATTTGCTCAGCAGGTTCGCCATCGAAACGTAGGAAGGCAGGTTCATGGCAAAAGCCGCGGCGCTCCCGATTTTCGTCTGCTTCGCCCTGTCCGCCTGTGCTTTCGGGCCTGATTATGGCGGGTACGGCTATGGTGGGGGCTACGGCGGATTCGGCGGTGATTACGGTGGCTGGGGCGGGTATGGCGGTGGCTGGCATCATGGCTGGGAACACGGCGGGTGGGGCGGCGGCGGGCATGAGGGCTTCGGCGAACACGGGTTCGGTGGACATGGCTACGAGGGCGGACGCGGCTTCGGCGGCGGAATGCGATAGCCGAGTCAGCATCATCCCGCAGCACGTGCGATACATCTATCGGCAGTCATCGAGAGGAGACTAGGAAATGTCCCAAACCGTTCTGTACGCGACCTCGGTGTTGCTGTTTGCAGCATTCGCGTTCACCCAGGCCAGCACTGCGCAGACCTCGACCGGCAACCGCGCAAATGGCTTCAACTACCAACCGACGCCGGGGCAAGTCGACGCCAAGGAGAAAAACCTCGGGGTACGACCGTCTACGACGTCGCAAAAGGCGACCAACGAGACGCTCGAGCAGATTGACCGGGACCTGCTGCTCAAGGAAGGGCTGAGCACCAGGAGCGTCCCCAGCATCAAGCCGCGTTGAACGTTCACAGCGTTTAAGGCGAAGCACCCGCCGCCAACGCCGGCCGGCGGTCGAACCAGGGCCGTGCCCGCTCCAATTGCCCGGCGAGGCGGAACAAGGTCGCATCCTCCGCAAATCGGCCGGCCAGCTGTATCCCGACCGGCAGCCCAGCGGCGGACCAGTGCAGCGGCACGGACATGGCGGGCTGGCCCGTCATGTTGAACAGGGGGGTGAACGCAGCCCACCCGAATGCCGGAGCCGCCATCTGCTTCAGCATGGCCTGTAGAATGGATTTGACCGGCATTCGCGCCAGCACTTCCAGCGCGACTCGCTCGGACGCTTTCAGCGCCTGCTCGCCAATCCGGATTGGCGGCGCTGCCAGAGTGGGCGTCAGGATAGCGTCGTAGCCCTGCATGAAGCCGGTGAGCCGGGCGGTCACCTGGGTTTGCAGCGCCAAGGCCGCCGACAAGGCGCCGGGTGGGTGGGTTTCGTTGATCATGCCCATGGCCCAGCTCGACGGCTCGAACTCGCGCCGGCGCGGCGTCCGGCCGGTGATGGCGGCGGCGCTCAGCGTGTAATGGGCGGTGCGGACGGACCACAGCACCAGGAAGGCACGGGCAAGCGCCGGATAATCGTCGACCGGATCAGCATCGACGACGGTGTGGCCAAGACCGCGGAGCAGCGCCGCGGCATCATCAAGCGCGGCCCGGCAGTCCGGATGCACGATGCGGCCGAACATCGCGCCGCGCACGACGGCAATGCGAAGCGGCCCAGGCTCAGCGTCGACCTCTGCCGCGTAGGGGCGCTCGGGTGCGGATGGATCGCCGGGCAGCGCCGGGTCGGAGCCTGATACGGCGTCCAACAAGGCCGCGCTGTCGCGGACGCTGCGGGTGATGGCGTGGTCCACGTTCAGGTCGCCCGGCATCGCCAGCCGGTCGGCGCCGCCAAGGGTGCGCCCGCGCGACGGTTTCATCCCGAACAGCCCGCAGCAGCTTGCCGGAATGCGGATCGACCCGCCGCCATCGTTGCCATGGGCGGCGGGCACGATGCCAGCCGCCACCGCCGCCGCCGCCCCGCCAGAGGAACCGCCCGGCGTTCGGCCGAGGTCCCATGGGTTGCGGCAGACGCCGTGGAGCACCGGTTCGGTGTAGGGGAATTGGCCGAGTTCAGGCGTGTTGGTCTTGCCGAAGATCGCCAGCCCGGCCGCTTTCAGCCGAACCACGAAAATGTCGTCATGGCTGGGAACGTAGGTCGCGTAATGCCGGCTGCCCTGGGTCAGCGGAACTCCGGCCAATGCCGGGCCGAGATCCTTCAGCAGGTACGGCACGCCCGCGAATGGTCCGGCGCCTTGCTCCGGCACTAGGCGTCGCACGATCGCGTTGACGGCTCCCGCCGCGTCGGCACGATGCTCGGCTTCATCGAGCAGGTCAGCGGCGGTCACGACACGATTGCGCACCGCTTCGGCCAGGCCGAGCGCGTCGTGCTTCGCATAATCCTTGAACATGCGGCCCTCCCAGCCCTGCTTCGCTATGAGTCGAGAGACTCCGGCGTCAGTGCCTCGGCCACCACCTCTTTCTTCCGCTGCGGCAGCAGCTTCATCACGAGGATGAACGATGACAGGAGCAGGCAGATCACGTTCTGGATGATGATGGCCCACTGCCGCAGCAGCACGCCGTACACCAGCCACGCGAGGAAACCCGCGACCGTGATGCAATACATCTTGAGCGAGATGCCGTCCGTGCTCCGCGTGCGGATGATGCTCCATGCCTGAGGCACGAAGCTCACGGTCGAGAGCGTCGCTGCGAACAGGCTCACGACCGTCACCTCGTTCACCGGCGCCTCTCCTCAGCTGACGCGTTCAGATGTTCGCCTGTTCGTCGCGTAGCGGCTCGTCGTCCGGGCTGTAGTAAAGTGCCGCGCACTCGGCCTTCAGCACGCCGCCGACCAGTGACATGTCGTCGCGGTAGGCGTCGCGCAAGAAATCCATCGTGTCGAGGTGACGATCCTCGAAATACATCCGATGCACGTCGTCGGGCCCGGCGCCGTAGACGATGCGGCCGATGCTGGCCCACACCGACGCCATCGTGCACGTCCCGCAGGGCTGCAAGGTCGACTACAACGTGGCGCCGCGCAAATCGTCCCGGCTCAGCTGCTGGCAGGCGCTGCGGATGGTCACGATCTCCGCGTGCGCGGTCGGGTCGTGGCGCAGATCGACTTCGTTGTGCCCCTCCGCCACGATCTTGCCGTCGAACACGACGACGCAGCCGATCGGGGACGCGCCAGGCGTCGCGTCCCCCGCGCGCGCGAAATCCAGCGCGCGCTGCATGTAGCTGAGGTCGGCAGCTTCCTGGTTCAAGGATCAGGCGCTCTTGGTCATGATCTCGTCCGCGATGTTGCGCGGCACGGGATCGTAGTGGTGGAACTGCATGGTGAAGGACGCGCGGCCCTTGGTCATGCTGCGGAGGTCGGAGATGTAGCCGAACATCTCCTTCAGCGGCACGCCGGCCCGCACGATGACGGTGGACCCGCTGCTCTCCTGGCTTTGGATTTGCCCGCGGCGGCGGTTGAGGTCGCCCACGACGTCGCCGACGTGGTCGTTCGGCGTCGTCACCTCCACGTCCATGATCGGCTCCAGGATGATCGGCCCGGCCTTCTTCATGCCCTCGCGGAAGCACGCCTTGGCTGCGATCTCGAACGCGAGCGCGCTCGAATCCACGTCGTGGTACTTGCCGTCAACCAGGGTGTACTTGAAGTCGACCGTCGGGAACCCGGCCAGCACGCCCGTGTCGCACTGGTTGCGGATGCCCTTCTCGACCGCCGGCACGTACTCGCGCGGCACCGAGCCGCCGACCGTCTTGTTCTCGAACACGACGCCGGCGTTCCGCTCGCTCGGCTCGAACATCACCTTCACTTCCGCGTACTGGCCGCTGCCGCCGGTCTGCTTCTTGTGGGTGTAGGTCTCGGTGTGCGACTTGCTGATGGTCTCGCGGTACGCCACCTGCGGCGCGCCGATGTTCGCCTCGACGCCGTACTCGCGGCGCAGGCGGTCGATGATGATCTCCAGATGCAGCTCGCCCATCCCGGACAGGATGGTCTGGCCGCTCTCCTGGTCGGTCTTGAGGCGCAGGCTCGGGTCCTCGCCGGCCAGCTTCTGCAGGCCGATCGTCATCTTCTCGACGCTGTCCTTGGTCTTGGGCTCGACCGAGATGTCGATCACGGGGACCGGGAACGCCATGCGTTCCAGCACCACCGGGTCATCGGGGCTGGCCAGGGTGTCGCCGGTCCCGGTGTCCTTCAGGCCGACGAAGGCCGCGATGTCGCCGGCGTGGACCTCCTTGATCTCGGCGCGCTTGTCGGCGTGCATCTGGAACATGCGTCCGATGCGCTCCTTGTGGTCCTTGGTGGTGTTCATCAAGGTGTCGCCGGACTTCAGCGTCCCGGCATACACCCGCACGAAGGTCAGCGTGCCGTACTTGTCGTTGATGATCTTGAACGCCAGGCCGGCGAATGGCGCGTCCGGGTTGGCCCGGATGCGGCGGCGGTTGCTGTGCTCGCCGTCCTCCTCGCCTTCCTCGGCCGCGATGCTGATGCCGGGCACGTCGATCGGGCTGGGCAGGTAGTCCAGCACCGCGTCGAGCAGCGGTTGCACGCCCTTGTTCTTGAACGCCGTGCCGCACAGCACCGGGCGGAACGCGCCGCTGATGGTGCCGGTCTTGATGGCGCGCTTCAAGGTCGCGACGCCGACGTCGCCGTTCTCGAAATACTCCTCCATGCCGGCGTCGTCGACCGACAGCGCCGTGTCGAGCAGGGTCTGGCGATGCTCCTTGGCCTGCTCCAGCATGTCCTCCGGGATCGGCTCGTCGTGGAACTTCGCGCCCAGCTCGCCGCCTTCCCAGACGATCGCCTTCATCTCGACCAGGTCGACCACGCCGATGAACTGGTCCTCGACCCCGATCGGCAGCTGCAGCGGCAGCGCCACGATGTCCAGCTTCTCCTTCAAGGTGTCGAACGCCCGATAGAAATCCGCGCCCGTGCGGTCCAGCTTGTTGATGAAGATGATGCGCGGCACGTTGTAGCGGTCGGCCAGGCGCCAGTTGGTCTCGGACTGCGGCTGCACGCCGGCGACGCCCTCGATGATGAACACCGCGCCATCCAGCACGCGCAAGCTGCGGTTGACCTCGATGTTGAAGTCGATGTGGCCCGGCGTGTCGATGATGTTGATGCGGTGGTCCTTCCACTCGCACGTCACGGCGGCGGAGGTGATGGTGATGCCCCGCTCCCGCTCCTGCTCCATGTAGTCGGTGGTGGTGTTGCCATCGTGCACCTCGCCGATGCGGTGCGACACGCCGGTGTAATACAGGATGCGCTCGGTCGTGGTCGTCTTGCCCGCGTCGATGTGCGCGGTGATGCCGATGTTGCGAAGCCGGTCGAGCGTTGCCACGATAATTCTCCTCAGCCACGGCGGGCGCAGCCGAGGCCCCTGCCCCATGCGCCAAAAGCCATGCTCCCGGGCGCGTGCGCGACCGGGTTGAACCCGTTGGGGAAATGCGCCAGGGACGCGGGTTTTGCAAGCCTGCCGCGGCCGATGGCAGGGCTGCCGAACATCGTTGCGGAGGTATTTCACGCTCCGTAACACTTCCGTTGCATAACCGGGCCCACAGTGCCCGCCATGGACACCCGGACCGCCCACGCGTTGATCCGCTTCGGCCTCGGCCATCGTGGGACCGAGCCGCCGCCCGACGACCCGGCGGCTTGGCTGCGCGCCCAGCTGCAGGCGGCCGACACCGCGCCGCCGGGGCCGTCGGCCGCGGAGGGGCTCGCCGCGCTCAGGGCCGACCGGGACAACAGGGGCGACCCGGAGCGTCCGAAGCTGGTCCCGCCGATACTCCAGCAGGACATCGCGGCCTTCGCGACCCAGGCGGTGACGACGGCAGCCCCGTTCCGCGAGCGGCTCGCCTGGTTCTGGTCCAACCACTTCACCATCAGCTTGCGCGGCGGCCCGGTCGCCGCCGTTGCGGGCGCATTCGTACGGGAGGCGATCCGCCCCCACGTCACCGGCCGGTTCGGCGACATGTTGCTGGCCGTCATGCGGCACCCGGCGATGCTGATGTATCTCGACAACGCCCAATCCGTCGGTCCCGCCAGCCCGGTCGGCCAGCGCACCCAGCGCGGGTTGAACGAAAATCTCGCCCGGGAATGCCTGGAGCTGCACACGGTCGGCGCCGACGCCGGCTACACCCAGGCGGATGTCACGTCTTTCGCCCGGGTCATCACCGGTTGGTCGGTGGAATTGAAGCAAGAGCCGTTGGGCTTCCGGTTCCGCCCGATGGTCCACGAGCCCGGCGCCAAGACTGTGATGGGCCGCAGCTTCCCCGAGGGCGAGCAGGGCGGCGTCGAGGCGTTGGCCTTCCTCGCCAACCACCCGGCCACGCATCGCCACCTCGCCACCAAGCTGGTCCGGCACTTCGCCGCGGACGATCCGTCGCCGGACGCGGTGCGCCGGGTCGAGTGGGTCCTGCGCGATTCCGGCGGCGACCTCGGCGCCGCGGCGCTGGCGCTGGTCGAATTGGACGCGTGCTGGACGCCGCTGGCCAAGCTGCGCTCGCCGCAGGACTACGTGGTGGCCGTGTTCCGCGCATCCGGCGTCCCGGTCGATGCAACCGCGCCCGTGACGAACGCCATCGCCGGACTTGGGCAGCCGGCCTGGGCCGCCCCATTCCCGATCGGCTGGCCCGATCGCGCGGCGGACTGGGCTGGGCCAGAAGCGATGATGCGGCGGATCGACTGGTGCTACAGCGCCAGCAGCCGGTTCTTTCCGAACGTCGATGCACAGGCTGTGGCGGAGGCCGGGCTCGGCCCGCTGCTGAGCGCCGGCACCGCATTGGCGATTCGCCGCGCCGGCTCCCGCAGCGACGCGCTGACCTTGCTATTCGCGTCCCCCGAGTTCCAGAGGCGCTGACCATGAAGCCCCATCTCCCCCTGACCCGGCGCGGCGCGCTGCTTGGCCTCGGCGCGGCGCTCACCCTCGGGCGCGCCTCCCTGGCCTTGGCGTCGGCCCCGACCGAGCGGCGGCTCGTCGTCGTGCTGATGCGTGGCGCGTTGGACGGCATGACGGCGGTCGTGCCCTACGGCGACCCGGCGCTTGCGTCCTTGCGGGCCGAGTTGATCCCCGGCGCGGTCGGCAGCGAGGGCGGCATGCGCGACCTCGGCGGCTTCTACGGCCTGCACCCGTCGCTGGCGGCGATGCACGCGATGTACCTGCAAGGCGAGTTGCTGCCCGTGCACGCCGTCGCCGGGCACTACCGCACGCGGAGCCATTTCGACGGCCAGGACTACATGGAAAGCGGCGCCGACGAGCGCATGTCGAGCGGATGGCTCAACCGCGCGGTGGCCCTGCTGCCAGCCCGCCCCGGCGTGGACGCGGCGCTGGCGGTCGGCGGCACCTTGCCGCTGCTGCTGCGCGGGACGGCCCCGGTCGGCGCATGGGCGCCGCCGATCTTCAATTCACCGGATACGGATCTGTATGCGCGGATCGCAGCCCTCCACCAGGCCGACCCGGTGACCGGCCCGGCAATCCTGGAAGGATTGAAGGAACGTGGCTTCTCGTCCGACACCCTTGGGGGCGTCGAGAAGCCCAAGAACGTGGCGGCGTTCCCGGCCTTGGCCGCCGTGGCGGGACGGTTCCTGGCGGTGGCGAACGGCCCCCGGATCGCGGCACTGGAGATCGGCGGCTGGGACACCCATGCCGGGCAAGTGCGCCGGCTGGGCGAAGCGCTGGCGCAACTCGACGCCGGCATGGCCGCCTTGAAGGACAACCTAGGCGAGGCCTGGCGGGAAACCGCGGTGCTGGTCGTGACCGAGTTCGGCCGCACCGCACGGGTCAACGGCACGCGAGGCACGGATCATGGCACCGGCACGGTCGCGTTCGTCGCGGGGGGACGGATCGCAGGCGGGCGGGTGCTGGCCAACTGGCCCGGGCTGGCGCCGGGGCGGCTGCTGGAGGCGCGGGATCTGCAACCCACGATGGATCTCCGTTCGGTGGCGAAGGCCTTGCTGGTCCAGCACCTCGGCCTCCCCGCCGGCGCATTGCTGTCGGTGTTCCCCGATAGCCGGGACGCGGCGGCGGCCCCCGGGCTGGTGCGGGCCTAGCGTCGGCGCCGGTGGCCAGGCGGGCCGGCCGCCTTTATACCCGTGGCGATGACCGATCCATTTCGGCTATTGGCGGCGCATCCCCGCACGTTCTCGGCCCTGGTCGCAGGCCTCGCCGGCTACTTCGTTCTTCCTGGCACCTTGGCGCCCTCGACCCGGGCCGTGCTCGCCTGGGACCTGTTCGGCCTGGTGTTCATCGTGCTGTGCGCCCTCCTGTTCCTCGATGCCGCCCCGGCGCGGATGGCGGCGAACGCCCGTGTGCAGGCGGAAGGCGAGTGGACCATCTTCGCCTTCACCATGTCCGGCGCGGTGTTCAGCTTCGTGGCGCTCCTGGTCGAGTTCGCCGGCACCAAGGACCTTCCGGCCGGCCAGCGCGGGCTGCACGTGGCGATCGTCACCGCGACCCTGGTGTCGTCCTGGCTCGTGACCCATGTCGCGTTCGCGCTTCGCTACGCCCATGAGTACTACGCGGCGAAGGTCGAGGGCGGCCCGGTCGATGGCGGACTGGAATTCCCGGGCGAGCCGGAGCCCGACTACTGGGATTTCACCTATTTCGCCTTCGTGCTCGGCATGACGTTCCAGGTGTCGGACGTGCAGATCACCTCGCGCAAGCTGCGGCGGCTGGCGACGGTGCACGGGCTGCTCGGCTTCCTGTTCAACACCGTCATCGTCGCGCTGACGGTCAACCTGGCGGCAAACCTACTTTGATGACCGCGTCGTGACCGCAATCGCGTCGCAATTGATCCGTCTGGCCATCAGGCAGTCCTCAACCCGGGCCTGATGGCCCAGCACATGGATCAGGAACAGGCCGAGCACGACCAGGATCAGCGCCGCCGCCAAGCCAGCGAGGCTTGCGGTCTGGCGGTTGCTGGCCGTTTCATCCTCGTCTTCCATGCCTGCCCAACGACGTGTATCGCCCATCGCATACGCGCGTCCGCACCTGTCATCCAGCCCGATCGAGTCTCCGCTTCGCAAGATGACGCTTCCCCTGCAATCGCCGCCGCTGTTCGGGCCGATCCTGCTGCTGCTCAAACTTTGGCTGGCGGCGCCGCGCCCTGCGCTCTCCTGGTGGGCACGATCCTGCCCTTCGTGGCGCGTCCGGCCCGCTGGCATTGTATACGTCGCCGCTGCTGGCCATCATCTCCGGCTTCGGGGCCGGGTCGAACGTGGGGTCGAACGCGATGCTGATGCCGATGCAGAACTTCACCGGCGCGGCGGCCACGATGCATGCGCCGCAACTGGTGTCGGCGTACGCCAGCCTCGCCGGCGCATGGCCCGGCGCCGCATCGGTGGCGCCCGGATGACCGCCGCCGCCCACCTCGCCGCTGCCGACCCGGCGCTGGCCGCGCTGATCGCCCGCATCGGCCCGTGCGGCCTGGCCCACGAGGCCGCGCGCGAGCCGTACGAGGCATTGGTGCGGGCGATCTCCCACCAGCAACTGCACGGCCGCGCGGCCCAGGCCATCATGCGGCGGTTCGTCGCGCTTTATCCGACCGAAGCGTTTCCCCCGCCGGAACTGGTGCTCGCCACCGACGACGCGAAGCTGCGCGGGTGCGGGCTGTCGGGCAGCAAGGTCGCCGCCATCCGCGACATCGCCGCCCGCGCGCTGGACGGCACCGTGCCAACCCGCGTCGAAGCCGCCGGCCTCACCGACGCAGCCCTGATCGAGCGCCTTACCGCCATCCGCGGCGTCGGCCGCTGGACCGTCGAGATGCTGTTGATCTTCACGCTCGGCCGCCCCGACGTCCTGCCGGTGGACGATTTCGGCGTGCGGGAGGGCTGGCGCCTGATCCAGAAGCTCGACGCCCAGCCCCGCCCGAAGGAGTTGTGGGCGGTTGGCGAGGCCTGGGCGCCGTACCGCTCCACCGCCGCCTGGTATCTTTGGCGCGCGGCCGACGAGGGCAAGAAGATAAAGCAGGGGGTCCCGTAATAATACCGCTCGCAGGGACGCAACAGATCGGCAAGGATATGCCATCCGAGAAGGAATGTGTGTGTGCCGTCGTGTCCTCGCCTCCTGCCACCCGACCTGTTCTTCTCCCTTTTCCGCTGGCGGGAGAGGGCTGGGGCGAGAAAGGGCTTCGATAAGCGGTCGCGTGGCCTGCTTGCCGCCATCGCGCTCCTCACTCCTTTCGCCGCCCACGCGGACCCCGACTTGCTCAGCATCGGCGCCGGCGGGACCGACATCCTGAACCAGCAGACGCGCGCGGCCGGCGACTTCCGGCTGGAATATCGTTTCGGCGTCTCGCTGCTTCCGTTGTTCGAGCAGTACTTTAAGGTCAAGCCGCTGATCGCCGGTGAGACCACGTCCCGGCAATCCGTGTTCGGCGGCGGCGGCATCTGGCTCGACCTCCCGATCGGCACGCATTTCGCGCTGACGCCGCAGGTCGTCGTCGGCGGCTACGGCCAGGGCAACGGCAAGAACCTCGGCTCCCCGTTCGAAATCCGCAGCACGTTCGAAGCCGGCTACATCTTCGACAACCAGACCCGCCTTAGCGCCTCGTTCAGCCATACCTCGAACGGCGGCGTGGCCCGGCGCAACCCCGGCACCGAGGCGGCAGTGATCTCGTTCCAAATCCCGATCACGAGCCTGGCTGGCCGACGTTAGCACGCGCGCCACTCCGATGAGTTCGCCAGAATCGCCCGCGGGAGCTGTGTCCCAACTTTGGCGCATCCCTCAAGGCCAAGCTGTCCATGAGGGCAATCAGCGGCACGCCCGAGGACCAACTGCGCGCGCCGTTGGAAACGTTGCTGCATGACCTCGCGGACGTTCTGGGCTTCACTGCCAGTGAGGTCGTGGCGATTGGGGAGTCCTCACTGTCGGAGATGAAAACACGGCCTGACTACGCCGTGACGCGCTGATGGGATTCAGTGCTGACCAGAAGACCTCTGCAAGAGGATCGTCACCCGGACCGACCCATCCGAACCAACACGGTCCTATGGCAAATGCTGGATAACTGACGTCATGGCAAGTCAGGCGCAACCCGCCAACCTGGGCCGGCCCTGTGCTGGTGCGGCGAGGCACGAGGCGGCCGAAGCCTGACCGCGTGCTTGACGCTGCCATGGCCGCTCAGCGTATTCCCAATCACTTGGGTTTATGCTACGCTGAGCGGTGCCTACGGTTCTGCCCCTCGACGGTCTGCGGGTCACGATCTACCCAACGACCATCTGCCGCCGCAGGTGCATGTCGTCGGCGCGAAAGGTGAAGCCGTGTTCTTGCTGAACTGCCCTGGCGGCCCGGCGGAACTGCACGAAAGCTATGGCTTCAACGGACCCGAAATACGCCAGATCGCTGCCGATCTGCTGGCGCATTTCAAGCCTTTGCACCCAATGGGGGACGATCCATGGAAATCTCTGACGCCGCGATCCAACAGGCCGAACAGCGTATGCGCGAGCGCATGGAATTGACCCCGCGGGCGATTGCAGCGCGCTACGACCGCCGCGTGTCGCGCGTCATGGTCAGCCTGAGCAACGGCCTGGAACTGGCCTTCCCGCCGCACTTGGCCGAAGGCTTGGCCGATGCGAAGCCAGCCGATCTGGCAGCCATCGAAATCACCCCGACCGGCCTCGGCCTGCACTGGCCCAAGCTCGACGCGGATTTATACCTGCCGGCGCTGCTGCAAGGCGTGTTCGGGTCGCCGCGCTGGATGGCCGGACTGCTCGGCAAGAGCGGCGGCTTGGCGCGGACGGCCGCCAAGATCGCCGCCGCCCGCGAGAATGGCCGCAAGGGCGGCCGGCCCCGCAAGCGGGTGACCGCGTAGCTGATTCAGCTCTCCGAATGTATCACTCTGTCAAACGCCCGGACACTGTTGGCGAAGTCCGGAGCGTTTGAGCCAGTAGCGGCGTTTGGTCGGTTTCCGCCTTGGAGGTCGCCCATGTCGCTCCCGTCGCAGCCGCTTCCGTCC
>JAABUX010002283.1_pt1 | contig 27351 bp, 28 predicted proteins | sample 5561851 | NCBI WGS metagenome assembly JAABUX01 (sample SAMN10711883, study PRJNA513361) | rock metagenome | isolation source: Antarctica rocks | place: Antarctica: Victoria Land, Richard Nunatak red sandstone | collected 2016-01-03 | reverse complement strand
ACAACGTCATCATGCGGTACACTGCCGCTGGCATCAGGAGCCTCCTTCCCGTAGCGTGTGGCTTTAGCACCTGCACTCTACCAAAGTCTGCCCCTGATGCCACTCCTCTTTTAGCGGAAACTAGAGTAGATGTGTTTCGCTACAAAGGTCTCAACGGAAAGCACAAAAAAGTCGGGGGTCGTAGGCTGCGACGGAAGACACGACGTGCCCTGACGCCAAGAGGACTGCTCACCCTCCACTCTCACCTCGGTAACGCCTTGGGTGCGGCGCACCCGACTTCTCGTGAAAATACCATGCGTCGCGACCACACGCTTATTCTGCCCCATTTTCATCCCCTGGCTTGTCCGGAACGGTCATATTGCTTTTTAGTGCTCTCTATGACTTGCCTCTGGTCGGTTGTGCTGGCTACTTCGCTCATCCGGGGCCAAAAAAACCTCGGATGAGCGAAGTAGCCAGCACAGGCGGGCCTTGGGGCGCGACGCACGCCATAGCGCGGGCCTCGGGCAGTCGAGCAAGGGGGAGACGGCGGCGGCCGCGCAACTGGCAACAGGCAGGCTGGCGGCCCGCTCGCATCGCCTGGACAGCGGGACACAGCCCGTGCCTGCGCAGCTCCGGGCGACACATCGAGCGCTATAGCGGGCCAGTTTATATGAGGCGTTCGGCCCTCAAAGAGTCAAGCACCTTCTGCGGCTAGGGTGTCGTCGGGGAGGGTCCGGGGATTATCCCAGGGGGGAAGGAGACTTGCCCCGGCATTTGCTGCATGGGAATGGTGATAGTTGCTACGCCTGACTTCACAAAGGCTCGCCCGAGCTGATTCTCTATAATCTTCAGCGCCCCGCCCATTGTCATCGTGTGGATGGCAGCATGGTAGACGCTGAGTACGGCGTCTTGTAGCGCCTGGTCCTGTTCTAAGTCAACGATCACGACGCCCTGTGCCTTGGCCTGATCGCGATCGATCCCAAGACCGTGCGACTGATGCTCCTCATAGTCGGCAAAGTAGGTAGCAACGCGCTCCGCCTGCGTGTCGCGCTCGGCAGCGGGTAAATTGGCGAACATGTATGCAGCCAGCCATTCCTGCACAAGACGACGGGCTAGTTTCTCGGCAACCCCGCACTCGTACAACACCGCCGGCCCGTACTGCTGCAGTATGGGGAGCCAAGCGCCCAGCACCGATGGGTCTTGTGAGCACTCCTGCTTGATGCGCTCGAATTGATTGATGAGCGCTCGGGCGGGATGTTGCCATTGCCCCGTGCTCAACTGCGGGTCGATCGGCCCGAGTTGCGAGTGCTTACCCATCACAATACTATTACCCGCCAACGCCCACATCGTAGCGGCCGACATGGCGGCGAGGGGCACGAAGACGCGGATATCGGTGAACTTGTGGCGCAGATAACGGACGATACTGTTCGTCGCCTCCGCGCTTCCACCGGGACTGTGCAGGATGAGATCGAGGGAGGGGCCGGTGAGATTGCGGCACACCTCCATCATGCCCTGCATGTCTTCGAGCGTGATGGAGGTGCCAGGGAAACTCCCATCAAGCCAGCGCGTGGCGTAGAGGATAGTATCCCGCCCCGTCAGCCCGTGCATCTGCGACAGGTACTTGCGCCTCACACCGTCGATGTCAGGGTTGCCGCCGCGCCCCTGCGCCGATAGCTGAAGTTCTGTGAGGATTTCGCCCCAACTGGGCATACGCTACCTATTCCCACCCGTAGAGTAGCTGACTTTCATAGTCGGCTGCGGGGTGGTTACAGAGATAGCGGTGTAGGGCGCTAAACGGGCGTATGCCGCCATCGCCTCGGCAACGCCAGGAATCTGCCTGGTTTGTTCCACCATTCGCTGCTGCGTCGCCTGGTTTGTCTCAGGGGCATCACGTCGCGTATCCATAAGCTCGTCCTCCTACCTCTCTCTAATTAGCAAGGATAATACCTCCGGTACGCCTGCACCTATTCTGTAGCGATTTGACCACACTTGTCAATAGAATTATAGTTCCATCGCCTGATGCCGCTATACTATCGCTGAAATGTCATCCTCCCTCGATTTGCCAACATTCATCGCGCGCTGGCAGCGGAGCACGCTCACCGAGCGCAGCGCCGCCCAACAGCATTTCCTCGACCTCTGCGCCCTGCTTGGTGAGCCCACGCCGGCGATGGCTGATCCCGATGGTAGCTTTTACACATTCGAGCGTGGAGCGCGCAAATCGAGCGGGGGCGGTGGATGGGCCGACGTGTGGAAGCGTGGCTACCTCGCCTGGGAATACAAGGGCAAGCGCAAAGACCTCGCGGCCGCCTACCAGCAGCTCCTCCAATACCGCGAGGACCTGGAGAACCCGCCGCTCCTCGTCGTCTGCGACCTCGACCGCTTTGAGATCCACACCAACTTCACCGGCACCGTTAAGCACGTCTACGCCTTCGACCTGGCCGACCTTCAGCGCAACGAGCCGACGCCGACGTGCGCCCTTCCTCCCCTAGAGGTCCTGCGCGCCGTCTTTGCGCACCCGGATCGCCTCCGGCCCACGCGCACGACGGCCAGCGTCACCGAGGAGGCCGCGCGCGCGTTCGCTACCCTGGCCGATAGCCTGCGCCTACGCGGCGAGGACCCCGAGGCCACCGCCCACTTCCTGATGCGCCTGCTGTTCTGCCTGTTCGCCGAGGACATCGGGCTCCTACCCGAGCGGCTGTTCACCACGCTCGTCGAGCGCACGCGCACCCGGCCGGCCGACTTCGCCGCGCGCCTGAGCCAGCTTTTCGCGGCCATGGCCATCGGCGGCAGCTTCGGTGCCGACGACATCGCCCACTTTAACGGTGGTCTCTTTGCCGACGCCGCGGTCCTCGCCCTCGCCGGCGATGACCTAGCCATTCTGGCACGCGCGGCCGCCCTCGATTGGGCCAGCATCGAGCCGGCCATCTTCGGTACCCTCTTCGAGCGCAGCCTCGACCCCACCAAACGCGCCCAGCTCGGTGCCCACTACACCAGCCGTGCTGACATCTTGCTCATCGTGGAACCCGTTCTGATGGCCCCACTGCGCCGGCGCTGGGCCGCGGTGCAGGAAGAGGCGCGGGAATTGATCGGTAAGCGCGACGCGGCTAACGGAGGGACACAGACACGGCATCAGCAGGCCCTCGGACGCCTGCTGCTCGCCTTCACCGACGAGATCGCCGTTGTGCGCGTCCTGGACCCCGCATGCGGGTCGGGGAACTTCTTGTACGTGGCCCTCAAACGCCTGCTTGACCTGTGGAAGGAAGTCAGCGCGTTCGCGGCCACCAGCGGCGTGGCCGGCCTGCTCCCCTACACCGTCGGGCCGCAGCAGCTCTACGGCATCGAGATCAACGTGTACGCGCACGAACTGGCCTCGGTTGTCGTCTGGATCGGCTACATCCAATGGCTTCACGACAACGGTTTCGGCGTCCCCAACACTCCGATCCTCAAGCCGCTGCACAACATCCGGCGCATGGACGCCCTCTTGACCCACGATGACACAGGCTGGCCCGGTGAGTCCGCCTGGCCTGCGGCCGACGTCGTGATTGGCAATCCCCCCTTCCTAGGCGGTAAGCGTTTGCGCGCCGAGTTGGGCGATGCGTATGTCAATGCCCTCTTCGCCGTGTACGATGATCGCGTGGCGCACGAGGCGGACCTGGTGTGCTACTTCTTCGCGCGAGCGCAGGAACTGATCGCCGCCGGCTCTGTGCGGCGTGCCGGCCTGTTGGCGACGAACTCTATCCGCGGGGGGGCGAACCGGCGCGTGCTCGATCGCATCAAGCGCGTCGGCGACATATTCATGGCCTGGGGCGACCGCCGCTGGATACTCAACGGGGCTGCGGTGCGGGTGTCCATGGTCGGCTTCGATGACGGGGCAGAGGCCGAGCATGTTTTAGACGGTGCCCCCGTGCCGGCCATCAACGCCGACCTGACGGGCGCGCTTGACCTGACGATGGCGCGGCCCCTCGCCGAAAACGCTAACATCGCTTTCATGGGCGACACGAAAGGCGGCACCTTCGACCTCTCCGCGGCCCAGGCGGCCACTATGCTGGCGGCCCCTACCAATCCCAATGGCCGACCGAACAGCGATGTCGTGCGGCCGTGGGCGAACTCTCTGGATGTCACGCGGCGGCCGCGCGACATGTGGATTGTTGACTTCGGCGTGGCAATGCTGGAAGGGCAAGCCGCGCTCTACGAGCTGCCTTACGAGTACACCAAGGAGTACGTACGTCCCGCCCGCGCGACCTCGCGCACAACGCGCCCCGAGTGGTGGCTCCACGAGCGACCGCGCCCGGACATGCGCGCCGCCCTCGCGCCGTTGCCGCGGTACGCTGCAACGCCCTCGGTCTCGAAGCATCGCGTGTTCGTGTGGATGGATTGCTCGATCCTGCCGGACCACCAACTTCTCGTGTTCGCTCGCGCCGACGACTACTTCCTCGGAGTCCTGCACGCGCGGCCACACGAGCTATGGGCACTGCGCAAGGGGACATCGCTTGAGGATCGCCCACGCTACACGCCGACAACAACGTTCGAGACCTTCCCCCTCCCGTGGCCGCTCGGCCACGAGGCGGTCGATGACCCCCGTGTGAGTGCGATCGCGGACGCCGCACGCGAACTCGTCGCACTGCGCGATAAGTGGCTAAATCCCCCCGACGCATCGGAAGCCGTGTTACGCACGCGCACGCTGACCGCGCTGTATAACGACCCGCCGACATGGCTCACGAATGCTCACCGCACGCTCGATCACGTCGTGCTCGATGCCTACGGCTGGCCGCGCGACCTGAGTGACGACGACATCTTAGGTCGCCTCCTTGCCCTCAATCTCGAACGCGCCGGTGCCCTTGACCCGAGCATGACCCCCGATCTCGTGACCTCGTGAATCCCAGGAGCACATCCACGCTTCAGCCAGTGCGCGCGTCCTTCAATGATCTGTGTTGTCAGGTTAACCGCCGCGCGTAGATCGTTCTATGCGTCGACCTCAACCAGATCACTGAAATCGGCCCGCCCGCGCCGGCCGTTGTCGGCGAAGCGCAGCACGACGCTCATCGGCTTCCAGAACCCAGGGGGACCGTCGTACTCCCCGCGCCCGTTGGCTTCGTCCGGGGCGTGCTCGGGCTCGTACGCATACGTCATCACCGTCCCGACGCGGCCCCTGTTCCGCATTTTCTGGGGGTTCGATGGCTCTACCCGGAAGGTGCGCCCGAGGGCCACGACGAAGTGTCGCTCCGGCTCTCGGCCGCGTGTATCCCTCACCGTGACCATATGCTCCGTTGTCCCCCCAACATGCTCGATAGTCGTCACGTAGCACTCCTTCTATGGCCTATCCATCGGCCAGCCCTATGCGCGGCCATTCGCCGTCTAGCGTAGCGTAAAAGCCCCCACCACGTCGGTGATGGTCGCATTCACAGCGTCCATGCCGTAGGCCTCCGGCCACGCCGCCACGAAGGCCTTGGCCGCTCCCGCCGCGTCTCCCGCCTCCAGCGCGTCCAGCACCTCCGTCAGCGCGTCCCCCCCGATGTGCTGCGGCCCGATGTTGCGCGCCTGCGGCCGGTCCTCGTCGTAGACCTTCACCATCACCCGGCACGGCGCTACGTCCAGCCCCTGTTCCTGCACCCGCTCCCGGAAGGCCCGCGCGTTGGCTTGCTGCTGCTGCGCCGTGGCGATCCCTCGCTCACTGATCCGCAACCCCGGCGTTGAGCACGCTGCCGACCGCGCCTACAGCTCTCAGGAGCGCTCCACACGCCGTAGAGGCACAGAAGGCCCACCCCCCACTGCCCTGCAGACGACGCCAGATGACGCTCCCACGACGGCCTCCGTCGTCCGCTATACTGCGAGTGCGGGAGCCGGGCACGGGGGCAGACCTGGCTTCCCTCTAGCCCTACCGTTCTCATGAAGGATGGACCCATGACAACAGGTCCTAGTGTGGGACAACCCCTGCCAACCCAACCCCCTTTGCCAGGGGCCGCGTCCAACGGTACATCTCCACCGGCGTCGCTCGTACCCGTGAGCATGCAGTACGGGCGTGGTTTATCGACAGACCTCCCCCCGTGTGCTCTCAACAGGACAGAGCTTCTTGAGCTGTGGCAGCAGATAGCCATAGGCTACGATGAGCCGGAGAGAACACAACGCCTCAAAGTCTCTACACGCCTGGCTGCGGGGGACCTGACCGCGTCCGATATGGAAACGCTCCTCACTAACCCGGCGGTGCCGCTGCGCTTCTCGAAATTGAAAATCTTCGCGCTGCCGTCCAACGATAAAAACGTGACCCTTTCGCTCTCTGGTGCCGCCAACACCTTGGAGGTCAGTGGGGCCAGCCGGATTTGGGTCCTGGGACAACGCGAACAGATCAAAGAGTTTGTGACGCAACGGAAACCGCGCTACGCGTTGATCTTCAAGTCCGTCGACTCGAAAAGTCAAGCTGTGTTTTCACTTCTCGCCCTATTTGCCTTCGCATTGCTTGGATTTTTGGTTTCCATCACTAATGCTTCTAAAACAGGTTCTTCGCTTTTTGGCGTCGCAGTTGGGACGTATTTCGCCTTGTTAGCGGTCATCCTTGCCCTCCCCTATAGCCGGCTCAGCCGTACAACAACTCGGCGGCGATTCGGCGGCGATGTGGTGGCCATCGGCACCGTCCTCTTAGTTCTTCTAGCCTTCATCAGTACGCTAAGTATCATTGGCCAGGGTGTCAGTAGCGTCCTTACATGGCTAACCCATCTGCGTTGGTGATAGCCGTTTTATAAGTCCACCTGGAATATCCCCACCACATCGGTCACCTCGGCGTCCACGTCGATCCCGTACGTCCCCAGCCACGCGTTGCCGAACGCCTTGGCCGCCGCAGCGATGTCCCCATCTTCGAGCGCGTCGAGCGCGTCGATCAGCCCCTCGTTCGTCCCCGCGATGTGCATGTCTCCGATGCTGCGCGGCCGCGCCCGATCCTCATTGTAGACCAACACCATGACCCGACACGCCCCCACGTCCAGCCCCTGCTCCTGCACTCGCTCCCGGAACGCCCGCGCGTTGGCCTGCCGTTGCTGCGCCGTGGCGATCCCCCGCACGCTGATCCGCAGCCCCGGCGTCGAGCGTGCCACACTGCGCGCCTCCCCGCCCTCCTTCTGCCACCGCTGCACCGTCCGGACGGAAATACCGAGTTGGCCGGCCAGTTGCTTGTTGCCTGCGGCCACCTGGGCGCGCCCCTCGCCGCCGCCCAGGTCCCATACCACCGCGCGGATCGCCGCCGGCGTCAACTCCACATCCACCGCCGCCACTCGCGCCTCGTACGCCCGCGCCAGGTCCTCCCCCAGGTCGGACACGTTACGCTGCCCCCTGGTCCGTCTGCGCAGCCGTGTGATCGCGTAGCGGCTTCAAGAGCTTGAGCAGTGTTCCGAGCCCGCCACCGTGCGTGCCGTCGAACGCCGGAAGCACGGTCTCCAGCGGGATCGCCGCGTCCTGCACCTTGAAATGCCCCAGGCCCGTCCCCAGCGTGACCGAGGGCGGACACGCTGCCACGGGGTCCGGCTCGTCGCTCACGAGGTATACGGCGTCCTTGTGGACGGCGACGGGCGTGTAGCCAGCCCTGTCCATCTTATGCAGGGCGCGCGAGAGGTTAGCGTTCGCCTGCGCGATGACGAGATGCCGCCAGTCGGGCCGGTAGAGCGGGCTGCGCTTCTCCTTGTGCCACGCGCTGTTGAAGCCGCTGATCGTGAGCGCGTAGGTGTACTTGAGCGCGCCCAGGGCCAGGCGTCCCGCCGGCGTCGTGTCGGCGTAGAGCGCCGTGCGCGCCGTGCGCAGCCGCTCGTACCACGTCTCCATCGCCCGGCTGTGTATGGTCCAGACGTGCGCCTCGGTGATTGCCACGGCCTGGCCGCGTTCCAGCGCCCACGCCACCGTCGGCGTGCAGGCCCACTGCTCCTCCGCACCAGCGATCCGCGCCCGCCAGTACCCCGGCAGCTTCTTGTCAAAGGGCACCTTTCCGCCCGGATCGTGCCGCTCCTCGATCCCCGACAGGCCCAACTCCACCACACCGGCGGCGCTCAACCACTGCGCGTTTTTATCATAGCTATGCAGATATGTCTTCGCGCGCTCGGCCGGCGAGAGCGTGCGCAGCCAACTCAACTCCGTCACCGTCTCGGCCTGCCCTGCCGGCCCCGGCAGCCGCTCGGGAAACTCCCGCTGTGAGCCCGCCCCCCGCTTGCCCAACTCCTGCAGCAGGTCCGTCCCCGTCCGCCCCGGCGAGCTGTAGTACGGCGCGCCCACTGCCCCCGCGTAGGCCACCAGCGCCGCCCGCAGCGTCGCCCCGTCCGTGTCGAGTCCCCACACCGCGTGCTCGTCGTACAGCGGGAACACGAGGGACACGCCTGAGCCCGCCTCGCCCTTCTTGCGCAGGGCCAGCCACGCGCCCAGCGCCTCGGGGAACGCGTGCAACGCGGTCAGGCCGTCGCTCACGAACGGGTGGCGCACCTCGCGGAAGCGCCCGCCGGCGTCGAGCACGGCGGGCAGCCCCGCCGCGCGCACCCAGGCGTCGGTCAGCCACAGCTGCGACAGGTTGTACCGCCGCGCCCCCTTGTACAGGTCGCCGACGTGCCCGATCGTCCCCGTGATGGGGGCGAGGGTCCCGTCGGCCAGGTGCAGCCCGTCCGCGTCGAGCACGCCGATCGCCGCATTAACCCCCGCTGTCATGCCATCACCTCCCCGTCGCTTGTGGCTAGCCGTTCCCCGGACACTCCTCCCACGCGAGGGGTGTATGAGGACCATACACCCCTTCGTCTAAGGGGGTATGCTAAACATACACCCTTCAGATCAACGAGGAGGACGAGATGCCTGCGAAAGACCGGGAACGGCGCGCGCGGACCGTGGAACTCCCCCCGGCAGACGGCAATGCCGCAGCGGCGACAGCGGCCGTCTTGGTGCCGAGCGAACAGCGCCTGGTCACGATCGTCGACGACGAGGAGATCCCCGCCGCGCTCATCGCGGGGCAGGACATCTATCTCCCCATTCGCCCGCTGTGCCACACGCTCGGCATCGCCTCGCAGATGCAGATCACGCGCATCAAGGCGGACGAGGTGCTGGCCGAGAACCTGCGCCGTGTCCGCCTCACCACGCCGGGCGGGCCGCAAACGGTGCAGGCGCTGCACATCGAGAGCGTGCCCTTGTGGTTGGGCACGCTGGAGCCCGGTCGGGTCAAACCTGAGCTGCGTCCCCGGCTGATCGCCTACAAGCGCTGGATGCAGCGGCGCGTGTACGAGGCCTTCGCCGCCGAGATCGGCTGGGGGCGGCCCGGCCCCCCGGCGCCTGCGCTGCCCACCGCTGCGGCGCCCGCCTCCCTCGAGTACATCGAGCAGATGGCCCTGGCGATCGCCCACATGGCCCACCAGCAGCGCGCGTTCGAGCGGGATCTGACCGGCGTGCGCGACCACGTGGAGGTGCTCGACGGCCGCATGGACCACGCCGCCAGCGTCGTCGGCGGCCTGCTGCGCGACGTGAAGGCGCTGCACGCCGTGCTTGCGCCCGGCAACACGATCGCTGCGGCGCAGGCTGCCGAGGTCTCGAATCACATCAAGGCCCTGGCCGAGACCCTGACGCGCCGGGACTCCGCAAAGAACCACTATCAGGGCCTGTTCGGCGAACTCTATCGCCGCTTTCGCGTGCCCTCGTATCGCGAGATCACCACGGACCAATTCCCTGCAGTCATGGAGTGGCTGCGGGACTTCCAACGGACGCTGGACGAGGGGGGCGCGCCCTCGACGTAGGCGACCGCCATCGGTGGCCACGACGGGTAGGCGATTCCGTGCGCGGCCGCGGCCCGCGGCGTCGGTCGTCCGCACAATGGGCGCCGGCGGTTTGTCGCCGATGGACAGGCCATCAACGGCGCGCCGGTCGGTGGCGCGCGAGGGTGCAGCCCGTGCAATCATGGAAACACGCCCTCGCACAGCAGCGGTTGCGCCCGAGCATGTGCCCTCGCGGCCACGACGGCCGGGTGGCGCAGAGGCGCGCGACGATCGTCCGGACGAGAGGCGATCATGAGGCGCCCCTCCCCGCGAGGGCGAGGGACCCTGCCCGCGCCGTGACGGCCCGTTGGACGCGCTCCGCCGGTTGGCAGCGGCAGGGCGCGGCGCGACACACCGGGCAGGCCACCACCAGGGGTGACCTGTCCTCAGCGCGGAGACGATCACCGTCGGACGCTCGTCCCGACGAGGCCAGGGGTCGGGCCGCGGCGCCGAGAGAGGGGACCGAGACCGCTGGAGGGGACACGGGGGGGGTTATTCCCAACGCCGTGCTGTCGTACGCGATGCGCAGGCCGCTGTGGCCCGTCCGCTCCAGGGCCTGCTGCACCCGCCCCCCCAGCTTGTGCGCCAGCCACTCCGCGTGGAAGGCCGTCGGCACCGCCACGCGCAGCACGCCCTCCTCCAGGCCAAGGGCGCGCGCGGGGGCGAACCACACGGCGTAATTCTCGGGCGTCAGCACCTCCCGCACCTCGCCCAGCACCGCCCGCCACAGCGCCGTGGCCGCGTTGTCCGCCGACGGATCGTCCCCGGCGACAACGGGCGTGGCGCCCACGCCGGATGCACAGGGACCCGACGGCGTGGGTTGGGCGCGCGCGGGCGCGATAGCCGCACCCGGTCCCGGTCCGGCCCCCGATAGCTGCGGGTCAGGTCGTCCAGCGCCGTTAGCCGGGGGCCCATTGAGCACATCGGGCGCGTCGACGAGGTCCCGCAACGTGGCGAGCAGGTAGGGCATGCGCACGATCTCCCCATCGCGGCCCCGCTTGGTGATCGCCGCCGTCTGGGAGCGCGCGATCGCGGCCGCCTCGGCCAGCAGCAGCAGCACGTCCGCCTCGGCCAGGTCCGCGACGCGCTGCATGTTCGCCACGCGCGCCCGACTGGCCTGGGGGGCATCGTCGCCGAACTCGGCCGAGAGGGCGGCCACCGCGGTGGCAACAGGCGATGGGCTCTCCCCCGTCGTCGTTGTAGGAGTGAGGACCCCCGTTGATGCGGTCGAGTCGGTCGAGTCGAGAGGAGTAGGTTGGCGCGTGGCCCCCTTTCGTTTCGAGAGAACTGTTTGTTGTCTCGACTGTTTGTTGTCTCGACTGTTTGTTGTGGGTTCGATGGGCGAACCACCCGTGGTTCGATCTGCGCACTACCCGTAGTTCGATTAGCGAACCACCCCAGTTCGGCGTGCGCACTACCCTCTCCCGCCGCCTCGCCGCAAGGGCTCACGGCCACATCGTGCGCGTCGTCGCCGACGAACCACAGGGTATAGCGCGTGGTGGCCTGGTCGCCGGCGACGGTCTGCGTCTTATAAGAGCGGATCAGGCCCCGCTCCTCCAGCCGGCGCAGGGCGGCCGCCAGCGTGCCCCGGCTCTTGATGCCGCAGCCGCGGTCGAGCACCTTGCCCTCGCGCGTCACGATCCCGTGCAGGAACTGCGTGTAGCTGATGCTGTCCGCGTCTTTCTTAAACCCGAGGGTGCGCCGCACGACGTAGAGCAGCGCAAGCAGTTCGGCGTGGGAGAGGACGTGGACCCACTCCTCGAAGATCTCGTCGGGGGTGGCGGTGGTCGTCGGTCGGGTGAAGGGCATCACGCACCTCCCGTCGCGCCGTGGCGCAGGGAGCGCAGCGCCCGCAGCCGCCAGTAGCGGTACTCGTCCCACTCGCGGGGGGAGGTTTCCTCCAAGCCGCGCCGGCGCCGCTCGTCGTAGCGCACCTGCAGACGCGTGTCATCGACGCGGCCGGCGAGGGCCGCACGCGCTCGTCCCAGGAGGTCGTCGAGGACCGCATCGTGGCCCAGGGCGGCGGCGACCCGCGCGCGGCTGTGCAGGATAGTGCTGTGATCACGGCCGCCCAGCGCCTTAGCGGTGGCCACGCACGTGAGGCGCGCATCCTCCATCAGCAGGTAGGCGCATAGATGGCGCGCCCGGGCGATAGCGGCCGCACGGCTCGGGCCCAGGATGTCTGCGGACGTGACGGCGGCTGCGGGATAGGCATCGTGAGAGGCGCGTACGACGGCCGCGATGACCTTGTGTACCCCCGGAAAGGGGGGAATGTGTGCAGCCCTTTGACAAGCGTGCGCGTCGTTGCTATGCTCTGGGTAAGGCATGGGTGTACTTTCAAACATGAAAATGCTCCTTGCAGGCCCGCAACCCGGTTCGGAGCTAGTCACTCCTCGGGGCTGCGGCCTCCGTCTCGTGGCTCTGGTGGTTCCTTTGTTGGGTGGTACACCAGCGCCGGTCACTATTAAAACAGTCCAGGCGGGTAAGGGGCTCACCGGTTCGCAGCCGGTGGGCCTCTTATCTTTGCGGCCGCTACGGCCGCGCATCGTGCTACATAGCGCACTCCTTCATGGTGGGCATTGTAGCCCACAGCCTGCCCTGCCGTAAAGGCGGCGCGCGGGCGCACGTCCTGCCCTCCCTTCCAAAGCACTACCCGGCGCGTCGTCTGTACGGTTACGGGGACGGTCATGGCAGCCCCGTCCAGTCGTAGGGGCGGCCGTTCTTGAGCGGCGCCGTCGGCGTCCGTGCCGGTCCGGAGGCGGGCGCTCCCGCTGCGGTCGCCGCAGGGGTCGCCGGCGTTGGCCGGCGTGGGGGCGGGGGTGGCATCGCTCCGACACGCACCGGGGCGCGGGGTGTCACGGCCGGCACGGCCCCCGCCGGGGCGCCCTGGGCCTGTGTCGGGGCGCTCTGTGCTTGGAGGGCGGCCGCTCCGGTCGGTGTTGGGGCCACGGGTGCTTCAACGCACGCGCGGGGGGCGGGTCGCTTCATCAACCGGCGCATGGCCCGGACGGACCACACCGGCCGCGTACGCAGGTCCATCGGCCGCGCCTCGCGCGCGATGGCTACCACGCGCCGCCGCGACGAGGCCGCCAGGTCGTCGGGGAACAGGCTGTTCGGCAAGAGTTCTGAGCGGGGCAGCCAGTCGGTGAGCGAGGCGGGCGTGCCTCTGTTGTTCCCCGACGACCTGGCGGCCTCGTCACGGCGGCGCGTGGTGGCCATCGCGCGCGAGGCGCGGCCGCTGGACCTGCGTACGCGCCCGATGTGGTCCGTCCGGGCCATGCGCCGGTTAATGACGCGGCCGGCCCCCCGCGCGTGCGTTGAAGCGCCCGTGGTCCCAAGGCTGGCCGGAACAGCCGCCCTCCAAGCGCAGAGCGCTCCGACACAAGCACGGCGCGCCCCGACACAGGCCCAGGGCGCCCCGGCAGGGGCCGTACCAGCCGTGACACCCCGCGCTCCGGTGCGTGTCGGAGCGACGCCACCCCCGCCCCCATGCCTGCCAACGCCGGCGACCCCTGCGGCAACCGCAGCGGGAGCGCCCGCCTCCGGGCCGGCACGGACGCCGACGGCGCCGCTCAAGAACGGCCGCGCCTACGACTGGACGGGGCTGCCATGAGCACCCCCGTGACCGCACAGACGACGCGCCGGGTAGTGCTTTGGAAGGGAGGGCAGGGCGTGCGCCCGCGCGCCACCTTTACGGCAGGGGAGTCCGTGGGCTACAATGCCCACCATGAAGGAGTGCGCCATGTAGCACGATGCGCGGCCGTAGCGGCCGCAAAGATAAGGGGCCCACCGGCTACGAACCGGTGAGCCCCTTACCCGCCTGGACTGTTTTAATAGTGACCGGCGCTGGTGTCCCTGCCGTCGAAAGCAACCACCAGAGCCACGAGACGGAGGCCGCAGCCCCGAGGAGTGACTAGCTCCGAACCGGGTTGCGGGCCTGCAAGGAGTATTTTCATGCTTGAAAGCACACCCATGCCTTACCCAGAGCATAGCAATGACGCGCACGCTTGTCAAAGGGCTGCACACATTCCCCCCTTTCCGGAGGTACACACGGTCATCGCGGCCGTCGTACGCGCCTCGCACGCTGCCTATCCCGCCGCCGCCGTCACGTCCGCAGACATCCTGGGCCCGCGCCGTGTGGTCGCTATCGCCCGGGCGCGCCACCTGTGCGCCTACCTGTTGATGGAGGATGCGCGCCTCACCTGCATGGCCACCGCCAAGGCGCTGGGCGACCGTGATCACAGCACGATCCTGCACAGCCGCGCGCGGGTCGCCGCCGCCCTGGGTCACGATGCGGCCCTCGATGCCCTCCTGGGACGAGCGCGTGCGGCCCTCGCCGGCCGCGTCGACGCCACGCGTCTGCAGGGGCGCTACGACGAGCAGCGTCGGCGCGGCCGGGAGGAAACGTCCCCCCGCGAGTGGGACGAGTACCGCTACTGGCGGCTGCGGGCGCTGCGCTCCCCGCGCTCTAGCACGACGGGAGGTGCGTGATGCCCTTCGCCCGACCCACCACGACCGCCACCCCCGACGAGATCTTCGAGGAGTGGGTCCACGTCCTCTCGCACGCCGAGCTACTCGCGCTGCTCTACGTTGTGCGCCGCACCCTGGGCTTCAAGAAGGACCAGGACAGCATCAGCTACACGCAGTTCCTGCACGGGATCGTGACGCGCGAGGGCAGGGTGCTCGACCGCGGCTGCGGCATCAAGAGTCGGAGCACGCTGGCGGCGGCCCTGCGCCAGCTGGAGGAGCGCGGTCTGATCCGCAGTGTGAAAACCCAAACGGCCGCCGGGGACCAGGCCACCACGCGCTATGCCCTGCGGTTCGTCGGCGACGACGCGCACGACGCGGCCGCGCAGACCTGCGGTGGGGCCGAGGGAGCAGGGGACGCGGAGGGTGGTACGCACACCGCACCGGGGTGGTGCGCAGATCGAACCACCGGTAGTGCGCAGATCGAACCACCGGTAGTGCGCAGATCGAACCGACAACAAACAGTCGAGACAACAAACACGACACAACAAACAGTTCTCTCGAAACGAAAGGGGGTCGCCCACCACGCTGCCGCTCTCGATTCGACCGAGTCGACCACATCAACAGGAGGTCTGACGTCCATGACCACGATAGGGGAGAGCCCATCGCCCGTCGCCGCGGCGGTGACCGCCCTCTCGGCTGAGCTCGGCGACGACGCCCCGCAAGCCAGCCGCACACGCGTGGCGAACATGCAGCGGGTGGCGGGCCTGGCCGATGCCGACGTGTTGCCGCTGCTCGACGAGGCGGCCGCAATCGCGCGCTCCCAAACGGCAACGATCACCAAGCGGGGCCGGGGCGGGGAGATCGTGCACATGCCCTACCTGCTCGCCACGCTGCGGGACCTCGTCGACGCGCCCGACAGGCCCAACGCGCCCCCGGCCAGGGGGGCCGAGCGACCCGACTCCCGACTATCTGGGGCCGGGCCAGAACCCCCTGCCGCCACCGCGCCGGCCCAACCCGCGCTGTCGGCCCCCTGTGCTCCCGGTGTGGGTGCGCCGGCCGCTGTCGCCGGGGACGATCCGCCGGCGGAGGGCGCGGCCACGGCGCTGTGGCGGGAGGTGCTGGGCGAGGTGCGGGAGGTGCTAACGCCCGAGAACTACGCCGTGTGGTTCGCCCCGGCCTACGCCCTTGCCCTGGAGGGGGACGTGTTGCGGGTGGCGGCGCCAACGGCCTTCCACGCGGAGTGGCTGGCGCATAAGCTGGGGGGGCGGGTGCAGCAGGCGCTGGAGCGGACGGGCCACGGCGGCCTGCGCATCGTGTACGACAGCATGGCGGCGGGAACAGCCCCTCCCGTGTCCTCTCCAGCGGTCCCAGTCCCCTCCCTCGTTGCCGCCGTAGCCGCATCTCGCCCCTTGGCTTCTCTAGGACGAGCGTCAGGCGACGATCGTCCCCGCGCCGCAGACATGTCACACCTGGTGGGGACCTGTCCCACGTGTCGCGCCGCGCCCTGCCGCTGCAGCCCCGTGGAGCGCACGCGCTGGACGGTCGTGGGGAGGGCAGGGTCGGCGGCCGTCGCGGGGAGGGCTGCCCCCTGACGGCCTGTTTTGGGCACGGGGAGGCGAGGTGCGGACCATTTTCCCGGTGCCGGGAACATGGTACGATGCGCTCGATGTCTGATGGGCGAGGAGAAGGGGAATGCGATGGCGAAGAAAGCGGATACACACAACGCGGCGGGGGCCGAGGCGCTCGCGGCGGGGACAGCACACCCAATCGACTTCGAGTCGATCCGACGCCTTAACCCGTATGGCATGGAGTACTGGAGCGCGCGGGAGCTCGCGCCCTTGCTTGGCTACAGCAAGTGGGAGCGCTTCGAGGGGGCCGTCAAGCGGGCGATGATTGCCTGCGCGCAGGTGGGGGGCATCGTGGACGACCATTTCCCCGCGACCGGGAGGACGGTGCGCCTGGGCTCAGGGGCGGAGCGGGTGCTCACGGATTACGCCCTCTCGCGCCTCGCCTGCTATCTCATTGCCGAGAATGGCGACCCGCGCAAGCCCGAGATCGCCCAGGCGCAGGTCTACTTCGTGGTGGCGACGCGGCAAAACGAGCTGCGCCAGCTCGGTGAGCAGCGCGACGAGCGGCTGCGCTTGCGGGAGCGCGTCTCGGAGAATAACAAGAAGTTGGCCGAGGCCGCACACGGCGCGGGCGTCCTCTCGCGCAGCTTCGGCGTCTTCCAGAACGCGGGCTACCGGGGGCTGTATGGGGGCCTCGACCTCGGAGCGATCAAGGCCCGCAAGGGGATTGGGGTGCGCGAGGATCTGCTCGATCGGAGCGGGCGAGCGGAGCTGGCCGCCAATGACTTCCGCATCACGCAAACGGAGGAGCGCCTGCGCAAGGAGGGGATCATGGGGCAAACCAAGGCGATCGACACGCATCAGGAGGTGGGAGAGACCGTGCGCCGGGCCATCGAAGAGATCGGGGGGACGATGCCGGAAGATCTGCCCCCGGAGCACTCGCTCAAGCCCCTGATCACGGCGCGGCGGCGCGGTCGCAAGAAGGCAGACATCCTGGACGAGGTGGGAGGCGAGACAGAGTCGCAGCAGGGACGCTTATTCGACTAACGCGGCCCACAGCCCGCGTCCCGCGCGGGACGTGGTGGTGGTCAGAGCAGAGGGCGTTGACGTCTTGCGGGACAACACAGGGGGAAGAGTGGCGTGGGAGGGAGGGCGCGTGACGACACGAACCGGTGAAAGGGCACAACCGACAATAGCGCGAGGAGCGCTATCCACCGCGATGATTGGTGTGCTCGACGAGGACGGCCTGTACCTCGTCGACGGGTCCCTTGTCCCTATCCGGGGGGCAATCCGGCACGTCGGCGACCTGTACGCCGGCGCACGGCGGCACGGCCTGTCGCAACTGTGGCTGACGGATGCCTGGGTGCGCGCGGCGGGGCTGCCCGCCGCGCTCGACGCGGGCGGGCGCTTCCGGGAGGTGCGCCACCCCTTCGTCAGCGACGGCCTGGCCGAGCTGCACGCCTTCCCCGAGGCGTTGGGCGCCTGGGTAGCTCTGCGCAAGAAGGGCGAGGCGGGCTCGGGCGTGTCCCTCGTGTTCCCCTTGTACGATGAGCACGCGGTGTGGGGACTCGACACAGACGGGGCGACGCTGCGGGCGGCGTTGGTGGCCTACGCAGGGGCAGTGGGCGCACCGTACTACAGCTCACCGGGGCGGACGGGGACGGATCTGCTGGGGGAGCTGGGCAAGCGGGGGGCGAGCTCTCAGCGGGAGTACCCGGAGGGGCTGCCGGGGCCGGCAGGGCAGGCCGACACGGTGACGGAACTGAGCTGGCTGCGCACGCTCTCGCCGGCCGAGCGGGGCAAGGCGTACCTCCACTCCTACGACAAGAACGCGCAGTGGTTGAGCGCGGCCGGCGTGGTGGAGTTGGGCCTCTCGGGCATCGAGGAGCGGCACGATCCGAGTGGAAAGCTGCCCTTCGACAAGAAACTGCCGGGGTACTGGCGGGCGCGGATCGCTGGTGCGGAGGAGCGGTGGGCCTGCACGCCGACGGTGGCCTGGGCTATAGAGCGTGAGCAGACTGTCGCGATTACCGAGGCGTGTGTCTGGACACAGCACAGCCGGGCGATGGAGACGTGGTACGAGCGGCTGCGCACGGCGCGCACGGCGCTCTACGCCGACACGACGCCGGCGGGACGCCTGGCGCTGGGCGCGCTCAAGTACACCTACGCGCTCACGATCAGCGGCTTCAACAGCGCGTGGCACAAGGAGAAGCGCAGCCCGCTCTACCGGCCGGACTGGCGACATCTCATCATCGCGCAGGCCAACGCCAACCTGTCGCGGGCGTTGCATAAGATGGACAGGGCGGGCTACACGCCCGTCGCTGTGCATAAAGACGCGGTGTACCTGGTGAGCGACGAGCCCGACCCCGTGGCAGCGTGTCCACCCTCGGTCACGCTGGGGACGGGGTTGGGGCACTTCAAGGTGCAGGACGCGGCGATCCCCCTGGATAGAGTGCTGCCGGCCTTCGACGGGACGCGCGGCGGGATCGGAACACTGCTCAAGCTCTTGAAGCTGCTCCGCGAGCGTACGGCTGTGCAGGGGGCGGAGTAGCGTGTCCGACTTGGGCGAGGACCTGGCACGGGCCTACGAGGCGCGGGTGGCAGCGGCCGACGTGGAGCTGACGCCGACGGCGATCCGCGCCGTGGTGCGTGAACTCGGGGGCGGCGAGGGGCGTGCTCAGGTCGCTGCGGGCAACAAGGAGTTGGCCGGCCAGCTCGGGATCAGCGTGCGGACGGTGCAGCGGTGGCAGAAGGAGGGTGGGGAGGCGCGCAGTGTGGCGCGCTCGACGCCGGGGTTGCGGATCAGCGTGCGGGGGATCGCCATGGCGCAGCAGCGGGCAGCCAACGCGCGGGCCTTCCGGGAGCGGGTGCAGGAGCAGGGGCTGGACGTGGGGGCGTGCCGGGTCATGGTGAAGGCGTATAACGAGGACCGGGCGCGGCCGCGCAACATCGGCGCGCAGCACATCGAGGGCGACGCGCTGACGGTGGCGCTGGACGCGCTGGAAGGGGGCGACGTGGCGGGGGCGGCCGAGGCGTTCGGGCGCGCGTGGTTAGAAACCTACGGGATGGACGTGGAGGCCGAGGTGACGGACGTGGTGGGGACGTTGGTCGTAAGCTTAGAGCCTGTCTAAGAATTAGGGGAAGAGCACTAAAAGGCCATTGAAAGGGTCTAACAGACGCTGCCTTGGGTACTCTAACGGCGCTTTTAGGCGTCGTATGAGTCACGATTTGCCGCTGCGGCTGAATTCTTAGACAGACTCTTATGACTATCAACAAGCTGACGCTATCCCTGTATACCATCAAACCTATCTACATCCCCTACAATTAATTACGAGTTAGAGATGAGGGGGCCTTGGTGGTTCAATGGCTGCATAACGTTGTGTCTGTCTTGACGACTACAACTTTGGGACGGCATTGGGACGAAAGTGTTAGAACTCAGAACACACGCTGTTCATCGTCGACGATGCGCTCCAGGGCAGCGGCCAAGAGCAGTGCGCTCTCAAAGCGCATCCTCGCGTTTTCGTCCTTTATGGACGCCATACTAGTAGCAAAAGGTTGTATGTGCTATCGAATATCTCGAAGGGCAAATAGTGCATCTTCCCCGACCTATCATTCACTAAGAGTCGTCCGCCTCCCGTACCACTACGATACGTCATATCATGCCATGCTGATGCGAGATCGCGAAATGCTAGAACAGTTGTATCGAGCCATGTGAGCTCTTCGTCAAAAAGTGGATATTCTTGGCGGAAGGTCGGTGACGCGAACGCGCGCTTTACGCGGAAGTGGTAGGCAAGCGGATGCACACTCTCGCGTTTGAATGCACGATCGAGGACGACACCAGCTGCGGGATAGGGGGATGTTTCGACAAGCATATGGAACGCGGCGTGGAGTGATCCGCCAAAAAGAGCAGCCATACGTTTCACAAGTGCAAAGTCGGGGCGTATCCCCTGCACTTTTAGGGTGAACACGTCGTGCTGAAATAGAAGAAGACCTGCTGCGTAATTCGCTTCCACTTCGAATTCTTCGCGGACATCGGGGTCCAGCTGCTCGGCTCCGTCAACATGTATATCCTCTCCATGCCACGGACACAGATCGTGACCGATCTCATGACATATCCAAAACCGCTTTTGTACTGATAGGCCGCTGGGGTCGAGATACACTTGCCTTTCAGTGCGATCTAGCAGGGCGAGCACTTTATGGGACACGCCCTCAAGCCGTTCCCGTAGGTGACGCGGTGCCTGCGCCAAGACATGCGGCGCTAGCACACACTCGTCGTCCGCTGCTACCCGTAGGTTCTGCGCCGCGATGAGCTCATGCACGGGTGTCGGAAAGACTTGCCGTGTACCAGCACGGTCGAGCAGTTGTTTGACACTCTCGCCTATCGCGTCAGCATCGTCTTGGTCCATCTCACCGTAACGGCCCATCTCTCTACTTCTCCGGTGGATGACTGCGCTTAAAGCGATACCACGCCAAGTACTCGTTCAAGGCGCTCCGCTCGTCGTCTGTTAACGGGCTAGTTGTGCGTAGGGCAATGTCGAGGACAGACGACTCAGACGGCAGTTGTGTCCCGCTTAGGGTTGGGACAATGTACCCAGCGGCCCGCATATAGGCCGCGTACGAATCGCCATGTGTTGCCGCTAGCCGATAGAGTACGCGTGGCGATGGATCCTTAATCGTGCCTGCTTCCAATTGGCCAAGGTAGGTGCTCGATATACGTGCCTGTATCGCCACTGCCCTCATGGATAAACCGCTGACTCCCCGTGCTTGCCGTAGCAGCAACGCAAGCTGCTCCTGCCGTACAGTCGATCCGCCCTCCTCATTGTCGCTCATGCTATTCCTCCGCTCGATGTAGTGTAAGCGATGTTCTAAGTGATAACTATACTAATGTTGGCATATTTACTTGACGCTTCGTCGGGGAGTGCGCTACGCTCCTTTCAGTAGGTGCCCGCTTTGGTGCTCACGAACAGTATAGCGGACACGAAAGAGGTCGTCCTCCCACCAGGCTCCGTTGTATCGCGCTCTGCCGATGCACGCCCACGTGCATCCTACCCGCCCCTTTTTTACAGGAGTACGCACATGTCTCGGATGATCGTCTACCCGCTCGGCAACGCGGACTGCACCCTCATTGAACTCGACAACGGTCAACATCTCATCTTCGACTACGCCGATTCACGCGATGCAACGGATTTAACCGATCGTCGCATCGATCTCGCTACAGCGGTGCGTGCGGATCTTGATGGGCGCGACACGTGTGATGTCGTGGCCTTCACGCACGCTGATGCTGACCACATTCGGCGTGCGTCGGAGTTTTTCCACCTCTTACATCACCGTGCCTATCAGGGGAACGGCCGCATCAAAATCAAGGAGTTGTGGGTGCCCTCTGCCCTTATCACGGAACCGAACCTCAAAGACGACGCCCGCCTCCTGCAAGCAGAAGCACGTTATCGCCTTCGTGAAGGGTCAGGAATTCGCGTCTTTTCCTCGCCCAACCACCTCTCCGATTGGTTCAAACGCGAAGGAATTTCCCCTGCGTCGCGTGCGCACCTCATCTCGAACGCTGGCACCGTTGTTCCTAGCTTTACCAAAGCACTCAACGGCGTCGAGTTTTTTGTCCATTCCCCCTTTGCCGTTCGCCAGGACAAGAACACTGTCGTGGACCGGAATAACTCCAGCCTCGTCTTGCAGGTGACATTCGTCTCAGGCGGCAAAGAGACGCGGGTTATTCTAGCGGGGGACGTCACCCACGAGGTGCTGGACGACATTGTGACGGTGACGCGTATGCACAAGAGAGACGAGCGGTTGGAGTGGGACATCATCAAGGTTCCTCATCACTGCTCATACCTCTCGCTCAGTGCCGAGAAGGGGAGCACAATCACCGCTCCCGACGCGAACATCGCCTGGCTGTACGACACCCAAGCTCATACCGGCGCGCATCTCATCTCATCGAGTAATCCGATTCCAACCAATGACGATGACGTTCAACCACCCCATCCGCAGGCGGCAGCGTACTACCGCGCGTGTGTGACCCCTAAGAACGGGCAGTTTCTGGTGACGATGGAAAACCCGACGGAGAGTCACCCAGAACGGCTCATCATCACGATGGATCGTTTCGGGGCGACCCTTAAGAAGGTGCTTGCTGCAGGATCGTCCTTCATCACAAGCCGCTCCGCTCCGCGGGCGGGGTAGCTCGTGACCGTCCCAGAGATGTTTCTACCCATCAGTGGTGCCGTTGTGGCCCACGACGACCTGCGCTTATCAACGGCACAGGCGATCGTCCGGGTCGCGACCCGCGGACTCCCGTTTATAGACCTCGTGGCGTGCTATCAAAAAGTAAATGGCCTGGAGGTCGTGGAAACAGTCGTTCTCGATCTTGATGTGGAGGTACCTCAACACCCCGTGTACGACATCCGTCCGTGTGAGCGTATTGCGATTATGGTGAGCACAGCCGGTACTCAGACAGCCGACGCCCTTGCTCTGCGCGCCAATTTTCCCCTTACCCCGCATCTCAACTTGCGGCATGAGGAACATCCCCGGAGCTTATGTTTGTCAGAGGAGCCACGTGTGGAGCAGGCCCTACACTGGACGGCGCTCGCATTTGTGGAAAAAATACGTGAGTGGTTAGCGCTGACCGCGCGGGGCGAGCTGCACGGGGACGATCAGCCTCTAGAGCCTCTATTGGCAGGAGCGGCCTATACGCTCGTCGTGCCGTCCACGTTTACGGTTGATCCAGGCGAGGTAAGTACCAGGCCGCTCTTTATAGTGGGGGCGCTTGGGGGAAATGGCCGTGTGCTTATTGCCGAGGACACAACCTCTAAGGAGGCTAGAGCCTCTAGCGAGCAGAGGTTTGTTGCGGCTGTATTCTGGGGAACACCTCAGACACATGGCATCATCCGCCGGAGTCCACGCACCTTGGCTGACATGCTAGCCTTGCTGGTCAACGCTGGTATCGATATCCTTAGTGTTCTGCGAACACGCCTTCAAGCATGGCACGGTGACACAGGAAACTCCCTTGACCTTGATGCCCGCCTCATCATGATCACAGTTCTCCCGAAGACGCGTGAGGGTGGTGGGGCTGTTGAAGGTGCAGACCTGCACGCCTTCCTCTGTGACGGTACGGTGCGTGACGTTGGAGCAGCGGTTGGCCTTTGGGCTCAGCACAATGGCCACGTCGGTGCCTTACTCAATACCGAAGACACGGCGATTGACGACGCGCTTAAAGTGCAGATGATGAACGTTATGTTTGCCTTCTCCCCTGACATGGCAGCACATACGAGCGGCCTGACCCCCCAAAGCACTCCCATTTTCGCGATAGGCATGGGATCTCTTGGATCACATGTTTTCATCAACCTTATGCACCTAGGTTATGGACGCTGGACACTTGTTGATCCTGACGTCATGCTGCCACATAACTTTGGGCGCCATGCGCTCGTGGGTCAATGGACAGGCACGTATAAGGCTTGTGGTCTCGCCGCGCTCACAGCGACTCTGTTCAACGACAGATCGATTGCATCCTCGATTGCGACGGACGTCCTGATGCCGACAGACGAGGACGATATGCAGCGCCGACTTAAGACAGCTGCCGTCATTCTTGACATGTCGGCCTCCGTCGCCGTCTCGCGCCATCTCGTTTATAACATTATGTCACCAGCACGCCGCCTCTCGCTTTTCCTCAGTCCTTCTGGTCAGGACCTCGTACTGCTGGCCGAAGATGCCGCACGGACGATTCCGCTTGATTGTCTAGAAATGCAGTATTACCGCTTACTGCTGAACGACCCGCGCCTCCATAATCACCTGCACCATAATGATCGCTTCCGTTATGCTCAGTCCTGTCGCCATGTGAGCGCGGTAATCGCGGGTGATCTTGTTGCCCAACACGCTGCAACCGGCAGCCGTGCTCTACGCGCGGCCCTTACGTCAGACGAGGCGATGATAGCGATATGGCATGATAACCCTGCTGACCTTAGCCTGTCAGCAATCCGCAGTGTTCCACAAACCGTCAATATCGAGCAGCACGACGGATGGACGCTGTGCGTTGACCAAGGCGTCCTCACAACGCTAGCAGCCATGCGCGCCGCGAGGCTGCCAGTCGAGACAGGAGGCATCCTTGTCGGGACACACGACACGCAGCGTCGCATCCTGTACGTTGTGGACGCTCTGCCGTCACCACTTGATAGTCAAGAATGGCCCACGTCCTATATACGTGGCTCCAGTGGTCTACCCCAGCGCCTAGAGGAGATCGAGACGATAACAGCAGGGCAGGTCGCCTACGTTGGGGAATGGCATAGCCATCCTAACGGACAGTCAGGCACACCGAGCACGGCCGATCGCCACGCTTTTGCTTGGCTAACGACACACATGGGTATGGTGGACCTGCCAGGCCTTATGGCTATCGTCGGGACCGGCAACGCATGCCAATGGTTTGTGGGCAGCATCCCGTAACGTGCATCGCGACCGCTGATGATCACCACCACTGCACAAACATGTGAGGACTAACGCCTGATGACACGTAACAGGAGGAACATTGCACTTGCACTTTCGGGCGGTGGAATACGTGCTGCCATCTTCCACCTCGGTGTTCTGGGGCGTTTAGCGAAAGATGAGCTTCTCGATGACGTCACGTTCATCTCAACTGTCTCGGGCGGCAGCTTGGCCATTGGCCTCGTTTACGCTCTCTCGAATAATGTATGGCCGACAAGTACGGCATATCTAGAGTCCATTTATCCTCATGCACGAACCTGCTTGACGACGATCGACCTGGAAAGGGCGATCATTCTCGAAGGCATCACCCATCCGTATCTTATAGTGGGCCATCGAGCAAAACTGGTATCTTTGGCGCTTGAAAGATGCTGGGGTGTCCACGGGAAGGTGAACGACATAGCGATGACGCCCCGCTGGGCGATCAATGCGACCTCCTATGAATCGGGCAAGGACTGGCGTTTTACCCCGCACCGCATGGGCGACTACGTTTTGAACTATGTAGAGAACCCTGCTATTTCGCTCTCTGACGCGCTAGCAGCATCCGCTGGTTATCCATTTTTAATAGGACCACTTGTCCTTAAAACAAGCCAGCACAAATGGAGACAATTCCTACCTACGTCAACGACAGAAACAGAACCATTTGCACAGCCGTATGAGAAGATCCATCTGTGGGACGGCGGCGTCTACGACAACCTTGGCCTCGAGGCGATTTTCAAGCCGTATCGAAGCGCAGGCCAGGAACCATTCCGTAAAGATGTCGATTTCCTGATTGTCAGCGATGCATCCGTTCCCATCGAACAGCAAGTGCCACGCGGCTTGTTTTATCGCCGCGCCAGGCGGCTGCTTGCCATTACGATGGACCAGGTACGGAGCCTGCGCGAACGCAGCGTTCGGGCACATTTCTTCGCGCACCCAGGAAGCGGCATCTACCTGGCGATAGGGAAGAGTGGACCGACTATTCTTTCCGAAGCCAAGCAGGGCAGTGCGATGTCTGAGGCGCCAGCCGGAGGCTTCGTCGACCACGATGTGCAAACAGCGGCCCGCATGCCTACGCGTCTTTCACGCGTATCGCGCAACGATTTCGATTGTGTCTATAGGCATGGTTGGGACGTCGCGCACCACACGATACTCGCCTGTAGTCCTAATCTACTAGGCACCACTGATTTGTCGGATATTCCCTGTGTCGCCGAAAGCTAGATGGAGGCTGTGCCGTCGTCTCACCAGCTACCTCAGGCTTGCGCAAGCCACATGCGCGACCGCCAGGCATCGGTCGTGTCTGCGAATCCATCGACTGGTCCGCCACCGTATTGTCAGCCTGCCTCAACAAATGATGACTGGTGCGACGCAAGGACGCCGCGCATCAGTCTTTCCCCCCAGACTCGTCGTTGACCCTGCCACCTGCACAGAGGCCCGAACAAGCCATCTACGCCCTCGTCAATCAGCGTTATCAGGAGCGATTCAAATGTTGCCAATGCTCGAAACCGTCGTTCTGTATTTTCTGCTCGCTGTCGGAATCTGGGTTAACCTTCGTGACTTCTTTTCGCGAACGCCACGGTCTACATTAGATGAGATTCGTGCTGCGTTTAAGCGCGAAAATATCGGTGTCGTGTTTGCCCTTCCGCTTTTTATTATCGTAGCAATCGCCGTTGCGCCTGGACTCCTACACCTCGCGAGCAGCAATGGAGCGGTCACAGGCATCGTCGTGGCCACTCTACTTACTCTTACGAGAGCGTTAGCGAACTATCGCCAGTCGCGACTGGAGCGCGTTGTCCGCGCGCATGCACGTCGTGACGGGGAGCATCTTCTTCTCGATATCATCAACGACACAACACGGGTAGCGTTTGGCGTCAGGTTGGAGGTTCGTGCCGGCAAGGACGCGCTTTCGCATATCAACGAGCACGTCAAGCATGTGATTTTAACTGGCATCGCGGCCGTTGAGCCGGGGACGACAACCCTGGACCTCGTCTGCTCCGTACATGATATCGATCCAGCAACAACTCCGCTGCTCGAAGTGGACGTGCTCTGGTATGAGCACCCGCAGTCCGTGATCCGGCGCACATCGGACTCGCCCGATAGATACACCTGTGACATCTCGCTTTCTCTTCCCGCCCTGTACTATGACGAGAAATCGGCCGATGCCCCTACTCCCATGCCCCTGCCCTCGGCGTCGACCCTTCACATCGTCGACATCACGCCGCACGATGATCAGTTAGTGAGTCCAGATGGTTCCGTTGGGTCGTGCTGAGTTGACAGGTTATTAACGAACGCTCATCAGGATCAGCGTGTGTGGCACCTCTTGGTGGTCCCCTCTCAGGGCGTCCAGGCCTTAAAGGAGCGTCCAACCTGAGGGTGCTGCCCTCCGTGGACCGCTGTGCGGGCTCCCGTCGTTATCCGCGGCTGTTTTTCGGTTGGATGACGACGGGAGCTAGCGCCCCCCTTAGCTTCATCGAGGAAGGCGTAGACCCTCCTCTAGCGAGGCCTGCCCCGCATTCCCCCCTATTTTGTTTGTACTTTTTGACTCGCCATTTATGCCCCATTTATGCCCCGGATGCATGCTGAGAAGAAATGGAAGGACGGAAGAGGTGGCCATTATCGTGGACGGTCGTGCGCAGGCCGCGGTGGGGCGCCGCCGCGCCGCAGGGCGAGACGCGGCGCTCTCCCGGTACATCCAGCGTGTGCAAGCGCGGCGGGGCGCACACGTCTTGGCCATCGATTGGGCCGATCGCTGACCCTCAGAATCCTCGGTCGTCCTCAGCCATGGGGACGTGACGCTGCACGTGGATCGGTGGGTCGCTCGCTACGCGTGTGCGCACGACGTGAGCGTTTCCGCGTGGCACGTAGGGCCTTTCACCTGGCTCTGGGTCGTGGCGGACATGGCCGTCCTGTGAGGCCTGAGGCGCGGGGAGAAGATGTGGGCAGGCAGAAAACGCGCTTTGATCGCTCGCCTGTATCCAGGCCGGCGTAGACTGGTTCTGTCACAGGTTTGATGAACTGGCCCCTCTCCTGCACGCGCTCTCCCTCATAGGCGTCGTTCTCCAAGCGTGCGACGCCAGGGAGAGTCATATGCACCTCGATCCAACGGCGTTCTTGCCGCA
>JAABUX010002281.1_pt1 | contig 27397 bp, 22 predicted proteins | sample 5561851 | NCBI WGS metagenome assembly JAABUX01 (sample SAMN10711883, study PRJNA513361) | rock metagenome | isolation source: Antarctica rocks | place: Antarctica: Victoria Land, Richard Nunatak red sandstone | collected 2016-01-03 | reverse complement strand
GCGTAGGTGTCTCCGGCGGTGGCAATCACCCGTGCTCCGCGGATGAGCGCGATCTGCACGGCGGCGTATCCGATGGTGCTCCCGGCGCCGTGGATCAGCATCGTGGGCTCTCCGGAGAGCCCGAGCAGCGCGAGGCTGCGATAGGCGGTCTCGAGCGCCATCGGAAGCGCGGCCGCCTGCATGAGGTCGAGCCCCGCGGGGATAGGGGTCCAGTGGTTCATGATCGCGCGGTCTGAAGCGCCCGCGGTCGGCCCGCCAGCCCAGTCGGCGGTTCCGAACACGAGGTCGCCGAGAGCGACGTCGGTGACGCCGTCGCCGACGGCGTCGACCGTGCCGGACACCTCGATGCCAATGCCGCGGGGCAGCGCGCCGGCGAACAAGCCTCGACACAGCGCCCAGTCGGCCGGGGCCAGTCCGCAGGCGTGCACGACGACGCGGATGCGGCCGGGACTGGGGGTCGGCACGGCCACGGTCTCCAGTTGTAGGACGTCGCCGGGTTCGCCGTACTCATGGAAGCGCACGGTGCGCATCGTGCCGGTCGCGGAATCGTGGTCTGACATCAAGGTCTCCTCAGTTCGTGTGAGCTTCTGGTGTGGGTGGCCGGCCCCCTATCCTGCAGGTGCGCCGCGAGGGGGATCGGTGGGTGGTCAGGCGGCTTGTGGGGAGAAGTAGTCCCCCGTTTCCAAGTCCTCAAGCAACGTCGGATGGGTCGGCGTCCAGCCTAACAGCGCCCGGGTGTGGGCGTTGGAGGCGGGCACGTCGGCGGCAAAAGCCCTGGCTAGGAACGGGTTCCCGAGATGGGCGGCGGTCTCTTCGAGCGTCGAAGAGGTGGTGGGGATCCCGAGGATCCGCCCGATGTGGTGCGCGATCGTCTCGAAGGTGACCGCACTCTCGCCGACGCCGTGCAACGCGCTACCGGCAGGGGCCTTCTCAATAGCCAGGCGGAAAAGGCGTGCGGCATCGAGGCGGTGGATGGCCGGCCAGCGATTGGCGCCGTCACCGATGTAGGTAGAAACGCCTGTTCGGCGCGCGGCCGCGATCAGCGCGGGGATGAACCCATAGTCTCCTGGGCCATGCACGGTGGGCGCCAAGCGCACGATGCTGGACCTGACGTCCTGCTCGGCGAAGGCGAGGCACGCCTGCTCTCCCGGTATCCGGAAGTGGGCGAGCGACGCGGGATCAGGCGCGTCCTGCTCGGTGCTGACGTGGCCGGCTGCCATCACGAGCGTGCCTGAGGTACCGACGAACGGCTTGCCGGACCCGACCAGGGCCCGCCCGAGCGTCTCGATCGCGGTCACGTCGCGCCGAATCAAATCATCGGGATCGCCGAAGCTGCCGCCGAAGGCCATGTGGATGACCCCATCGGTTGCCCGTGCGCCCTCTCTGAGACTGTCGAGCTCCTCCAGCGAGCCGCGCAGAGTCTCCGCGCCGAGTGCCCGGAGACGAGCGGCCGCCTGGTCTGAGCGGGCCAGCCCGAGAACGGTATGGCCTGCGGCGAGCAACTCGGCGATGATCGCGGGTCCGGTCAGTCCAGAGCCGCCGGTGACGAAGATGTGCATGCGTGCGTCCTATTTTGCTATCTTGTGTTCTAGGAAGACGAAGAGCCTCAAGCGGATCATGATCCGCTTACCCTAGCCTTAGAATAGCACAAATGGAGCGTGATCCGATTGAGTGACGTCGATGCCCGCTTGCTCCGTGCGGACGCGGCCCGCAACCGCGGCGCCCTCCTCGCGGCGGCGACGCGCGTCTTCGCGTCCGCCGATGCGGAGCCCTCGATGCGCGAGATCGCCCGGGAGGCTGGCGTCGGGATCGCCACCCTCTATCGCCACTTCCCGACCCGCGAGTCGCTCGTCGATGCCGTCTACCAAGGCCAGGTCCAGCGCCTGACTGCGGGAGCCCGCGAACTGCTCGAACAGCTCCCGCCTACCGAGGCGATGCGCCGGTGGATGGACCTGTTCGCCGACTGGCTAGCGACTAAGCACGGCATGACCGACACGCTGGTCGCCATGATCGACTCCGGCGCCATCGCCCACGCCCAGACCCGCACCGAGCTCCTTCAGACCATCACCACCATCCTCGACGCCGGCCATGCCGCCGGGGACATCCGCACCGACGTCAGCGCCGAGGACATCGCCGCCGGCCTCATGGGGATCTTTACCGTCGCTGGCAAGCCCCCGCAGCGCGCTCAGGCCACCCGGCTTTTGAACCTCCTCATGGACGGCCTCAAGCCCCAGGCGCCTTAGGTGCGCGGCGGCGATCAAGCTCGGGACGCGCCGGCCGATTCCGTCGACTCCGGTCCGTGGTCGAACATGATCGCGCCTGATGCTTCGCTCGAGCTGCTCGGTCATACGCGGCCGACGACTTCGCTTGCAGTGGTAACGGCTTCTTGCCGGCGTAGACTGCTAGCGCGATCTCGTGCGCATACATGTCACGCATCTCTTCTACTGCTCGACAAAGCGGCGCGCTTGACCCCCAGGACATCGTCCGCATCCCGCTCGAGCACGATGATGCGCGCCCTTGTCCGACCAGGACGTCGAGGTGGTCAACAACACCCTTCGGAAGCCGCTGAATCCCCTCGATCGCGTGGCGGCATTGTCTGATGACGAACACACGTGAGCCGTTCCCTTCTATGCGTCCCCAACATGCCATTTAACGGTGCGAAAAGCCCGCCACAAAGCGGTGAGCGTCACAGCCATATCCTACGTATGGTCGGTGCGTCCGTTGTCCCGCGCGGGTGTGCTCTCGCCGGTGCGGCGAGCGAGGAAGAAAGCGCCGAGGTCGGCCATCGTCGCGGCCTCGTTTGGGTCCAATAGATCGACGATGCGGCGCACGGCGGCGCGTGGGGTTCCCGGCAGAGTGAAACCGATAGCGCGCGTCTCGACGCTCTGATCGCCGCGCAGCGCGTTGGCCAGAAGCTCTAAAAGCTCGGGCAAGGCGATCCGCAGCGCCAACGCGATCTGCTCCAGCACACCTGCCGACGGATATTTCTTGCCGCGCTCTATCTCGCCTAGATACACCATGGAGACCCCAGCCTGCGCGGACAGATCCTTCAACGTGAGGCCGCGTTCGCGCCGTTCACGCCGGATGACGCTGCCCATCATCTCCTGTAAATCACTCATCAGTTTTCTCTGCTCTTCCCTCTACGGCGTCGGCGCGACTCTTTTAAGATGCTCTCCGCATAGTAAGCCAATACTTACCATAGGATAGTATGCCGCTCGTTTCAGCGCATCTTTAGAGGCAGTCTATAGGCCGTCCGCAAGGGGTCATTAGGTCCGCGATCTAAAGCAGAGCCAAAAACCGTAGACAGCACTTCCTCTCTCATGGAAATGCTGTCTACGGTTCTTATAGCAAACAAAGGCAGATGCTGCCGGCGCCCCGTATGCACCGTCGGAGGCGCCGCGATCTACTTGCCGCCCTCCGTGCTTACTGCGCGTCTTTGTTACGACCCGTTATCTTATCGACGACTCCGCCAATGCGTTCGCCGAGCGTACTTGCCGCGCCCGCGACTTCCGTGCCGACGTTCTGAGCCGCGCCTTTAGCCTTGCTCGCGGCATCAGCTCCGCCGGACGCTCCCTTGTTCCGTGCATCGTCCTCACCGGCCACGAACTCCGCGCGCTCAGTCGCCGGTTCATCGCCCGTAGGCGTCCCCGCTTTGATTAAAATAGTTTCTTCGGGTTCATCTTTCCATTGCCGCGAACCGTCAGTCCCGCCTTGGGCGGATGGCGTGACGCCGGGCGTCGTGGCCGTACTAGCGGCGACGGAGGCTGTCGTACTCGTCGGAGTAGAAACCGGCGTCGTCTCTGGCGACGCGACGGGCGTCCCGGAATCCATTTCGTCGAACGAGGCCCCTGCCGGCGCCGTCACGTTCGCCTGCGTTCCGCCCGTCGTGGATATACTACCCCGCACGGCGCCAGGCTGAGCGGCTCTGCCCTCGCCATCGCTTAGCACAACCGGTTTCTCGCTTGACGCGGAGACGGGAGTGCTTGCCGCCGTCGTCGTCGAAGATGCCTCGACCGTGCCGCTCACGGGCGGGACAGCCGCCGCGCTGATGCCTGTGTTCGAGGCCTCGGAGACCACCGCGTCAGCCGTGACCGGCGCGTCGACGGAGACCTGCTCCCGGCGCACGGTTCCCGTCACGTCCTCTTGCTCCGTGACTTGCTTTTTGTGGAGCGTCACTTCCTCGGTCTCAAGCACACGTTTGCTGGCGGTCAGCGTCTCGGCCTGCAAAGGTATCTCGATGTCCGTCTGCTGGAACGCTCCCGTAGACGGGTCGGATACTTCCTGATTTATCGGCGTTCGCTCGACCGTCATCTCGTCGTGCGTGACCTCAGCCGTCACCGTCCGCGGCTCCTCCACGACATCCTTATGCACATGCACGGTCCCGACCTGCTCGGTATGCGTTTCCGCCACGAGTTCCTCGGCGTACACGGGAGTAACCTCGCCGACCGTCGTCCCCTCATCCTTCGTTCTGTTCGAGTCGCTCACTGGTCTTGTCCTTTCGACGTTGTTTGCACCGTGGACGTTCCCGTCGGGACCGCTCCGTCGGCTATCTCGTTCTCCGTCACGCTCACGACTTCACGCCGCAGCGTTTCCACGACTTCCCGCTGCTCTTCGATGCGCGTCTTCACTACGCGGATGTACTCTTTAACCACCAACTTACGCTCGACCACGACGCGCTCTTCTACCACGGGAAGAATGATGTCTGAGGAGGAAGCACCCTGGGGGTCGTACTGATCGACGGGGATATGCTCGACGATCAGCTCTTCGTGATAGACGGGAACCGTCATCTGCTGTTCGACCGTTTCAGTGCCTTTACGAAGGTGAACCCGGCCGCGTACGTAGGGCGTGCGGGAAGCAGTCAACTGCTCGGCAGCCAGCGGAACGCGCAGCATCTCCCCATGGAGGTCCGGTTCCCAGCCCTCATCGCGGCGCTGCCGCAACTCGTCGCTGGCGAAGCTAGGGAGGTCGGCCAGACTCACGGAAAGAACGACGACGGGCGGAGACGTACTATCGTCAACCTCGCGCACCGCGTCCGTGCGTAGACGATACGTGCGCATCCTATCCATACTGACGACCAGAAAAGAGTTTTTGTCGTCGCGTTCGTCGCCGCGATCGACAGATCCGATCACGGAGCCCTCGACACGGACAAGAGCGCCTAAGGGGATAATCTCGTTGGAAGAAGCCATCGTTGCATCCATTTCCTTCGTTGCCGCATGAAGACCGTGACGCCGGCCTAAACGCCGACCACCTCCAATATCTGCACGTCGTATGCCAGACGGCGCGACTAATGACAAGGGCGGCGGCGTGGTCCCCGCGCGGCGCGGGCAAAGCAAGGGAAAAAGGGGAGAGCGTCGGGAGCGCTACGGCGCGAAAAGGTGGTCCGGGGCAAGTTCCCGCACGTCCACCGTCATCTCCAGGATGTCCGGCACGGCCTGCTCGACCGTCAGTTCGACGGGGAGATGGCGACGCGGACGTGGCCGGGCGCCCACGGCGGCAGTCTCCGTGTCCCAACCCGAGCGCAACCACTCTTTGTAAGGCACGAAGGTGGAACGACCACGCCGCGCCGGGGCGCGGCGCGCGTTGCCGCTGTTAAAAGGAGAGAGGCTTGTCGCGGCGCCATGTCGCTCCAGCAGAAGGGCTGTGTCGACCGTCAATACCACCTGCGGCGCCGCGCTGTAGACGCGCCGCATACGGTTCAGACGCTCGACCGAGAACCAGAAAAAGACCTTGGCATTCAATAGTGCGTACCATTCGGACGGCGTCATGCCGACGAGGCAGCGCTCCAACGCGGCGGAGGACATCGGTTTCTGGTCGCGGATGACCACGCCGTCCGGCAACGCGTGTTCGTCCTTGCGTTGCTCTTTGACGAGCGCCTCGCGCAAAGGGCCATGCACGCGTGCGCGGTCCAGCAGCGCGACCGTGCTCAGTAGGCCATGGCGCTGGACCGACTCCCAGTTCGACCGCTCCGCTATGTGATAGACATGGACAGGCAGCGCTACTGAGCGAGCAGCCATAGATCGTCGTAGGCTTGAAGGTTCCCGCCGCCGTAGATAAGAAGGCCGTTGCGCACCGTGTCGAATACGACCGTGGAGCCGGAGCGCGGCAGGGGGGGGTTGCTAAAGGTCGGGGCCGACCAACCCTTGTGATACGCGTAGACGCCGTTGTCCTGTCCCTTTAAACCCGAGCCTCCGAAGATGACCGCCGACGCATCGACGCTGTCCCAGGCGAATCCGGCGCGTGCGCGGGCATCGGGCTTTCCGGCTAGTCCGAGCGACGACCATGAGCCGCTCGCCCCTCCCACGGCCGGGGTGAAAGCCCACAGATCGTCGCGCACCGACCCCGACAAGCCGATGCCGCCGAAGAGAAGCAGACGGTTTTGAACCGGATCCCAGACCATAGAGTGGGCGAAGCGCGCCGCGGGCGGCGTCGGATCGCCTAAGCGTCTCCAGGAGCCGCTGCCTCCGGCGATGCTGGCGGGGCGGAAGGCCCAGAGATCGTGCCAGACGGCCGTACCGGCCTCGCCGCCCGTGACTAACATCTCGCGGTCGCGGTTGTCCCAGACGGCCTCGTGAAGGTGGCGGGCCTGGGGGGCGCTCGTGGTAGACAACAACGTCCATCGTCCTAGGGCCGTCCCATCGCCGCCTGGAGCGTACGCCCACACGTCGCTCAGCGCCCCCTGAGCGTTGGCGCCGCCGTAGAGCAGCAGAACGTTATCGGCGTCGTCCCAGACGAGGCTGGCTTCCGTACGCGCGCTTGGTTCCGCCGGCGAGGCCGTGAGCGCCCAACGCCCTACCCCGCGCGCCGACTCTTTATAGGCCCAGAAATCGCCTAGATAGCCGCCGTTGTAGCCGCCGAAGATAAAGAGTAGTCCGTGCCGTGGATCCCAGGCCCCTGCCTGGCCTCCGCGCGCCTGTGGTCGCCCACCGTCGGGCGACGCCCAACCGGCGGCCAGGAGGCCGCCGGCCAGACCGTAGGTCCAGACATCGCCAAGCAGGGCGACGCTCGTTCCCGCGTCGATCAGCAGCGCGCGATCGTGCGCGTCGTAGACTAACGTCGTCGTCCTCCCGGCAGGGCCGCCCGTCGCAAGAAGGGTCCACGCTCGATTTGAGGCCCCGGAACGACCGAGCGCATAGCTCCACAGGTCGGCGGCGTAGGATCCAGCAGGCGTGGAAAGCGTGTTGGCCGGCAAAGGAACGCGCGTGACCGGTGGTAGAACGCGCGTGGATGTGGACGCGGGCGTGGCCAGGACAAGAGCGACGCTCGGCGTAGCCGATGCCGCCGCGCTTACTGAAGGCGTCGCGGTCTCCGTCGGTTGGCTGCCGATGCCCGTCGCCGTGACGAGAGGAGCTGCCAGCGGAGTCGCGGACGCCAAGGCAGGCGCGGAGACTGACGAGACAGACACCTGGCCGCCGAAGACATCGAGGCGATGACCGGCTGAATCCCAGGATGCCGCGGCCCCCGCGCGCGCGCCGAGCGGCGTGGAGTCGGCCAGCTTCGTCCACGCGCCGCTTGCTCCATGACGGGAAGGGCGGAAAGCCCAGAGGTCAGATAAGAAGCCCTGCGCGTTCTGGCCGCCAAACAAAAGCTCCACGCGGTCGACGTTGTCCCAGGCCACTGCCGCGTCCTGGCGCACGGACGGACCGCCCGTGGTGAAGATGCGCGTCCAGGCGCCGCCGGCTGTCGCTCCAGGGGCGGGACGATAGGCCCAGAGATCGCCTAGTGCAACGCCGCGATTCTCACCGCCAAAAACGAGCATCACGCCATCGGTCGAGTCCCACGCGGTGGAGTGGAAGGCTCGACGCAGCGGACCGCCCACGGTCGAGAGCGCGGACCACTGTCCCGGTTTTTTGCCGGAAGCGGGATGATAGGCCCACAATCCGTCGAGTTCTTGCTGGCGGGCTTGCCCATCGAAGACCAGCATAGCGTTGTCGGCAGGGTCCCAGACGGCGGTCGCGTGCGCGCGCGCTGGCGGAGTTGACGCGTCGGCAGGAAGGGCGCTCCAGCCGGACGTCAGCGCGTGGGTCGCGGTCAACTTGTACGACCAGAGCGACGACTCGGTTTTGTTCGCCGACTGGCCGCCGAACAGGTAGAGCCGGCCGCCTGGATCGTCCCAGGCAAGGGCCGCGCCCGCTGTCGCGGGTGGAGCGGCGGACATCAAGGACGACCAGTGTCCGGAGAGGGGCGACCCTACGGCTCGATGGGCCGTGCTGGGCGCCGCGAACGCGGCTCGATAGGTTGGGGCGGCGATCGAGGCAAGGGCCAGCACGACGCTGGCAAGGCGCGCGAGGGCTGTCGGTTGCGTCATCGTATCTTTACTCCTTTGGGGCGCCCCCGGACGTTGGAGGGAGGCGCGTCGAACCGAGGGGAAACATATGGAGGAGAAACGCTTACAGAGAGCGCTGCATGCGCGGGCGCGCGCCGTGTCGGCGCCGCCCTCCACAACATACTGTATTGATGACATCGTGGCTGGATATGGTACACCTGAGAAAGGCTTGTTCTCTTTTTTAGTCTAAGCCTGTATCTTACTAGCAATAGAGTAACAGGCCGACGCGAACGCCATGGATCGTCTACTCACCTAACAGAGCGGACGAAGAAAGCGTTCTACAGAGGCGAGGAAGGCAGCCACCACTTTCCTCACGTTCTGCCGACGACCGTCGTAGAGTCGGTTTGATGTGTCAAGGAGAGCCTTTTGATGGCCGTCGAAACGTCGATTATTCATGCCCCGCGCGACACGAACCCTGATGTGACAGCGCCCGCGCTATCGTTGGCCCCCCTGTCCGTCGCCAGCGTCACGGGAACGGCGAGCGCGTACAGCGAACGGTTCGGGCTGCGCACGCATGGCGTCGCTCCCACGTTTTTCGATGTCACGGACATCGTCGCGGCCTCCGTCCGCCGGTCGGGCATAGAGCAGGGAAGCGTTCTCGTCGTCTCGGCCCACACGACCTGCGCGATGATCGTGCAAGAGAACGAACCACTGCTGCTAGCCGACCTTTCCGAGCGTCTAAAGCGCTTCGCTCATGAAGATGAGTTGTATCGCCACAACGACATGGACGTCCGCACCGTCAACGTTTGCGGCATCGACGAGTGCGCCAACGGACACAGCCACATCCAACATGCCATTCTCGGCGCCAGCGTTCACCTGCCGGTGCTGGCTGGAGTGGTCGTGCTGGGCCCCTGGCAGCGCATCTTGCTCGTCGAACTCGACCATCCGCGTCCGCGCGAGTTCACTGTCGAGGTGACGGGAGTCGTCCCGCGCTGAGCGGGCAGGACGCAAAACCAGGGGGGGGGTAGGCCCCCGACGCACCGTCGACGCCTGACACGCTAAGCTGTCTACGGGTGTACGTCCTCTTTCTTCGTCATGATGACGTAGAGGGAATGCGACAGCACGTCCGATTCTTGCTCTATCGATGTCGAGGTTCCGCGTCTTTGGTGAGGATCGACGCCAGCGTACCTGTAAGGAGACTGTGTTGAACGGCCTGAAAACGTTTATCCAAAAGTTCGGCAACGATTGGTCGATGAATCTGGTCTCAATGGTGACCTACAGTTTGATCACGACGATCTTCCCCTTGCTGCTCGGCATCCTAACCATCGTCGCCCTGATCTTGAACTTCCTGCCCCTCTCCTCGCTCGATGCGCTGGCCGCCAACATCAGCAGCGCACTACCGGCTAGTCTCACGCAAGGATCGAGCGGCATCAACGTCAAGTCGTTGCTGACCGGGTTAGCCAGCGCCAGCGGCGTCCTGGCCATCGTCTCGCTGGTAGGCCTCTTGTTCACGGGCTCCAATCTTTTCACCTCCATGGAGAACGCCTTCAGCGTCATCTACAAAGTGAAAGATCGCGGTTTCATCGGACAGCGCGTGATGGGCATGGGCATGGTGCTGGTGCTTGCGCTGCTGCTCCCGGTCTCGTTGGCCGCGTCGAGCTTGGTCACGGCAGGCTCCTCGGCGTTCAAAAGCATCCTGCCCGATCCACTCAGCATCGTGCTGACGGTCGTGGGGCCGCTGACCTCGGTCGGCGTGTTGTTCGTGCTGTTTCTCATCATCTTTAGCATCGTGCCCAACAGGGACATCAGTTGGCATGGCGCGTGGCGCGGCGCGCTCGTCGCCGCCGTCATCTTCGCCGTCCTCAACATCTTGTTCCCGCTCTACTTCCGCATTTTTCTCTCCGGCAACAACAAGTTCGGCGGGTTTGCCGCCTCGGTGCTGGTCTTGATCGCCTGGCTCTGGTTCTTCGTGCTGGCCACCATCATCGGCGCGCAGGTCAACTCTGTCGTTCTGGGGGTGAAACCGCTGCCCTACGACGTGCCCAGCGCCCTGGTAGACGACTACCACCGCGCCATGGCCGGTCAGGTCAAACCGCGACGCCGGGGGGTGCGGTCGTTGGCCCCACGTCCGAGCGTGATAGTCGCCCCCGTGGCCGGCCTTGGATCGTTGCTCGGGCGCGTGGGGCGTCTCCTTGGCACGCCGCTGCGCCTGTTGGCCGTCGCGGTCTGGTTCGTCGCCCGCCCGGTCGTCTTCCTACGCACCCAGCGCCGTACCAATTCTTAATTTGGCCACACCGCCCTCGAACACGCTGCACGATCGTAAGATGAGCAGCATCATATACCTGCTTTTCAGACTGCATCTGATCAGCACATCCCCTGCATGACGCCTTGTCCGGTGGTGATGCCCCTTGATACCATGCAGGGCGATATGAGAAAACGATCGAGGGCAGTGCGGGCAATACAGCGTGGGGTTCTTTCATCCTCCTACGCAGTCGCCGCGGTGGTGCTCGTCGCTTCTACGTGGACCACCCTCGCCCGTGTTCCCGCCCATGCTAGTGACCGGACGCTGCGCGCGCCGGCGACGAAACCGCGGCTCCTCGCTACGATGAGCACCGTCGTTCCACGAAGCACCACCCCGAAGAAGACGCCTCGTCGCTCCTTCTTCGGGATGGAGGAGCGATCCAACCGCCGGGGCGCCTCCAGCGCCCCGACGACGTCCGCGGCCAACGCCACGACAGCAACTCCCTCCACTCGGACGGCGACGCACAGGGCGGCGACCGCCGGTTTTACTGGAGTGGCTTGGTGGAGCACCGGGGCGAGCTATTTCAACGTGCGCTCCGCGCCTCAGCCCAACGCCTCGATCGTGACCACGCTCCAGGCCGGCGATCAGGTGCAGGTGCTCGGCGCCGTCCATGGCGGATCGTTCGACGGCTATGACCTCTGGTACGAGGTGCGCTCCGGGACGAAAACTGCCTATGTCCTGGCTTCAGGCATTGGCTCACTAAACCTCTCATCGTCGTGGACGGGTGTGACCGACGGCGACAATGAGAACGGCGTCACCTACGTCGTCAGTGAGAGCGCGCCGAATGGGAACGCGCCCTCGGACGGATCGTTCGCCCTCGGCGCCCAGCTCACCGTCCTGGGGACGACCACGGGCGCCGCCCTTGAAGCGGGCAATGACGTGTGGTACCGCGTCTCCATCGGCTCCTACCGGCCCGCCTATATCTACTCCGCCTACGTCAAGTTCGCGCGTCGTGGGGTTGGACCTTATCCCGTCCCTCTCCTGACCGCCGCCGCGTCGCTGGCGGTCGATCTCGACACGTTCCGGCCGCTCTACCAGCATGACGCGACGACGCGCCGGGCGCCGGCTTCACTGGTCAAGATGATGACCGCCGCGCTGGCGCTCGACCACCTGCGCCCGACCGATGTGATGACTGTTCCCGCTGCCGCGCCCAGCGTGGCCGAAGCCGTGGGCGGCACGGCGATGGGCCTCATTCCAGGCGAACGCCTGTCGCTTCACGACCTGCTCTATGGAATGCTCTTGCCGTCAGGCAACGACGCCGCCTTTACCCTGGCCGAGAGGGTGGGGGGGAGTCAGGACGGTTTTGCCGCGCTGATGAATGCTAAGGCGGCGACGCTGGGAATGCACGATACGCACTTCGTGCAGGGCTACGGCCTCGACGCCGCCAGCCAATACTCCACGGCGTGGGATCTCGCGCGCCTGGCACGCTCGAACCTGGCGCGTTACTCCCTTTTTAGAGACATCGTGGGCACGGCGCATCACGTGGTCGGACAGGGGCTGTTCCACCACGCCTTCGACCTCTACAACACGAACCAACTGCTCGGCGTGTACCCCGGCGCTTTCGGCGTCAAAACAGGGACCACGCCCAACGCCGGCGAGAATGTGATCGGCGCGGTCAAGCGCGACAGCCACCGCGTGCTCGTGGTCATTATGGGTGCGACCGACCGCTACGCCGACGCCACGGCGCTGCTCAATTATGCCGTGGCTACCGATCCGACAAAACCAGCGCTGCAGCGGCGGCCGGCTGGCAGAGTTTCCTCCCGCTCTTAGCTCTTCTTGTTCAGGCGCACGTGCCAGCGCACCATGCCTTCGATCGCCGTCGTGTCGGTCTCGTCGGTCAGGGTCAGCGCCACGTCGACGTTCGTCTTGCCTGCCTCCGCCAACTCCAAGCGCATCCGCGCGATCTCCTCGCCAGACACGACGCCTTCGGCGGTGCAGTCCCCACGCGCCGTGGCTTTATAGTTCAGCTCGACGCCGCGGGCGAGCGGCGTGGCCTCGGCGATGAGGTCGGCGATAGCGGAGATGGCGGCTCCGTCACTATCGCGACTAACAAAAGATATGAGTTTTGCATCATGTGGAGGTCTCTCCACTAATGCTACGATAGCGGTGGATGGGGGCGGCAGGGCCGATTAGGGGACGCCGGTTCGGCCAACCCCTCCAAAATAATAGTCCTGGCGCAGGATCGTGAACTACAGGCCTTTCCCCACTAATCCTCGATACGCCGCGACGCGGCGACCACCACGGTCGCCGCTTGTCGAACGGCGTTTTTTTGTTTTCACGGGGAGAGCACCGCTTTCTTGAGGACGGTGAACTGGGCCTGGGCTCGCGTTGCGTCGTCGCCTCCACTAATGACCAATCCTCGTATAGACGACGGAGCAAGCGACAGAACGACCGTAGACCCAGGAAGGGGAGTCCACGCTGTACCGTCTAGCGGTTCGTAGTAGGCCGAGAGCACAGCGCCCGCCTGCTGAACGCGTAGACCGACGGCCGCGATGGGAAGAGCAACCGTCGTCGTGAGACGCTGCGCCATCGCGCCGTCCCTCGTGCGCGCCTCGACGACGATCCGCATCGTCTCCGCGACGCCTCCCGGCACGACCGCGGCGAGATAGTAAGGCGAAGAAGGCGATGAGTCCTGGCGCATCATCACGCCCGCTTTAGTTCCGCCCGGTGAGCCTGTCGCTAGGGTTACGCGCGCGCTGACCGTGGAACCGGTGCTCGGCATCCAGACGTAGTGAAACGCATCCATTGTCGTGCCGATGCCCGCTCCGCCGCCAGAGACGGTGAGCGTGTCGCCTGCCCCTAGAGATTGGCTGCCCGCGAGTGCTGGAGCGCCGATGTCGCCGCACACGTAGTCGAACAGGTCCGTGCAGGTCGACGTAGGCGCCGCTGTCGGAGACGCGGTTGCGATTACCGCAGATGTTGTCGCGGTGGGACTCGCCGCGGGCGCAACAGTCGCCATGTCCGTGGGGCTGGGTGTTGCGGAGGCTGTTGGGCTCGGCGTCGCCGTCGGACTGGGCATCAGCGCCATGGTAGGGGGCGCCGTCAGGCTTGGCGTCGGCGCCATGGTAGGGGACGCCGTCAACGTGGTCGTTGGAGTGGTGGTCGGCATAGGCGTCATCGTGGCCGATACGCTTGGCGTCAACGTTGGGCTTAGCGTCAACGTTGGGCCTGCGATCGTCGGGACGGTGGTCGGCATGGACGTCATCGTTGCCAATGCACTTGGCGGCATTATTAGGCTTGGCGTCGTCGTCGGACTGGGCATCGTCGTCGGACCTGGCGTCGCTGTCGGACTTGGCATCGTCGTCGGACCTGGCGTCGCCGTGAGACTCGGCGTCACGCTAGGGCGTGGCGTCGCCGTGAAACTCGGCGTCGCTATGAAGCGTGGCGTCGCCGTGAGACTTGGCGCCGTCGTCGGACTTGGCGTCGTGGTCATAGTAGGGGTCGACATCGCGCTTAGCATCGGGCTCATCGTTGGCGTCGTCATCGGACTTGGCCTCGTCGTCGGACTTGGCGTCGTCGTTGGACTTGGCCTCGTCATCGCGGTAGAGGTGGACGTCGGACTCGACGCAACTATCAGCACGGAGCTTGCCGTCGGACTCGACGCGGTTGTCGGCGTGGAGTTTGTCAGGGGGCTCGACATAGCGGTCGGGCTGTTGGTCGGCATAGCTATACGGGCAGCGGTAGGGTTAGGCGTGCTCGTCGCCGTGGGAGCAAGCGTGCTCGTCGCCCTAGGGACAAGCGTGCTCGTCGCCGTGGGAGCGAGCGTGCTCGTCGCTGTAAGAACCGGAGGTGGCGCCATGGTCGCCATAAGGCTTGCCGTTGCCGCTGTCGTTGCGGTCTCAGTTGCTGGAGAACTGGCCTTCGTCGTTGCCGCGGGACTTGCTATGACGGGCGCGTTCGCCGTTGTCAAGGGGTTTGCCGTCGCCGTTGGACTCGTCGTCGCGGTCGGGGGCGCTGTCGCCGTTGAACTCACCGTGGCTGTAGAACTTACTGTCACGGTCGGGGGCGCCATCGCCATTGTGCTTGCGGTTTCAGTTGCGATCGTCGTCGGATTTGGTGCTGCCGTTGCACGTGCGGGCAGCGTCGCCATCGGACTTGCCGTCCCTGTCGCCGCGGGACGCGCCATTGCCACGAGTGCAGCGCTTAGGCGCGTGGTCCTAGGGGCCTGACCATACGTTTGGTCCGGTTTAGGAGCGCGTCTAGCTGTGAGAGCGCCCTGAAAACTTTGGGACGCCCGCTTAGTCGACGTCGCGGCGGTCGTTGGAGTAACGGTCGGACGTGCCGTTCTGCTCACCGTTGGGCTTGCGGGCGTCGGCGACGCCAACGCGGCGCCATAGGGCTGGGCCGTGGCTGAAGGCGCGATGACGGCGACCCGCGTCGGAGTTATTGCTGAAGCCGCTGCCATCGGTGCGGGCGGGGGTGAGCTGGGGCGCCCGAGAAGCAAGAAAATAACGGCCGCTGCCGCTGTCGCCGCCGCGCCGCCAGCGGCGATGGCGACCGTCCCGGGAGGGAAAACAGCCAGCACACTTAACGGCCCTCCAACTCCCACGCCGGCGCCAGCCGACGACGCTCCTCCGATCGCGGCCGCGGCGCCGAGAGAGCCCACCCCTCCGACTTCCGTACCGCTAGCCGCGACTCCCGCGCCGATACTCTCAGTGGCCCCGGCCCCAGCCCCAGCCCCAGCGGCGGCCCCAGCGGCGACTCCGGCGGCAAACAGCGGCGAGGCAAAAATGGCGCTTGCCTTGGTCGACGTGGTGGCTTTAAGCGCGGACGGCGCCGCCAGCGGGAACAGCACGAAGGCGCGCCGCGACTCGGCCTGCCTCGCCACCAGTGTCTGGCACAAGGTGCAATTCTGGACGTGAACCTCAACTTCTTCGCGCTGCCGTTTCGCCAACGCGTTGCTTACCAGCGCGGCTAATGTATCGCGCGGCATGCCACAGGCGACGATGCGCGCAGCCTCCCCCATCGTATCGCCCGCACCCAATGCTGCCTTGTGGTATTCGTCGCGGAAGCGGGCGCGGGCGCGGAAAAGCAGCACTTGGACGCTGTTCGCAGTCGAGTTGGTCTCGGCGGCGATCTCCGCCGCGCTCAGCCCCCCCAGTTCGCGCATGACCAGCGCGTTGCGATATGACGGCGTCAGCCGCCCCAACGCGGCTCGCACCACGCGCTGATCCTCAGCTGCTAAAGTCATGGATTCGGGTGCGCCCCATCGCGCCGTGTCAGGATGCGTCTCTGCCACGGCGTCGGTCAGCGTGACGACAGGCTGGCGCGCCTTCTGGCGAAGCATGGTCAGGGCCGCGTTTGAGGCGATGCGCGCGACCCAGGCGCCGAACGCATCGGGCTGGCGCAGCGTGGGCAGCGCGCGTAACGCCTGAATAAATGTATCTTGCGTCACGTCGTCCGCATCGCTGGCGTTGCCGACGAGCCCCAGGGCGATGGCGTGGACGCGCGGTGCATGGCGATCGAACAGCAAGGCGAACGCCGCCTCGTCACCGCCTAAACACCGCGAGACGAGGTCGGCGTCGACCGAACTTGGTGGGGCGCCCGCACCGTTGAGCAAGACCGACGGATAGGTATATGCAGTCATAGCCTCTTACAAGGGCTGCTTGCCATCGACACGCGAAGGCATGCTCGCGGCTATCCAAGACAGGAGAGGGGACGGCTCTTTGTCCACCATTAGTATAGAGCGTCAGCGCTCATACGTGAGATAGGCGCCTGGGTCAACGAGGTTGGCGTGGGGCTCACCTGCCTTATATCCAATCACATAGTCCCGGCGTGTCGTCCGCTCACGGCGAGCCTCATAGGCGCATAGCTTCCTGTCCCCCCATATTCTCGAGCGCGTGGGATCACATCGCGGCAGGAGGAGCGCTCTGATGCGATGAGGCGAGAAGGGTCGTTGCATCGCCTCCCAGGGCGGTGAGATAGTTTGCCGTCGCACGCGCGGCCGCCTCGTCCGAGAAAAGAGCGTAGACGGTCGAACCGCTGCCCGTCATAATAGGATGGGCTGCTCCTGCCTCGCGCAGACGTCGTAACGCGGCGCCCACGGCAGGATACAGGCCGACGACGGACTCTTGCAGACCATTGGACAGGGGCCATTCTTCGATAGGAACACCCTCCTCTCTCGCCGCGAGAAGGCGCTCCGTTCCCTCTCCGCCGTAGGACGCTGGAGAGAGGGCGCCGAAGACGCGCCTCGTCGAGACGCCGATGGACGGTTTATGCAGCACGGCGAAGAACGGAGGCGGCGGGGGCAGGACGGCCACGTCTTCTCCACGTCCCGTCACCAGCGCCGTGGGACCGTAAAAAAAGAAGGGTACGTCTGAGCCCAAGCGGGCGCCGAGCGCGGAGAGATCGCCGGACGAGAGCGACAGCCCCCAATGCACGGCTAGCCCCCGCAGAGCCGCCGCCGCGTCGCTGCTCCCCCCGCCAAGGCCGGCTTCGACGGGAACGTGCTTTTCCAGGGTCAGGCGAACGCCGTCCGTCAGGCCGTATTCTTCTTGCAAGAGGCGCGCGGCGCGTACGACGAGGTTGTCGCGCCCCGCGAGGGCGCTGTCGTCGCACGAGAACTCGATCGTGGGAGCCGGCACGATGGTCAGCGTATCGTGGAGCGACAACTCTTGCATCACGGAGCGCAGAGCGTGGAAACCGTCGGGGCGCCGGCCTTCGACATCGAGCGTCAAGTTGATCTTAGCGTGGGCCTCTACCACCCTCACGCGCGTCGCCCCTTCGTGGTGCAATCCTCGTTCGCCCCTGTCGTGTAGATAAACGGAGGCCGCCCCGATCGGGCCGCGACGACGCGCTTACCCACCCCTTCCCCCAGTGTAGCGCGATCCCACGCGTCAGCCATGGTCTCCGCTCTTGATGGGGCGGCATTCACCCTTCCGCTAGGCCCTGCCGGCGCGTGCTCCGCGCGCAAGGGCGCGACCGTGAGGAGAGAGGCGTGGTAAAATGGCCCCATGATCGTCATCAACGCGTTCGAGATCCTCCTTGTCGTCATTCTCTACATAGGTGTGTGGGGATCGTTCCGCGGCGTGCGCGCGTTCGCGATCATGACCGGCGCGATCTTCTTCGCGTTGGCCCTCATCCTCATCAGCGGCGACATCGCCGTCCAGTTCGTGAGGCAGATCGGGCTTCCCCTCATCGGCGTCGACTCACAAGACATCTTCAAGATCGTCTTGTTCCTCTTTATCGTCGCCATCACAACTTTTGCTCTCGGACGCATCACCACCCCGCCCGGCCCCAAGACGCGGGCCGATAAGCTGTGGGGTCTTGGCCTGGGCCTGCTCAACGGCTTTCTCATCGCCGCCGTCGTCGATCGCTACCTGACCGATGCAATCCAATCGGCCTCGCCGCTTGGCACGGTCTCCGTCGGCATACCCAGCATCGTGTTCGCGCATCCCGCCGCCAACACCTGGCAGGTCAGCTTCGTTTCTAATACGCTGACGCTCCTACCCACGTCAGGCCCCTCCACCAGTCTCTGGACCAAGGTGCCCTACGCTCTGCTGCTCTTGCTGCTATTCCTGGCCTTCGTCTTCGTCGCCACGCTCTATGGCAGGCTCAACCGCTCCAAGGGCCGCGGCTAAACGGATCTAAACGGATAAGGAGGGGAAAAAGATGTTTCTTGCCAGCGCCCCTCCACTCGAACAAGGAGAACGGCGCATCCTCACGCTGCGGCCGCACTCCTGGCAAGTGCTCCGGCCGGCTCTCCTGCTGGCGCTGCTCTTGCTCACGCCGATCCTCTACGGCCTGCTCGATCTGCTGCTGCCCGACCTGCGCCTGAACGCCTACTTCACCTACGTCGCGGCGGCCATCGCCCTCACCTTCGTGCTTCTCACGCTGCGCTGGCTGGTGCTGGATCTGCTGCCGTGGACGCAGCAACTCGCCATCTTAACCAACCGCAGGGTCATCGTGCAGTCGGGCGTCTTCTCGATCTATCGTCAGGAATGCTCGCTGGCCAAGGTCGAGGAATCGGACTACACCAGCAGTGGACTTATCGCGCGGCTGCTCGACATCGGAGACCTCGAGGTGGAGACCTCCGGTCGGAACGGCACGATCGTGATACGCGGCGTGCATCGCCCACGGCGCGTCCAGGGCATCATCAGCGGACAAGCGCGCTCGTTTCGCGAAGACGAGACGCGCCGCCGCGTGGCCGAGCAGCCACGCGCGGTGCAGCGACAGCTCCTGGCCATCGTGGAGGGGACGCCGCCGCCCGCGCTGGCCCCAACTGAATCGATGCGCGCCCTCTCACAGCGCGCCATCAGGACGCAGCAGCGCCTGAATCTCTTGCCCGACGAGGCCGTGGTAGAGTCGTCTCGCCAGCACATCATCGTGCTGATCGTGGGTCTGCTTGGCCCGCTGCTGGGCGTGTTTCTCGTCATGGCCGTCGTCGCGCTCATCGGCGCCGTCGCCGTGCCTTTCGGCATCCTCATCGTCGTGGCCGTGCTCTCGCCCTGGGCGGCGGCACGCATCCTCGACTATCTTGCCCACGAGTACGTCTTGACCACGGAGCGCCTGATGGAACTGCGCGCCGTGCCTTTCCTCTACCAGACGCGCAACGTGGTGCAGACCGAGGCCATCCAGGACATCACGCTGGAGATCCCCACCATCTTCAGCCGCATCGCCGACATCGGCGACATCGTCTGCGATCTACCTGGACCCGACGAGCACGTGACGATCAAGACCGTCGCTCAGCCAGCCGAATGGCAGAAGCTCATTTTTGAGACGATCGACGCCGGCAAGCGCAAAAAACGCGAGCGCGAGGAGCAGCGCACGGCCGCGACGCTCGGCCAATGGTTCGGCGAGTATCACCGCCTGCAACAAGCGCACGACGACGGAACCCTTCAAGAAGGCGACGATGACAATATATCGAGCGATGACGCGGACGATAGGGCGCCAGGCGGCGACGAATCGCAAAACGACGACAGCACCGACGACGGACGGGACGGCGCCGCGGCGGCCGGGCGCGCGCGCGGACGCGGCAACCCGCGCCGCCTCACGCGCTCTCCCCGCCGTGATAGGTCGTCCTAGACTATAGACATGCGCCTCAGCCCCTAAGAGAGGCAGCGCGACCTACCAGGGGAGGGGTGAGCCGTCGCGGTCAAGAAAGCGCCCGTTGTCGCGCGGGCCGAGCGCGCGGATGGCAGCCAGCATCGTACGCACCGAGTGCTCTGGCGTGAGCGACGCCCCGGCGCCTCCCATATCGGTCTTCACCCAGCCGGGACTCATCACCACGCAGACTACGCCGTCGGCCGCGACTTCAAAAGAAAATAGGTGCATCACCATGTTGAGCGCGGCCTTGCTGGCCGAGTAACTGTAGGCTCCCGCACCAGCCTTACGCTCGATCGAGCCCATCAGTGACGAGAGGGACACGATGCGCGGCTTGTCGCCCCGGCGCAGGAGATCGACGAACTGCTGGGCCACGCGCAGCGGCCCGGTTACGTTGGCGTCCCAGGTCTGGGCCATTATCTCGCGGTCAATGTAGCGGTCGGGGTGGTCGGCGTCGGCGTCGTGCATATCGTCGCGCCGGTAGATGCCGGCGTTATTGACGAGCAGATCGAGCCCATCGACCCGCGCCGAGATAGTCCGCCAGGCCTCCACGATCGAGTCGTCGTCCGTCACGTCGAGGGGGAGGATAGTCGTGCGCTCGGGCACGAGCCGCGCCAGTTCGTGCAGATCCGTCGCCTCATCAGGGCGTCGGCACGCCGCGAAGACGTGATCGCCGCGCTCCAGACACTGGCGGACAAACTCCAGCCCGAGGCCGCGATTCGCCCCTGTGATCAACACGCGTCCCATGCTTATTTCTTCCTCCCGATCTTATCGCGCTGCTCGTAGGGTCGTTCAGATTCGCGTGCAATTGGGATGTCAACGAGGGAGCCATACGTAGCTTTGACGAAGCTGGGCCAGTCAAGGCGCGTTTGTTCCGCCGGCCCCTCGTCGATCAGCAATACAACACGGTGGCGCCCTGGTGGAATGCCCAGCGATTGATTAATTGTGATGGCTCCGTCGGAATCTACCATAGCTGTTGTGTCAATGCGATGCATCATCTTTTGCATGTCCCCCAAAATACGTGCCGCCATCGTCCGGCAAGACGTATCGACTGACCAAGTAAGGCAGCTCGACGGTGACTGTCTCGCTCCGCGATAAAGATGCGGCGTCAGTACGATTCGATTAACCTCTGATCCCTGCATGTATTATCAGCTATCGCGAAGGCACGCGGCAGCGAGTCAACAGCGGTAGGTCGCCGGGACGTCATGCCGCCCTTTCATTAAAATACGAGCGGTCGAGCGGCATCCTCCTATCCACATCTTTCTTGTATATCTAGAACAAATCATCTAGATTGAGGGCGTAGAGGCCAAGCGGGGGCGGCACGACGGGGAGACGAACGCTATGAGTGGAGCTGAGACTCCGGCCGTGCACGACGATTGGCTTTTTGGCTGGGACGCCACGCCGGGCATCGTCTCGGTCTGGGCCGACTCTAGCGGTCGCGCCCTCGTCTGGAGCCGCGTCGACGGCGTCGTGCGCTGCGACGAAGACCGTTTCCGACCCTGGATCGTCGCGGCCTCCCTCGACGATGTGTCCCATCTGGGCGACGCTCTCGTCGCCGCGGACGCACCCAGGGGCGACAGAGCGCCCTTCAGCTACCGTGAGCTGGATGGCCCGCCCGACGCCCTGCGCTATCTGCTCTCCGCCCGTGACGGACGCGTACTACGCGCCGCCGTCTTGCAGGGGGCGCAACGCAGGCTGGGGCGCGCGGTACGCGGCATCCACGATCTGCGCGACGACTACTACACCGCCGGCTCGGTCGAGCAGTATCTTATGTCTACAGGAAAGGTCTGCTTCCGCGGCCTAGCCTACGACGACCTGCATCGCATGCAGATCGATCTCGAGACGACCGCGCTCTCCCCAATCGAAGGCCGTATTTTCATGGTCGCGGTCCGCGATAGTCGCGGTCTGGAGACGATCCTGGAGGCACCGCGCGCGACGGACGAGGCCGCCCTCATCGACGATCTCTGCGCCCTCGTGCGTTCACGCGATCCCGACGTGGTCGAGAACCATAATCTGTTCGGCTTCGACCTGCCTTTTTTAACGCAACGCGCCGCCGTGCTCGGCGTGCCGCTCCGCCTAGGCCGCCCCGAAGGCTCAAACCTGCTCCACGCCTCCGACGAGCCGCGGGGCTGGGAGGGAGGACGGCGCACTCGCTACAGCGTGGCGGGGCGCGAATTGATCGACACCATCGAGGCCGTGCGCCGCCACAACTTCTCCGTCGGCGCGACGCAGGGTTACGGCCTTAAAGCCGCTGCCCGCCTCTTCGGCCTGGAGCCGCCCGATCGCACCTTCATCGACGGCCCGGACATCTACCGCACCTATAAGCGCGACCCGGAGCGCGTGAGGCGCTACGCCTTCGACGACGTCGCCGCGGTAGATGGCTTATCGCGCCGCTTGATGGGCGCCTCGTTCGCGCTGGCCGGCATGACCCCGCGTCGCTACGAGCGCGCGGCCTCGGCCGGTCCGGCCATCGGCGTGCTCGAACCGATGCTGGTGCGCGCCTACCTGCGCGCGGGGGCGGCGCTGCCCCGCCACGCGTCCCGCGACGACGCCCTGCTCGATCCGCACAAAGGCGGCTCCTCGATCCTCTACGCGGGTGGTGTCGTACGGCACGTGGTCAAAGCGGACATCGCGTCCATGTATCCGTCGATTATGCGCGCGTTCCGCATCGGGCCATCGTGCGATCCTCTTGGCGTGTTGCTCTCCCTCGTCGATCGACTCACCACCCTGCGCCTGCACTACAAACAAGAGGCACGGGCCGCCCCCGCCGGCACGCCGGAGGCGCACCGGCATCACGCCATACAGGCCGCTATGAAGATCGTGGTCAACGCCGCCTACGGCTATCTCGCGGCGGGCGACATGGCGCTGTTCGCCGATCGCCGTGCGGCGGACGCCGTGACCGCGCGGGGCCGCGAGATTTTAGGTCAGGTGGTCGACGCGCTGCGCGCCCGCGGCCTCTTATTGATCGAGGCCGACACCGATGGGGTCTTCTTCGGGACGCCGGACCACTGGACCGAGAGGGACGAACGCGCCTGCATCGCGGCCGTCGCGGCGACGCTGCCGCCCGGCGTCAACCTGGAACACGAGGGGCGCTACAAAGCCATGCTCAGCCATGAGATCAAGAACTACGCCCTGCTGACCTACGACAGCGACCTCATCTTGCGCGGCGCATCGCTCCGCTCCATGCGCACGGAGCCGTTCGGCGACCGTTTTCTGCGCGCGGCCCTGCGCTGCATCCTCGAAGGAGACTGCGTGGGTATGCGCCAGGTCTACCTCGACGTCGTCGCGGCGCTGAAGGAACGACGCTTGACGCCGGACGACGTGGCGACGACGTTTCGCCTAACCAAAACGCCCGAGGAGTACGCACGGTCGCGCGGCCGGGCGCGCGAGGCAGCCTACGAAGCGCTGCTCGACGGGGGGCGAACCTCCTGGAGGGTGGGTGAGCGTGTGCGCTGCTATCATAGCGTCGACGGTCGCGCGCGCTGGCTGCCTCAGGCACAGGAGCACCGGGCGCCGCGCATCGACGACGAGGCCATGCTGACAATCGACCACATGCCCGACTACGATGTCGCACGCTGCCTGAAGATCTTGCACACGTCGTACGTCTCGCGCCTGCGTAAAGCCTTTGGTCCAGACGACTTCGAGCAACTGTTCCGCCCCGCGGGTCAGGCCGGACTGTTCGACAAGCCGTTCAGCGCCATGCAGCCGCTCTGGCTCGAACCGGCCCCACTGCCCTCGTGAACAGCCTGTGGATCGCTCACGGTCTACACGCACGAATCCCGTTTTCTCCAGTACAGGGATGGACGTGGCGACGTCTTCATGTTAGGAGGCTTTGACGATCGGAGTGGACATGGGCGCTCAGGGAGTCATGGCTAGAGATGCATCCCATGCAGGATCGTTGCGTGTCCACAGCCAGCCGGCGACCACGACGAGAGCACTGAGCACGGCGCCGATGAGCAGGGCCGCGGGCGCTCCGTAACGCCCCGTCAGCCAGCCCATCAACACGTAGCCCAGCGGCAGGCTGCCGTCGAACGACACGGTAAGTACGCTCATCACGCGCCCCCGCAGATGGTCGGGCGCGATGGTCTGAACCATGGTCAGGGCCAAGGTAGTGAAAGCGATCTCTGCGCCGCTGACGCCGGCGATCAACAACAGGGAGAGTGGGTAAAAGCGCGAGAAGGCGAGCGCCGCTTCCAGCAGAGCGAAGATCAGAGCGCCGATCAACACACGGGGCAGCGTCGCGCGCAAGTTCCGCCAGGCCATCCCGAGCGCGATGACTAGCGATCCGACGCCTGTGGCGGCGGACAAGAAGCCGAAGCCTTGCACGCCCGTGTGCAGCACGTCGGTCGAGAGAAAGGGCAGCACCACACCGAAGTTGGCGCCGCACAGCAGCACGAGTCCGCCCACCATGATGATCGAGGCCAACGCGGGGGAGCCACGCACGTACGACAGCCCCTCGCGCAGACTCTCCCAGGTCGTCTGACGTGGCCCGACTTTCACCGCCTGCGCGTGGAGGTCGCCAGGCGTCAACAGCAGCAGGGCCGCCAACGCCGCGACGAAGCTCAGCGCGTTGAGCAAGAAAAGCAGGGCTGTACCGCCGGCAGCGATAACCACACCGCTGAGGGCGGCGCCGGCAATGCGCGTGACGTTGAACAGCAGCGAACTCAGCGCCATGGCGTTGGATAGATCCTCGCGCCCGACCAACTCGACCGTGAAGGAGTGGGCCGCGGGCCGGCCCGCGCTGTCCATCAACCCCAGCAGCAGCGCCAACACATAGATCTGCCAGACCTGGACGGTTGCCGTGACGAGGAGCGCCCAGAGCACGAACGCCTGCACCATCGAGGCCCCGCGCGTCCAGAGCAAGACCTGGCGCTTGGGCCAGCGGTCGGCCAGCACACCGCCGATCAGCGAGAACAGCAACACAGGCAGAGCTTCCAGCGCGCCGACCAACCCTACTTGAAAAGCACTGTGCGTGACTTGCAGCACCAGCCAGATCAGCCCGATATCCTGCATGGTCGAGCCAGTCAGCGAGATCAACTGCCCAAAAAAGTAGAATCGATAGTTACGCTGGCGCAGCGACAGGAAGATACGCCCCAGCCCCCGGTCCGGCGCTTCCTCGGGACCGGGCGCCGCCCCATCCTCCGCATCGGCGGGAGATAGCGTCTTCTTCCGGCCCGCGTCTTCCGTCGATGCGTTCACAATTCTCCTCTACGTCATATGTGGACAAAGTATGCGTCGGCACGGCCGGGACGTGCTCTTGCCGCACGATAAAGCGATCGATGGACACTTCAGCGCCGCTATGACCTTACCCCCGCACCGCTACAGGCAACCGCACTGTTATATAGAGATAAACGGCGAACGTCAAGCTGGCTCGACCGTTCGGGCACGTTCGCCTTCCACGCTGTCCTCGGCGCCGACGCTCCATCGTGCGCCGCGTAGTCTTTGAGTGCGGGTAGAGGGAAGGGCCCAAATACCACCCGGCAGGGCGCCATGGAGGATGTCAGATAGCGGCTTATGTTCGAGCAGACGGGACGGCTCGAGACGGCGGCGTGGAACGCCGCGTTATAGTAGAGGCATGGCTGTCCTCCCTACATCCCCGTCACTCCCAGGCGTCTGGTTCCCGTGCGTCATCGTACGTCTCGGCCAGCGCATCGTGGCGGACGCGTGCCTCCAGAATGCTCTGTCATCCATCGCCTTGCCCAACAGCGTGGTCTCCGCCACACGAGAGGAGGCGCGATGACGACGCGCGCGGTCATCTTCGATCTGTTCGGCGCCCTCATCCGCAACCTGCGCGCGGACGAGTACCGCGCAACTCTGCATGCGATGGCCGCGGCGGTGAACGCGCCGCTCGACGAGTTCGCCGCCCTCTGTGGACGCGGCACGTGGGAGCAGCGCGCCACGGGCGCCCTGGCCACGACCGAGGATGCCGTTCGCTACACCTGCAGGATGCTCGGCGTCATCCCCGACGAGGCAGGCGTCGCCGCCGCGGTGGACATCCGCGTCGACCTCACGCGCCGCGCCCTCGTTCCACTGCCGGGCGTGGTCGAGACATTGCACGCGCTGAAGGCGGACGACCTCAAGATCGGACTAGTCAGCGACTGCACGGCGGAAGTCCCGCTGCTTTGGGAGGGCGCCGTGCTGGCCCCTCTTATCGACGCACCGGTGCTCTCCCGCGTCGTGGGCCTCAAAAAGCCCGATCCGCGCATCTACAGGTTGTGCCTGGAGGGCCTGGGCGTTCAGGCGAGCGACTGCATCTACGTCGGCGACGGCAGCGACCAGGAACTCTCCGGCGCACAGGCCGTCGGCTTGAAAACTGTCCTGGTGCGCACCTCCTTTGCCGAGTCCTCCAACCCCGATCGTCCCGAAGCCCTGGTTTGGCGCGGCCTCACCATCGACGCCATCCCCGACGTGCTCGCCCTGGTGGACTAAGCTATGCCTCCCTCCACGACGGACCCGCTCGACCGCATCATCGCGGCCGTCCACGCCGCGCCAGGCCGTCCCCCTATGACCACCAAGGTGATCGCCGTCGATGGTCCCGGCGGCGCGGGCAAGAGCACGCTGGCCTCTCGCCTCTCCGCTGCCCTAGGCCATGCAGTAGTCATCCACACCGACGACTTCGCGAGTTGGGATACGCCTCTGGAGTGGTGGCCGCGCCTGCTGGCACAGGTGCTCGAGCCATTGTCGCGCAACGAACCGGCGCGCTGGCAGCGCTATGACTGGGATACGCGCCTTTTGGCCGAGTGGCACGAGACTCCGCAAGCGCCGTTCCTGATCCTCGAAGGCGTGTCGTCCTCGCGCGAGGCGTTCCGTTCTTACCTCTCCTATGCCATCTGGGTGGAGACGCCGCGCGACGAACGCCTGCGGCGCGGCCTGGAGCGCGACGGGCCGGAGGCCTTGCCCCTGTGGCAACGCTGGATGGCCGACGAAGACACCTATATCGACCGCGAACACCCCGCCGACCACGCCGACATCATTATTAGTGGAATGAAAAACTGATGTCCAGCCCTTCTCCCGTTACAAACCTACAACTCGTCGCGCAGGCGGACCAGTAAGTTTGTAATCTCCTTGTGGCACTTACGGAACGAGCGCGCTGATTGAGCAGCCTGTAGAGCGAACAACTGCGTCAGCGCGGCTTGATCCAGCGTCTCCGAGTATTTACGGCCACGAGACATGTTCCTTTGGAGCCAGCCCTTTGCATCTCGCACACCTTCAGGTTTTGGTGGAGGCGTCAAATCAGGAGAGAATCCACGTTTTCCTCGCAGTGATGTAGCAGCGGCGAGAAACCATGCCTCGTATTCACACTTGGCGACGACGACGGCGAGAGGAATGTCGCTACGTGCAGCTTGTGCCCGCTTGAGGAGCTCCTGAGCGAGGATTACAGGGCGCTCTTTATCGCTGTCCATGAGGATGAAAATTCCGCCCTGCCTGCCAACTTTCCCGGCGGCAAGCTTGACCACCAGGTCTTCTTCCAATACGAAATGCGTAGTGGCCCTCTAAGCTCCATCCCGACTTTGCTTATGTGCGTCGCGGATATGTTGCGCGTGCTGATGACAACGGCATCGAACATTCGTCGTGCAACCCTAAGAGGCCACAGCGTGTTGTACACAGAGGGAAGGACTTCCCCCTGTATTTCCCATGATAGGAGGAAACATTCATGGTATCGACGTATCTTGCTGAAAAGTCGGGGCGTATACTGAAGTCACGAAGACGACCGAGGGGAGCAGAGGGCAGACATGATGCAGGACGTGGACCTGAACGGGATCGTCGATCCCGACGCACGGCGCATTCTC
>JAABUX010002280.1_pt1 | contig 27401 bp, 17 predicted proteins | sample 5561851 | NCBI WGS metagenome assembly JAABUX01 (sample SAMN10711883, study PRJNA513361) | rock metagenome | isolation source: Antarctica rocks | place: Antarctica: Victoria Land, Richard Nunatak red sandstone | collected 2016-01-03 | reverse complement strand
CCTCGAACAGCGGCAGCACGGCGCTGGCGCCGATCGACCACAGGCTGTTCGGCAGGCTGACCAAATTGAACCTGGTGTCCTGGAACCCGCTCACCCCGCTGATCGTGACGTTCGGGTAGAACGACGCGCGGGTGATGCCGATCGCGGCGTTGGCGGCCGCCATCTGCCGCTCGGCGCTCGCGATGTCCGGCCGCCGCTCGAGCAGCTGCGACGGCATGCCGGCCGGAACGCTCGGGGTGGCCGGGTTGACCCGCTCGTCCGGCGGGATCGAGAACGCGCTGGGGTTGGCGCCGACCAGCACGGCGATGGCGTGTTCCAACACGGTGCGACCGGCTAGGTTGGCAGTCTGCAGCGCCTGCGTCGAGGCGAGCTGGGTCTGCGCGCGGGCGACGTCGAGCGCCGGGGCGATCTTGCCCGCCAGCCGCAGTTGCGTGATGTCGACGGAAGTGTGGTAGCTGGCGACCGCCCGCCGGTAGACGGCGTTCTGGATGTCGAGCCCGCGCAATGCGAAGTAGTTGCTGGCGAGTTGCGCGTGCAGGCTGAGGCGGGCGTTCGCCAGCAGCGCCGCCGTGGACTGCGCGAGCCGGGCCTGCTGACGCTCGTTGTTGCGGATCTGCTGCCAGAAATCGGGTTGCCAGGTCGCCGTGGCCTGGATGATGTTGCTTGGCTCGATGCTGTATTCGTTGTTTTGCGGTGTTTTGTAGAGCGCGTTGTGCGACTGCTTATTGTACGACGATTGCGCGTTGGTGTTGATCTGCGGGTAGAGCCCCGACCGCGCGATGGCGGCTACGTCGCGCGCCTGGACGTATTGCTCATACATCGCGGCGAGGTTTGGGTTCTCCGCCGCCAGTTGGGTTTCAAGCTGGTTCAGCACCGGGTCGCCGAACCGTTCCCACCACGGTCCGCGCGGCAGCGTGTCGCTCGGGGTCGCGACGGCGAACGGGCCCTGGCCCCGCCACGTGGCGGGCAGCACGTAGCGGGGCGCGCTGTAGCGCGGCGCCAGGTCGCACCCGGCCAGACCCACTAGCGCCGCCACGATCGCCGTTGTCCGGCGCGGGCGCATTCGCCGCGCCGTCACCAATCCAAGCTCATTTCGCTGCAGCTTCCGCCTGCGCGCCCTGGCCGGCCGGCGGGGCCGGCGGTTGACTGGCCGGCGGCGGCGGCCCTCCGCCGCTCGGGTCCGCCCCGGGTGCCGGTTGGACGACCTTGACCTGCTGGCCCTCGAGCAACCCGAGCGACGGATTGGCCACCAGCTTGTCGGACGCCTGCAACCCGGACACGATCTGGACGTCGGTGCCGAGGTTACGGCCGCTCCCGACCTCCTGCAGGTGGATTTTGTCGCCGTCGCTGATCAGCGCGACCTGCGTGCCTTGCGCGCGGAACAGCACCGCCTGGGCCGGCACGATCAGCGCCTTCGCGTTGCTGGGGAAGGTGAATATCACGCTGACGAAGTTGCCGGGCCACAGGTCGCCAGTCGGGTTATCGATCACGAACTCGGTGACGATCGTGCGGGTGGTGGGCGAGATGGCCTTGGCGGTGGTCAGGAACTGCAGCGGGATCTGCTTGCTGGCGTCCTGCGGCAGCGTCATGACGGCCGTGAGGTTGGGCTTCAGCACGTCCGAAAAATTCTGCGGCACTGACACGAAGATCCGCAGCTTGTGGATGTCGGCGACGGTGAACAGCGGCTGCGAGAGGCCGCGCGCCGTCGGGTTGCTACCACTGGCGCTCACGTAGTCACCGATGTTGACGTTGCGCGCCGTCACCACGCCGTCGAACGGGGCGACGAGGTTCTTAAAAGCGCTCATCGCCTCGAATTTCTCGATGTTCTGCTTCGCGACCTCGACGTCCGCCCGTTGCGCGACCTCGTCGGCCTTCTTGACGTCGACATCTTGTTGCGCCACCGCCTGCGTGCCGGACAGCGCCGACCACCGCTTGGCCGTGAGCACGGCCAGCTTGTAGTGCGCCTGCACGGTGGTGAGCTGGGCCTTCGCGGACGCCAATTCGGCGTCGAGGCTGGGCGCGTCGATCGTGCCCAGCACGTCGCCCGACTTCACCTCCGCCCCAAAATCCTTGTACCAGTGCGACACGTAGCCAGTGACCTGGCCGTATAGCGCGGCCTGGTACCAGGCCTCGATGTTGCCCGGCAGCGTCAGGTTGCCCTGCGAGGGGCCGTCCTTGGGCGCGATCACCTGCACCCGGGGGATCGACGTGTCGTCAGCACTTTTCTTGAGGTCGCTGGTGACGCTGGACCGCGACCAGATGCCGTAGCCGGCCAACCCACCGGCGACCAACAGCCCGAGCCCGGCGAGCAGCCAGCCGCGGCGCCGTGGCGGCGCTCCCCGCCCGCTCACGCCGCCGTCTCCAACCGAACGGCCTCGTGGTGTCCGGCCGGCACCCGCTCCGGCCGCCTAGCGGCGCGATGCACGATCGCGAACACGTTCGGAATGAACAGCAGCGTCGTGAACGTGGCCACAATCAGCCCGCCGATCACCGCCCGGCCCAACGGCGCGTTCGTGGTGTTGCTGAGCGACATCGGGATCATGCCGACGATCATCGCCAGCGCCGTCATCAGCACCGGGCGGATGCGCTCCGTGCCCGCCTCGATGGCGGCCTTGGCGGCGTCGCCGTGTTCGGCCAGCCGCTCGCGCGCGAACGACACCACCAGGATGGTGTTAGCGGTCGCCGTGCCCATGCACATGATCGCCCCGGTCAGCGCCGGCACCGACAATGTGGTGCCGGTCAGGAACAGCGCCCAGGTGATCCCCGCCAGCGCCGCCGGCAGCGCCGAGATGATGATGAACGGGTCGAGCCAGGACTGGAAGTTCACCACGATCACCAGGTAGACGAGCACCACCGCCAGCGCGAGGCCGACCAGCAGTTGCGCGTACGCCGACCGCATGGTGGGCGCCTGGCCGGCCAGCGTGACCGTGGCGCCCTTCGGCACGTTCGGCTGCATCTCGTCGATGATCGTCTGGATGGCGGCGCTGACCGCGCCAAGGTCGCGCCCCTCGACGTTGGTGTAGATGTCGATCACCGGCTTGATGGCGTAGTGCGACACCAGCCCGGGCGAGCCGACCTGCGTCACCCGCGACAGGCCGCCAACGATCTGCGTCGGGTCGTTGGTGGGGTTGCCGTCGCCCTTGTCCACCGTGATGGTCTGCAGGTCGTTGACCGTCGCCAGCTGGTTCTGCGGCGTCTGCACGTTGACCAGGTGGGACACGCCGCTGCTGTCGAGCCAATAGGTCGGCGACACTTGGCCGCTGCCCGACAGCACCGCCAGCGCGTTGCTGGCGATGTTCGCCTCGGTCAGCCCGGTGCCGCTGGCAAACGTGCGGTCCGACGACAGCAGCAGGGTCGGCTGCCCCATGATCTGCTGCAGCCGCACGTCGGCGACGCCGGCGACCCGCCCGACCCGGGCCGCCAGCTGCGCGGCAAAGGCGTAGTTGGCGTTTAGGTCGCTGCCGTTGATCCGGACGTCGATCGGCGACGGCAGGCCGAAGTTGAGGATCTTGGCGGTGATGTCGCCGGCGAGGAAGCTGAATTGGGTGCCCGGGAATCGCTCGGTCAGGCCGGCGCGCAACATCTGGCGGTAGGCCGCGACCGGCGACGCCGGGTTGTCGAGCGAGATGGTGACGTCGCAGTCGGTGGTGCCGACCGTACCGGTGTTGCCATACGCCTGGTTGATGCCGCTGACCGGCAGGCCGCAGTTCAACAGCGTGTTGGTGACGTGGCCCGGCAACAGGGCGTGGATCGCGTCGTCCACCAACACGGAGATCTTGGAAGTCTCCTCGATGCGCGTGCCGGCGGGGGTGCGCAGGTGCAGGTCGATCTCGCCGGAGTTGATGCTGGGGAAGAAGTCCTGGCCCACGAACGGCAGCAGGCCGAGCGACGCCACCGCGCCCAACAGGTATAGTCCGACGAACGTCTTCGGCCGTTCACCGATCCGCTCCAGCCGGCCGCGATAGCCGTCGCGGAACCGCTCGAACCGCGTCTCGAAGCCGGCCTGGAAGCGCCCGAACGGCCCCCGGCGCCGTGCCCGATCGGGGTGGCGGCTGGCGTCGACCTGGGCCGGCAACAGATAGGCGGCCAGGGTCGGCGTCAGCGTGCGCGACAGGATGAACGAGGCGACCATTGCGAAGATGATCGCCTCCGCCAGCGGCAGGAACAAATAGCCGGAGATGCCGCCGAGCTGGAACAGCGGCAGCCAGACGATGCAGATGCACAGCGTCGAGACGAAGGTCGGGACCACGATCTGGTTGGCCGCCTCGATGATGGCGTCGTCGAGGCTCTGGTCCGGGGCGCCGTGCTCGAGGTGGGTGTTGATGTTCTCGATCATCACCGTGGCGTCGTCGACCAGGATGCCGACCGCCAACGCCAGCCCGCCCAGCGTCATCACGTTGATGGTCTGGCCGAGCGCCGACAACGCGACGATCGAGCTGAGGATCGCCAGCGGGATCGAGGTGATGACGATCAGCGTCGACCGCCAGCTGCCGATGAACACCAGCACGGTCAGTCCGGCGAGCACGGCGGCGATCGCCATCTCCTGCGCGACATCCTCGATCGAGGTCAGCACGAAGCCGGACTGGTCATTCAGCGGGGTGATGGTGATGCCGGGCGGCAGCGTCTTCTGGATCTGCGGCAGCAGCGCCTTGATGCCGCTGATGACCGACAGGGTGGAGGCGCTGCCGGTCTTGAGGATCTCCAGCAGAATCGACTGCTGCCCCTTGACCAGCACGATGTTCTGTTGCGGCGGGCCGCCCGCGTGCACGTAGGCGACGTCGCGCAAGTAGACGACCGCGTTGCCGACCTGTTTAACCGGCAGATCGTTGAATGTTTCGATCTGGGCCGGCGACGCGTTGGTCTGAACGAGGTAGTCGACCGGCCCGATCTTCTGGTCACCGGCCGGCAGCACGATGTTCTGGCCGGCCAGCGCGTGTCCCACGTCGGTCGCCGACAGCCCGTATTGCAGCAGCTTCTCGCGGTCGAGATCGACCTGGACGTTCGCCGCCGTGCCGCCGTATGGCAGCGGGATCGCCGCCCCCGGCACCGACACCAGCGCCGGGCGGATCAGGTTGGCGGCCACGTTGTAAATGTCTGACGGGCTCATGTTGGTGCCCGCCACCTGCAGCGCCAGCACCGGGACGCTGGACGCGTCGAACACCAGGACGCCCGGGGGCGTGGTGCCGGCCGGCATCTGGTTGATCACCGTCTGCGACGTCGCCGTGACCTGCGCCTGCGCGGCGGCGATGTCGGTGCCCGGCTGGAAATAGATTTTCACCACACCGCTGCCGTAATATGACTGGCTCTCGATGTGCTCGATGTTGCTGACCGTCGTCGTCAGCGACCGTTCGTAGTAAAACATGATCCGGCCGGACATGTCGGTCGGCAGCAACCCGTTGTAGGTCCAGATCGCCGCGATCACCGGGATCTTGATTGGCGGGAAAATATCGGTCGGTGTCCTGAGCACCGACATCGTGCCGAACAACAGGATCATGATCGCGAGCACGACGAAGGTGAGCGGCCGCCGCAGCGCAACTACAACAATCGCGTTCATGACGTCACGGTCCGCTGTGCCGATCCATCTGGTTCACCTGGATCGCTATCTCCTGCGGAACGCCAAACCGACGCTGGCCTACTACTGTCCGCCTCGCCCGTAGTTCCCCCGTCCGCTCCCGTAAAGGCGGCCGCCGCAGGATGACAAGCCGATTCGTTGCAACCTTGGCTCGCCTCGAAAATTAGGTAAGTCGCGCGTAAGTTTGTGCCGGCAACGCGGAGAGTAACATCCTGAAGGCGACGGTCCGGCAGGCGGCGATCCTGGTTGGCGGGCGTGGCACGCGCCTTGGCGCGTTGACCGCGACCACGCCCAAGCCGCTCGTCGAGGTCGCGGGCCATCCGTTTCTGTTCTGGCTGATGCGCGAGCTCTGCCGCTACGGCGTCGAGGACGTGCTGCTGCTGGCCGGCCACCTCGGCAACCAGATCGAGGCGGCGGTGCCGTCGATCGTGGCGACGCTGCCGCGACAACTAAATGTTATCGTGCTAACCGAGGCGACCCCGGCCGGCACCGGCGGCGCGCTGGTCCGCGCCCGCGACCGGCTCGATGCGCGCGTGCTGGTCTGCAACGGCGACACCACCCTCGACGCCAACCTCGCCCGGCTGCTGGCCGACGCCGCGCAAGACGGCCCCGACGTCGCGGCCCGGCTGCTGCTGTTGCCGATGCCGGCGCGCGGCCGTTATGGGGCGGTCCAGACCGAGGGCGACCGCGTGGTGTCGTTCGCGGCGCCGAGCGGCGGGCCGGTGGCGATCAACACCGGCATTTTGGTGATGTCGCGTGCCGCACTTGATGGCGCGGCGGCGGCCGGCAGCCTGGAATCCGACGTCCTGGCGCCGCTCGCCACCGCCGGCCGGGTGCGCGCCAGCGTCGCCGCCGGCTGGTTTTGCGACATCGGCGTGCCCGAGGACCTCGCCCTGGCCCGCGCAACGCTGGCCGGCCGGCTGCTCCGCCCGGCGTTGATCCTGGACCGCGACGGCACGCTGAACGTGGACCACGGCTATGTCTGCAGCCGCGAACGGTTCGACTGGGTGCCTGGCGCGAAAGACGCGGTGCGGGCGGCGACCGACCGGGGGTGGCACGTGTTCATCGCCACCAACCAGTCCGGCATCGCGCGCGGATTTTACGACGAGGCGGCCTTGCGGTCGCTGCACGCCTGGATCGATGATACGATCCGACAACAAGGTGGGACGGTGGATGACTGGCGCTACTGCCCGTATCACGAGGCGGCAACCGTGGACCGCTACCGCCGGTCCAGCGCGTGGCGCAAGCCGGGGCCGGGCATGCTGAACGACCTGGCGCGAGCCTGGATGCTCGATCCCGCGCGCTGCACGGTGGTCGGTGACCAGCCGAGCGACGTCGCGGCGGCGGTGGCGGCCGGCATGACCGGGCACCTGTTCGCCGGCGGCGACCTCCACAAGTTCGTCGCGGCGCTGCTGTGAACGGACGCGCCGTCACACGGTCGCGGCCTTCCGTCGCGGCGCCGGCCACGCTGTTGCAGGGCAGCTTCGATCGCGCCGAGGCGGATGGCACGCTGGAAGGCTGGTGCTGGTCGCCGGCCGAGCCGTTGCGGCATCGCACGGTCGCGGTGTCGATGGACGGCCGCGAGATCGTCCGCGTGCGCTGCGACGGCGAGCGCGACGACCTCCGCACCGCCAAGATCGGCTCGGGCGACCATGCGTTCGTGGTCTGCCTCGACGCCGCCGACATGGTGCCCGGCGCCAGCGTGGCGCTGGCGCTGCGCGACGTCGAGACCGGCGAGCCGATCGGCGACGCGCAACACGTGACGTGGCCGCTGGCCGCGCCGTCTCCGGCCACCCGGGCCGCGCTGCAGGGAACGCTGGACCGGGTCACGCGCGACGGCTGGGTGTCCGGCTGGACATGGGACCCGACCACGCCCGAACACCGCATCGAACTCGAGATCCTGGTCGACGGCGAGGTGGTCGGCGAGACTGTGGCGGCCGGGTTTCGCGCCGACCTGCAGGCGGCCGGGATCGGCGACGGGGCGCACGGCTTCTCGTTCGCGCTGCCGTATGACGTGCTGGCCTCGCGCGGGACGCTGCGGATCGCGGTCCGCGAGCGCGACGGCGCGGCCGGCCCCGGTCGTCTGCTCGACGCGCCGGTGGAGTTGCGGATCGGCCGGCTGGCGACCGCCGAGCAGCGCGTGCTCGACGTCGAGCGCCAGGTGCGGCTGTTGCGCGGGCAACTCGATGCGCTGACCCGCGAGGCGGTCGAGCGGCCGCACGCGGACCAGCGCGCGGCGCAGCTGCTGTTCGGCACCGTGGCGGGTTTTTTTCGCGAACTGGCCGACGGCGTGGCACCGGCCCAGCGCGGCTACGGCGTCGGCCCGTTCGGCGGCGGCGGCCTGCGCGGCGCGATCGACGACCTCGCCGCGCGCCTATCGCCGTTGACGCTGCGGCTGGCCGAACGGCCGGTGGCGACCGTGTGCGTCCCCGCGATCGCCTCGGCCGAGGCGGTGCACCGCTGCCTGGTGGCGCTGCACGAGGCGGGGATCGACGCCATCGCCGACATCGTGCTGCTGGAACCGCCCGACTCCGACCCGCGCGTCGCCCTGCTGCCGTCGATCGTCCGCAACCTCGGCTTTGTCCACCTCGCACCCGGCGTGGGCTTGGTCGCCGGCTGCGACGACGTCGCACACTCCGGCCGTGGCGCGTATGCGGCGTTCCTGTCGCCGGACTGCCTGCCGACCCGCAGCTGGCTGACCGAGCTGGTCGACACGTTCGGCAGCGAGCCCATGGCGGCCGTGGTCGGCGGGGTCGTCGCCCGCGCCGACGGGCTGCTGCAGCACGCCGGGTTCGAGATCGCGCAAGGCGGGATGCTGCGCGACCCGGGCCAGTTCGCCGAGGCCGACCAGCCCGCGTTCCGCTACCTGCGCGCCGTCGACGCGGTGGCCGGCCTCGGCTTCGCGGTCGAACGGCGGCGTTACCTAGCAGCGGGCGGCATGTCCCGGCACTACGCGACGCTGACCGGCGGCCTGGTCGACCTATGCGTCCGGCTGCGTGCCGGCGGCGAGCTGACGTTCGTCCAACCCACCGCGATCGCGACCTGGGCCGACACGGCCGACACCGACCCGGCCCGCACACTGCCCGACCTGTCGGCGCCCAACGAGGAAAGCCGCCGGTTGCGGCTGACGCTGCTGGCGATCCCGGAACGAGCGTCTGATTTCGTCGGGCACGCGCTGGTGATCGACGACGAGGTGCCCCGGCCCGACCGCGACGCGGGGTCGATCATGACGCTGGAGCAGCTGCGGCTGCTGCGCTCGCTCGGCTGGCGGGTGACGTTCGCGCCAGCGTCCGGCGCCGCCGTGCCGGCGCCGACCCGCCGCCGGCTCGAGCGCGAGGGGATCGAGGTCGCGGTGCCGCCGCATTGGACGTCGGTCACGCACTACCTGCGAGAACAGGGGGCCGACCTCGACCTGGTGCACATCTACCGGCACGCCAACGCGACCGTGCTGGGGGAGCGGGTGCGCGAATTCGCGCCACGGGCGAAACTGGTGTTCGCGCCGGCCGACCTGCATTTCGTGCGCGAGGAGCGGGAGGCGGCGCTGACCGGCCGCGACCCGGCGCTGGTCGAGGCAACCCGGACGCAGGAACTGGCCGGGGTGCGCGGGGCAGATGCGACGCTGGTCCACAGCGACCACGAACTCGACCTGCTCGCGGCCGAGCCGTCGATCGATGCCGAGCGGCTGCTGTTGCTGCGCTGGATCGTGCGGCCGATCGCGGCGCCGCCGCCGTTCGCCGGCCGTGACGGGATCGCGTTCGCGGCCAATTTCGGCCACCCACCCAACCTCGACGCAATGGTCTGGTTTTGCGCCGAGGTGATGCCCGAACTGCGGCGGCTGCGGCCGGGGATCGTACTGCACATCGTCGGCGCCGACCCGCCGCCGGCGATCCGGGCGTTGGCGCGCGACGACATCCGGGTGCGCGGCTGGATCGCCGACCTGCCCGGGCTGCTGGGCCAGATGCGGCTGACGGTGGCGCCACTCCGTTACGGCGCCGGGTTCAAGGGCAAGGTCGCCACCAGCCTCGCGTACGGCGTGCCGGCGGTCATCACGCCGAGCGCGGCCGAGGGCATGGGTCTGGCGGACGGCGATGGCGTCGTGATCGCCGCCGACCCCGCCGCGTTCGCGCTCGCGGTGGCGACGGTGCACGACGACGCGGCTGTCTGGGCGGCACTGTCAGGGCGGGCGTTGGACCGGGTCGCCATGCTGTACTCGCCGGCGGCGGCGCGGGCGACCTACGCGGGCCTGCTCACGCGGCTCAACCTGCCGGCGCGGGTGTAGTGCCGGCCAGGGTGGCCATGAGGCCACTGCCGGTCGCCGATCCGCCGCTCTGGCTGTGGTGCGTGCCGCGCGGGGCCAAGGTCGCCACCGCCGCCGGCGAGGTCGTCGCCGAGACACTGTCCACCGGTGGCCCGCTGTTCGGCATCGAACACGCGCGCGCAAGCTATCGCGCCGGCGAGGCGGGCCGGGCTGGCCGGCCGATCCTGCTGCGCGCGCACGCGCTGGCGGACGGGGTGCCGCACCAGGACACGGTCTTGCTGGCCGACCAGACGTTGCGGCTGGATGACGCTGCCACTCTGCGATTAGTGGAGGTGATCGACGGCGCCAACGTCGTCCGGATCGCCGCCTCCACGGTCGACTGGGTCTGCCTCGCGCGGCCGACCGACGAGCCATTGCTGGTCAACGGTCTCGTTCTGCTCGGCTTCGCGATCGGCGAGCCGTCGTCCGATGAACCGACCTGGGTCGAACAGGTGTGGACCCGGGTCGCCCATGCCGATGGCGGCGGCACGGTGCGCGACCTTCCATCGGGCGCGCGCTGGGCGACGCTGCGCGCAAGCCTTGCCGAGCGCGCCCGCGCGTCCGGGATTACCATCATAGCCGATCCGGCGACGCATCTACGGCTCGACGACGGCGACGTCGTTTGGCCGCTCGTCGACAGCCACGCCTGCTACTTCACCTTACCGCCCGGCCTGACCTCGGCGACCCTGGCCACCCGGTCCGGCGTTCCGTCGCGGTACCTGGGCGTCGGCGACGACCGGCGGCTCGGCATTGCGGTCAGCGGCGTGCGGGTGGACCGGCGCGACATCCCGCTCGACCACTGGGCGTTGCGCGATGGCTGGCACACCCCCGAGGCGACCTGGCGCTGGACCGACGGGTCGGCGCGGCTGCTGCTGCCGCACCGCGCGCGCGAACTGGTGGTCACGATCGCCAACCCGCTGTCCGGCTACCCGCTGTAGTGGAGTTACTGGGGCTTCGCATCCTGCCGAACTGCCTGTTGTTGCGGCCCGCGCCGGGCATCCCGCTCGACCGGCTGCGCCCGGTGGTGATCCACGACGGCAAACCAACCAAGCCGGCTATGGGCGCGCGGCGCATCGAGCCGGGCGAGCGGCCGACTTTAACGATCCCGACCGACCTCCGCCCATTCGCGGGCGACGGTCACGCGCGACTGCAGATCTGGGCCGACGGCTTCAGACTGCTCGACACGGCATTGTTCCCGCATGGTGGCGCTATCGCAGGCGTGGTCGAGGGCATGGCCGACCACTGCGTCACCGGCTGGGCGGCCAACATCGTCGGCGAGCCGCTGCCGGCCGGCCAACTGTTCGTCGACGGCATCCTGGCCACCGAGTTCGTGGCCGACATCGGCCGCCGCGACCTCGGCGGCGCCGGCCCGCTCGCGACCTGTGCCGGATTTAGCGTACCGCTCCCGGTCCGGGCACTCGACGGTCACGAGCATGAGGTCGTGGTCGGCTTCGGCCCGCATCGCATGGACGCCATCACGATCCGCGCCCGGCCACGCTTCCGGCTGGAACGGGTGGCGGCCGATGTCGTGCGGCTGTGGTTCTTCGACCGGGACCAGCCGGACGGTCCGGCGACGATCACGTTGCGTCACGAGTCCGGACGGGTTCTGCAGTCCGGCTCGACATTCGAGCGCGGCGACACCGGCGAGCGGTTCGGGCGGTGGCACACCGGCTTCGACGCTATCCTGCGGGATTGGCCCGCCGGCCGGATCGACCTCTGCGCCGGCCGCGATGCGGGGCTGGTGTTCGCGGCGATCCAAGTCTCGACGCCGAAAACGCAGATCGCCGCGCGACACGAACTCGCGGCCACCATGCTGCGGCTGGAGCAAGCGGGCGAACCGGCCTTTTCGCGCGGGTCGCTGGCGGCCATGCGCGCGGCCGACACCCTCGCGGACACGCTAGGCCTGCGGATCACCCACCGGACCGGCGCGCTCGGACGGCGGATCAGCGTCGTCGTGCCCATCTACAAAGGCGTCGAGCAGACTGCCGCCTGCCTCGCCTCGCTGCGGCGGTCGATCGCGGCCGGCGACGAGGATGTCGACGAGGTGCTGCTGATCGACGACCACGCGCCCGAGCCGGCGATGGCCGCGTTGCTCGCGGCCCAGCCCGGCCAGATCGGCGACTGCGCGGTGCGGGTGCATCGCAACCCGGAAAACCTCGGCTTCGTCGGCACGGCCAATGTCGGCCTGCGACTGGCCGACTCGGATTGCGACGTGATCCTGCTCAACAACGACACCGTGGTGCCGGAGCGGTTCGCGTTTCGGCTCAAGACAGCGGCCCACGCGGCGCCGCGGATCGCCACCGCGACCCCGCTGTCCAACGACGCGACGCTGCTGGGATTGCCGCGCGTGGACCGCCACAACGCGCTGTCCGCCGACGACGCGCCGCGCATCGACGCCTTGATGCGGACCCGCGACGGCCCGCGCGCGACCGAGATACCGGTCGGCCACGGCTTTTGCCTGTACATCAAGCGCGAGGCGCTGGACGACGTCGGCACGCTCGACCCAGTGTGGGGGCGCGGCTACTGCGAAGAGGTCGACTGGTGCCTCGCCGCGTCGGATCGCGGCTGGAGCCATGTGGCGGCACTCGACACCTACGTCCACCACGCCGGTTCGGTGTCGTTCGGGGCCCGCGAGCGGACGGCGCTGATGGCCCGCAACCACGCCCTGCTGGAGCGCAAATACCCGGATTTCGTGCCGCGACTGCGCGACTTCCTGATCGCCGACCCGATCGCGCCGGTGCGTCTGGACGTGTTCTGCGACCTGCTCGCGCGCGCGGCGCAACCGTGTCTGCTGCACGTCATCCACGCGATGGGCGGCGGCACCGGCGTGCTGATGGAGCGCTACGCGGGCGCGTTCGCCGGCGCGGGCGGGATCAACCTGATCTGCACCAACTTGTTCGACGACTGGCTCGGGGCGGAGGTGGACGAGATTGTCTGGCGCGAGACCGGGCTCGCGTTGCGGCTGCCGTCCGGCAGCCTGACCGACTTCCTCGACCGGGTGGCGACACTCCGGCTGCCGGAGGTGCGGGCGCTGGTGCACTCGCTGATCGGCGCCGGGCCGGCGGTCCGGGAACTCGGGACGCGCTGGGCGATCCCGTATGCGGTATGTGCGCACGACTACCAGTGGATCTGCCCGCGCGTGACGCTGGTCGACCAGACCGACCATTTTTGTGGCGTGCCGGGCGGGCGCTACTGCCAGCTCTGCGTCCGCGCCAACGATTTCTATGACTTTGGCGCGGCCGCGAAAACCACGATCGAGCAGGATCTGCCGGCGTGGCTCGGCGCCAACCGCGCGCTGCTGGCCGGTGCGGCGGCGGTCATCGCGCCCTCGGCCGACACGGCGACGCGGCTCGCGGCCTATTTCGACCTGGGCCACGTGCGCGTGGTGCCGCATCCCGAGCCGGTGCCCACCGCAACATTGCGGCGCGGGCCGGACGACGCGGCGATGACCCGGATTGCGGTGGTCGGCGGGATCAACATCGCCAAGGGGATGCTGGTGCTTCGCGACCTGGGCCGGCACATCGACCGGACCGGCGCGGCGGCGCGCGTCACCCTGTTCGGCGAAGTGTCCGAGCCGGCGGCATTCTCGGCCATCGGCTCGGTCGAAATCCGGGGGCGCTACGCGGCGCCCGACCTGCCGGCGTTGCTGGCCGGCTACGACCCGCACGTCGTGTTCTTCCCGGCGGTGTGGCCGGAGACCTACTGCTTCGTGCTGTCGGAAATATGGGCGGCGGGCTACCCGGCGGCGGCGTTCGACCTCGGCGCGGTGGCCGAGCGCATCACGGCGACCGGCGGCGGGGTCGTGCTGCCGTTCGACACCGATCCGGCCGTGTTGCTGCGGCACCTGGTCGCGGCCCGGACCGAGTTGGCGACATTGGCCGGGCGCGACGTCGCGATCGGGTCGCCCTGGGATCAGGACGACCCGACATTGCGAAGACTGTTCGAGGCTTAGGTGTTGCGGGTCGCCTCGTAGAGGAACCAGGTCCGCCGCTCGGCTTCGTCGACGAAGGTTTCAAGCAAGGAGGCGCTGGCGACGTCCTTCTGCTCGTCGCAGACCCCGTGCGCCGCGCGCAGCCGCTTGGCGAATTGCTCGTTGTCGTCGCGCAGTTCGGCCAGCATCTCGTGCGGCACCACGTAGGGCGCATCGTTGTCGCTGAATCGCTGGTTGCGGCTGATCTCGCCGATCGAGTGCATGGTCAGGCCACCGATCTTGCGGACCCGCTCGGCCAGCACGTCCGTCATCTCGAAGATCTGCTCCGATTGCTCATCGAGCATCAGGTGGTAGTCGCGGAAGTGCGGGCCGCTCATGTGCCAGTGGAAGTTCTTGGTCTTCAGATACAGCGCGAACGTGTCGGCGAGCAGGCCGTTCAGGGCCGCGGTGATGTCGCGGGTGGCGTTGTGGCCGAGGTCGGTGGGGGTCGCGAGCGCGGGCGGCACGCCGTGCGCCTCGGTCGTCTTGGTGGCGGACATCTCTGATTCTCCTAGTGGATTGGCCCGAAATGAACGCGGCGTGGCCAGGACGGTTCGCCGCTCGCCCCGTTGGACTGCGATGACTACAACATTGGGATGAACGGTTCGCGTTGGCTAGGCTACCTGGCGGCGTTGGCCGTCGGGATCGTGTTCGTCGTGGCGGTGTTCCCGGCCGACCTGCTGACCAGCGGCGTGGTACCCGACGACCGCCTGCTGGGTGACGTAGCCGAGCACGTGGTCGGACAGCGCGCGTTCCTGATGGACGGCTGGCACTGGCCGCTGCTGTGGACGACGATGCTCGGCTGGCCGCACGGCCTCAGCATCGCCATGACCGACAGCAACCCGCTGGTGTCGCTGCCGCTCAAGACCGTCGCGTTTTGGCTGCCCGCCGGGTTCTCAACGATCCTGCTATGGCTGGCGTTCTCCTACCTCGCGCAGCCGGTCGCCGCCGTGTTCGCGTTGCGGAGCGCGGGCGAGACGAGGCTGGTGCCGGCCATCGCGATGGCACTGTTCGCGGTGTCGATGCCGACGCTGCTGTTCCGCCACGGCCACAGCGCCCTGTCGGCGCACTTTCTCATCCTGATCGCACTCGGCGGCTACTTCCGGACCGTGCGCGGGCGCGGCGACGTCGTGCTCCCGCTGGTGCTGCTGCCCGTTGCGATGCTGGTCCATCCCTACCTCGCGGTGATGGTGCTCGCGGTCCTGCTCGCGGCGCCGACCACGCTGCTGCTGTGTGGCGACCGGCGCTGGCGTGCCGCCGCCGCCGCCGTGGTGGTGTCGGTCTCGGTCACGTTGGTGTTGGCGGCCAGCCTCGGGTATGGCGCGGTCAACCCGCCCGGCGGCTTCGGCGAGGCGTCGATGAACCTGGCCTCGCCGTTCCAGCCGATGTTTTCCTATTTCCTCGGCGACGGCGTCGGGTTCGCGGACGGCACCGGCCAGCAATCCGAAGGCTACCAGTATCTCGGCCTCGGACTGCTGATCCTGCTGGCGCTGGCGGTCGTGGCGCGACCCCGCCTCGCGACCGTTCGGCGGCACGGCGGCATCGTCTTGGCCGCACTGGCGCTGACGGCGCTGGCCGTGTCCAACGCGGTCTACCTGGAGCAACACCGGCTCGGCACGCTGCGACACATGCCGGCGTTCCTGAACCAGCTGCGGTCGAGCGGCCGGCTGTTCTGGCCGGTTGCCTACCTGCTGCTGGTCGCCGGCATCGTCTCGGTCGCCCGGCTACGGCCGAGGCCCGTGGCATACGCGGCCCTGCTCGCGACCGCGCTGCTGCAGCTGGCCGACGCCCAGAACTTGCGCCTGAATCTAACGCACGACCTGGTGGCGGTCACGCCGCCGGTGGTCGACGCGGCCATGCTCGAACGGCTGCTGTCGAGCCACCAGCGCGTCACCCTGTTGCCGACGTACGGCTGCGGCTCGGACGAGAAGGTGCCGGGGTTCATGCAGATCCTGCTCGCGGCGTCGCGGCGGCGGGTGGCGGTCAACACGATGTACGTGGCGCGCTTCGAACGGCTTCCGGAGTGCGCCGACACGTCTGTCGCGCGGCAGCCGTTGGCGCCGGGCGAGCTGCGGGTGTTCCTGCCGCTCGCCGCGCGGGCCGGACCGTTGCTGTTGCCCGACGGCCAGTGCCGGGCGTGGGCGGCGCTGTCGGTCTGCACGCTGGACGCGGCGGCGCTGGACGGGCTGCCGCCGGTCGAACCGCCGACGGTGCCGCTCGGGCAGGAGATCACCGCCGGCGACAAATTGCCGGTCCCGGTGTTCGGGCCGGGTTGGTACCGGTCGCAATCCGATGGCGTCTGGTCGCTGGAACATGCCCCGGTCATGGCGCTGCGGTTTTATCCGCCGCCTGCGGGACCGGTCGCGTTTACCGCCGTCGTGCACGGTTTTACCGGCGACCCGCTGACCGCGCAGCACGTCGCGCTGTCAGTCAACGGACACGAGGTGGGGCAATGGGATTTGCCGGACCGGGTGACGATGACGATCCGCGCCATCATCCCGCGCGAGGACCTGGTGGCCGGCACGCAACTGCTGCGGTTCGACGTGGCGGCACCCGCGCGACCGACGGCGCACGGTGCCACCAACGATTTCCGCGAGCTGGGGCTGTTCCTGCACCGGTTCCGCGTCGATCCGGCGTAGCCTACGCCAGCGGCGGCACGCCAAGCCCGAGGCTTAGGATCGGCCGGTAGTCGGCCTCGGTCAGCTCGGCCAATTCGGTCCAGCCCAGTGCCGCGCGCGCCGCCTCGGTCGCCGGGTCGGTGAGCATCCGCCGCAGCGCGGTCCGCAACGTGGCCACCAACGCGGGCGAGGTCGCGGCGGCGGTGACCAGCGGCAGCCCGGCGCTGCCGGGGGTCGAGGCCAGGATGCGGGTGCCGGCCACCAGGTCGGGGCGATGGCGCGCGACCAACCCGTAGGCCACGCAGTCGATGGCCGCCGCGTCGGCCTCACCGGTCGCGACGGCGGCGAGGCTTGCGAGGTGGCCGCCGGTCACGGTGACCGAGCCGAAAAACGGGCCACTCGACGCCAGTGGCGCCACCGCCGCGCGGAGGAGATTCATGCCCGAATTGCTGTCCCAGCCATTGATTGCCGCGCGGTGTCCCCTGAGATCGGCCACCGTCGTCGCCGGCGAGTTTGCGCCGACGACGATCCAGCTCCGGTAGCGAGGGCCGTCGCAGCCCGGGAACCGGTAGATCGGTGTTGCGACGAGCTGCACGACTCCGCCGAGTTCGACCAGCAGCGGCAGCCCGCAAGTCTGCGCCAACAACAGATCGGGTGAGCGCCAGATTTCGCCGAGCGGCCGCGAGCGGTCGAGGTGGGCCGGAGCGCCGTCGATCCGCGCCGCGACGGATGCCCAAATCGTGTCGTTGGCGACGGATATGAACGGCATGTCGTACATGCCGAGCGACGCGATCATCGTTTCAGCGCGTCGATCACCGGGGCGAGGCGAAACACCGTGTCGCCCTCATGCCCAATCGGCAGCAACGGCCGTATCGCCCCGAACAACCCGCCGGTGCCCTCGCCCAGCGTCGCCGGGTCGACGTCGCGCCGGTCGATGCCGTAGCAGGCGCACACCGCCTCGACCGCCATCAGCACCCAGGCGCGCTCGAGCAGCCGCTCCGCCATCTCCACCGCCAGCGGGGCCGAGCCGCCGACGTCCTCGACCCCGTCGCAAACCTGGCCCGAGAACGCCAGCACCGCCGGGTTGGCGTGGACGTGAATCGCGGCGGCGCACGCGGCCGCGATGTGGCCGAGGTTCAGGAACTGCACGCCGCCGACCACGCCCGCCGACGCCGCGAGCCCGGGCGGCAGGCCGCTGAACCCCGGCCATTGTACTTTATGCACCCGCTCGTTCGACGCGGCGGCGACCTTGGCGACGCCGAGCCGCAGCGCGTCCAGCGACAGCGCCAGCAGCGTGCTCTCCATGTTGCCGTGGGAGATGAAGCGGTCCTCCTCCCAGAACGTCAGCGGATTGTCGGGCACCGCGTTCAACTCGCGTTCCCAGGCGTCCCAACAGAACGCCAGCGCCGCGTCGGCGGCACCATGGATCTGCGGCACGCAGCGGATGCTAAGCGGGTCCTGCAGCAGCCGTGCCGTGCCGTTTTCCAGCAACGCCGATCCCGCCAGCGCCGCGCGCAGGCGCACGCCGACCCGGCTCTGCCCCGGCTGGCCCCGTGCCGCGTCCACCGGCGCGCTCCAGGCACCGGCGTTCCCGCGAAAGCCTTCGAGCGTCAGCGCCGCGACCAAGTCCCAAGCCGCCAGCAGCCGCGCCGCCTCGGCGACCACGAGCGCCCCCGAGCCGACGGTAAAACTATTGTTGTTGAGCAGGGCCAGCGCTTCCTTGGCCGCCAGGGATTTCAAGGGCGAAGGCCCGTGGCCGCCCGCGATGCCCTCGTGGCGGGCGACGATCGGCGCGGAGAGCTGGCTCATGGCGACGATGTCGGACGCACCGACCGAGCTGCCGCGCCGCGCCGTCGGCAAGTCGTCGGCGACCAGGCGGGCCAGCAAGGCGTCCACCAGCGCCGGCCGCACGCCGGGGCGGCCCGAGGCGAACATCCGCAGCTGCACCGCCAACGCCGCGCGAACCTGCGGCGCGGACGCGGCGGGGCCGGTCGCGTCGGTCGAGTGGGCCACGATCAGCCGCGTGTTGTACGCCTCGATATCCTGCGGCTCGACCGCGTAGTCTTTTTGGCTGCCGACCCCGGTGTTGATGCCGTACGCGGGGATGCGCCGGTCGACCACCCGATCCACCACCGCGCGCCCGGCGGCGATGTTCTCGCGCGCCACGTCGTCCAGCACCGGCACCGCGCGACGAAAGGCGATCGCCTCGAGCGCCAGGATCCCGAGCGGGCGGCCCAACGTCACCTCATCCATGCAGCCCGGCTCCCTGTTTCAACGCCTGCGCGAACCGGCCGATGTCGGGCGGCTGCACCACCGCCTCGCGCACCAGCACGTCGAAGCGGCGGATCAGCGCCCGGATGTGGCCGGTCCAGGTGTAGACGAAATAAATGCCGCCCACGAACAGCGCGGCACGGGCCGAGCCGAACACGGTGAACGGGACGGAGTAGCAGCGCCGCCGGTCGAACAGGAACAGCCGGAACGACGGATACAGTTCCTCGCTCAACGCGCCGAGCCGGTCGAGCTGGGCGGTGCGGTCGGCGGCCGGCAGCCCGGTCCAGATGCCGCGCCCCATCGCCAGCTCCTCGATCGCCTGGACGCAGGCGCACGCCTCGATCTCCGTATCGGGCTGCTGCAGGTAGGTCAGGCGGCTGCCGACGCTCTCCCACGAGCGGGGCGCGTTGCCGCCGGCGTGGCGGTACTCGTGTTCCAGCACCGCCTCGGTTTTTAGCAGGTCGGGGAAGCTCACCGGCACCGTGCGGATCTTGCTGCCGGCCGCCTCGGTCATCCAGGCGAACATGCGGTCGTCGATCGGCAGGCCCTCGTGCGGCTCGATCGACATGACCTCGCCGGCGCCGGCCGCCGCCGTCTCCTCCTGCGACAGGCCGAGCAGCCAGTCGGTCGACACGCCGCACGCGACGCTGATCGCGACCAGCGTTTCGGCGCGCGGCAGGCGGTCGTGGGACTCGCTCAGCAGCTGCGCCAACGTCGAGCGGTCGAGCTTGGCGGCGCGGGCGAACGCGCTTTGGCTCAGGCCACGGTCGCCCATCACCGTGAGCAGGCGGTCGCGGAACCCGGTTGCGGCGTCACGGCGATCCATTGCGGCATTCTATTGGCAACTGTGCGGGTTGTCAGCAAATGATTGGTGAACGCGACATCACGCACCTTCCGCACAGGTATAAAGGATGCTAGCTATGTGACAGATTGAAAGGGATTTTATGGCGGCGGAACGGCAGCGGCGTGCGATCGAGTGGCCCACGGTCGCCCTGGCGTCCGCGATCTATAGCGGCTGGCTCGGCCTGACGTGGTTTGCCACCGCGCTGCCGTGGCCGATCGTGTTTGTCGCTGGCGCCTGGCTGGTCGCGTGGCACGCGTCGTTGCAACACGAGCTGATCCATGGCCACCCGACCCGCTGGCCGGCAATCAACCGACTGATCGGGCTGCCGTCGCTGATCCTGTTCCTGCCGTTCGACCGATACCGCGCGATCCACCTGACGCACCACCGGGACGAGCACATCACCGATCCGCTGGAAGACCCGGAGACCATGTATTGGACGGCGGAACGCTGGCGCGGGCTGGGGCCGACCGGGCGGCTGGTCGTGCGCGTGACCGCCCGGCTCGCGGGGCGGCTAGTGGTCGGGCCGGTGTGGGTGATCGTTCGATTCCTGATCCGCGACGCGAGGCTGCTGCGGCGGGGCGAGCCGAAGGTGTGGGACGCCTGGATCGCGCACACGGTGGCGACGGCGCCGGTTGCCGTCTGGGCATTCGGCGTCTGCGGCATTCCGGTGTTTCAATACCTCGGCTGTTTCGTGGTGCCGGGAATGGCGCTGATGTTGCTACGTTCGTTCGCCGAGCACCGCGCGCACGACGAGGCCGACCGGCGCACCGCAATCGTCGAACGGGCACCGGTGCTGGGGGCGCTGTTCCTCTTCAACAACCTGCACCTCGCCCACCACGAGCGGCCCGGCCTCGCCTGGTACCGGCTACCGGCGTTCTACGCCGCCGAGCGGGAGCGGCTGCTGCGCAAGAACGGTGGGCTAGTGTACGACGGCTACGGCGAAATCGTCCGACGTTTCCTGTTCCGCGCGCACGATGCCAGCGTCCATCCAAAGTTCGGCGGAAATCAGGGTAGCAGGACGCCCGCCGGCTCGATCACCAACCCGTATTCGGCCGCCGACGCGACGAGCCATGCGGCGACGCTGCCGGCGTAGCTGCGCGGGATCGCCAGCGCGTAGGTCGGTGCCGCGTCCTCCTGCCACAGCAGCACCGGCACGTCGGCGGCCAGCGTCATCGCCGCCATGCCGGGCTGGAACGCGCGCGAGTGGAGGTCGAGGCCGACGCCCTTGGCCAGCGTGTCGGCGGCGCGCGGGCCGTAGACGTGCAGCACGGTGCGGGCGTCGGTCTGGTCGGTCACGGTCGCGTGCTCGCCGAGCCGTTCGACAAGCGCCGCCTCGACGTCGCCCTCGGCCACGATCAGCCAGCGCTCCGGCCCGGCCCAGATCGCGCGTAAGCCGGGGGCTTGTGAAAAGCCGGGTTTTTGGGGCAGGTCGAGCCCGAACGCCTGCCGCGCCGCTGCCGTCACCGCGTCGCCCGCGCCGAGGTGGGCAGCCAGGCTTGCGACGCCCCCCGCCTCCATCACCCGGGCGCGAAGGCCGGTCGCATGAGCGCCGTGGTGGCCTAAAACCCAATGGTGCTCAGCCACGCAGGCGTTCGCCGGCGGGATCGACGAAGACCGGCTCGCACACCTCGGCCAGCAATTCTCGCCCGCGCAGCGGATCGGCGAGGCGGATGACTTCGCCGACACGCGTGGCCCCGTTGGCGAGCAGGCCGAGCCCGATCCACTGTTTTAGCGCCGGCGAGTAGGCGACCGAGGTGACGTGGCCCTGGTCGTGTGCGGCATCCGCCTCGCCGTCGCGCGGCAACAGGTGCGCGCCGCCGTCGAAGCGCGCGGTGTAGTCGAGCGGGCGCAGGCCGACCAAGGTTTGTCGCGTAGGATCCGTCAGCGCCGGGCGGGCGGCCATGGCGCGGCCGATGAAATCCTTTTTGGTCGAGAGCAGCTTTTGCAGCCTGAGGTCGTGCGCGGTGGTTTGGCCGTTCAGCTCGCCGCCGGCCGGATGGCCCTTCTCGATCCGCAGCATGTTCAGCGCCTCGAGCCCGTACGGCGTCGCACCGGCGGCGGCCAGGCGCTCGGCCAGCGCGTCGCCGTGGCGAGATGGCACAGCCAGTTCGTAGGCCCGCTCGCCGGAGAACGAGATGCGGAACAGCCGCGCCTTGACGCCGCCCATGACGGTCAGCCGCGCACAACCCATGAACGGCAACTCGACGTCGCCATCGAGCACGCTGGCCAGGATGTCGCGCGACCGGGGACCGGCGATAGCGAGCTGCGCCCACTGCTCGGTCACCGAGGTCAGTGACACGTCGAGCTCGCGGAACAGCCACTGCCGCGCGTGCTCCAAATGCGCCATCACGCGCACCGCCTGCGCGGTCGTGGTGGTCAGCACGTACTGCGTCGGGCCGAGCCGGGCGCAGGTGCCGTCGTCGAACACGAACCCGTCCTCGCGCAGCATCAGGCCGTAGCGGACCCGGCCGACCGCGAGGTTTTGCCAGCCGCTGGTGTAGACCCGGTCCAGGAACGCCGCCGCGTCCGGCCCCTGCACGTCGATCTTGCCCAGCGTGCTGACGTCGCAGAACCCGGCGCCTTCGCGCACGGCGACGGCCTCGCGAGTGGCGGCGGCGAGCCAGTCCTCGTCATGGCGCGGATAGTGGCTGGCGCGCAGCCACAGCCCGGTTTCGACGAACACCGCCCCGCGCCCGCTGGCCCAGGCGTGGGTCGGCGTGAGGCGGGTCGGGCGCAGGTGCCGGCCGACGCCGTGCCCGGCCAGGGCGCCGAGCTCGATCGGCGCGAACGGCGGCCGCGAGGTGGTGGTGCCGGTGCGCGGGATCGATTGCCGCGTCAGCTCGGCCATCATCGCGAGGCCGACGACGTTGGCCGTCTTGCCCTCGTCGGTCGCCATGCCGAGCGTGGTGTAGCGTTTCAGATGCTCGACGCGGCGAAAGCCTTCCTGGTGCGCCTGGTCGATGTCGTGGTCCGAGACGTCGTTCTGGAAGTCGACGAACGCGCGGCCCCGGCCACCGCGCACCCGCCACAGCGGCACGCCGTCGGCCGGTTCGGGGTCGGCGACGGGGCCGTTGTCGAGGCGGGGCGAGCGGCCGCACGCCTCGGCGGCGAACGCCCCCTCGCGCGCACCGTCGGCCAGGCTGTCGGCCAGCGTGAACCGGCCACCGCCGGCGCCGGCCACCGTCAGGCCGGGCGGCAGCTGGCCGGGCACGAAGGCGGCCAGCTGCTCGTCCCACACCGGCCGGCCGCCGAGGTGCGTCGTGAGTTGGACCGACGGGTTCCAGCCGCCGGACATCGCCAGCACGTCGCACTCGAGTTTTACGCCCCCGGTGACGGTGACGCCGCGCACCGCGTGGCTGCCGGCGACGTCCTGGACCACCGCGCCCGCCAGCAGCCGCGCGCCGGTGGCATCCGCCGCCGCACGCATCGCCTCGGACGATTCCGGGCGTGGGTCGACGATCGCCATGACCGTGATGCCCGCGTCGCCAAGGTCGCGCGCCGTCGCCGCCGCGTCGTCGTGCGTGGCGAACACCACCGCGCGGGCGCCGAGCCGCACGGCATACCGGTTGACGTAGGCGCGCGCCGCCCCGGCCAGCATGACGCCCGGGCGGTCGTTGCCGCCGAACACCAGCGGGCGCTCGATGGCGCCGGCCGCCAGCACGCAGCGCTTGGCCACCACCCGCCAGCTCCGCAACCGGGGCACGTGCGGCGGCGGTGCTGCCATGTGGTCGGCGACCCGCTCCAGCAGGCCGTACGTGCCGCCGTCGTAGACGCCGAATACCGAGGTGCGGGTCAGCACGCGCACGTCCGGCAGCGAGGCGAGTTCGGCCGCGACCTCGGCCGCCCACGCCTCGGCGGGTTGGCCGTCGATGGTCCGCCGGTCGTACAGCAGCCGCCCGCCCAGGACAGAGTCCTCTTCGGCCAGGATGACGCGGGCGCCGGCGCGGGCGGCGGTGCGGGCCGCCATCAGCCCGGCCGGTCCGCCGCCGACCACCAGCACGTCGCAGTGGGCGTGGGTCGCCTCGTAGTGGTCCGGGTCGGCGGCCAGCGAGGCGCGGCCCAGGCCGGCGGCGCGGCGGATCAGCTTCTCGTAGACCGGCTCCCACAGGCGGCGCGGCCACATGAACGTCTTGTAGTAGAACCCGGCGGCAAGCCACGGGGCCGCCCACTGGTTGGCGCTGAGCAGATCCCAGCCGAGCGACGGGAAGCGGTTCTGGCTGGTGGCGGCGAGGCCCTCGTATAGCTCGGCGACCGTGGCGCGGGTGTTGGGCCGGCGGCGGGCGCCCTCGCCCACCTCCATTAGCGCGTTCGGCTCCTCGACGCCGGTAGCGAGGACGCCGCGCGGGCGGTGGTATTTGAAACTGCGCCCGACCAGGCGGACGCCGTTGGCGAGCAGGGCGGAGGCCAGCGTGTCGCCCGGATGGCCGGTCAACGCCCGCCCGTCGAACGTGAATTTTAGCGTGCGCGAGCGGTCGATCAGCCCGCCGGCCGGCAGCCGCGACAATTGCGTGGCGACCCGGATCGGCCCGGCGTCCATTACGCGACCTCACGCGCGGCACGGATTTCCGAAATTGCGTGCGTGCGGGTGTCGCGCGTCACCACCAGCCACTGCGCGCAGCCGGCGGCGTGGAACCACAGCTCGTCGTGCGGCCCGGCCGGGTTTGGGCGGAGATAAACGTAGTCCTGCCACGCGGCGGTGGGCGCGGCACCGCCGTCGGCCGGCCGGCGCACCGAGGCGTCGCCGAGGTAGGAAAACTCCTCGTGGCCGCGCTCGCCGCAGAACGGACAGGCGATCCGCATGGCTAGTGGAGGTTGGGGACGTTGCCGGTCCCCGCCTCGTCCACCACGGCACCGCGCGCAAACCGGTCGAGCGTCAGTGCGGACGCAAACTCGTGCGTGGCCCCGGTCGCGAGCAGGTGGGCGAAGCACATCCCGGACGCCGGCGTCGCCTTGAACCCGCCGTAACACCAGCCGCCGTTCAGGTAGAGGTTTTCGATGTCGGTGCGGTCGATGATCGGGCTGCCGTCCATGCTCATGTCCATCACCCCGCCCCAGTGCCGCAGCATCCGCACCCGGCCCATGAACGGGAACAGGGCGACGCCCTCGCGCGCCACCTCCTCGATGATCGGCAGGTTGCCGCGTTGCGCGTACGAGTTGTACATGTCGAGCGCGCCGCCGAACACCAGTCCGCCCTTGTCGGATTGGCTGACGTAGAAATGGCCGGCGCCGAAGATCACCACATGGTCCAGCACCGGCTTCAGGCCCTCGGAGACGAACGCCTGCAGCACGTGGCTCTCGATCGGCAGCCGCAGCCCGGCCATGGCGGCAACCCGGCTGGTGTTGCCGGCGCAGGCGAGCCCGACCCGGCCGGCGCCGATGAAGCCGCGCGTGGTCTCGACGCCGACGCATCTTTCGCCTTTGACGCGGATGCCGACCACCTCGGTGTCCTGCAGGATGTCGACCCCCCGGCCATCGGCGCTGCGGGCGTAGCCCCAGGCCACCGCGTCGTGGCGGACGGTGCCGCCGCGCCACTGCATCAGGCCGCCCATGATCGGGAACCGGGCGTTGTCGAAGTCGGCCAACGGCAGCAGCTTTCGCACCGCCGCGCGGTCGAGCAGGTCGGCGTCGACCCCGTGCAGCCGCATCGCGTTGCCGCGCCGGGCCATGGCGTCACGCTCGCCGTCGCTGTGGTAGAGCATCAGCACGCCGCGCTGGCTGACCATGGCGTTGAAGTTGATCTCCTGCTCCAGCCCCTCCCAGAGTTTTAGCGACCGTTCGTAGAACGGGATGTTGCCGGGCAGCAGGTAGTTGCTGCGGATGATGGTGGTGTTGCGGCCGACGTTGCCGCCGCCGATGAAGCCTTTTTCGACGACGGCGACGTTGGTGATGCCGTGGTGGCGCGCGAGGTAGTGCGCGGTCGCGAGGCCGTGGCCGCCGCCGCCGACCACGACGACGTCGTAGTGCGGTTTGGGCTCCGGCTCGCGCCACATCGGCCCCCAGCCGGTGTTGCTGCGCAAGCCTTCGCGGAGGATGCGCCAGGCGCTGAAGCGGTCGTGACCCATAGGGGGATAGTGGCCGATCGGCGGGAATGTTTCCAGGTGCCGCGCGCGCTGATAGTGGCGTCACTAGCTTTCGATTTGCGACCAATGGCCAGCCAAGATACCTGACCCAGACCCGTGAACAGTGGAACCGAACGGCGACTTAGTCGATCGACCGAGTCAAAGAAGCGGTGCTGGGATCGTAGGCGTAGCCGGTGATCGTTCCGTCCTTGATCCGCTCAATCGCTTCGTCGATGACGAAGAGGGGCACAAGGAACCATTCTCGCGGGACGACTGGTTGGCCGAAACGGTCCACTATCTCGATATCGAGCCGAGCTTTGCCAAAAACGCGGTGAATTACGTTCTCAAGTCTCGTCCGGTTTACATTGAACAACTCGTAAGTCGCGACAGCCTCGACATCCGCCATCAAAAACGTCGGGTCCGTGCGGGCATTGGCAATCCGGCGCGCGACGTCGCCGCTGGTGACACCAATCTTGTGCAAAATGTTGCGATGCGCCTGTACGGTGGGGTGCTGGGACTTGCTCCGCAGCACATAAACGATCCCGCTTGCCTCATCCCCATCCTCCGTCTGGTCGGCAAAAAGCGGACCGGCGGACGGCTCCTCGATCCGCCGCCCGGCTGCATCCTGCTGAAGCGCCTTCTGAAAGGACCGCATCAGCAGGTTGCTTTCGGTTCCGTTGTCGAAGATCACCCGAAGGCGGGCATCGATGTTGCCGTGCTCGTTGGTTACCGGCTCCTCCATCGAGGCGACGTAGGCTTTTTGTCCGCCGAGGATGTAGAACCGACCCGGCGCAATCTCCGACTTACGCTCGAACCGTCTGGTCTGCCGCAAGCCGCTGCCGAGTTCGGCCTGCGCCTGCTCGAACAGCGGCTTGAACTGGTCGAAATCCTCGCAGCTTTGCCGGTTGGCGATCTCGTCGGCCGCTTTCTTCTCGGCCGCAGAGCGGACATGGCGCAGGTTGGTGATGTCCACCGGCCCGGCATCGACGCCGAGCTGGGCCAGAAGCGCATCGTCATCAAGATCGTCTAGAACCCCGGCTGGCACCGCTGGTCCCTGGGCAAGAAGCCCCTGATGATCGAGCGGTTCGAGCAAATGGTGGCACTCGTCCAGTTCTCGGAGACGATCGAGGCGGATTGCGTACAGCCGCTCGAAGATATCGCGATCGTCTCCGTGCATGGGCGACCGCCCATGCTGTTCGGCGAATTTCTGGATGTCTTCGAAGCCCGCGATGATGCGCTCCTCGCGCGCCGTCCGGCTGGAGACGCTTTTCGCGTCGACCTCGACGCCGAGCTCGTCGAGAAGCGCGTCATCCTCGTCGGTGTATTTAGGCACGGGCGGCTTCCGCCTTCATGCGGGCGAGGTAGGCCACCCCTTCGGCCATCCGCTTTTCCCAGGCGTCCGGCGACGTGATCGAGGGCAGGCGGCCACGCTCCTGCTTGAACCTGAGTGCGCGCTTGGCGAGGTCCCGGGCCTCCTCCACCGTCAAGTTGACGCGCTTGGCGGCGATTACCGCTTCGACCTGCCTCAAACTGTCCTCCGTCATGGCCTTGGCGAGGATGGCGTAGGCCTCACCGAATGGATTGATGCGGTCGATCAGGTCGATATCCAACTCGCCCACCTGCATCGCAAAGCGGCGAACGCCATCGACGAAGGTGGTGTTCGGACTTCCACCCTCCGCGGGGCCGCCGGCCGCGATCTCCTTGGCCTTCTGGGTGAGATTGAGCGCGGCCACGGCGTGCTGGCGGACCGCCTCCTGGTCCTGCTCGTCC
>JAABUX010002279.1_pt1 | contig 27406 bp, 25 predicted proteins | sample 5561851 | NCBI WGS metagenome assembly JAABUX01 (sample SAMN10711883, study PRJNA513361) | rock metagenome | isolation source: Antarctica rocks | place: Antarctica: Victoria Land, Richard Nunatak red sandstone | collected 2016-01-03 | reverse complement strand
TCCTTCTCAGCGTGGGAAAGCTTGCTCAGGTCAACGTCGGTGCTCACCCCGACCTTGAATCGAGTCGCTCGTCACCGCGTCAAGCCCGATTTCGTCAGCCGATCAGCGGGCGGGTTGAGCAGTTACAGACCAGCGATCTCAACTTCTGGTTGAACATAGCCATTCCTCCTGATGCAGAGAAAGGTGTAGGCCAGTTGTGTAACTGCCAGACTACCCCGTTGTTACCGAGTGTAAGCACACGCAAAAGGAGCGGCTGCCGGCTGCGCTGTCGGAAGGGCTGCTTCAACCCGTTTTACCTGCCGGAAGGTGAACTCGCGACCGCGTTGAACCCTGCCAGCCTTTCGATGCGGTATTACACCAACGGCCCTCCGCCCTGACCATTATGGTAATGTATCCAATCAGGTGCTGTCATTGCGAGCCGGCTTCGGCGTGGCATACGGGGCAGCGCCGGCTGGGGTCCGGTCTTGCGCTCCTGGATTGCCGCGTCACAAGCGCTCCTCGCAATGACGAGCGAGGGGGACGGGCAAACCGGTCGGACCAGAGGGCCGGTCGGTATGACAGGGAGGGCGTCACCGCGGCAGGTTAGCGCGTGTCGACCAGGTCGAGGCGGCACTCGATCCTCTCGACGCGAGCATCAAGGCGGCCCATCCGACCATTCAGGGCGACCAAGTTCATCCCAATAGATGTTATCCGCACCTTCAGGTCGGCGATGTCGGCTCCGACGCGGTCTATCGTCTTGTCCATTCGACGAAGCAGCCGCAGCACGAGGCTGGCAGGGTCGTCCGACATCGACCCCGCCTTGAGCTTATCAGCCTGTTGAGGGCGGCAGTAGGAAGGTCAGCGGTCCAACGGCGATCCCGCATACCGTGCCAATAGGTCTGCCGGGCCATCGAACAGCGCCATGCACCCGGCGCCGCGCAGGTCGTCAGCCGGGAAGCCGCCGCATAGCGCGCCCACGGCGGCTATCCCCGCCTTGACCGCTGCTATGGCGTCATAGGGCGTGTCGCCCACGGCAACCGCCTCGCCCGCCCTCACTCCCAGCTTGTCCAATGCCGCCCTGAAGATGTCCGGATGCGGCTTCGACCGTTCCGCATCTTCCGACGTGGTTTGCACAAGGCCGAGACTCTTGATGTCAAGCAGCGCCTTGTAGTGCGCCACCTCGTTCTCGTTTCCGGAACTGCCCAGGGCAAGCTTGTGCCCCTCCGCAAGCAGGCGCTCAAACAGGGCGCGCACGCCGGGAAAGGGCTGCACCTTTTCCAAGTAGTCCGCCTTGAACATCTCCGAACGGCGCTTGTCGATGGCCTCGCCGTGCTGCTCGATATCCTTCGGGGACAGGAACTCCTTCATCAGCTCGTCCCCGCCCTTGCCGATCTGCGCGCGGGTGCGGGCGACCGGAACGTCGTGGCCGAACTCGGCCAGCACGCGCTGCCAGGCCTCGGCGTGGGCATCGACGGAGTCGACCAGCGTCCCATCGACATCGAAGATCACGGCAACTGGCATGGCGGCACCCCGGGTTAAGGAGCCGCTAACGCGCCAGCGCCGCCGATGGCTGCACGGCCGGCGCCGTCGCCCGCCATATCCACCAAGCGGCCCCGATGCCCACCACGATGTTCGCCACGCACACGCCGAGGAACACCCCATCGGCCCCGAACAGCCGCCCGCCCAGCCAGGCCACCGGCACGTTCACCCCCAACGTCCGCGCCACCGAGATCAGCACTGCGGCGCCGGGCCGGTCCAGCCCGTTGAACGCCGAGTTGGCCACCGCGATGATCCCCGCCATTCCGTAGCTGATTGGCACGATGGCCAGGTATGCCGCCGTTGCCGCCGACACCTCGGCGTCCCCGCTGAACCGCGCCCCGATCCACGGACCCGCGAACCACAGCCCCACCGCCACCACCACCCCCAGCGCCAGGCAGAAGCCGAAGCTGGCCCGCACCGCCGCCCGCACCCGGTCCAGCCGCCCCGCCCCGGCGTTCTGCCCGGCGAACGGGTTCATCACCGCCGACAGCGCGAAGAACGCCACCAGCGACAGGCTCTCGATCCGCCCGGCCACGCCGAACCCGGCGACGGCCTTCGCCCCGTACGTCGCCAGAATCGCCGTGACGATGGCCGCGGACACTGGGATGATCGTGTTGGTGCCCGCCGCCGGCAGCCCGACGTGCAGGACGCGCCGGGTGGAGGCCAGGAAGCGCGCGGGCGTCGGCAGACCGTCCGCCAGCAGCCCCAGCGACCGCAGCCGCCAGAGCGTCGCGAGCAGCAGCGGCCCCCAAGACAGCGCATTGGCCACCGCCGCGCCGCGCAGGCCCAGGCCGGGTATCCCGCCCAGGCCGAAGATGAACGGCGCCGCCAGGACCAGGTTCAGCAGCGCCGCGCCCGCCATGGCGATACCCTGGAACCGCGCATCGCCCGCCGCCCGCGCCGCGCTCAGCCCCACCATGGCCGTCATGAACAGGGTGGCCGCCGGGAACCACAGGCGCAGGTAGCCGGCGATCAGCGGCAGCAGCGCCTCGGGCGCCCCCAGCGCACGGAACAGCGGGCCGACCACGATCTCTCCCAGCGCCGCCGCCGCCACGCCCAGCGCCGCCGTCAGCAGCAGCGCGTCCACCACTAGCGCGCTCGCCGCGGCCTCTCCGGCGCCCAGCGCCCGCGCCACCACGGCGGACGTGCCGGCGCCGAGGCCGATGGCGAGGCTGATGACCACCATCGTCACCGGGAACGTGAAGCTGACCGCCGACAGCGCCTGCGGGCCGAGCCGGGCGATGAACCAGGTCTCCGCCACGGAGTAGCCGATGGTGGACAACACCGCCCCGACCATCGGCAGGGTCAGGCTGACCAGCAGCGGCCCGACCGGTCCAGCCGTCATGGCGGCGCGGCTGGCGGGGGCGGCATGGACGGGCAGGGTGGCCAGCGTCGGCGTGTCGGGCATCGGAATCCTGGTGTGGCAGCGGAGGCGTAACGCGCCCGGCGCGGCAAAGGATACCGGCTTCACGGAACGAACACACGCAACCCGGTTCGATGACTGCACGTTATCGATTCGATGACTGCACGTTATCGAACAGATATGGCGACTCCGGCTTGCCCATTGGCCCCCGCCGGGGCCACACTTCCTCGGCGACCAGAGGGAACATGCATATCATGGCAGCAGACGGCGACACCGCGGCCCGTCCGGGCGCAGGCACCAGCACCGGCCCGACTGGGATCGACAAGCTGTGCATCGACACCATCCGCACCTTGTCGATGGACGCTGTGCAGAAGGCCAAGTCTGGCCATCCCGGCACACCGATGGCCATGGCGCCGGTCGCCTACACCCTGTGGCAGGACCGGCTGCGGTTCGACCCCATGGACCCGACCTGGCCCAACCGCGACCGCTTCGTGCTGTCGATCGGCCATGCGTCGATGCTGCTGTACTCGCTGCTGCACCTCAGCGGCACCCGGCGCATCGGCGAGCACGGGCCGACGCAGCAGGAGGCGGTGTCGCTGGACGACATCAAGCAGTTCCGGCAGTTGAGCAGCGTGACGCCAGGGCACCCGGAGTACAGCTATACCTCGGGCGTCGAGACCACGACGGGGCCGCTCGGGCAGGGCGTCGCCAACTCGGTCGGCATGGCGATGGCGCAGCGGTGGTTCGAGACCCGCTACAACCAGCCGGGCTTCGAGCTGTACACCTACCGTGTCTATGCCCTGTGCGGGGACGGCGACATGATGGAGGGCGTCGCCAGCGAGGCCGCCAGCACCGCCGGGCACCTGGGGCTGTCGAACCTGGTGTGGATCTATGACAGCAACCGCATCACTATCGAGGGTGCGACCAGCCTGGCGTTCGACGAGGACGTGGGCGCGCGGTTCGCGTCTTATGGCTGGCACGTCATCCATGTGGCCGACGCCAACGACACCGCCGCCATCGACGCCGCGCTGACCGAGGCCGAGGGCGTCACCGACCGCCCGACCTTCATCATGGTGCACAGCGTCATCGGCTACGGCGCGCCGAAGAAGCAGGGCACCCGCGAGGCGCACGGCGAGCCGCTGGGCGACGAGGAAATCAAGGCCGCCAAGCGCTTCTACGGCTGGCCGGAGGACGAGAAGTTCCTGGTGCCCGACGGCGTGCGCGAGGAGTTCAGCAAGCGCATGGGCGCCCGCAGCGCCAACCTGCGCAGCTTGTGGATGGGTAAGCTGGCCGAGTACCGCAAGTCCTACCCGGCGCTGGCGGCCGAGCTGGATATGATGGACCACCACCAACTGCCGGATGGCTGGGACAAGGCCATCCCCGAGTTCCCCGCCGACGCCAAGGGCCTCGCCTCGCGCGACAGCTCGCAGAAGGTGCTGAACGCCATCGCCCAGAGCGTCCCCTGGCTGATCGGCGGTGCGGCCGACCTGGCGCCGTCCACCAAATCCAACCTGACCTTTCCCGGCGCCAACAGCTTCGAGCGCGACGACTATGCCGGCCGCAACCTGCACTTCGGCATCCGCGAGCACGCGATGGGGTCGATCTGCAACGGCCTGGCCCTGGCGGGGCTGCGCTCGTATGCGTCGGGCTTCCTGATCTTCAGCGACTACATGAAGCCGCCGATCCGGCTGGCGGCGATCATGGAGCTGCCGGTCATCTACATCTTCACCCATGACAGCATCGGTGTGGGCGAGGACGGGCCGACGCACCAGCCGGTCGAGCAGCTTGTCGCCCTGCGCTCCATCCCTGGCCTGATCGTGCTGCGCCCCGCCGACGCCAACGAGGTCGCCGAGTGCTGGCGCGTGGCGATGAAGCAGCATGAGAAGCCGGTCGCCCTGATCCTCAGCCGCCAGGCGCTGCCGACCATCGACCGGTCCAAGTATGGCGCGGCGAGCGGCGTGGACCGCGGCGCTTATATTGTGGCAGACAGCGACGGCACGCCCGACGTGATCCTGATGGGCACCGGCAGCGAGCTGACCCTCTGCCTTGGCGCGCACGATGCGCTGCAGGCCGAGGGCGTGAAGTCCCGCGTGGTGTCGATGCCGAGCTGGGAGTTGTTCGAGAGCCAGGACGACACCTACAAGAACGAGGTCCTGCCGCACTCGGTGCTGGGCCGGGTAGCGGTGGAGCAGGCGGCCGTCATGGGATGGGACCGTTATATCGGCTGGGGCGGCCAGGTGATCGGGATGCACACCTTCGGGGCCAGCGCACCGGCGGGCGACTTGCACAAGAAATTCGGCTTCACGCCTGACAAGGTGCTGGAAGCAGCACGTTCGCAGGCCAAGCGGAGGGCAGCAGCATGAACGACATGCCACTCGGGAACGCGCTCAAGCAGCTTGAGGCGTTCGGGCAATCCCCTTGGCTCGATTTCATCCAACGCAGCTTCACCGCGGATGGCAGCCTGAAGAAGCTGATCGACCAGGACGGGCTGAAGGGCGTCACCAGCAACCCGTCCATCTTTCAGAAGGCGATGGGGGAGGGCACCGACTACGACGCAGGCTTCAAGCAGTTGGCCGAACGCGGCGACCACGACGCGCAGGACATCTACGAGGCGCTGGCCATCGAGGACATCCAGCACGCCTGCGACGTGATGCGCCCGGTGTGGGAGGCGACCAACCGCGTGGACGGCTACGTGAGCCTGGAGGTGTCGCCCTACCTGGCGCTGCGGACCGACGAGACGATCGTCGAGGCCCGCAAGCTGTGGAAGGCTGTCGGCCGCGAGAACCTGATGGTCAAGGTGCCCGGCACCGACAAGGGCGTCGCCGCTATCCGCACCCTGATCGGCGAGGGCCTGAACATCAACGTCACCCTGCTGTTCGCGCAGAAGGCGTACGAGGCGGTGGCGGAGGCGTTCACCGCCGGGCTGGAGGACCGCATGGCGCGCGGCGAGCCGGTGGCGGGCATCAGCAGCGTCGCTAGCTTCTTCGTCAGCCGCATCGACGCGGTGATGGACAAGCGCATTGATGAGCGTGTGGCAAAGGGCGAGACGGCGTTGAAGCCCCTGCGCGGCAAGGTCGCCATCGCCAACGCCAAGATGGCCTACCAGACATACCTGAAGATGGTCGGCAGCCCGCGCTGGCAGAAGCTGTCCACCGCCGGCGCGCTGCCGCAACGCTTGCTGTGGGCTAGCACGGGCGTGAAGGACAAGGCCTACAGCGACGTGCTGTATGTCGAGGAGCTGATCGGCCGCGATACCGTCAACACCATTCCGCCTGCGACCATGGACGCCTTTCGCGACCACGGCCACGCGCGGGCGTCGCTGACCGAAGACCTGGACGCCGCCCGCGCCGTGATGGCCGCCGTGGCTGAACACGACCTGGACCTGGACGGGATCACGGACGGACTTGTGGTGGATGGGGTCAAGCTGTTTGCGGAGGCGGCGGACAAGCTGCTCGGCTCCGTCGCGGCCAAGCGTGCGGCGATGCTGGGCGACGACCTCGTGCAGATGTCCGCCAAGCTGCCGGGGCCGCTGGATGCGCAGGTGCATGACGTGCGCGAGGACTGGCGCAAGACGGGCAAGCTGCGCGACCTGTGGGCCGGGGACGCCAAGCTTTGGACTGGGCACGACGAGGCGAAATGGCTGGCCTGGCTGCATATCGTCGATGACCGCACGGCGGACCTCCCGGCGTTGCAGAAGTTCCAGGACGGCATCAAGGCGGATGGTTTTCAGCATGTGCTCCTGCTGGGCATGGGCGGATCGAGCCTTGGCCCGGAAGTGCTGGCCGAGACGTTCGGCAAGCAGGCTGGCTTTCCCGAGCTGCTGATCCTGGACAGCACCGACCCGGCGCAGATCGAGGCGCTGGCCGCGAAGGTGGACCTGGCGCACACCCTGTGCATCGTCAGCAGCAAGTCCGGCAGCACCTTGGAGCCGAACATCTTCAAGGAGCTGTTCTGGGCGCGCATGACCGCTGCCGTGGGCGACAAGGCCGGTCAGCATTTCGTGGCCGTGACCGACCCTGGCTCCAAGACGCAGGCGATGGCGGAGAAGGATGGGTTCCGCGCCGTGTTCATGGGCGATCCCGGCATTGGCGGGCGCTACTCCGTGCTGTCCAACTTCGGCATGGTGCCGGCTGCCGCGATGGGGCTGGACCTGCAGGCCTTCCTGCGCTCGACCAGCGAGATGGTGCGCTCCTGTGCCGCCGGCACGCCGCCGGATTATAATCCCGGCGTGCAGCTCGGCTGCATCCTGGGCGCCGCCGCCAAGGCCGGACGGGACAAGGTGACCATCGTCGCCAGCCCCGCCATCCACGACGTGGGCGCCTGGCTGGAGCAACTGCTGGCCGAGAGCACGGGCAAGCAGGGCCATGGCATCGTGCCCGTCGATGGCGAGCCGCTGGGTGCGCCTGCTGTGTATGGTTCGGACCGGGTGTTCGCCTACCTGACCCTCGCCGGTGCGGCCGACCCGGCGCAGGACGCGGCGATGGCGGCGCTGGAAGCCGCCGGGCAGCCCGTGGTCCGCATCGAACTGCACAGCACGATGCAGTTGGGTCAGGTGTTCTTCCTTTGGGAGATCGCCACCGCCACCGCGGGCGCGGTCATCGGCATCGACCCGTTCGATCAGCCCGACGTGGAGGCCAGCAAGATCGAGACGCGCAAGCTGACCGACGCCTACACCCAGTCGGGCAGCCTGCCGAACGAGACGCCGTTCCTGATCGACGACGGCATCAAGCTGTTCAGCGACGAGCGCGACCAGGATGCCCTGCGCCAGGAAACCCTGGACGAGGTTGTCAAGGCGCACCTGGACCGTGCCGGCCCCGGCGACTATGTGGCGCTGCTGGCCTACATCGACCGGCCACCGCATGTCCAGGCGCTGACAGCCATGCGGACCCGCATCCGCGATGGCCGCCATGTCGCCACCTGCGTCGGCTTCGGCCCGCGGTTCCTGCACTCCACGGGGCAGACCTACAAGGGCGGGCCGAACAGCGGCGTGTTCCTGCAAATCACCGCCGACGACGCGCATGACCTGCCCGTGCCCGGCGAGAAGTTCACCTTCGGCGTGGTGAAGGCGGCGCAGGCGCGCGGCGACTTCGACGTGCTGGCGGAACGCGGGCGGCGGGCGCTGCGGGTGCATCTTGGCAAGGACGTGGACGCCGGGCTGGCGCGGCTGGCGCAGGCAATCGACGCGGCGATGGCATAGGAGCCAAACGGATGGAACTAGGGATCATCGGCCTCGGCCGTATGGGTGGCAACATCAGCCAGCGCCTGATGCGCGCCGGGCACAAGACGGTGGTGTATGACCGCAACGAGGCCGTGGTGCACGGCCTGGCCGACAAGGGCGCGCAGCCCAGCACCGGCCTGGCCGACATGGTGGCCAAGCTGACGCCGCCGCGCGCGATTTGGATCATGCTGCCCGCCGGCAAGATCACCGAGGCGACGGTGAGCGAGCTGACGGACCTGCTGCAAAGCGGCGACACCATCATCGATGGCGGCAACACCTACTACAAGGACGATATCCGCCGGGCGCACAGCCTGCGGGAGAAGGGCATCACCTACGTCGATGTCGGCACCTCCGGCGGCATCTGGGGCATCGAGCGTGGCTACTGCATGATGATCGGGGGCGAGAGGGAGGCCGTCGAGCGGCTGGACCCGATCTTCGCCACCCTGGCGCCGGGCATCGGCACGATCGAGAAGACGCCGAACCGCGAGGGGCACGATCCCCGGTCGGAGCAGGGCTACATCCACGCGGGTCCCGCCGGGGCCGGGCACTTCGTGAAGATGGTCCACAACGGCATCGAGTACGGCATCATGCAGGCCTATGCCGAGGGCTTCGACATCCTGCACAACAAGGACGCCGAGACCCTGCCGGAGCACGAGCAGTTCAACATCAACACCGCTGAGGTCGCCGAGACCTGGCGCCGCGGCAGCGTCATCAGCTCCTGGCTGCTGGACCTGACCAGCATCGCGCTGACCAAGGATGGCAACCTCAGCCACTATCAGGGCGAGGTGGAGGACAGCGGCGAGGGCCGCTGGACCGTCGAGGCCGCCATCGAGGAGGCCGTGCCCGTCCCGGTCATCACCGCCAGCCTGTTCGCCCGCTTCGAGAGCCGGCGCCATCATAGCTTCGCCAACAAGATGCTGTCGGCGATGCGGGCAGGCTTTGGCGGCCACGTCGAGCCGGGCCATCCGACCATCATCCCACAGCCGCTGCCGAAGCCAGCCGAGGAGAAGGTGCAGGAACACGAACGGAGCATCTGACGCATGGATGTCACCGCCCGCATGTCGGGCGCCGAGGGGCTGGCCCACGCCGACCCGGCGCCCGCCGCCACCCTGGTGATTTTCGGCGCGGCGGGCGACCTGACCAAGCGGCTGCTGATGCCGTCGCTCTACAACTTGCGGCTGGCGGGTCTGCTGGATGACAAGTTCGCCGTCATCGGCGTGGACCACAACGAGCGGGACGACGAGACGTACCGCACGGCGCTGACCGAAGCCATGCAGGGCTTCGTCGCCGACAAGGGCGGCGAGTTCGCGGCGGACGGCTTGAACGAGGACGCCTGGGGGTTCATCCGCGACCGGCTGCACTACCAGACCGGGGATTTTGCCGATCCCGGGACCTATGAGGCGCTGAAGGCGCGGCTGCCCGGCAGTTGCGTATTCTACCTCGCCGTCGCCGCCCGCTTCTTCGGGCCTGTCATCGAGCACCTGGGCGATGGCGGCCTGATGGAGGAGACGGACGGCGCGTTCCGCCGCGTGGTGGTGGAGAAGCCGTTCGGCCACGACCTGGCGAGCGCGCAGGCGTTGAACGCGCTGATCCTGGGCAAGGTGCGCGAGGACCAGGTGTTCCGCATCGACCACTTCCTGGGCAAGGAGACGGTGCAGAACATCATGGCGCTGCGCTTCGGCAACGGGTTCTTCGAGACGCTGTGGAACCGCGCGCACATCGATCATGTGCAGATCACCGCGGCGGAGACGGTGGGCGTCGAGGGCCGCGGCGGATTTTATGAGCCGACGGGGGCGCTGCGGGACATGGTGCCCAACCATATGTTCCAAGTCCTGGCCTCGGTTGCCATGGAGCCGCCCAACAGCTTCGACGCCGACGAGGTGCGGGCGGAGAAGGCCAGGGTGCTGCAGGCCATCAAGCCGCTGGACGCCATGCGGGTCGGGCGCGACGTGGTGCGCGGGCAGTATGCGGCCGGGGTCATCAAGGGCAAGCCGGCGCCGGGCTACCGCGAGGAGCCGGACGTGGCGCCGGACAGCGGCACAGAGACCTACGTCGCGATGCGGCTGAAGATCGACAACTGGCGCTGGGCCGGGGTGCCGTTCTACATCCGCACCGGCAAGCGCCTGCCCGTGCGGCGGACCGAGGTCGCGATCGCGTTCAAGCAGGCACCCTATGCGCTGTTCCGCGACACCCCGGTCGAGAAGCTGACGCCCAACGTGATGGTGATCCACATTCAGCCCAACGAGGGCGTCACGCTGAACCTGGCTGCCAAGGTGCCGGGGCCGCGGCTGGAGCTGGGGGGCGTGGCGATGAATTTCCGCTACACCGACTGGTTCAAGCTGCCGTCCAGCACGGGATATGAGACGCTGCTGTATGACGTGATGATTGGCGACGCGACGCTCTACCAGCGGGCGGACCAGGTGGAGGCCGGCTGGGCCGTCGTAGAGCCGATCCTGGACGAGGTTGCGGCCGGCCACTGCGCCGTGCAGCCCTACCCCGCCGGCACGAGCGGCCCCGCGGCGGCGGACGCCCTGCTGGAGCGCGACGGACGACGCTGGCTGAGCCTGGACCCGCAGTGATGGCAGCCCACCTGCTTGCTCCCTCTCCCGCTTCGGGAAAGGGCTGGGGTGGGGATCGCACCAATGGGCCGGGCTGGCCTGCATGAGCCGCATCCGCCTGCTGGTATCGGATGTGGACGGCACCCTTGTGCAGCCCGACAAGTCGCTGAGCCCCTCCACCATCGCTGCGGCGGCACGGGTGCAGGCGGCTGGCGTCCTACTCGCCATCGTCAGCGCCCGCCCGCCTCGCGGCATGAGCTGGATTGCCGAGCGGTTGCACCTGACGGCGCCGTTGGCCGGGTTCAACGGCGGCACCCTGCTGGCCGCGGATGGCGCGGTGATCAGCCAGCAGGCCGTGCCGGTCGCCGCGGTCCGGACGGCGCTGGACCTGTTCGCCCGGCGCGGCGTGGACGCCTGGCTGTTCACCGCCAACGAATGGCTGCTGACCAACACCTCCGGTCCGAAGATCGAGCTGGAACGGCGCACCGTGCGCTTCGACGAGCGGGTGGTGCCGGACTTCTCGCCCTATGAGGAGCAGGCCGGCAAGCTCGTCGGCGTGTCCGACGACCCCGCCAAGCTGCAGGCTGTGGAGGCGGAGCTACAGGGCCTGCTTGGCGCCACCGCGACCGCGCACCGGTCGCAGACCTACTACCTGGACGTGACGCACCCGGACGCCAACAAGGGCAACGCCGTGCGTGCGCTGGCGAAGTACATGGACATCGACTTGGCGGAGGTGGCTGTCATGGGCGACATGGAGAACGACGTGCCGATGTTCGATGTCGCGGGCTATGCCGTGGCAATGGGCAACGCCACCCCGGCCGTGCAGGCCCGCGCGGCGGCGGTGACGGGCGCCAACGACCGCGACGGCTGGGCACAGGCTGTCGATGCGCTGATCCTGCCGCGGGCCCAAGTATGACAGGCTCCATGACGGACTCGATGACCGGCGCCGTGACCGATGCTGTCCTGGCCGACCCGGCGGCGCTGGCCGCCTATGCCGCGGGCTGGATGGTCGAGACCCTGAATGCGCTACCGGGCCGGGTGGCCGTGGCGCTGTCCGGCGGCTCCACGCCCAAGGCGATGTATGAGCAACTGGCCACGCCCGCCTATGCGCCGCGCCTGCCCTGGGATCGCGTGCACTGGTTCTGGGGCGATGAGCGGTTCGTCCCGCAGGATGACGAGCGCAGCAACTACCGCATGACGATGGAGGCCATGCTGCGCCACGTCGCGGCCCCGCCGGGCAGCATCCACCCCGTGCCGACCGAGGGCGTGTCCGCCGAGGAGGCCGCCCGGCAGTATCAGATCGAGCTGCAAGCCTTCTACGGCGCGCCCACCCTGCAGCCTGGCCGCCCGCTGTTCGGCATCGTCCTGCTGGGTTTGGGCACCAACGGCCACACCGCCTCGCTGTTCCCGGACACCCCGGTGCTGGAGGAGCGTGCCGCCTGGGCCGCCGAGGTCACGCCCGAGGGCGAGCCGACGCGCATCACCCTGACCTACCCCGCGCTGGAGAGCTGCCATCATGCCGCCTTCCTGGTGGCTGGCGCCGATAAGCGGGACGTGATGGCCCGGGTGCGTGCGGGCGATGCCGCCCTGCCGGCGGCGCGGGTGCATCCGAGCGGCGTGCTGCACTGGTTCACAGACCGGGCCGCCGCGGGATAATGTCCTTGCCTGGCTGTCCGGGGACTCCCGCATGACGACTGACACCGCCCCGCCTGCCGCTGTCCTGCCAGCCGTCCTGGTCGTGATGGGTGTGTCAGGCTCCGGCAAGACCACCATCGCCGCCCTGCTGGCGGGCCGGCTGGGATGGGAGTTCGAGGACGCCGACGACTTCCACCCGCCCGCCAACGTTGAAAAGATGCACGGCGGCACCCCGTTGACCGACGAGGACCGGGCGCCCTGGCTGGCCGCGATGGCCGCCTGGATCGACGCGACGCGCGGGACGGGGCGGCATGGCGTGCTGGCGTGCTCGGCCCTGAAGCGCGCGTACCGCCAGGTCCTGGTGGGGGACCGGGCGGACGTGCGGTTGGTGTACTTGCAGGGCAGCCGGGAGCTGATCGGTGTCCGGCAGGCGGCGCGCGCGGGGCACTTCATGCCGGCGGCGCTGCTGGACAGCCAGTTCGCCACCCTGGAGGAGCCGGGGCCGGAGGAGCGGCCCCTCGTCGCCTCAGTCGAGCCGCGCCCGCAGGAGGTCGTGCAGGCCGTCATGGTCCAGTTGTCCCACGCCGCGCCAGCCGGAGCCGCCTGATGGACCAGACCGAACTGAAGCGCCAGGCGGCCGCCGCCGCCGTGGCGGAGGTGCAGGACGGCATGGTGCTCGGCCTTGGCACCGGATCGACCGCCGCGCTGGCGGTGGAACTGCTGGGTGCGCGCGTCCGGGACGGGCTGCGGATCGTCGGCATCCCCACGTCCGAGCGCACCGCGGCGCAGGCTGCGGGGCTGGGCATCCCGCTGGCCACCTTCGCCGAGCACGCGAGCATTGACCTGACCATCGACGGCGCCGACGAGGTCCATACCGGCACGCTGGACCTGATCAAGGGCCTGGGCGGCGCGCTGCTGCGGGAGAAGATCGTCGCCGCCGCCAGCCGCCGCATGACCGTCATCGTCGATGAGAGCAAGCTGGTCCCCGCCCTGGGCCGCGGCGTGCGCCTGCCGGTGGAGGTCGTCGCCTTCGGGATCGAGGCGACGCTGCGCCACCTGCGCGACGCCGGGGCCGATCCGGTGCTGCGGCCCGGCCCCGATGCATTGTACCGCACTGACGGCGGCAACCTGATCGCCGACTGCGCCTTTGGCGGCATCGCCGATCCTGCTGCCCTGCACGCGCGGCTCAAGGCAGTCACCGGCGTTGTGGAGACCGGGCTGTTCATCGGCATGGCCACCCGCGTCATCGCCGGTACCGCCGCTGGCCCCCGCATCCTGGAGCTGCCATGACCGAGCCTGACGCCGTGCCGCAACCCCCTGCAACGGGTCCGCTGACGTTGACGCTGGACATCGGCGGGACCGGGGTGAAGGCCGGGCTGCTGGACGCGCACGGCGCCATGATCGGCGACCGCATCCGGGTCAAGACGCCGCAGCCGGCCACGCCGGACCTGGTGGTTCCGGTGCTGCTCGGCATGGCCGAGAAGCTTGGCGGGTCTGCGCGGGTGTCCGTGGGCTTTCCTGGCGTGGTCCGCGGCGGCACGGTGCACACGGCGCCGAACCTGGGCACCAAGGCCTGGGCCGGGTTCGACCTGGGTGGCGCACTACAGGGCCACCTGGGCAAGCCGGTGCGGATGCTGAACGACGCCCAGGTGCAGGGCTTGGGGGTGATCGCCGGGCGCGGGCTGGAATGCGTTATCACGCTCGGTACCGGCTTCGGGTTTGCGCTGTATCAGGACGGGCGTCTGGCGCCGCATATGGAGATGGGCCAGCACCCGGTCCGCAAGGACATGAGCTACGACGAGTACCTGGGCGTTGCCGCGCTGGGCAAGGTCGGCCGCAAGCGGTGGAACCGCCGCGTCGAGCGGGCGCTGGCCCACCTCCGCATCCTGATCAACTTCGACTTCCTGCATATCGGCGGCGGCGATGCGCAGATGCTTGATCTCGTGCTGCCGCCGGATATCCGGATCGTGTCCAACGACGCCGGGATCACCGGCGGGGTAAAGCTGTGGGACCCGCGGCTGGACGTTGTGTTCGCGGCGTCCGCACCGCCGGCTTGACGCTGCCCGGCGGCACCACCTTCCATCTGGTCCGGCACGCCGCGCATGGCCTGCTGGGCCGCATCCTAGCCGGACGGATGCCTGGCGTCGGGCTGAGTGCGGAGGGCCAGGCGCAGGCGGCCCGGCTGGCGGACACCCTGGCCAGCCGCCCGATCCAGGCGGTGCTGTCCAGCCCGCTGGAGCGCGCGCAGGCGACCGCCGCCGCCATCGCCGCCCGGCACGGCCTGCCGGTCCAGATCGATCCCGGGCTGGACGAGATCGATTTCGGGGCCTGGACCGGCGCCGCCTTCGACGACCTGGACGGCCGGCCGGACTGGCACGCCTGGAACCGTTTCCGCAGTTTCGCTCCGACGCCGGGGGGCGAGACCATGATTGCGGCGCAGGCCCGCGCCTTGGCCGCCTTGGCGCGGGCGCGGGCGGCATATCCTGATGGGGAGGCGGTGCTGGTCGGCCACTCCGACGTGTTGAAGGCGGTGCTGGCGCATGTCCTTGGCACACCGCTGGACCTGCTGCTGCGGATCGAGCTGCACCCGGCGCACCGTTGCGTGCTGGTGCTGTTTGATGGCGACGTGCGGGTCGAGGGGGTCAACTTGCCGCCGTAGGACAGAACAGCGGAGTGCCCCACCCCGCCAGCGCAGGCTGCCGGCACGACGGAAGGCACTGTGCTTCACCCTCCGCCTCTGGAAAAGGGAACAGGCAGGCAGCGCCCTCACAGAGGTCTAAGGGGTGGGCGAACAGAAAACCTATGCAAGCCCGGCCCGACTGTTGGCTGCGGGACAGTTGTACAATTCCCAAGTTGTGCGACAAGCATCGGGAGCGTGGCTTTGTGCCTGCCGTCGGGTTCGGTGGCAAGTAGGTCCCCCAAACCTAACCACACCGACCGAGCATGAAGATGCTTTCAAATGCTTATTCTGACGTGAAACTGAGCGTTAAACACCGGCAGCCGTGCGGAGATCTTCGATCAACTTGGTCCCCAGTACGTGCGTCTTTTCCCATAACGGCCGCATGCGTCGGATCAGCATCGCCTGCACCTGTGGCTTGTCGGTGTTTCCGTCGAGACGGCCAAGGTCGTGAAGCAGGCCCTGGTTGTAGGTCAGGAACCGGGCGACACGGAACGGCAGGTCGCCGCCGAGGTTGCCGATCTGGCTTGCATACGCCAGCGTGATCGCCTGGAACGGCGCGTTGTCGCGGATCAGCGAGCCAAACTGCACCGGCTGTCCTGCGTCCAGTTCGCCCAGCGCCTCCCAGAGTTCCTTGATCATATCGCGTGTCTCGATGAGGCCGAGCATGGCGTCGATGGCGCCGGCGATCGCAAGCGCCATGCCCATCCGGTCGCGCCGGCGCTTGTAAGCCTCGACCGCCAGGCCGCCATAGAAGAGCGCGATGGCGGTTGCGAGGCTGCCGATCAGAACCGCAAGGGTTTGTGTCATGGTCGATTGATCCTGTTCCGCACAAGTTCAGGCTTGAACGCACCTTTGAAGGCAGCATGCACGAAGCCCAAGGTCTGCCGGAACACCTCATGGACCTTCGCGCCAGATCGCGATGCCAACCGAACGGCACTTGCAGGGCAGGCCAGGGCAGGTCATCGATGCGATGAAGCGGAGGTACGTATGCGGACGTTGAAGGGTAAGACAGCACTGGTCACGGGCGCCTCGTCCGGCATCGGGGAGGCCGTCGCGCGCCGGCTGGCACAGGAGGGCGCCAACCTGGTCCTGGTGGCCCGGTCGGAGGCGAAGCTGCGGGCGCTGGCCGACGCGCTGTCCGCGGATCACGGCGTCCGCGCCGCCGTCGTCGTGGCGGACCTGATCAAGCCCGGCAGTGGCGAGGCCGTGCGGCGGGACACCGACGCGCAGGGGATCGCGGTGGACGTGCTGGTCAACAACGCGGGCTTCGGCACCTATGGCCCGTTCGAGGATATCGAGCCGGGCCGCGAGCAGGACGAGGTGGCGGTGAACGTCGCAGCACTCGTCGGCCTGACGCACGCCTTCCTGCCGCCGATGCTGCAGCGCGGCGATGGCGCGATCCTGAATGTCGCCTCGACGGCGGCGTTCCAGCCGGGGCCGTACATGGCGGTATATGCGGCGACCAAGGCGTTCGTGCTGAGCTTCAGCGAGGCGCTGTGGGCGGAGTGCCGCGGCCGCGGCGTGCATGTCGTGGCGCTTTGCCCGGGCGCGGTGGAGACGCCGTTCTTCGCAGCCCTAGGCGACGACAGGGCGCGCCAGGCTCCCGCCCTCTCCCGGATGGCACGGGCCGAGGACGTGGCGGAAGGCGCCATGCGCGCCCTGCGCGGCAACAGGCCGACGCGGATCGTCGGCGGGCGGAACTGGCTGATGGCGCAGTCGGTGCGCTTCGCGCCGCGCGGGGTCGTCGCCAGGGTAGGGGCAGGGATGCTGCGGCCACCCACCGCTACGTAGGTTTTCCGCTCGCTCCCTAGACCCCTCATGTCATAGGCGTTGACCCTGCATCGTCGGCTTCAACTGGCAGAGGCCGTTCGGGCGGTCCACTGCGCCCCATGCGTATTTGTAGTCCTCCCGTCCCCGCAGGAAGTCGGCTTCGTGCCGGCCCTCCCTGATCGCATCCTCCAGCATGGCGCCCAGCAGCAAGGTGCCAGGGCTGATGAAGGCGTGCGCCTCGTCGAAGCCGCTGAGGTAGAACAGGATGCGGCGGGGGCCGTCCAGCAACGCCATGATCGCCGCTACGACCTCGCCCCCAACAAGCAACGCCTCCAGCCGCAGCACCCCGGCGCGCAGCAGGCCTGGCGCGGCATCCCGGTGCAGGCCCAGCACCCGGGGGTCGGCCAGCACGCCGGCCTCGCCGTGCCGGGTCCAGCGCGCCTGGTGCAGGCGGATCAGCTCGGCTTGCAAGCGGGGCAGCGTCGCCTCGGTCGCGCGCTCCCGCGTGACGCCGCCGCCGCGCTCCGCCCGGTTGCGGTTCATCCGCAGCTTTCGCAGCGTCCGGGCCGGGACCACGCCCGGCAATCCCTCGACGGACGCGGGCAGCGCCAGCACGGGGCAGGGGTTGCCATTTCCCCACGCCATCGCCCAGCCCGGCGGCACCGATGCCATCCGCAGCATGGAGCCGGGCGGCACCTGAATCAGGTCGCATACGTCCACGCCATCCGACCGCGCCAGCACGGCATGCAGCAGCGGCGACGGGTCCAGGCCCGGTTCTGCCAGGTTGTCCTGGTAATCCGATAGGCCAGCGCCGATTGGCAGCAGCTTGCGGCAGCCCGGTTCATCCAGGACATACAGCGGCAGCACCGCCGCAAGCTGCCCGCCTTGCCACAGCGTGGCGACCCGCGGCTGCCCGGTGCCGAAGTGCCGCCACCATGGCAGCAGCCAGGCGGGCGCGGTGAATGGCGTCCGGCCCGGCAGGCGCTGCCACAGCGCCTCCCACTCCGCGGCGAGCGCCCAGAGCGCGGCATCGCCGTCCAGGACCTGAACGGTCAAGCCGCGGCGGTCATGCGGCCATGCGCCAGGCTGTGGTAGCGGTCGATGTAGGCCGCTGCCATCTGCTCGACGGAGAAGCGCCTCCGGGCGGTCTCGCGGCATAGCTCGGGGTCGATCTCGTCGGCGCGGGCGATGGCGTCGGCCATCTCCGGCACGCTGTCGGTCAGGAAGCCGGTGCGCCCGTTCTCCACCACCTCCGGCAATGCCCCGGCGCGGAAGGCGATCACTGGGGTGCCGCAGGCCGCCGCCTCCATGGCGACGAGGGAGCTGGTCTCGGGCACCTGGCTCGGCACCAGCAGGCAGCGGGCAGCGGCCAGCAGGCGGCGCTTCTGCGCGAACCCGACGGGGCCGAGGTAGCGGCGCGACCGGTCCAGCTTGGGCTCGATGACGGTGCTGAAGTATTGCTGGTGCGACGCATAGGGAAACACCTCGCCGCCGATCAGCAGGGTGGCCCGGGCCAGGTGCGCCGCGTCCAGGCCCAGGTGCAGCCCCTTCTCCGGGCAGATCCGCGCCAGCATCAGGGCGTAGCGGCACTTGCGCGGGTGCAGGCCGCCCAGCTTCGCCACCGGCACGCCGTTGCGGATCGGCGGCAGCATGACCCGGGACGGCGGCGCACCCCGCACCTGGCTGTCGGACACGCAATGCACCCAGGTGTCGGGGCGCGACGGCCGGAACGCCTCGGCGGGATACCAGTAGGGCGGCAGGTGCAGGGTCGCCAGCACGGGGACGCCGGGCGGCGGCAGGTTCCGGCAGAAGTCCAGGCCGTGCATGTGCACCAGGTCCACCGGCGCATCTTGCAGCACGCGGGCCATCACGCGGCGGATCGCCCGGCGCCGGGCCTCGCGGCAGCGGCCATTGATCTGCTTATCGGCGGGCGGTGCCGGGAACGATGCCAGCTCGCCTGCGACCTCCGATCCCTCGCACGCGATCACGATGCTGCGGTGCCCGGCCGCGACCAGGGCGCCGTCGAGGGCGCTGAGCACCTGCTCGGACCCGCCGACCGCGTTCGGGCCGACGGGCGCCAGGGAGTAAGCGACGCTTACGATGGTCAGGCGGCGCATGGAGGCTCCATGTTCGTCAAGCCGGGGTTGGCCAAGCCTGTGAGCAACGGGGCAGCCAGGGCACGCCAGCGGGCGCCGGTCATCTTCCAGCCCCATCGCTCGTAGTTCAGGGCGCCGGGGTGCGGTGGGTTGCGGAAATCGGGACGGGCGGGACGGAATGCCTCGGCTGCAGTGCCGAACGCTGCCAGCACCTCGGCCTGAGTGCGGAAGCAGGCGAACATCGCGCGCTTGCGGGCCTGCTCTGATGGGGTCAATGCAACCGTTGTGGCGTGCGGCCCGGGCAGGAACCGGCCGGTGGTGAATGTCCCATCCGGGGCGGCGTGGTAGCCTGGGAACTCGATGATGCGGCCGGGCGCGGCAAGGTGGGCGGCGAGGGCCGTCGCGTCGTGGTCGGGGTGGCCGCCCTCATAGGCGTGAGTGATGATGACCTCGGTCCCGTGCTGCGCGAACAGCCGGGCCAGGTCGCGTGCAATGGCCGGCATGTGCAGGCTTGCGTCTTGGTCGGGGATACCAAGCTCTGCCAGGCCGGGCATGCAGCCGGACAGTGCCAGCGCCGCCTGCAGTTCCGCGCGGCGCGCGGCGGCGTAGTCTGCGGGGGTGGCGAACCCGGCCCGCGCTGCATCGTCCAGGGTGCGCGGGGCGCCGTCCGTGACGTGGACCAGCAGCAGGTCCGCCAGCAGGTGCAGGCTGGCCCCAGCGGCAATCGTCTCATCGTCCGCGTGCGCGACGACCAGCGCGATCCGTTTTCGGGTGGGAACGCGTTGGGCCAGATCGCCCAGCACGTTGGCGTCCAGCATGGGGGCGTCCGGCATGGGGGCGTCCAGCACGGCCGCGCTACCCTGCGTGCGCCGGCATGGCCATCGCGTCCGCCCGGCCCGGGGCGTAGCGCCGGATCATCGTGGCGCAGAACTCGGCGAACTCCTCGGGGTGCCTGGGGACCGCGGTGTGGTGCGGCCACTGGCCCTTGTCCTCCGGCGTGAAGCAGAAGGTGGCCGTCACCCGGAAGCCCTCCAGCGCCCGCATCTGCCGGTCGAACCAGGCCTCGCAATCCGGCCGGTACCAGTCCGCCCAGCTCAGGCCCGTCCGCAGGTAGGTCACGCCCATGTCGCGCAGGTGCCGCACGGCGTCGTCCAGGCGGTGGTCCTCGTAGTGGAACCACTGGCAGATGCCGATCTCGGGGGTGAACTCGTGGAAGATGCGGGCAGCGCGCTTCGGGCGGCCGTGCTCGTCCAGCAGGCCCATGTGGAAGTGGCGGTAGTAGCTGCTGCCCTCGGCCTCGCGGTGCCGGGTGGTGGCGGGCCAAGCGGCGGGCAGGTCGTATAGGCTGTACCAGTGGATGCGCGGCGCCTGGCCTTGCAGCAGCTCGGCGGTGCGGCGCAGGCCCCACTCCTGCACCTCCTCCGCGCCGAAGGTGCTGATGCCGACCTCGCTGACCCACAGCGGCAGATTGGTCACGGCGCGGATGCTGTCCAGCTTGGCCGGCCAGTCGTCCAGCATCCAGTGGTTCCAGTCGAGCGGAAAGCCGTGCACCGCCACGGCGTCCAGGTCGGCCAGGGCGTCATGGCCCTGCAACACGCGGATGAAGTCGGGGTCGATCGGGCTGATGCCGCCCAGCACGCGCGGCAGGCCCGGGGCCTCGGCGGCGATGGCCTGGCCGGCCAGCTTGGTCATCCGGGCGAAGGTGGCCCAGTTCGGGTCGTTCTCGAAGTCCCAATGGGACTTGTTGTTCGGCTCGTTCCAGATCATCGCGGCTTCGATCATGGCCGGTCTCCTGTGCGCGCCGGATAGACCGCGCCGTACCGCGCATCGGGCAGCTCCGCCCGGCGGCAGATGAAGACCTCGTCCTCCGGGTTGCTCTCGATGGTGAACCCGGCCGCCCGCAGCATCGCCGCCGAGCAGGCCCGGTTCGGCGCCCACCAGTTGGTGTTGTCGTGCGAGTAGCTGTTCTCGATAAAGTGCAGCTTCGGGTAGCCGGGGTCGTCGAACACCGCGGTTTCCCAGAACTCGTAGTCGTCCGCCAGCGGCGGCACCGCATTCGACCCGCGCTGTAGGGACTGGAACACCATCAGGTCGCCGGCGACATGCTCGTGGATCAGGTCCAGCGCCAGCAGCGGGTGGCGCAGGTGGTAGAGCACGCCGATGAAGAACACGACATCGAACCGCTCGCCCAACTGGCCCACGTCATAGACCGACATCTGGCGGAACTCGATGTCCAGCCCCTCCACCTCGGCGGCGAAGCGGGCCTGCGCCAGGTAGTCCTCGTCGAAGTCCACCCCCAGCACCCGGGCGGCGCCGCGGCGCTTCATCGCCATGCTGTAGAACCCGGCGTTGCAGCCGATGTCCAGCACGGTCTTGCCCGACAGGTCCGCCGGCAGCGCGTCCTGGAAGCGCTGCCACTTCACCATGGGGTAGTCGCCCAGGAAGTGCTCCGGCGCGGTGCGGACGCCTTGCAGCTCCATGTTGTGGAACCAGGGGCCGAGCGCCTTCGCGCGCTCCCGGATCAGGTCGGGGGTCCAGGCTGCGTTCAAACCGGTTTCTCCAGCAGGGCCGCGCCGGTGCGGCGCGCGGCGGGGACGTGCAGGGGTGAAGGGTTGGCAGCCTGGCCGCCCAGCAGGCGCATGGCCTCGCGATAGCCGTTCAGGGTGCCGACATCGACGTAGCTCTCGCCGGCCGGCACGCCCCATGCCTCGCCGCCCTGCGCCAGCCAGGCGTTGACCAGGGTGCCGATGAACTCGTCGGCGCGGTCGCGCTGGACCCAGAGGCGGTGCAGGTCGTGCAGGGTGGCGCCGGGCATCTTGAAGGCGCCCCAGATCCAGTTGGACCGGGCGGCGCCGGACTTCACCTGGATTTCGCGCACGCGGCCGTCGCCGTCCATGTCCACGGCGTCGAACAACTCCGGCCGCTCCACGGGAAACAGCAGGAAGGACAGGCGGTCGTCGGGCAGGCCGCACAGCGCGTCGGCGGGGAACCAGATGGTGTCGGGCAGGCCGATGATGACCGGCTCGTCGCGCGGGATCAGCGGCAGGGCGCGGAAGATGGCGTCGCACAGGCCCACGGCGCCGGCCTGGCAGACATATGCCACGTCCACATCGCCGACCTGGCCGCCATAGTACTGCAGGATGTCGCTCTTCCAGGGCGAGATCACGAAGCAGATCTTGTCCGCCCCGGCGCGCACCATCCGCTCGATTAGGTATTCGCTGACCGCCCTGGGACGCTCGATGCCGCCGGCGTCCAGGCGGGAGCCGACCGGCAGCAGCTCCTTGCTGAAGGCCAGCGGCTGGATGCGGGTGCCGGTGCCGGCGGCGGGGATGATGCCCCACATCAGACGGCCTCACGGGTGGATGCGGCCTCGAAGGCGTCCACCATCTCGGCGGCGCGGCGGGCGGCGCTGTGCTCGGACAGGGTGCGGTCGCGGGCGCGGCGGGCGATGGCGGCCAGGTCGGCGGGCGGCAGGCGCAGGGCGTCCAGGGCCTTGGCGGTGGTGTCCGCGACCAGGATTTCCTCGCCGGGCTTGAAGAAGCTGTCCAGGCCGGCCCAGGCGTCGGACAGGATCGGCACGCCGCAGGCTGCGGCCTCGAACAGCCGGCCGGACGGGCACCAGCCCATGCGCGCCATCGCCTCCCGCGTCACGTTCAGGGTCAGGCAGGACGAGCAGTAGAACGCCGGGTGCAGCGGCGGCGGCAGGTGGCGGACGAAGTAGGTGTTGGCCGTCCAGGGAAAACCGTCCGGGTACTGCGCGCCGCCGATGGCGAAGCGCTCGCCGGGCAGGGCGCGGGCGGGTTCGACGAACAGCCGCTCCAGCGCCGCCTGCCGGTCCGATGCGTAGGTGCCGAGGTAGGACAGCAGCGCCGCGAACTCCGGCCGCGGCGGGGCGGGGCGGTGCAGGTCGGGATCGACGGACCCGTAGATCGGCGCCACCCGCCGCGCGCCCAGCCGGTCCCGCAGGGCGTCCAGCGCAGCCCCGCCGGTGTAGCTGAGCACCAGGTCGAAGCCGGTCAGCCCGTCCGGCCCGATGTAGTCCACGGTTTCGCCGGCCTGCAGGCGGGCCAGGGTGACGGGGGTGTCCAGGTCGTAGAAGCAGCGCACCGCGGCGCGGCTGTCCCCGGCCAACGCCGTCGCCGCGAGCGCGTCCGGACAGTAGGACGTGACCATGCCCACGTCGGCGTCCGCCAACGAGCGGCGCATCCGGGGCAGGGCGTCGTCCCAGTCCGCATACAGCTCCAGCGTGCCGCCGGGCGGCAAGGCGTGCAGGTCCCGGTGCTCCCGGTAATACGGCACGTCGCGTTCCCAGAACGTCACCCGGTGCCCGGCCGCAAGCAACGCACCGATCAGCCCGCGCCACAACGAGGCATGGCCGTTGCCCCAGGACGAGCTGACCGACAGGCCGAAGATCACGATATTCAGGTGGGTGGCGCTCATGGCGTTCATGCGTGCAACACCCGTGCGGTCGCCCGCATGGCCTCCGCCGCATAGGTCTCAAGCTCGGCAGCGCGGTGGTCCCCGGTGTGGGCGGCCAGCACGCGGGCGCGGGCGGCGTCGGCGATGGCCCGGCGCTCCGCATCCGGCAAGGTCCGCAGCAGGTCCAGCACCTCCGCGGCCGAGCGGGCGATCAGGATTTCGGTGCCGGGGGTGAAGAAGCCGTCCAGGCCGGGCCAGGGGTCGCTGATGATCGGCACGCCGCAGCACGCGGCCTCGAACAGGCGGACGCTGGGGCTGTAGCCGCGGCGGACCATGTCGGCGCGGGTCACGTTCAGGGTGAAGCGCTGCCCGGCGTAGAAGGTGCGGTGGCGGTCTGGCGGCAGGTGCTCGATGCGCTCGACGTTGCCGGGCCACATGAGGTCGTCAGGATACAGCGGACCCGCGACGACGAAGCGACCCCCTGTCCAGTCCCGCGCCGGCTGGCATAGCAGGGCATCGACCGTGGGCTGGCGGTCCTCGCTGTAAGTGCCGAGGTAGCCGAGGTCCCATGCTGCGACGGCGCCGGGTTCGGGCCGGTGCACGTCGGGGTCCGCCGAGCAGTAGAGCGCCCGGGCAGCGCGGGCGCCCAGCACGTCCTCCAGGTAGTGCAGCGTCGGGCCGCCGGTGAACGACAGGTAGAGGTCGAAGCCGCGCAGCAGGTCGGGCGTCAGGTACTCGCAGTGCCGGGCAGCAAGCGCGGCCAGCGTGATCGGGGTGTCGATGTCGTAGAACGCTGTCATGCCCCTGGCCAGGCGCTGCACCACGGCGCCGACCGCGACGCCGTCCGGCACGTAGGACCCGACCACCACCAGGTCCGCCCCGGCGATGGCGGCGGCCCAACGGCCGGTCAACTCGTCCAGGCCGGAATACAGCCGGGTGTCGCCCCAGGGTGGCGCCGGCATGTCCCGGTGCTCGGCATACCAGGGCTTGTCGCGTTCCAGGAACAGCACTTGGTGACCCCGCCCCACCAGGCCGCGCACCAGGCCGCGGTAGGTCGTCGCGTGGCCGTTGCCCCAGGACGATGTGATGGTCAGGCCGAGGATGACGATCCGCAATGAGGTTCCTGAGTAAGTATTAGGACGATTCGCATGAACCCGTATGTCGGTTAAGGGTTCCCGTCCCAAGCCGCAAGGTCATTCCGCGCCTGCGCCAGCGGCGCCCGCCAGTCGCCGGGGCCGGTTTGGCGGTATAGGCGCAGGGAGGGGTACCAGGGGCTGTCCATCCGCCCGGCCATCCAGCGCCAGTCGGCCTCGGCTTGCAGCAGCACCCAGGCCGGGCGTCCCAGCGCCCCGGCCAGGTGGGCAACCATGGTGTCCACCGTCACCACCAGGTCCAGGCTGGCCAGCAGCCGCGCCATCCGCGCCACGTCCATGCACCCGTCCCCGGCCAGCAGCAGGGGCGGGGCGCCGGGCTCACCGGCCTGCGCCGCCCCTGGCCCGCGCTGCAGGCTGACCAGGCGGACGCCGGGCAGGGCGGCCAGTGGCGCCAGCATCGCCAGCGGCAGGGACCGCCCCGGGTCCCAGCCGCCGGCCTGCCAGCATACCCCTACCAGCCGGCCCGGCGCCGGACGGGGCAGCGGTGCGGCTGATAAGTAAGGCGCTGGACCCGGGGCGGTCCGCAGCAGGTACGGCAGCTCCATGATCTCCACGTCGCACTCGGACTCCGGGCTAGGCCTGTTCAGGTCGAACGGCGTTATGCGGTCTGGTCCCGGCAGGTCCTGGAGCAGGCCCAGCAACTCTGGCTGCACCTCCAGCGTCAGCCCGGCCACACGCGGGCGCAAGAGGGCCAGGAAGCGGCAGAATTGCAAGGTGTCGCCCAGGCCGTGGTAGCAGCGGACCAACACCTGCTGCCCGGTGGGGTCCCGCCCATCCCACACCCAGCGCAGGTGATAGGGCAGGCGCGGGTCGTCCCGGGTTGCCGGGTCGCGCGCCGCCAGCACGGCGTCGCTCACGGCCCATGCGGCTGGGAAGTCTCCGGAGCGCATCGCATTCAGCCAGCTCTGCCCGGCGTTCCCGGAGTCGTGCGGCTGCGGCCGTTGAGCCGGCGCAGGTGGCGGCATAGTGTCCTCTTCTTTCGCGCTGCAACGTAGCGGCCAGGGCAGCGTTGCCCAAGCCACGTCTCCGATGCGGAGGCCAGGGAGCCGCTGTGCTGCAACCAGTCAAGACCGTGACAACCCGGCTGCGCTTCGCCGCCCTGCTGGACTTCCTGCACTCCGAGGCTGCGGGCGGCGCCGTGCTGATCGTCTCCGCCATCGCCGCGCTGATCTGGGCCAACTCCCCGGCCGGTGGCGCTTACCGGGCGTTGCGCGACATGCCCCTGCTGCACGAGACCGTGCTGGTCTGGATCAACGACGGGCTGATGGCGGTGTTCTTCCTGCTGGTCGGGCTGGAGCTGCGGCGGGAGATCACCCAGGGCGAGCTGGCCTCCCCCGCCCGCCTCGCCGCGCCCGGTTTGGCCGCGCTGGGCGGCATGGCGGTGCCGGCGCTGATTCTGGTGGCGCTGAACTGGCACGACCCGGCGGCGCTGCGCGGCTGGGCGGTGCCGGTCGCCACCGACATCGCGTTTGCGCTCGCCGTGCTGGCGGTGCTGGGCAGCCGGGTGCCGGTCGGGCTGAAGGTGTTCCTGACGGCGCTGGCCATCCTGGACGATCTCGGCGCCATCGTGGTGATCGCGCTGTTCTACTCGCGCGGGCTGAACGGGTGGGAGCTGGGCGGCGCGGCGCTGGTGTGGCTGGGGCTGCTCGGGCTGAACCGGGCCGGGGTGCGGCGGCTGTGGCCCTACCTGCTGGGCGGCGCGGCGCTGTGGGGGCTGGTGTTCGCGTCCGGCATCCATGCCACGCTGTCCGGCGTCGCGCTGGCCTTCGTGGTGCCGATGCGTGAGCGGCCCGGGGAGCGGCGTGCGCCCGCGGAGGTGCTGGAACACCGGCTGGGGCTATGGGTGGCCTATGCGATCCTGCCGCTGTTCGGTCTGGCCAATGCGGGGCTGCGGTTCGATACCCTTCCGGCGGGGGTATGGACGGACCGGCTGGCCATCGGCACGGCGCTGGGGCTGTTCCTGGGTAAGCAGGTCGGCGTGTTCGGCGCGGTCATGGCGGCGTCGCGGCTCGGCCTGGCGCGGCTGCCCGGCGGTGTCAGCCTGCTGCAACTCTATGGCGGCGCCGTGCTGTGCGGCATCGGCTTCACCATGAGCCTGTTCATCGGCGACCTCGCCTTCCGTGGCGCGGCGCGGGGCGACGAGGTCAAGCTGGCAGTGTTCGTTGGAAGCCTGCTGTCAGCCACGGCCGGGCTGGCGGTGCTGGCGGTCGCGTCGCGCAGGCGGGCTGGGAAGCAGCGTGTGCGTTCGCTCTAGCGTTCGGGGAAGGGGGGACCGGGGCGGACCGATCAGGCAGGGCTGCCCACCAGATCGCCCAACTTGCAGCGGGGCTGCCATTCTGGGCGGCAACCGCGCAAGAGCTTCGTGGCCAGATCGGCCGGGCCAGGACGTCCAAACAGCCAGCCCTGGCCCACATCGCAGCCAAGCTCACGCAGCATCGCCGCGGTCCCCTGGTCTCGACGCCTTCCGCAACGGTCGTCAGCTCTAGGCTTTGGCCCAACCAAGGCGGACACGATCTTGCGGCTTCCGGGGTCCCTGGTCATGGCGCCGACGAAGCTGGCGTCGATTTTGACTTTTGTGGGCATAAGGCGGCTCTTTGCGAAACCTGCCGCCAGGCGCCCGAGGTTGACGATGGATGTTCACGCAAGCTGCGGGACCGGTCATTGCGACGCTAGGCATGCCTGCGACGGCTAAGTCATAATGGGGGTTGAATGTATGACCGGATTCATACCAACCGCTTTATACTCTGACCATTTTTGTCATTGCGAGGAGCGTAGCGACGCGGCAATCCAGGGGCGGTAAAAGCAGTTCCTGCGGCCCCTGGATTGCCACGCCGCAAGGGCGGCTCGCAATGACGATGTGATGACGTTAGGACCCGTCATAAAATAACTGCATCGTTTTCTGGTTTATGCGGATGGACGGTGTAGTTCCACTCGCCATGGAACGGGTCGCGGGTGATGTTGAGTTTGGCCATGTCCTGGTCGGAGACGCTGATAC
>JAABUX010002278.1_pt1 | contig 27420 bp, 7 predicted proteins | sample 5561851 | NCBI WGS metagenome assembly JAABUX01 (sample SAMN10711883, study PRJNA513361) | rock metagenome | isolation source: Antarctica rocks | place: Antarctica: Victoria Land, Richard Nunatak red sandstone | collected 2016-01-03 | reverse complement strand
GTTATTATAAGTAATAGTAATTAGTAGAAGGAATAAGTTAGAAAGTAGAGAAGAGATACTTATATAAGGGCTAGGAAGTCTAATAAAGAGGAAGGAACTTAAAGATAAGAGAATATATATTAAGAGGATATTAATAAAGACCTTAAAGGTTATAATAACTATATAAAATATATTAAAAGATAGAATAATATATAAAGTAATAAGGATAATAGAGGTAAAGTTTAAATATATAAAGGAGTTTATTATAAAGGTAGATTAATAGCTTAAAGAGATATATAAGTTTAAATAGATAATAAAGAAGTAATTTTAAAGAAGGAAGATATAAGGAAGTAGAAGGAGCTAGGTATAAATAGCTAATTAAAGTCTAATAAATATAAAAATAAGTAGTATAATATTAGAACTAAGGTTATTAGCCCTTATATTATATCTAGTTAAAGTATTTCCTATTATAATCTAAGTAAATTACTAAGTTATAGTAATAATTAGTTAAATTATAATTTACTAGATTAATAGAGTAATTAGTTAAATTATATCTCTTAATAAGATTTTATATATCTACTAGAAAATACTTATAAAAATTCAAGATTTTTATATTAGAAAATTACTTCTACTACCTAGTATTTAATAGGTAATATAAATAGCGGGGAGTATATTAGATATATTAGTAGGTAGCTAGCTTATATATATAATAGTATTAGTTATATTATATATATATAACTATTCTAATAGTATTTTATACCTAATAATAAGATAGATAATTCCCTTTATTTAAACTAATATTAAATATATTAGTAGGTAAGATAAATAGTAGAAAGTATATTAGATATATTAGTAGGTAATATAAATAGTAGAGGTTTTAACTTATAAATATAATAGTATTAGCTTATAAACTTATATAGTAATATAGATTATTCTAATAGTATTATATACCTAGTAATAAGATAGATATTACCCCTTATTTGAACTAATAATAGATACGCTAGTCAGTAATATAAATAGTAGAGAGTATATTAGTAGGTAGCTAGCTTATAAAATATAATAGTATTAGCTTATAGACTTATATAGTAATATAGATTATTCTAATAGTATTTTATACCTAGTAATAAGATAGATATTTCCTCCTATTTAGACTAATATTAGATAAGTTAGTAGGTAATATAAATAGTAGGAAGTATATTAGATATATTAATAGGTAGGTAGCCTGTAAATATAATAGTATTAGTTAAATTATAAACTAATATAAATTATTCTAATAGTATTATATATCTAGTATTAAGATAGATACTACCTCTATTTAGACTAATATTAGATATATTAGTAGGTAGATAGCTTATATATATAATAGTATTAGCTATATTATATATATATATTTATAAATTAATTTATATTATTCTAATAGTATTATATACCTAGTAATAAGATAGATATTACCTTCTATTTAGACTAATAGTAGATATATTAGTAGGTATTATTATAGAATAGGTAAAATATAAATAATAGTAGGATTATTATTATTAGTAATCTATATTCTAGCTATTAACGTATAGAATTTAGTAGGTAAATCTATTTATTCTAATATATCTTTTAGACTATATTAGTAAACTAGGGAGCTTATATATTATAAAAATAAGCGTATTTTATATATATAATAGGTTAAGCTTATATACTAGCCCTAGAGCTTGAAATAATACTATAAAGTTACTAGATATATATTTAATAACTTTTAAAAATACTAGGTAATAGGACTAATAAGAGATAAGTCTTACTAATTAGCTATAATATATCTATATAAGGCTAGTAGTAACTAGGTAAGTCTAATAAGTAACTAAGTCTTATTAATAATTAATAGTACTAGTACTTAGTAAGAGAATTAATAGTAGGCGTAATATAAGTATAGAATACGAGGCTAGGCTAAGGGGGATACTTTACGCGTATATAAATTACGTGAATTAACTGTATTTAAAATATATATTACGCTAGCGTTAATAATATAGCTATTATAACTCTAGTAAGCCTCCTATTTCTTCCTAGTACTAAAGGAAAATTATAGATTTAAGGCCTTAAATCTAGATTTTCTATATTTAAGACTTTTAGACTAGAATAAAAAAACCTATAATTTTCCTACTTATTTCTAGTATTTTACCTGTAAAATACGCTTTTAGTAGATTTTCTATACAGGTTCCTAGTTTATTAATATAATAAAGGTAAAATTATCTTAAGTAAGGGGAGCCCTCTAAGTAATAGTAAAGGGAGGGTATACTAAGATAATAGCTTGAAGACTTAAAGATAAAAGATTTATAAGGGGAGATAAACTTACCCCTAAGGAAATTATAAGGTAGATTAAAAAGGAATAGTAAGAGGGGTAGCTAAAATACTAAGAAGGTATCTCTAACTATATAAAGATAGTAATATAAAGAGGAGAGATTTAGAAGATAAGAGTTAATCTTTATATAAAGCTATTTAAAGTTAAGAGCTTAATAGGAATCTAATTATATATAAAGAAAATAGGACTACGCGCCTTCTTATATTAGAGAAGAGTATCTAGAGATAATAGTATTAATTATAGTTATGAATAAAAGTACTAAAATATAAGATATATTCTTATATTCTACTTTAATTATATAAAAGGAAGGAAGCTAACACTTTAAAAGATAGGGTTAAATAACTTCTACTAAATAGTATTAACCTTAAAAGGATTAAAGGTATATTAGTAAACTAGGGAGCCTGTAAAATATAAAAATATGCGTATTATATAGGTATTATACATACATGACTAGCGCGCTTATATACTAGCCCTAGAGCTTGAAATAATACTATAAGTTACTAAATACGTATTTAGTAACTTTTAGAAATACTAGGTAATAGAACTAATAGGGGATAAGTCCTACTAATTAGTTATAATATACCTATATAGAGCTAGTACTAACTAGGTAATATAACTAAGTCTTATTAATAACTAATAGTACTAGTACTAATACTTAGTAGGAATTAATAGCAGGCGTAATATAGTTATAGGAAACGGGGCTAGGCTAGAAGGGCGTACTCTACGCGTATATAAATTACGTAAGTCGACTGTATTTAAAACCTATATTACGCTAGCGTTAACGACGTAGCCGTTATAACTCTAGCGAGCTTCTTATTTCTTCCCGGCGCTAGAGGAAAATCACGGCTTTAAGGCCTTGAATCCGGATTCTCTTTATTTAGGACTTTTAGGCTAGAATAAAAAAAACCTGAAATTTTCCTATTTATTACTAGTATTTTACCTGAAAAAAGCGCTTTTAACGGATTTAATAGTTTAGATTTTCTATACAGGTTCCTAGTTTACTAATATAGTAGCTAAGTAGGTTATCTAATAGAGTATATGTAACTAATTTATACTAGTAAGAGAATAACTCTTTAGAGTTATATAGGAGTAGATAGGCTCTAACTAAAAAGTGTAATGCATGCGGCAATGAGTGCAGTATTTAACAAGCTTTTGAATGAGCTGGGCATCAGGTCCAGGCACGGCCCCATTTTGATTTTCGATTGGAATAGCGGGACCAGCGGTGGCAGGAGTATAGGTAGCTGCCATGGCGAGGTTTGATTCTTCCCGGTTGGTCGAGGGGTTGGTTACCGTCTGAGTGAAGCGCCTGGTGGCGTACTCGAAGGAATGAGCCGGCTTGGTAGCGTCGGTCTCACTCATTGGGCTGTGAGTCTGGATATAGTGCGTGAAATATCCTTCGTAGGCTTTACCGAGTCCCGTGTGAAAAAGGAAGATGAGGTAGTTCGTTTCCAGCCTTAGGTAGGCAGACATTGAGGTGATCTCATTATGAAGAGACTTAAGGCGGGCCGCGAAATCTGCGGCGTCCAGCTTGAGTAGCTGGCGGTACAGGTCATCAAGGGTACCAGAGCCTGCAGGTTTATTGTCAGTCTTAAGGGCTTCCCACAGTATATGGGCGTTTTCAACGTCCTCGTGGTCAGCAAAGAAATTGTCGCCCAAGCGGCTCTTTATAGCGTTGACAGCTAATTCATGCCCAAGCTCCCACTTTGCCAGATCCTTGGAAGTAGATTCATGGGTTTCAACATCGTTAATTATTGGATGGTTGGGGAGAGCTAGAACGACAGGGGCTACGGCCTGGTCTACCTTACAGTACCTTAAAAAGGCGAGCAGATGTCAAGTGCTCACGCATTTCTCGGGTCCAGGAGCCCTTCCGGTCCTTCGAGCTTCTTGATGTGGAGCGGTAGGCCGTTGGTCTTACCCATGATGACGGTGTTTTCTTCCGACATTGCTTTTTGCGAGGGCGAGCGTAGGCTCCAGAGGGTTGATTTGAATTGAGTGGCTCTGAGTCAACGGCAGCACCAAAAAGATCGTCGCTGTCAGGGGCTTCGAGGGATGATTCTCGAGTGGAGTTACCTGAGGAAGGGGAACTGTCGGAGAGGTATTGAGGCACGTAGTCACGACCGTTTCGATCGAACCGCTTGCGTTTATGTTGCCTGGCAGCCTTGTTAAGTGCAGCGTTATACCTTGGAAAGTCACACTCAAAGATGCGGCGACTTCGACGAGTTTCGTTCCACTGTTGCCTGAACTCTTCAGCGGCGGTGTCTGAGGGAAAGATGGGTGGCCAATGTGTTCGTATTTGGCTAGAAGCAGAAGAGGAGCTTGTAGATGATGGGCTTGAAGTGCCGGAAGACGAGGGAGAATTGCTTAAAAGAATGTCTTCGTTTGACGGAATCGTGGTTCTTTCAACCCTTGGCTTAGCAGGAGGTTCTGGTATTGAAGCATGCCAGTAACCGCTTGGCTAAGGCTGCATCGGCCATCTTGTAGGTGGTTTTCTGGAGTAGGTGAAGCAGTCTCGATATTGCTTTCGCCTGGCAGACTGAGGCTGCACCTCCTTTCTCGCCACCCTGGCATGTTTAGCGTTCCATACAGGCGGAATTGGCATTGTTGGGTGCACTTAGCCGATTGGTAAGTACTGCCGTGGAGAAAATCCGCCTTGAGGCTTCCCCCAGTAAGCAGTGCCTTGTAGTACGGTGCGTACAATGCGCAGCGTGCCGAGAAAAAGCTGGCGGCATCGATGACGCTTATGTATTTGCAGTCTTTTACAGCAGAGATCATTTCTGACTGTAACGGCAAGGCGTAGACATCAGGGCGGGTCATAGCATTTAGACCGCGGATGTCAACAACTACGCGGCCTTTGCGTTTCCCGTCAGGCATGGTCTTCCAGACGACGAAAACGGGGAAACTGAAGGGGGTAGATTCGGTTGTCCAAGGAAGTCTACCCTGTTCATGGAGCTTATCGAAGGTATTATCAAGGACCATCTTTGACTTTTTGCTGAGGGGGTAAACCTTGGCCATTTTGGGGACCTTTTGTTCCCAATCAACTTTAACGGAATCCTCATCCATCCCTCCTGGGGAACGTCCGCGAAACCACCCTCTTCCCAGAGTGTTCGAAATTCAGTGACGACATCGCGTATCGGCTGACATCCATCATAGATGGTAGCACCATTAGGCATGACGAAGTCTTTCGCAGTAGGTGCTACCGTGATGTCAGGAACGGTGGGCGTGAAGGCTTTCGCAGGAGGCATCGATGGTGATGCTGAAGGTGAAGGAGAGGCTGACGTCGCCAGTATTGCTATTGCAGAGGCGGTGACAACCTTATTGAAAACTTTCCGAAGCCAGCTTGTTTGATGCACGGCCTCGCCGTCGCCATTTGCGTCTAACGCGGGGATTTCCTAGCCGTTATGGGCCAATTCCAGTCGTTTTCTCGAGCTCCCCTTTCCCAGAGATGTTTCCGCCATGTCATTGCCATTGCCATGGAGCTCCCTTTCCTAGAGATGTCTCCGACATGTGGGCTATTTGCCTACCCACGATTTGAGGTTAACTGAGTGACTGGTCCTTGTTTCCTTCCCCTGATGTCTGAACTGTCCTCCCCTCGCAAGTTGTAGGATAACTCGTTATTTCGCGACGACCGTGACTAGCTTTTAACGTGGCTTAATACGGACACAATTCTTTGCAGTAATTATGTAGCGCTAGCCGGGCTCAGAACCTGTTGAACGATGGGGTATGATGGAAGTAGTACAGGGTCTGACTGACTGTTGCTAATCTGGAAGGGGCTTGGTCTCCCAATCTTTGTCCTGCTAAACCGAGACGGGCATAGTACGTGCCATCAAGTAGTACATAGTCGTGATAGTATGGCCACGTCTAAACATAGTAAAGAGCACAATGCCTCACCATGCTGCAGCTTATATAATTGCCCGCACAATCCTCGAGTGATCGGTAACTCTTGTTGATCCTGTCTACAGGAACTGGTCTATAAAGATATTAAAGCCTACTACTGTAGGTGGGGAGGTAGGGTGGAGGCGCCCCGGACGATGCCGACTTAGCTGCGGCGAGGTGCTCTGGTACCTTAACTACTATGGGTTGTAGATGGGGTTTAGAGCGTTGCAAAGGTCGGACCGGACATGAATACTCGAACGGATACAAGCAGGTTCGTGACAGTTGGTGAGGGGAGACACTTCCGTAATGCATCAAGCTAATCATTCCAATTCTATTCCATCCCATCCCAATCCCAGCTCTTCCAGAGGTTACGTACCGAGAGCATACCTTTCTGTATAGGCTGCGGTTACCTGTATCTACTCTCGTTGATATCCTCTATCGCCACCATATATCCTTACCGCGGCGTGGATTCTCATTGAAGGGGGTGCTTTTTACAAGCTTCCGATACGCTACAGGATAGTATACAAGATAGAGCTCAGCTGTGCATTTACCACCAGCGAACGAACTCCCATCCACGATAGTATGAATGATAGCGGAAAACCGCCGTCTTCGGCAGTGCTTGCATCATCTTGTGATCGGATCGTATCATCTATGTATGATGGCTGATTAGGCGTTCATGATGGGGAATTTGCCTATGAAAATACTGAAACGTTGTGTATCACAGTCTACAGAAAGTGCTCTTGTTTCTTGCTGAGTGATTGTGCGGGTATTTAAACATACACCAAGGGTGCTTACGCTCCCCACGCATGGAATGCAGAACATGATTCGTAAATCAAAGAGTAACGTCCGAGATAAGACACCACATTTGCTTCTCGCCAAGTGAAGGGTACAATTTTGGTTACGCCAGATCCCCACAACATCAGCAGATGCGGCTAATTGTATGCACCCGAAAAAACCAGACGAACTGTTTATTAATGCAAGGTAATCCGTTATCCTGACTTCTGCGAGAGCATTATATTCGAGGCGTTGCCTAGGAAAACGACCAGCACGGCAGAGTATGCCGCAGTCGCCGCAAACACTTCTTGTCTCTTTGCCTGCGTGAAGATCGAGCAAGAAGCTGCAAATGCAAGAATGAAGAAGAAGACAGTGAGGATCTGATAGTCACTCTTCCGTTCGAATTCTGCTTGTGAGGTCGGTTGAAGTCTGAAAAGCACATGAACGGGCACGAGGAGGAGGATAGCAGCTATGATCGTGAGCACGAGGATGTCGAAGCGGTTGGAGGAGAGTAGGTCGAGTTCTTCGTCGCCTGTTTTGACCCTCTGCTCGGAGCTGCTGAAGACGGCCTACTTTCTGATTAGAATAGAGTGATGACCTGCAGGGTGTACCGCGGATTTGGTGGTCGGCATTTCGTAGTGGAGGAGTCACAGCATCGGGAACTTACTATGGTCACTTTTCTTGATATCGTACTTAGCACGTCTTCCAGAAAGGTGTTCAGCCATCCATGCTCATTTCCTTGACCCAGTGCTGCTAGGTCGGGTCCTTCCCGGATCCAATCGGACTCATCTTTGACGAGGCTTTGGGTGTTGCTGATCAAATTACACATGTTGCGTTGCGCTCTCTCGGTCGGCCGCTTGATAGCCTGAATTTGCTGCAATCGCAAAAGCGCATCGTCTACGCTCAGGATCAGAAACATGATTCTTCCACGGATTACGTGGTTAGCTTACCATACTGAGCGAGCTTGCTATGGAGTTTATCCATGAGCTCCTTGCGCGTTGAGCTTTCAGATGCGTTGTCTAGCCGGCGAGAAACCAATCGCTTGGGCGAGCCATCCCTGAATTCCCATCGGTCAAGTCTCTCCAGGTCGTCTTGTATCTCGGCCAAATCATCTTGAAGATAAAGTAATGCGTAGTTGTGAAGATATCCGAATTTGCGATAGATGGAAAACTCTGGGTCTAGATCCTCAACAGCAGCGATTTTACCATATCCTGCAGGATATTGGTTTACTGACGAGTATTGTTAGTAGGCAGATACAATAGAGGACCAATTGCCTACAAGAGCGGATAATCTGATTGACTTGGCCACTTTCGTAGCCGTCGGGATATCTTTTCTCCAATCGGAGTGTTTCTTGTATCCGAGTTCGCAAGGGCCTTCTTCTTGCTGTTCCCCTCGTAAGTGCACCGTCCGACAGGGAAAGGGTAAGAATCTTACGGCCACCTCCATACTCTTCGTCCAACGACGACTGTGAATCGAGTGGGCACGGAATGTCCGACTCACTAGCCCTGGGAGATATTACGGATTCGGTAGGACCGTTTTGGCTCTCGCTAGAAATTGGTGTAGGATTTACACTAGCTCCGTGCGCATTTGGTTGATGTGAGACATCCTGGTTGCCATCGACCCCTTCCGGCATAGTGTGACGACAACCGATGGTGGAGGCAAATATCCGGAGACTTCTGGTGCTTGTTAACGTTCAGGATGGCACCAAGCGTGTAAAGGAAGTAATATTCAGGTCGATAACGAACTTCAAGTATTTCAAGGCCCAGCGAGGAGGTGGCACCGGATGAGAAATGAGCTACCGTGGCACGCTCCCGCTAAGCGAACCAAAAGTATCGTTAGCGTGACAGGGATTATTAAGGAGAAGGCTTACCAAAATAATCCCTGTCACGCTAACAACTAATTTCGAGCAGCCACGAAAGATAGCCACGCCATTGCGTAGCACCCTTACATTATATCTTCTAGTAAGCTTCTTCCTCTTATAGATAACTGTAATTCGGGGGACCTTAAGTGTTAAGGATCCGTTATCTGGGGTGTGGTATGTCCTCGCTGTCATGACGACGTCAGGGAGGTGCTTCAGCCACGTGAGCAGCCAATCAGAAGTCCTTATGCATGTACCGTCCATCGCTATGCGCCATCCGCCATGTAGCGTCACAAGTCGAGTTACTCCGACAGCGACAGCGAGGTCATCACAGCGGCGATCAGGCTGCAAAGTGGCTCCGGTGGTAGGCAATAGGCGTATCGTCAAGCCCATGAAGAAATGAATAGAATCGGACGACGGATCGTCAGGAAATGAGCGTATGAGGAATGTTGATATTTCGTCCAATGAAATTCACCGGATATCTTTTGGCCTTGGCAATTTCGGTGAAACTCCTAGACAGTAAAAAGGAGTCGATTGCCGATGTCTTTGTATTTGAAACTTTTCTAGCCGCGCTAGGCAGGACGGTCGGACGAATGGGACGGGTTGATTGGACGGATTTGAGCGGAGCATATCTTATGAATAGATTGTCCATCGTCATGTATGTAGGTGGTGGTGTTGTTGGAGTCTGTCGATCAGTCAACGAGTTCCCCAGCTCGTCCTCAGAGCAAAGAATTTCGGATTGTATTGCACGGTCCAGAGCTATTGAACCAATGTCATGCCCGATCACAGTAAAGGAAGGCCTAAAGTAAGTACGTTATTTACTCAGCCACCTTCGATTACGAGACCGGAAGACCACCCTATCGTAAAGTCTTCATCTAGCCCACATCTCCACTCCCCCTATTCCACGCCCTCTCCCAACTCCAAACGCGTCCCTTGCCACCTTTCCCAACCCCAAACCTACACCCCTATCTCGACCCACTCCATATCTGCTACCCGTCCAAAAGACGAGACGTTCAATTACTATTTTCATTCCTCAACCCTTCTCCCTCTCTTGGAATAACGTATCACTTAGCTTATCCGAGAGATTCTCTAGGAGAGTAATTCTAGTGTTTCACGTATATCATCATCTTCACCTAAACCACTTTTTAGCACCTTATCTTCACATTTACACGACACATTTATTCATACTACAAGTCATCTCTATACCCATATCTACATCCGCCATCCTGCCCGCCATCCCGCAATGAATCCAAGTGCTAGAGCACTTAAAAATATACCATTACAGACTCGCTCTTTACAGTTATCGTAAACGAAGGCATTAACTAAAGCAGCAAATCACTAAAGATACTATAGCAAGATAAATGATATTCATTTGGATGAGCCTAAAGAACCCCTTCAAGCCCCTTCAGTAAATATCACTATAGACATATGAACAGCTTGTAGAATGTGGGAAGGGGTACGAGAAATCTAAGTATCAAGTATAATTTCCATAGTAATCCTTTCTCCACCCGAGCGATTTTATCCATCATCTTTACTATTCGTCAAGGGTATCCAGTCCCCAACAACTCTAAGCATCGCAAAGAAAAACAAACCCTCCATCCACCTGCCTGCAGACACGATGAGATCGCTAAGACAACGTCACTTTCTCTCCCCCTTCCTCTCCTTTCCCAGATTTCTATGCCAATAAGAGCATTCAAATTTTCCGTCCTAATCCCCTGAACAAATTGAGGCTAGATCGTCTGCTGCCGTCCTTCTTCGATAATGCGCCGCTGTGGTGGTGGTGTTTGCGTTCTACAGTGGGCTGAGATGATGTTATAGAGTTGTTATGGCTTTGGTTTTGGTGGGATGTGCGGTTATTAAAAGTGGTAGGGAGGGGGGAGGAGAGGTAGCCGAGGATGAGGGCGTCTGACATTTTTGGGTAGGGATGGGGATGTAGGTTAACGATCGATGTAGAGGTTATGTGTGGTGGATAGGTAACGGGGTGTGGGATTTAGTTTTTGTTATGTGATTGTGGAAGAGAGAAATGAATGGGAGTATGTAAGGTGAGATATGTTTATATGGATCTCTTGTTGTGATTGTTTTGTAGGAGAGTTGTTGTTCTGTTTAAATGATGCAGAGATAAGAGCAGTGTCCTTCCCTTTATATACATTATTGCTGAAAATCACGGCATCATAGAAGAAAAATTGGTTGTGGATGCCGTTAACAGTCGAAATTCATCTTACGGCTCCACTATCCATAGCTAGGATTACTGTTAGTCGACAGAGGTGAAAATAATCACTCACCAAGAACTTTCTACACCATGGCAGACACTAATGCACCGGCACCCGCGGATAACAAGAGCCGACCGCTTTACCTAGACGATCTCTCATTTGCCTGTGTGTCTGCTTACGTTTCCGTTCTCATCGCCATGGCCCGTCTCCGGCTAGGAGAATATGTACGATGATGCCATTATCCTGGTGTTAGTATGAGACCTCCAAAATGCAATGCGTCGCCACTTCCATACCCGCGGATACATACAGATCCTCGGGTCTTCACGCCGAAGAAACGCAGAAACCTTTCACTAACGAGTAAGACTGGAAAGACGTAGTTGCTCGCATAGACAAATTGGAGACATTGGAAGACGCCAGCCTACCTCGACCACGTGCTGTGATCACTCAAGGCCGGGTTGCAGAGGAGGATATAGCCAGCCTTTAGTCGATCTGGGCTTCAGGATATAGGGTGAAATGGGTATTCGTTACAAATAATTGGATTGTTATAGGTTTGCTTATCTTCTACAATACAAGACTCTAGATCATGAGTATAGTATTTATTACTGGAGTTTATTGAACGGCAAATTACAAGGAGTATTTTCCAAAAATACCATACCAGGGACTTGCGTACCCGGGCCGCTGGGCGCATCAGCCTGAGACACCCCGCAGGAGCCCCCACAGTAGCCCCCGTAAGTCAGCTAGTGTATAGGCAGGCCTAGAGACCTCTTGTATAGACCTCCTAACCGTCGCTATTATCATAGGGAATAATATTATTAGAGGTAAAATATAACTCCTTCAGGGACTTATTCCTAGAGCTTGAGGTACTCAGCGCTCTTCCTGGGAGCCCTGCTAAGGGAAGACAACGGTGACTACTACGGTGACTGCTATGGAGGCTGCTGCGAGGGCTGCTACGCGGAGTCTCAGGCTTCAAGAGCGGCTCTGGGCTGATGCGCCCTGCTTCTAGGGTGCGGGTGTGGCATTTTTGAAATATGGGGGTGAAAATAATCCAGAAAAGTGTGTAATTTGCCGTTCAAAAAGCAGCGCATCAGTCCCAGGGCCGCCTTTCAGGCCTGAGACTCCGGGCAGGAGACCCCGTAGCAGCCCTTGTAGCAGCCACCGTAGTCCAGCTACCTCGCTAGTGCTCCCGACGACCTGAGAAAAGAGCGCTGAGTATCCTAAGCTCTAGGGATAAGTCCTTAAAAGAAGTTATATTTTACCACTGAGAAAATTTCCTTATGATAATAGCATGGTCAGGAGGTTTATATGTTGGCAATGGACTACAAATAGTCAACGTGTCCATAGCTAGACAATCAACCGTTCCATTAACATTCAGATTATATAGGAGGTCTCTGAGCCTACCTATACCCTAGAGACAGACGTGCCGGAAACCAACTTACGGGGGCTACTACGAGGTGGTATTTTTAAAATATGGGGGTGGCATTTTTGAATTTATTCCTGAAAAGTGTGGTGTTTTTGTAATTTGCCGTTTATCGAAAACGAGGTATAACAACGGTGTTACTATGCGATACCGCTTCGTGAATGCTGCATGGTCGCCCTTACAACGGATTAGTATTGTATTCTATACGTGACTAGCATGATAAACTTAATTATCTTCTTTTACCCCTAAGCTAATAAGATTAAATAATATAATAGTAATAGAGGTTAATAAAAATATAATATTTTTAAGGAATAGCTTCTTCCCCTTAATATAATTAGCTAGATTAAATAATTTAAAACGCTTTATATATCTAATACTAAGGAGATCTTTAAGAATTATCAAAAAAAGTTAGATAAGTTATATTTACTAGCTATTTAAATAAAGTTATAAATAATAATAGACTTACCTTTAAATCTTTTAATTATTCTTAGATTATATTAAAGGCTAGCTAGGTTAAATATTTAATACTTATATTAACTTAGGATACTACCTCTAATACTTCTACTATTTCAAAATAATAGTATTAAGGAAGTTAGAAAAGATAATTAAATAATTAAAGTTATATTAATCAATTTCCCTCTTTAATATATTAAGGAAGAGACTTAAAAAGATTATTATTACAAGTATAAGCTACTTTATAGAAGAATATAAACTCCTCTTAAAGTAATATATAAAGGAATATAAATTATTACTAAAAATACTATTTATATAATATTAACAGGGATATATAATATCTAGAAATTTAAGGATAATTAAATTACCTCTCTATTTATATTTAATATAAAAGGCGCCTTTAATAATATCTTATACTTTGAATTAATTTATAATCTAAGGAAGTAAGGTATTATTAAATAGGTTATTAAATAAAATAAAGCTTCTTTTTTAATAAGTTAATAATTATTATTATACTTAAAGGAGAGTTATAAAGATATTAAATTATAATAAGAGTTCTTTGAAGCTTTTTATTATTATTAATTCTCTACTTTTTTTATAATATTAATATCTTAAATATTTATAAGTAGAAAGAGTACCTAGTATTATTATATATTAATAAGAAGACTTACAACTTAAGTTAATTATAAGACCTTTAAAGATATTTATATAAATATCTAGAATTAAGCTACTACTTATATTTTAAAATTTAAGGTAAAAAAAATACTAACTTATTTACTTTTAACTTATAATAACTTAAAGAATAAAGAAATAGCCTTAAAATAATTTAAGAATAAAATTAAATCTTAATATTTTTATTATTAAATTAGTTAAATCTACTTAAATACTTAAGTTAATCTTAGACTTAAGATTAAATTAAAAGGACTACTTATAATCCTTTAAGATAAAAATTATAATAAAAGTTAATAATCTTATAAGCTACTTTAAATCTACTTAGAGTATCCCTTATAAAGGTTTATAAAGATTATATTAAGGTATAATTCTTCTTATATTACTTTTTAAGTATATAATATAGTATACCCTAATAGTAATAAAGTATAAGCTTAAATAAAAATAAATACTTATTATATTATAATTATTTAAAAGAGGGTAGCTTATATTATTTTAAAAGGGTTTAATAAATATCTTAGAGGTAGCTTTAAATATTAAATACTATTAACTTCTAGTATAATAAGTACTAGAAGAAGTAATTATAAATATTATATTAAGGATTTATACTTACTTAAATTATAATATTATTAAGGCTATCTGAATATTAATAAAGTTATAAAAATTACTAGGAAAGAGAGTTAATAAGAAAGCTCTTTAAAATAGCTAAAGATAAAGGTATTCTAACTAGCTTAGAGTAAGATAGAAAGGCGAGTACCCTTTATTACTCTATTATAATAAGAACCCTTAAAAGTATTAATTTATACTAGTAAAGAGGAGTCTATTATAAAGTATAACTACCTAAGTTATTGAAATAGATTATACCTCCTTATATATATATATTAATAAAAGTAATATTAATAAAAAGATTAATACCTTAATATAAATATTATAACTAGAGGTATTATAGATATTATACCTTAGTAATAGTAAGTATTATATATAATATACTAGTAAACTAGAAGGGATTTATATAACTTATAAACTTATTATTAATATAGCTCTATTAATACTAATAATATAAATAGATACCTAGGCCTTAATTAAGTCTATAACAAACCTATAAGGATAGTTAGAATGATATATTTTTAATAGAATTATTAAGAGGCTATTAAAACTTAACGAAATAGGTATTCTAATAATACTAAGGAGTTCTAGGTAATAAAAAAGCTAGTAAACTAGTTAAATAAGTATTATAATAAGGTATTTATAAAGACTAAATCTCTTTACTCTTAGCTAACTTTAATAAGACTATTATTAAAATTATAATAATAACTACCTAAGAGTAATAGTATTAAGATCTTTCTATGTAGGGATAATATTTAGCTATTATATTGATAAGCGGAGGTACTATTTATCTAACTAGATTATAAACTAATAATAATAATAGTAGATAGGATGGTTTTATTTAGGGGATAGATTAGTACTATAAGGTATTATATAATAATATAATACTACTAAGCGACTATATTCTAATAGGATTATTATAGATTTTAGATTTGATTTATTTATTTTAGTTACTTATATGATCTATCCTAGCGTTAATTAGTTAGTTATATTATACTTAACTAGATATAACTGTAAGGCTAAGTAGGATCTAGTCTACTCTAGCCTATAAAGGCTAGAGGGCATTCTCCTCCGTATAGGATTAATATATATACCTAGTATAAGTTTATTTAATAAGACTATTATAATACCTTCTTTGATAGTAAATATACTTTAAAAGATACTAAACTTAATATTAAGATACTAGAGGTATATATTAATAATACAGATATAAGGGAGCTTATATCTTAAGTGAATAAAGTTTAAATTAATGATTTTAAACTTATCTATATAATTACTAATATCTAATAATTAATATAAAAGAGGGTATTAAAGTTATAGATAGTTTTATTGAAAATACTAGTACTTTAAAGCTAATATAAATCCTTAAAGATCTTTTAGATAATCAAGGGGATAATCTTATCCTTAATTATATTATAAATATCAATATAATAATATACTTTAATTACCTTATAAGCTTATTTATACTTGTTATCTTAAATCTCTTAAAGATTTTAAATTATAACGATAATATAATCTATCTTATTAATAGCTTTAAGGCTATTAAGGGTAATATAAGATTATATATTCTAAGAGTATCCTAGCTAATCATAACTAGAGTTTAATATAGATAAAAGTATAAGGGGGTAAATACTACCCTCTTTAATCTCTACTTTAATATTAATAGGAGGTATATCTTTAGGCTTAATATCTAGATTATTTTAATTTAGTATTAAAAATTAAATCAAAATTAATATTAAAAATAATAGTTATATAAATAATAATTTTAAATCTATTGTAAAGTTAAAGATAACACTTTTACCTAATATACTAGGATCTTTAATTAAAAATAATAGTAATTAGTTTTAGGATTAAGGTTCTAATATTAATAAAGGTATAATAGAGGTTTTATCTTATAATAATAATTACCTCTTAATTAATTTTATAACTAATATCTTAGTAGAGATATAAGAAATTAAGGAAGTAATAATTTACTTAAAGATTAGCTAAAAAAAAACTTTAAGGTAAATCTTAAGTAATTATAAATAGATTTCTTATTTAAGTTCTAGTATAAAGTAATTAGAATAATAAGGAGGATGAGGAGGAGAATTTAGGGAAGAAGGGATAGATATAGTTAATTTATAAAAAGGTTAGTAAATCTTTCTAGCCCCCTTATATAGGAATATTATTTATTATTTATAGTATTAGCTAGGTAATAATTATAAATAACTAATTTAAGGTAGTCAGCGTATATAAGGAATAGAGATTATTTATATAATTAGTAAACTACTATATACTATCGCTAAGAGGTTACTATTATTTAAGTTAGAGGAATTCTAGCTATCTTAGTATCTTAGTAGAAATCTCTACTAGTTCTCTAGCCCCCTGTTTTATAATAGTATGTAGTATTAATATAGAGGTAATCTATAAGGATAGTATTAATAGTAGTTATAGGGTAAATAAAAAAATAGCTAGATACCCTACGCCTTAGCTTATAACTTATTAAAATAGGTAGAATAGTATTAGTTATTATATTACTAGCTATATAAGTAAGGTAGAGAGAGATAGGATATATAGGATACTAAGGCGGGTACTAGCGCGCGCCTAGTACGCGGCTAGTCTGACTTATTATATCCTTTTTCAACATGTTTTAATATTATCCGCTAAATAATATCCTAATACTCTATATTAGCCTCTCCTATATTACTAGGAAGTGGTTTAAACTTTAGGACTTAGGTACTTTATAATTATATAATAGTAGGAATAGTTACTCTTATTACTACTATCTAAATAGTATTCCTAATAACTATTTTAAGTATAATAATAAGGAAGATAAGAAATCTATTAGTATTAATAGAGAGTCGCTCTCTACTAAGTATAACTATTAAATCTTAAGTCTACCGCGTAAATAATCTAGATTTTAACACTTTTAACTTCGGGAGCTAGTAGCGTAGCGAGTTTTTATCCGTTTTAGCTTATACTTTAAATCTAGCCTATTTAGTTATTTTATTAGTAATAGATGACGTGATATATATAGATTTCCTATTAGGCCTAGCACGAGCTAGTCTAAGTACATGTTACTCCCTACGGGCTGCTAGAGCTATTAAGAGAAGATTAGTACTAATAGACCCTCTTACTTACTACGCTACTTAATAATTATATATATTATTAGTATAAACTAGCCCTCTTTTTTATATATATTATTATTATACCTACCTACTAACTTCTCTTAAGTTTACTCTAAACTTAAATATTAAGCCTATCCTTATAAGTAAGTTATCAAGATCTAGGCGTTATATTTATCTAAAATCAAGAGGGACCTACCTCTAGAAGGTTATTAATTAGTAGAGAGTACCCGCCTCTATTATCTTAAATTACTTTTAAGGTAATCACCCTATTAGAATTAATATTAATAGTAGTCTAACTCCTTTATCTACTCTTATACTTACTACTACCCCTATAACAATAGCTAATAATAAGCCTACTAGTATTAAGTCTTTAAACTAGACTAATCCTTATTAGAGTATACTCCTTTATATTAGAAGTATATAGACTTTAATACTATTATAAAGGATACTATTAAAAGATTATAGCCTATTATAAAATTAATAACTACTTCCTTTAAATATTTTAAGTATTATTATAAGGTCTAATAGTTAGTAAGTAGTAATAGAAGCCTTTAATATTTATAATAATATTAAGACTCTATTATTAAATAAAAGATAGGCTACTTAATTAATAATAATAATTATTAGTCTCCTTTTTATAATATATATGTTAACTATTATCTTATAAGTTCTATCCTTTAAGTAATTAAACAAGAAGTATCTTATTAATAGGTTAGAATAGTTTATATTTATTAATAGTAATTATAACTCCCCTTACTAACCTAGTAAGTATTTAAGGTATAAGATAGAAAACGCGTAAGATTATAAGAGCTTTATAAGATTAATCTAGTAATGGAATGAGACTATTTAAGGTTATAGGAAGATAGTAAGGAAAAGGTATAAAGTATAAATAAAATAGCTTAGCTATTATATAAGATAATTATTAAGGGGTTAAGAAGGGTAGTTATACATATATATAAGTATATAAAGATCTTAAAGTAGATAAAGGTTCTATTATAAATAATAAGGAAATAAGATATATTATTTAAAGAGCGATTATTATAGGTAGTATATATAAGGAATAGCTAATAAGAGAAGAAAGTCTTAGTTATAATAAGCGTATAAAGTATAGTAATATTAACTTATATTACTATTATTCCTTAGCTACCTATCTTAGTAAGCTATAATAGATATTCGCAAATATATTTTATAGTACTAGTAGAGCTTCTTAAGGGGCTAAAAGTAGCTAGACTTTAAGTTAACTAGAGATCTAATTATAAACCTATTATAATTAATCCTTACTATTAACACTTTTATAATACTAGGTATAAAGTAGTAGTAGTTTATAAATTTATAATAGTTATAATAAAAGACTTTAGGATTAATATCCTCTATCTATCTCGCTATTATATACGCGTCTAGGCTAGAATAATAAGTAGAACTAAGTAGCTATTATAGTATTAATTAATAAAGTTAAGCTATATATTATTATACTTAAGGAGCCCTTTAATTTCTTAAATATATATATAAATTTATTTTCTTCTTTTATTTTTCTTCTTTTCTTTATTCCTTTTTATTACCTCTTCTCTAGTATAAATTCTAGATAATAAGTAGATAATACTCCTTTATTATCTAGTTTAGTAACTAAAAGTTATACTACTTACCTTATATATTTATATTACTATATTAAGTAACTAATTATAAAGCTTTAGTATATATAGAGAAGAAGATAATATAAAAGTAGGATAGGCTTTATAACTCAAGTTAACTTATAATGTTATATATTCTAGCCCTAATTTAACACATTTATTCTTATTTCTTAAGAGCTTATTATTATAATTATTAGTTAAAATATTTTCTAGACTTAGGGTTAGGGGTTTCTTATTTAGCTATTAGCTAACTATACTCTAATAGTAGTTAGTAAGGAATACGTAGTTTAACCTACTTTATACGTAGTATAACTATATAATTATAGATCCCTCCTACTTATAAATTCCTAGTATTACCTTATAAAGACTCCTGCTTATAAATTTTAACTAAGTAAGTTTACTTATTACGCTTTAAGCTATCTTCTATTACTAGTAGATAATAATAGGGCCTAGCTAAGTTAAGTTTATATTTTAGATATAATTTAACCTTCTTTTCATCCTTTTATTTAACCCTTTATTAGTCTATCTTAATCCTCGCTTAGGGTTAAATTCTATAATACTACTTAGGTAACTACTTAGAGCTCCGTCCTTCCTTCCTTTTTCTCCCTATTGATATAATTCATCTAGTTCTATTAAGAGTTAAAGTTTAGTCTTATTATTAAGAGTATATAACCTACTACTTTATATATCTAGGGTCCTTTCCTATTATCTAGTATAACTATTCCTCCTAAGTAAATTTATTTAGAGGCGTAATAGTAATCCCTTTAAGTAGCTTATTAAATTAAGGTTTTATTTTTTTAATAGTAGTCTATCCTTTATAAGCTTAAATAGAAGCTTAATATATATTTACCTTTTATTAAATCTCTATTTTTATCTTCTACTCCTAGTAAGCTCCCTTCCTACAGCTTATCTCCTAGAATCCTAAACCCTAGGTTTTTATATACCTCTAAGTAAGGGCTCTATTTATTAGAGTTCTTAATCTCCTTATAATTCTTCTTTATTTATCTCCTACGCTAGCTATTATAATCAATTTATTAGAGTCTTTTATTTTTATTTCCTTAATTATAGGGAATCTAATTCCTTTAATTATTACTTCTTTTATATTAGTTATAGCATCTCTTATTAGAATAGTATTATTTATCTAAGTAATATTATTACTTTCCTAGTACTTCCTTAAGCTATCTACTACTTCTCTTAGGATAAGTCTTTTTTATTATCCTTAAGACTAAGTCTTTTTCTATCTTCCTTAAAGCTAAGTCTTTTTCTATCTTCCCTAGGACTAAGTCTTTTACTATCTTCCTTAGGACTAAGACTAGGTCTTTTACTATCTTCCCTAGAATAACCTTCCCTAGGACTAGTTCCCTTATTATCCCTAGTTCTTATAAAAAAGGTAAGTAACTCCGCGCGAATTCCTATTAAAGCCTTTCAAGCCTAATTAGACTAACTAATATTTAATAGATAATTAATATTAGTATAGTTAATATCTAGTCTTAATTATATTTAATCTTCCTACTTCACCTTTTATTCCTTTTAACTCAGCTAGATAGGATATTATAATTTATTATAATACCCTTAGTAGAACTTCCTAGTTTATTATATTTATATTAGGTACTATATATAAATATTTTAAGGTAATATTTTAGGAAAACCTGCTATCTTAATATTAAACTTATAAAATATATATCTATATTTTATAAGCTAGGTATATAGTAGGTAGTTTAAGGGATAAGTCTTATTAAAGCTGCCTTTATTAACTCTTATCAGAGGTATTTAGAATATTCTTATCCTAAGAAATATTATAATTTAAATTTATTAACAATATATATTATAATAATAAATAATAAAAATATTAAGAAATAGAATATCTATAAAGTAACCCTTCTTCAATTATGGTTTAAGTAAGGTCTTAATAGTAGACTAGCTTTATAGAGATAAATCTAATAGTTACTATTACCTAATAGTTAGTATCCTCTAATAGTAGCTATTCCTAAATATTAGCTATCTCCTAATAATTACTATCCTCTAATAGTATTAAAATAGGTAGGAAATAGATTAAGATATTAGTTAAGAATATATATATATATATTTAGCTCTAGAGCTAAATATATATAATATATATTTTAGGAATTAGTAATATATTCTTAGTAAGTTAATAATATATATTATCTAGTAGAATATAGTTACTAAATAATATTAATAAAAAGTAGTAGAATATAAATATATTGAATATATATAATACATATTATTTTCAGTTACTAAACGCGTCTTAAGTAGATACTATTTATAAACCCTTTAACTTATAAGGATAATTTAACTATTATATATTCTTTAATAAGTAGTATAATAGGACTTTATTAAGTATATTAGAGAAATAGCAGCGAAAACAGGCGAATAAGCGTACGCGTAAAGACTATAAGTAATATATTAGGCATTATAAGTAAACTTATAAGAAGGTAATAAGAGAGGAGAGGGCAATAGGGGAGGGTAGAGGTAGTATTAAAAGGGAAGGAATAGGAGAGACTCTTATGGTTATAATAATAGGACCCCTAATACTATAAAAGTCCCTAGAAGTTAGGGTAAAAGAGTAAGAAAGATAAAGCTAAAAAGGCTAACATGTTCTAAGGTCTATTATAAAAGTAAGGGATATAATCTAAATAATCTAGAGTCCTTAATTTAAGGAAATAATAGAGGTAATATAAGGGATTACCTAGATTACCCTTTATACTATTATAAGAGATTTTAAGGTTATAGAAGTATATATTACTAAGCTAGAAACGCGTTTAGAAAGACTAAAAAGGAATAGAAATATATTAATAGGAGAGGGTAGAGAATTATAGGCCTAGGTAGTAAGGGCTAATATAAGACCTAGGTCCTAATAAGGCTAAGGCCTAAAAATAGGGTAAGGCCTCCTTTAAATAGCTAGCTACTTAAAATAGTTAGATAATTAAAAGATAAAGGAGGTTTAAGGATAAAAAAGGCGATAAGAGAGTAAACCTCCTTAAAGAGTGAATAAGGGTAAGGAAAGGAAGGTTAATAAATATAGTATTAAAATATTTACTAAAATAATTTATATAATATAGGGAATAGGGAAGAAGAATATATTAAGTCTCTTTTCTCTAGACATTATAAGGGCCTTTAATTATATTACTTACTCCTAGCTATTTTATATATAATAAGGGTAAAGAGGGTTTTAGAGTAAATCATATATTATATAATAAGCTTTCTAATAAGAAGGGTAATATTGATTACCTTTAATAAGAAGATAAACTAAATAGATTTAATAAAAATAAAGATTCTTTAAGGGTTACCTATCTTATCAATCCTATTCCTATTCTTTAATACTCCTTTAATTGAGGAGTATAAAAGATTAAAGCTACCTATTTAAACTAATCGATTTATTAATAATATCTATCTATTGACTTATAATAGGAGTATTAAAAGGGATTATAAAGGTTTAAATAAGGCTTATAAAGTATATATATAATAAATAACGACTTATAAAGCCTTATTTACCTTAAAAAATATAAGCTTATTTATGTAATCTAGAGAACTAAGGGAGTTAAGATAGATATAAAAGTTAAACTTAATAGGATTAAGGTTAAATTAAAAGGGTTAATAAAAGTCCTTAGACTTATACTTAATAATAAAATAAGATAAAATAAAATATGTATCTAAAAATATATAAGCTAAGATTGTTAATTTAATTTAAGTACTCTATTGTATTATTAATTTTATATAGAGAGTAGTTCTATTAATAAGTAGGCTTATACATGTAAAGTTGAAAGGCTTATAATAATATTTATAATTCAAGTCTAATTTAGCCTAAGGAATACGTATAGGGTAGTAAGGAAGTATATAAAGGCCTTAATAAAAATCCAAAATAAGGGATTATAGTATTAAGTATAAATAAAGCTACTTTAATATTGATTTTAAAGGTAGAGGAAGGTAATTTATATATAAGAAACTTCTTTAATAAGGCTGTATTAAAGAGTAAAGCCTTTTAAAGGACATAAAAATAACCTTAAAAATTGATATAAAAATCAAATCTTAATTATAATTAAAAAGGGGTAGAGGAGCTTTAATTAAGAAAGAGGTATAAGTAAAGTAGTTACTTAATAGGGTACTTAATAGCTTGATACTTTAAAAAGAGATTCTAACTTAATAGGAAGATTAATAGTAAGGCTAACAAAACTATTATTAATAAAGATTAAAGGGGGGGTCTAAGTCTAATTTAAAGGTAGTGTAAGGAGAGGAGATAGGACCTTTATTAGAGCTTATAGAAGTTAAAGAGCTTAATAGTAATTTAATTAAGTTATAGAAAGATTAGATTTTACTACTTCCTATTTATTAGAAGTATTAGGGATTTAGAGTCCTAGCTACTATATAAGGTAATAAGGTAAATTGATTAATATATCCTAATATTCTACCCTAATTATTATACTAAAAGGGACTAACTTAAATTATAGGTTAAGTTAGAAGATTATAAGATTATACTCTTGTTACTACTAGGGGTAAGAGTAGTATTAAAGTAGCTAATTAAATTAAGTGCTCTTTATTAGTTTTTACTAATAAAAGAGATACTAAAGAGAGAAAAAAAGGGGGCTCTACCCTAATTAAAAAGAAGAGAACATAAGTAGTAAAATCTTAACATAATAAATAATAAACTTAACCTCTTAATAGTCTACCCTAATAGTAGGCCTATTAGGGGGGAGAGGGAAAGAGCTAAGTAATAGTATAATTTATAATTAGTAGAATTTTTATCCTTTAATTAGGTTTCTCCCTAAATAACTTATATACTACGTATACTACTAAATAATTTACCCTTATTAGCTTTAGCTAGTATAGGAGTATGATTGTTTATTTATTTATTATTATTATACTTATAACTTATTAATATAAAGCTAGGACTTTATATTTATATAAAGAGGTATTTAGCCTCATCTTTCCTATCCTTAATTAAGTAAGGGCGGAGCTCTTAGCCTTATAAAGGCCTTTATAAAAGGTCCTCCTATTAGCTTATATACCCCTACTCTAAGTAAAGGGATATTCCTAACTTTTTTTATTAATAGTCTATTATCTTCCTAACCCCTTAGGGGGGGTAGATTACCTCTATAGCTACTTACGTCCTAATTATTAAGATATAAGAGGTATAGGGCCTACTTACTCTTTTCTTCTATAAGAGACTTTATTATTTCTCTCTTCCTTCCTCTCTTAGCCTTTAAATTTCTTTAGATACGTCTATTCTTTATTACTATTACTAGGTAGATCCCTTTTAACGCGTATTAATAGAGAAATAAGTAGTTTAGTATTAAGTATATAAGTGCTATCCTTAACTCTATCTTTAATACTTATATTAGGATAGCTTTATATATCCCTAGTATATATTTTGAATAATTGTTTTAAATAACTTTAAGCTTCTTTATATATATCTTCTTTATATCTCTTAATCCTTATAATATAAATTATTATATTGTTATATTGTTATAATTTCCTTTCCTTATTAAGGGTAGTACCCTAGGTTAATATTATTATTATAAATAGGGTAAGGCTTTAAGTAACAAGTTTTATTTAAACCTTCTTTAAATATAAGCCCTATCATAATTTATTATTAATATATAATCTTAAGACTTATATCTTTAGTTATAAATTTATTATTATATACCCTAGGCTAATAACTATACTCAGAGCGCGTTTAGTAACCGAAAATAATTTGCATTCAAAAATTTCAATGATAATGCATATTAAAAAATGTGAATAACAAAAACATTAAGAAATAGAACGTCTGTTTAGTAACCTATTTTCAATTAAGATTCAGGTAAGGCACTAGGCTAATCGTAGATTAGCTTCATAGAGAAAAATCTAATAGTTACTACATGCTATCCCTAGTACTATCCTCCTAATGCTATTATTAATGCTATCTCCCTAATACTATACCTAATACTATCTCCTAATACTGTCCCTAGTAGGAAATAGGTTAGAACTCGTGATTTTCTTAGAGTTAAATGTATATATATTTAGCTCCGTAGCTAAATATATATAATGTATATTTGAGGAATAAATAATATACTCTTAGTAATTAAATAATATAATTTATGTATTTAATAAATAATATTGATAAAAAGAGGTAGAATATAAATATATTAAATGTAGATAATGCATATTATTCTCGGTTACTAAACGGGCCCTTATATTAAAGTAATAGGAGTAGTAGGTAAGGTAAATTAACTTATACTTTTAAGGGGTAAAACTCGCCTTATAAGTTAAAGCCTACTTAAGTTAGATTTTTATATTAATTCTAAGGTCTTATAGTTATCCTTTTTTCTTTTTATATATATTAATACGTAGATATTATTTATAATTTCTTTAACTTATAATTATAATTTAATTATTATATACTCCTTAATAAGTAGCGCGTTAAAAAATAAAAATAAAAAGAGGAAATTAATAACCTTTAAGAAATCTCTATCTCTACTAAATCTATCCTACTTATTACTCCCTTAAGAAATTTTCTATCTAGCTTATAATATAATAAGGGATTCCTCTACATCTTATATTATAAATAAATCTTTAATAGGAGATATTATTAAAGGCTCTTATAATCTCTAATAAGAGGAGGCTAATTATATTACCTCTATGATAGTCTTATATTGTATAAGGTATACTATAATTATAATTATTTTTAGTACTATCTTTATTAGTCTATTCCTTTACGCCTCTATTTATTAATAGGGGAGGAAGCCTTATATTTCAATGTAATTATTAAATTACTTTATAATTATCAATTTTAAGGCCTTTTAAAGAGTACTTAATAGTATTAAAAAGTAGTATATTTTAAGTAGTATATAATCTTCTTTTTATTTTTTAATACTTAGGGCCTGATCTTATTTTAGCTTATATATAGCCTACTAGACTTCTTTACTTATAATATTACTACTATTACGTGCTAGTAGTAGGTATTCTATACTATTAACATCTATTAAATCGGCCTAGGGGGTAGGAAGAATATTGTTAAATTATAGCTTAAGATAGACCTATATTTAGTTAGGACGTCTAAGTATAATAAAAATTAATTTAATTATACTCTTAAACCCCCTTACCCTCTAAGTAATTATTTTATTTAGTAGGGCTAGGTTTATATTATTATTAATTATAACTCTATTAATTAATCTACTTTTAGGAAGTATAAAAACCGCCTATTAATTAGGGTAGTAGAGGTTAAAATCCCTTATTATAATATACTCCTTAAGTCGTCTAATCTCCTTCTTATAATTAATAGGCTTAATAGGTTCTTATTTATTACTAAAAATAAGCTAAGGTTATATATATTATTTAATTAGAAGTAGGCTAAATATTCCCTATCTTCCTACGTATAATATTATAAGGGGGTTTCTAATAAGATAAGATTAAGGGAAGGATAACTAGAATAATAACTAGTAGTATACTATATATAGTTACCTCTCCCTTAATCTTACCCCTCCGGAAACCCCTTATTTAATCCGCTACTAGTATTCCATAAAAAATCCATCCCATAAATAGGTCCTATAAATAACCTATACCGTAGGATAGTCCTATTAGATCCTGAACTCGTACCTAAATAAAGATATAGGATAGGTACCCTACGATACTATCTTAAAAGATATGGGCTATCCTACGAGATATCTTATATCTTTCCGGCTAGTAGCCTTTACTAGGCATTTATTAGACTAAGAGGAGTAGCTCTATTATTTATATATAATATACTCTTATAAGGTATCTATAGCCTTCGCTTTATATTATATTATATTATATTATATTATAGCCCTAGTTATAATTAGTATATTAGGTATTATTAAGGTAATTATAATATATATACTTATATAATTAATACTTAAAGTATTATATTAGCCTTACCTTCTACTTATACTATTCTACTAACTTTATCTTACTATCTCCGTCCTAATTAGGTCGTCTACTATCGCCGGTAATATAATACTTATTATAAGTAAGGAGTAAACCTTCCCTAGTAAGGATATACTTACTAGCTATCTCCCTTCTAGATATCTAGGTCAAGTTTAGAGAATTCTATTCTTCTATTAGATCTTTTCTCTAATCCCCTATTAATCCTTCATATTAAAGATAGATATTCGCGTACGCCTATAGCTTATTATAAGGTATAAAAGATTACTAGTAAGGTAGATTATATTAAGAGAGCCTAATAAGATTATTATAACTACTTAGAAGCTGTATATAGATAATTATAATAGGCTATTAATTAGCTCTCCTAATAAGTTATATTATATTATTTAGCTTATAAAGGAGAGTAGTATAAAGTAGTATATATTAATTATTATTAAGTTTACTACTATAAAGGTAGTAAATAAAGTAATTATATTAGTAAATCTAGAAACGCAGCCCTAAATACACCTGGCGGCTAGAAGCGCCTAGGGCTACTAGGGCTATTACTAAAATCCTATCAGGCTCTCAGGGCTTCTAGGGCTCCTGAGGCTAATATACTCGAAATGC